>Ga0247742_10000269_pt1 | contig 44780 bp, 46 predicted proteins | sample UWRJL208509C2_FD_180944 | JGI IMG/M metagenome (GOLD analysis project Ga0247742, IMG submission 180944) | Plant litter microbial communities from Arlington Agricultural Research Station in Wisconsin, United States - UWRJ-L208-509C-2 | ecosystem: Environmental > Terrestrial > Plant litter >...
GTGCTACCCGAAGCCACGGCATGGCACATAGTCGGTACGGGCTGGGCCACCTACGAGGCGATTCTCCGGGAACGCATCAAGGCGCCGATCCGCTCCGCCGATGGTGCGCGTTTTCCGCAGGCGCGGCATGTTGCCGAAGTAGCGGCGCGGGCCTTCCGCAATGGCGAGGCGGTGGCGCCGGAGCTGGCCCTGCCCGTGTATTTGCGAGACAAGGTGGCCTTGACGCTTGTGGAGCAGGGACGGGCTTGAGACTAGCGCCCGCCTCAGGCGGGTACGACAGGACGCTTCGCCGTTTCGTCACCACTTTCGGCGAAGGCAAGGCAAACGATGCCGGCGACAATGACCACGGCGCCGACGATCTGCGTCGTCGTCACCGGCTCGGCGAAAACCCACCACGACAGCGCCATGGCGGTCACGACTTCCAGGTGCGACGCGGCGAACGCTGGGCCGATCGGAGCGTGCTTGAGCAGGCTCATCCAGGTAATGAAGGCGCCGAGGTAACCGGCAATCGCGCCGTACACCCACGGATGCGAGAACACGCGGACGAGCCACGCCGTGCTCATCTCCAGCGGTAGCGCATGCATGCCGGCAGCCTTGAAGCAGAGCAGGTTGAGCGTGTCGAATGCCAGCAACAGCGTGAAGCCGATGAGGTAGAAACGCTTCACGAGCCGGCGCCTACGATGGCGACGCCCGCGGCCACCAACAGGATGCCGGCGACGCGCAATGGCGTGAGGCGCTCATGGAAGAGGACGCGCCCCGCGATCATGATCGCGACGATGTTGAGCGCACCGAGCAGGACGCCCTCCGATAGCGGCACCAGCGAGAGAAAGGCGATCCAGACCAGGAACACGGCGACGTAGCAGCCGATGCCGACCCATATCCACGGACGTGCGAGCATGTAACGCCAGCGTGCGAGGCCGTCACCGGCGCGACTATCACTGGCGGCTGCCTTGAAGACCAACTGTCCGGCGGTATCGAGCACGACATAGGCGATCAACAACACAAGGGCCAGACCGTGCATCGAATCAGGCAGCCATGCGGGAAGGTCGTGCGTCGCGCGCAACGCGGCTGAAGAAATCCGCCGTACGCTCGATCAGCATGCGGCGTTCGCGGTCGATCGTGATCATGTGGTAACTGTCGCCGAGCAACAGCATCTCGATCGGCCCGCGCACACGGCGTGCGACAAGGTCCGCATTGGCGACACTGGCGACATCGTCGTCCGCCGCATGCGCGACGAAACATGGCGCCACGACGTCGGGCAGGCGCCGACGCACGTCGCGCGAAAGCTCGACCATTTCGGCCAGAGCATCCCAGGGGTTGCCGGGCAGGCCGGCGGCCTCGCTGTCCCCGGAGAACATCGCGGCGCTGACCTGCGCACGCAGGCGCTCATCGCGGATGCCATAGGGTGGCTGCTCGATGAAAACGCGGTTCTTGCCGATGCCCAGGCGCTTGAACATTGGCAGCATGAACGAGAATCTGCCCGTCCAGGGAATCGACCAGCCGTCGTAGCGGAAGGTGGCGCCGAACACGCCTACGCCATCGATCCAGTCTGGGCGCACGGCGGCCAGGCGCAGGGCCAGCAGCGCGCCCATCGACAGGCCGGCGACGAACACGCGGTCGACGCGACCGCGGAGCTCTTCCGCGGCTGCCTCGACACTGGCGTACCAGTCTTCCCACGTGGTGGCCAGAAGGTCTTCTTCCGTACCGCAGTGGCCGGCCAGGCGCACGCCCACAACGGTGAACCCCGCGCGGTTGAGGCCCTTGCCAAGGATGCGCATTTCGGTGGGCGTGCCAGTCAGTCCGTGGATCAGCAGGACACCGTCGCGCCCGCCTTCGAACTGGAATTCTGCCGGGTTGCTCACGCCGAAGCCTCGTATCCTGGATTACTCATGAAGAGCATGGTCTCAGTGCGTGGTTTCAGCTGGCTTTCCTGTCACCGCGGGGAACCGTACCTCCACCCGGAGGCCACCGGAGGCCGCATGTAGAAACGCTACCTGCGCGGCGTGGCGCTCGGCGATGCTCTCCACGATGGAAAGTCCCAGGCCGGTGCCATCCTCGTCGCCACCGGGTACCCGGAAGAAGCGTTCGCCCAGCAGGGTGAGGAAGGCATCGGCGACGCCCGGACCGTCGTCATCCACGGCCAGCACGAACTCGTCCACCTCGCGGGAGAGCGATACCGTGACGGTGCAGCCGCGGCCCGCGTAGTGGTAGGCGTTGTCGACCAGGTTGTCGATGACTTCCTGGACCTGCAGGGCATCCCCGCGTATCACGCACGGGCCGTCGATACCCTCGTAGCCGAGGTCGACACCAAGGGAGAGGGCCTGGTGCACGCGCATGGCCACGGCTTCGGGCACGACGGTGGACAGGTCGATCACCGCCATGCCGTCCTGATCGGGCAGGTCGGGCGACTGGGTGCGGGTGAGAGCAAGCAATTGTGCCGACGTGCGTGCGGCGCGCGCGGCGAGGCGATGTACGTGGCCGAGGGCCTCGGTGCGCTGGGTCGCATCGGCGGTGGTTTCGAATCGTTCCACGTGCAGCTGGATGCCCGCCAGCGGCGTGCGCAGCTGATGCGCGGCGTCGGCAATGAAGCGCTCCTGCAGGCCGAGCATGTTGCGCATGCGCGCAAAGAGATCGTCGATGGTGCGGGTGAGGGGCAGGATCTCGATCGGCACGTCTTCCTCGCCGATCGGACCAAGGTCATGCCCGCGCCGGCTCAGCCGCGCCGTCAACGGTTCGAGCACGCGCAGGCCATGGCTAACGCCAAACCACACCAGGCACAGCACGGCGATGATCAGCAGGGCTTGCATCGGCAGGGTGAGGAAAAGAATCTCGCGCGCCCGCATGTGCCGGTCGCGCAGGCTCTCGGCCACGGTAATCGTCAACACGTCGCCCGCTTCGTTGCGATTGCTCACCCGCATGACCGCCGCACGCAAGGGCTTGCGACCCAGGGCGGTGTCGTACAGTCGTGGCGGCCCGTCGGTGGGCACGGTGCCTTCCGGCCCCGGCAACTCGGCGTTGCCGATGAGCCGGCCGTGTCGATCGCTGAACACGGTGTAGTAGTTCCGCCCATCGGGATCGTATTCGAGGAGGAAGCGCGCCTGGGCGGTGAGTTCGCCGCGAAGCGCGTCGTTACCGATCATCTCGGACAGGGTCAGGGCCGAGTCGGAGAGATCCGAGTCGTGCACCCGGTTGGAGTAAGCCAGGGCGACGAAATAGCCGATCACCGCATCGAGCAGCAGGAAGCCCAGGACAGGTACCAGCAGGAAGGTGAGCAGGCGGCGACGCAGGCTGGGTTGGGACGGACGGTGTCCCGCGTGGCGACGCTCAGGCATCCGTGGATTCTTCGAGCAGGTAGCCCAGGCCGCGAATGGTGCGCACGCTCGTGCCCGAGCCGCCCAGCTTGCGGCGGAGGCGGTGCAGGGCGATATCCAGGCCGTTGTCGGTGAGGTCTTCGTCCCAGTTGCACAGGGCTTCGACCAGTTGGGCGCGACTGGTCACTTTGTCAGCGCGGATGGCGAGGGCTTCGATCAGGCCGAACTCGCGTGCGGTCAGGTCGAGCGGTACCTCGCCGATCCAGGCACGGTGACCGGGAATGTCCAGACGCAGCCGTCCGATGCGGAATTCCGGCGTGCCGTTGCTGCTGCGGCGGCGGAGCAGGGCACGCACACGCGCGTCGAATTCGGCCAGCGCGAAAGGCTTGACCAGGTAATCGTCCGCGCCAAGGTCGAGCACGCGCACGCGCTCTTTCAGGCCCTCACGTGCAGTGACCACCAGCACCGGCAGGCTGGCACCGCGCTTTCGCGCCCGAGCCAGCACTTCGCTGCCATCGAGCAAGGGCAGGCCCAGGTCGAGCACCAGCAGGTCGTAATCATGGTCGCGCAGGGCGTTATCGGCGCTGGCACCGTCGGGAACATGATCGACGGCGTGGCCACCCTGTTCGAGGGAGGAACGCACGGCCGCGGCAATGGCGGCGTCGTCTTCGGCTAGGAGGATGCGCATGGTGGGGAAGGATACGCTCCGGAAGGAGACGGACGCATGTTGTCGCGGCACGATTTTCGTGTCCGTTCACGTTGCTCCAATTGCGAACGATTCGCATTGCTGTTAGGATTGCCAGGCTTTCCGACCATTGGCTGCAGGGGCCCTCAATCGCATGCGCGACACCGTCGACCGGCAACGCCGTGCGTTCTGGCTAAAGCATCTCCACCGCTGGCACTGGATCAGCTCGGCTATCTCGCTGGTGGTACTGCTGCTGTTCTCGGTGACGGGCTTCACGCTCAACCACGCGGCGCGCATCGAAGCCTCGCCGCATGTCGAGCGGCACGAAGCCAGCCTGTCGCCCGATCTGCTCAGGCAACTCGTCGCCCCGCGGGAGAAAGGCGCGCCGCTACCGGTGTCGGTGGCTGCGTTCGTGGTCGAGCGCACTGGAGCGCGCGTTGAAGGACTCCCGGGCGACTGGAGCGACGACGAAGTGGCCGTCTCGATGCCGCGGCCCGGTGGCGATGGCTGGGTCAGCATCGACCGGGAAACCGGCCGGATCCAGTACGAGACCACGGATCGCGGATGGCTCGCCTACGTGAACGACCTGCACAAGGGCCGCAACACAGGCCCGGTGTGGAGCTGGTTCATCGACGTGTTCGCCCTGGCCTGTCTGGTGTTTGCGCTCACCGGCCTGCTCCTGCTGCAGATGCATGCGGGCCAGCGCCGCATGACCTGGCCGATGGTGGCCCTCGGTTTCGTGCTCCCGGTAGTCATCGCCCTCATTTTCATTCACTGACGGATCCGCCCATGCGTCGTCTGATTCCCGTGCTCCTTTGCGTTGCCGCCACCGCGCCGGTCGCAGCCGCCGACCTGAACCTCACCGTGGAAATCCCCGCACTGAAGGCGGCCGAGTACCACCGCCCGTACGTCGCTGTGTGGGTGGAGCGCGAAGACCATAGCGTCGCTGCCAACCTCGCGGTCTGGTACGACATGAAGAAGGCCGATGGCGAAGGCACCAAGTGGCTGAAGGACATGCGCCAGTGGTGGCGCCGCAGCGGTCGCGACCAGACGATGCCGATCGATGGCGTTTCGGGTGCCACACGCCCCGCCGGCCAGCACCAGCTGCGTTTCACCGATGGCAAGCCGCCGCTGGGTACGCTCGCGCCGGGCCACTACGAGCTGGTGGTCGAGGCCGCGCGCGAAGTCGGCGGTCGCGAAGCGCAGCGCATCGCGTTCGACTGGCCGGTGAAGGCACCCACGCACCTGTCCGCGAAGGGCACGGACGAACTCGGCCAGATCAACCTCGACCTCAATCCGTAACCGGAGTCACCCATGAAGCATGCATTCATTCGCGCCGCTCTCTGCGCCGCCCTGGTCCTGCCCGTCGCCGCGCAGGCGCACAAGATGTGGATGGTGCCCTCGGCCACCGTGATCTCGGGCGACGACGCCTGGGTCACCGTGGACGCCGCGGTCTCCAACGACCTCTACTACCCCGACCACTTCCCGGCCCAGCTCGACCAACTGGTGATCACCGCTCCGGACGGCACGACGGTGAAGCCTGAGAACGCGGTGACGGGCAAGTACCGCAGCACGTTCGACCTGGCTGTGCCGCAGAAGGGCACCTACCGTCTGTCGCTGGTCAACCAGGGCCTTTTCGCGAACTACGAAGTGGACGGCCAGAAGAAGCGCTGGCGCGGCAAGGCGGATGAACTGAAAGGCGCCATCCCGGCCAACGCGAAGAATGTGCAGGTCAGCGAGATGTCTTCGCGCGTGGAAACCTTCGTCACTCAGGGCACGCCCAGTGACGGTGCATTGAAGCCGACCAACAAGGGACTCGAACTCGTCCCGGTGACCCAGCCGAACGACCTCATGGCCGGCGAGAAGGCCACCTTCCAGCTGCTGCTCGACGGCAAGCCCGCGGCCAACCTCAAGGTCGCCGCCATCAACGGTGCCACGCGGTATCGCAACGCCCAGGACGAGATGGACACCACCACCGACAAGGACGGCAAGTTCTCGTTCACCTGGCCGGCTGCCGGCATGTACTGGGTCAATGCTTCCAGCGAAGACGACAAGACGTCGGTGAAGGAAGCGAAGCAGCGCCGCCTTGGTTATACGGCGACACTCGAAGTGCTGCCGCAGTAAACCCGATGCGGATCGGTGCGACGATGTTTCGGGAAAGGGCGGGCTCCGGCAGGCGGTGGTTGCTCGCCCTTTTCCTGGTCTCGGGGGCGGCATTCGGCAAGGACGTACGCCGCTTCGAAGGCGAGACGATGGGCACGACCTGGTCGGTTAACGCCGTGCTACCCGATGGCACGAATGATCGTGCCATCGAGTCCGGCATCCAGGCCGAGGTCGATCGTGTCGTAGCGCAAATGAGCACGTACGATCCGGACTCGGACCTGAGCCGATTCAATCGCGCACCTGCGGGAACCTGGCAGACCCTGCCGCCAGAGTTCTATACGGTATTGCGTTACGCGCTGGACCTGGCGAAGGCGTCGGGCGGCGCTTACGACCCCACGGTGGGTCCACTGGTGAACCTGTGGGGATTCGGGCCGGACAAGCGGCCTCGCGAAGCGCCCGACGCTGCGGCGATCGCGGCGGCGAAGGCGCGCGTAGGCTGGGCGAAGATCCGTCTCGATGACGCCGGTCATCGCGCCTTCCAGCCGGGCGGCGTGTATGTCGACCTGTCGTCCGTGGCCAAGGGCTTTGGCGTGGACCAGGTGGCGCACTACCTCGATCGCGTCGGTGTGCATGCCTATCTGGTCGAAGTGGGCGGGGAGCTGCGCGGAAACGGGCGCAAGCCTGATGGCTCGCCCTGGCATGTGGGCATCGAGCGACCGGGAGCCGCGGCCGGTGCGGTCGACAACCCGGACGAAGTCGAACGGATCGTCTCGATGACCGACCGTGCCATCGCCACCTCGGGGGATTACCGTCATTTCTTCGAGAGCGGCGGCACGTTCTTCTCGCACCACATCGATCCACGCACGGGCTATCCGGTAACCCACCGCGTCGCATCGGTGAGCGTCATCGCCGTGGACTGCATGCTCGCCGATCCGCTTGGCACCACGCTGACGGTGCTCGGTCCCGACGAGGGCATGGCGTATGCGAAAGAGCACGGCATCGCTGCGCTGTTCATCCTCTACGGCAAGGACGGCACGTTCAGTGAGCTGATGTCGCCCGCCTTCGCGGCGGCACTCAAACAATGAAGGCCGCGCTTGGCCAGATCGCCATCGGCGTGCTCCTGCTCGCAGCCGTTGTTCTGTTCGCGGGCATGCACGATTTCTCCGGGATGCATTCCGCGCCGACAACACGTGCCGGATGGGCGGGCGCGCTTGGCCTGGCCTGGATAGCGATGACGGTCGTGCTGGCACGAGGTCGGCGCAAGACTATCCTGGTCTCCGAGCCAGCCGAGCCAGCCGAGCCAGCCGAGCCAGCCGAAGCGTCCGGCGAGAGGCCGGAGACCGTCCTGGTCATCCATGCGTCGCAGACAGGCTTTGCCAGCGAACTGGCCGAACGCACGGCCGGTCTCCTTCGCGCAGGCGGCGTCGCCGTCGACTTGCATGCCATCACGTCGCTGACGCCTGCCGCGCTTGCCAACGCGAGACGTGCGCTGTTTATCGTAAGCACGACGGGCGAGGGCGATGCCCCGGATAACGCCACGGCATTTCGCCGTGCCGCGATGACCTCGCCGCTCGCGTTGCATGGGCTGGCCTATGGCGTACTGGCGCTCGGTGACCGCGACTACGAGGATTTCTGCGCGTTCGGCCACGATCTGGAACGCTGGCTCCACGCGAGTGGCGCCGCGCCGCTGTTCGACCTGGTCGAGGTCGACAACGGCGACGAGGGCGCATTGCGGCACTGGCAGCACCATGTCGCCCAGTTGTCGGGCGTCACGACGCAACCGGACTGGTCGCGCCCTGCGTATCAGCCATGGCATCTGCTGGAACGTCGCCTGCTGAACCCCGGGAGCGTTGGTGGTCCCTGTTTTCATCTGGCGCTCGCCCCGGTGGATGCGACGCTGCTGAGCTGGCAGGCCGGCGACATCGTGGAGATCGGGCCGCGGCATGCCGACGGAGAAGCCGTGTCCTTGCCACATCGCGAATACTCGATCGCATCGGTGCCCGCCGACGGCTCGTTGCATCTCGTTGTCCGGCAGGTGCGCGCTGCGGATGGCAGCCTGGGCCTGGGCTCGGGTTGGCTGACGGAACACGCCGCCATCGGCGCCACGATCGACGTTCGCGTGCGGCGCAACGAAGGGTTCCATGCACCCGCCGACGACCGTCCGGCGATCTTCGTCGGCAACGGAACGGGCGTCGCGGGCCTTCGCGCGTTGATCAAGGCACGCATGGCGCGCGGTCACACGCGAAACTGGCTGGTCTTCGGCGAGCGCCATGCACAGGCCGACCGCCTGCATGTCGACGAACTGGAGCGCTGGCACGACCTCGGCGGCATTGAACGTCTCGACCTGGTCTGGTCACGCCAGTCGCGTGGTTCGCGCTACGTGCAGGACCGCCTGCGAGCCATGGCCGACGACGTGCGTGCGTATGTTGCCGACGGCGCAAGCATCTATGTCTGTGGCAGCCTCGCCGGCATGGCTCCGGGCGTCGACTCTGCGTTGCGCAGCATTCTCGGCGAAACCCGCGTCGATGAGCTCGCGGCCACGGGTCGCTATCGACGCGACGTGTACTGAGATCAAACAACCACCAACCGTACTTTTCCGTCGAAAACGCCATCGACCCGCAGCGCCGTCAGGTCGGTCACCCACTCGACGTTCTCGGGAATCTCCTCCGGGTGGTCGCCCGCAATCGCGATCACTCGCGCCCCCGCCGCAAGGCCCGCGTCGATACCCGCCTTGGCGTCCTCGAACACAAGGGTGCTCTTCGGATCCGCGTTCAAGCGTTTCGCGCCCAGGAGATAACCCTCGGGATCCGGCTTGCCGTTGGTGACGATGTCGCCCGTGACCATCAACGGCGGCGGCACGATACCGGCGGCACCGAGGCGTGCGTTCGCCAATTCGAGGTCCGCCGAGGTGACGATGGTCCACGCCTTCGGCGGCAGGGCGGCGAGAAGAGCATGTGCGCCGGGAATCTGCACGATGCCGTCGACGTCCTCGACCTCTTCGGTGTAAAGGCGCTGGAACACCGCATCGACGTCCATGCCGGGCTTTGCGAACATCTTCACCGAGTCCATCATGCGCACGCCGTGCAGGCGCGGCAGCACGTAGTGCCAGTCGATGCCGTTCTCGTCGCACCAGCGTTTCCAGATTTTCTCGACGACGACGCGCGAATCGATCAGCGTACCGTCCATGTCGAAGAGCAGTGCACTGGCCTCGATGACCGTGCCCGATTCAAGTCGCATGACGCCTCCGGAAGGGGGAAAGACTCAACACGTGGGGACGTGTGCAGGCTTTCACCATACCGGAGGCCGTCGGTCTCGTCAGCGTGCCGTCTGGGCAGCGTGGTTGCGAATGGCTTCGGCGAGGATGCCGTTCACTTCTTCGGTTGCCTTGCGCGCGGCTTCGGCCTGGCGACGACCCCATTCGGCCTGGGTCTTGCCGTGCATGGCGCGAATCTGGCCGATCTGGGCCATCTTCTGCGCGATGGCAGCCTGCTCACGAGCCAGTGCAGCGTGGCCGGCGGCATAGGCGCCCGCATCGTGCGGCCCGCTGGGGTCGCTTTCCTTGACAGCGAGTTCGGCCTGGCGTTCGGCTAGCTTGTTCATCTGCTGGTTGAGGACGGCCTGCTGGCGATCGAGTTCCATCTGTTTGTCGGCGCTCATCGCAGCCATGTCGGCGGGCTGTTCGCTGCGTGCGAAAGCGCTGGTGATTCGCTTCACATACGCGGGATCGCGGAGCACCCAGGCCTTGTCGCCGTTGCGAAACCACACGTAGCGTGCCGAGCCATCGGCTTGTGCCTTGGCGTGACGGATATCGCTGTCGCTGCCATTGATGACGCTTACGCCATCACCGAAGAAAACCAGGGCGTGGGAAGACATGTCGCCGTGGAGGGCCAGCGGCGGGATGGGGACGGGTGGTGCCGGGGGCTCGGGCATCGGCATCGCATAGGCGGCGGCATCAGGGACGTCGGCCTCGTCCAGCGAAGCAGGTGCGGCGGGAGCCGCAGGTGCGGCAGGTGCGGCAGGTGCGGCAGGTGCGGGCGGAGCGTCAGGCGTCGCGGGCGTCGCGGGCCGCGTCGAGGTGTAAGCGACGCTGCGCTGGGGGGCGCTGTCCGCGGCGACGACGCGCCAGGGAATCACCCCGATCGCAGCGATGGCGACGACGAGCGAGATGGTGAGCGCGCGCGGTGCTGCGTCGGTGGCGTTACCTAGCATGTCGAGTCTCCTCTTGAGCGTCTGGAAAGTGGGCGAGGCGCCTGGCAGGGCATGGTGCGGGTGCGGCGCGACGCCGAGGCGGAGCAGAAGACGGCCATAGCTTTTCGGCGCCTGCCTTCCGCGTGAAACGACCAGCGCGTCGCAGGCCGCTTCGCGGCACAGGGCGTACTCGCGCACGGCAAAGTGCGCCAGGGGATGGAAGAAGAAGAGCGTGCGTGCCACGGCGGGTATCCAGCCGAGCACGAGGTCGCCGCGACGGACATGCGCCAGCTCGTGCATCAGGGCCATGTCCAGTTCGTTGTCTCCGAGGCGATCCTCCAGCGGCAGAAGGATGGTCGGACGCCAGAGGCCGATCACCTGGGGCGAGTCCACTTCTTCGGAGACGGCGAGCCTGGGCGAACGACGCAGGCCAAGCTCGCGTGCGCGACGGGCGCAAAGCGTATCCACGCGTACATCGTCGTGTGACAGGGCGCGCCGGACCACGCCGCGAAGATGGTGCCAGCGCACGATGGCGACCGCGCACTGGGCGAGCACGGCAACGAGCCACAGCCCGAGTACGGCGTAGGTCCACGAGAAAGTCCAGCCGGTCTCCGGCGCGACAGACAGGGCACCCGTGTCAGTCAGGGCAGGGCCGGTCATGAACACCGTCGGCGCCGCGGCGGGAAGGAGTGGCACGCCAAGCACCGTCGGGCACGCGAGGCCGACCAGCAACTGCGCGCCGAGCAGCCACCACAGCGTGCTGCGTGCGGCGGCGGAAAGCGACGGCACGAGACGGCAGGCGGTGTACACGACGGCGGCAAGGAGCAGCGCCTGCACCGAGGCATGGGCCAGACGAGAGAGCAGGGTATCGAGGAAGGCATCCATGTCAGCGTCCCTTGCGCCGTGACTGCAGCGAGTCCACCAGGGCTTCGAGTTCGGCCAGTTCGGCATCGCTCACCTGGCCGCGTTCGGACATCCAGGCGACGAAAGGTGAGACGGAGCCCTGCAAGGTCTTTTCCACGAAACGCGCCACGGCGCCGGTCATGACCTCCCCCGATTCGTTGGTCGCGCTGTAGCGAAACATGCCCTCGACTTTGCGCCGCCCCAGATAGCCCTTCGCACGCAGGCGCTCCATCATCGTCAGCACGGTGGAGCGCGCCAGGCCGCGTGGCTCGCCATAGCCTGCGCACACTTCGGCGACGGTGCTCTTGGGCGCTTCGCCGATGTACTGGAGAAGTGCGAGCTCCTGGTCGCCAATGGTTTTCTTGCTCATACCGCCCGCTCCTGACTACAGATGTAGGCAGGGTGCTCTTGACGACAGGTGTAGTCAAGCGTGACTTTCGGCAGGGGCCTATGAAAAAAGCCCCCGCCGTAAGGCAGGGGCTTTCGGGTACCTCGTCGATCGCGGCGGCTCAAGCCACCGCGAAAGATCAGGCTGCCGCGTCCTTGAGCTTCTTGAGCGGACGGACCTTGACCTTGACCGAGGCGGGCTTGGCTGCGAACCAGCGCTCTTCACCCGTGAACGGATCCTTGCCCTTGCGCTTCGGCTTCGCAGCGACGGCAACGGAGGTGATCTTGAGCAGACCGGGCAGCGTGAACGTGCCGGCGCCCTTCTTGTGAACCGACGCGGAGATTGCGCCTTCGAGCGAAGCCAGAACGGCCTTCACGCTCTTGCTGTCAATGCCGCTCTGCTCGACGATGTGCGAGACGAGCGTGGACTTCGAAAGCGGATCCTTGATCGGCTTGAGAGCGGCCGGGGCCTTCGCAGCCTTCACGGCAGCCTTGGCAGGAGCCTTGGCAGCCTTCTTTGCCGCCGTTTTTTTGGTCGTGGCCATGGTTATCCTTGTCACTTGATCGAATGAGGCGGCCTTTCCGGCCGGTGCCCAGCGGGCGACTCACTCTAGCGTTGCTTTGGTCCGCTGAAAATAGGGTTCGCGAAGATTTTTTGCATTTCGAGTCCTTTTTTTACGGATCCCCGTGACGCACTGCGGAAAAACGGCAGCTCAGATGCCTGCATACCACTCGTAACCGTTGTCTTCCCAGTACCCGCCGTTGCCGTCGCCGACGTCCGCGAAGGACGCGACCACTTCAATTCGCCGGATGTATTTCGCATGCTTGTAGCCCAGTTGGCGCTCCACGCGCAGTCGCAGCGGCGCGCCATTGGCGACGGGCAGAGGTCCGTCGTTCAGGCCATAAGCCAGTAGTGTCTGCGGATGGCGGGCCTCCTCGAGGTCGACGCTTTCGTAATACGGCGTGTCCTCTTCCATGTCGTCGAAACAATGGAAGACGACATACCGTGCCCCGGGACGTGGCTTGACGTGGTCCAGTAGCGACGCAAGCGGCGTACCGGTCCATTTGCCGATGGCGCTCCAGCCTTCGACACAGTCGTGCCGGGTGATCTGGGTTCGCATGCCCAGCGCCCTGAGTTCGTCGATCGAAAGGCGGATGGGTTTCTCGACCAGGCCGTCCACTTGCAGGCGGTAGTCGACGAAGCCGCCTTTCATCAGGCCCTGGTAGAGCGGCGTATCCGGCATCAACGTCCCGTTAGGCTTGAAGACCGCGGAAATATCGGCGTCCGTGTACTCGCGGGCGAGCGCCTTAGAGGGCGAAAGGAAACGCTGCACGCGGCGGTTGACCGCCTCGGCACTGCCCAGGATCCGGGGACCGCTCTCGCTTTCCGATATCCGGTCACATCCCACCAGCGTGGCGCCGCCGAGCGCCAGCAGTGTCTTCCGCAGGAAGTCGCGGCGGTCACTCATGGCGCGTCTCCTCGCGGGGTTGGCTGCGAATGCGATACCAGCCGGTGATCATGCCGCGCAACTGGTTCAGGGGGCCGCTGATGAGCACCTCGACCACATGGACGATCACGAAGGCGATGAATCCCATCGCGATGACGAAGTGGATCGTCCGCGCCGACTGGCGTCCGCCTACCGCCTCGACCAAGTCGCCCAGCACCGCGTCCATGCGTGGGGACATCAGCAATCCCATCAACACGATGCCGCCGCCGAACACGAAGATGGCGACGAGATAGGCCAGCCGCTGGAGGACGTTGTAGCGCAGGGCGTCCTCTCCCTGGGCATGGCGGAAGCGCAGGTGATCGACGATGGACCGACCCAGGCCGCGCCAGTCCCGGTGATCCGGCACGAGATCACGGGAAAGATGTCGACTGGCCACCGACCAGCTGACGTACGCGACGCCGTTGAGTACAAACAGCCAGGCGAAGAAGAAGTGCCAGCGGCGTCCCATCGCCAGCCAGCCGGGTCCGGGAATGGTCGCCCACGCGGGAAAGCCCCTCGCCGCCCATTTGCCGTCGACCTTCGAAGCGCCCAGGACGCCCGTGGTGTCGAACGCGTGGCCGCCGATGATGGCCATCCCGCGGACGTCACCGGTTGCATCCTGGCCGCCGCGCAGGGACAGCCACTCCTTGCCGGGATCCGAGCGGTTGCCCCAATAGAGCGAAGGATGTGCGTTGAAGATCTGCAGGCCACTTCCCAGCAGCACGAGCAGGCAGATGGCGTTGATCCAGTGCATGACGCGCACTGGCCAGCGATGTCGGTAGACAAGGCGGGTGGTCATGGCGTGGCTCCCGTCGGCGGGTGATACCTAGTATGACCCTGCTGCCGCGGAATGCCTTTCATGCCACTACGCCATGCTGGCGAGCACCTTGTCGAGCGTCAACGGGTAGTCCCGGATCCTGACACCACAGGCGTTGTAGACCGCGTTGGCGATACATGCCCCGGCGCCCGAGATGCCCACCTCGCCCAAGCCCTTGATCTTCAGCGGGTTGGCCTTGTCATCGAACTCGGGCAGGAAAATCGCTTCCATGGGGCCGATGTCCGCATTTACCGGCACGTGATATTCGGCCAGATCGTGGTTGACGAACGCGCCATAGCGCGGGTCCAGGACCATCTCTTCGGAAAGCGCCGAGCCGACGCCGAAGATCATGCCGCCAAGGGCCTGCGAGCGGGCCGTCTTCGCGTTGAGTATGCGACCGGCGGCGAACACGCCCAACATGCGTCGCAGGCGGATTTCGCACGTATCCATGTCGACTCCGACCTCGGCGAAGAACGCGCCGTAGGAGTTCTGGTTGTAGTTCTTGTTATTGCTTCCCGGCTCGACCGCGCCATCGGCCTCCACGCCGTTTTCCCCGGCGAGCGCGGCGTAGCTCACGCGCTTGTGGCCGTCGGTGACGTAACCGTCCTCGAAGCGGGCGCCCTCGGGATCCATACCCGCGGAGCGGCAGAGCTTCCCGCGCAGCTGCATGCAGGCATCGTAAAGACCCGAGCCCGCGCTGGCGGCACCGAACGAGCCGCCGGAGCCGGGCGTTTCCGGGAAATCCGAATCGCCCAGAAGGATCGTCACGCGCTCCATGGGCAGGCCGAGCAGATCGGCGGCGATCTGCGTGAAGATGGTGTACGAACCGGTGCCGATATCTGTCATTGCCATGCGCGCCGTGAGTTGACCGGTCGCGTCCAGGTGCACGTTCGCCTTGGATGCCTGCAGCATGTTCCCGCGCACGGCTGATGACATGCCGATGCCGACGAGCCAGCGCCCATCCCGTACCTGGCCGGGTCGGGTGACGCGTTTCTCCCAGCCGAAGCGTTTCGCGCCCTCGCGCATGCACTCCACCACCTGGCGTGACGAAAACGGCACGCCCAGTTCTGGGTCGGACGCCGGTTCATTGCGAATACGCAGCTCGATCGGGTCGATGTCGAGCTGGACAGCGAGCTCATCCATCGCGCCCTCCAGCGCCAGCAGACCGACCGCTTCGCCGGGCGCCCGCATGGAGATGGCCGGCGGCAGGTCGAGATCCACTTGACGATGCGTATTCAGGCGATGGTCGCCCGCGTAGCGGGAACGTGTTCCCAAGACGGTTGGTTCGAACTCGTCATTGCCCGGTTCATTACCCGACCACGCCTCGTGGGCTTCGGCCAGGATGCGTCCGTCGGCGTCGGTGCCCAGGCGCACTCGCTGGATCGTGTTCGTGCGATGGCCGACGACATGGAACAGCTGCTGGCGCGTAAGGGCGAGCTTGACTGTCTGGCCCGTGGCCTTCGCGGCAAGCGCCGCCAGCACCGCATCGGGCTGCACGTCGAGCTTGCTGCCGAAACCCCCGCCGATGTATGCGGAAAGAACGCGCACCTTTTCCGGAGTGATCCCGAAGGTCGCGGCCAGCGCCTTGCGGCCCGGGGTGGGCATCTGGTTGGACGTCTGTACGGTCAACCTATCGCCATGCCAGGTTGCCACGGTCGCGTGCGGTTCCATCGCGGCATGAAACTGGAAGGGCGTCGTGTAGACCACATCGAGCCGGTGCGCCGCCGCCGCATAGGCAGTGTCGAAATCGCCCTTGCTCGTGTCGGCCTGCGCAAAAGAGAGGTCTTCGGGCTTGCGCGCATCTGCCTTGCCGGCCGCGAGGTCGAAGCGCCCGGGCGTCGCGTCGTACTCGGGACGAACCAGGGATGCGGCGTGGCGAGCCTGCTCGTACGAACGGGCTACCACCAACGCGACCGGCTGGCCGTAGTGCTTTACCGTATCGCCGGCGAGCTGGGGGATCGCGTCATCGGACTTCAGGTCCTGCGCGGGCGCGTTCCTGGCGGTAAGCACGTCGATGACGCCGGGAGCCTGGCTTGCAAACGAGGTGTCCATGCGCAGGATGCGGCCACGTGCGATCGTCGCCAGCACGGGAAAGGCGTAGGCGACCGTCCCCACGCCACCATGCTCGGCAGCATAGGCGACCTTGCCCTGGACCTTGAGCGGGCCATCGACACGGTCGATCGGCCTGCCGGTGAACCCGTTGGGGTGGTCGTCCAATGGCGTCTTGCCGACGCTCATGTCCATGCGGATCGTCATGTCGCGCTCCTCCCGCTCGCTTCGACAAGCACGGCGACAAGCGTTCGTCGTGCGAGGGTCAACTTGAAATCGTTGTGCCCGTAGCCACGCGCGCCGGTGAGCGCGGTGTCGGCGACGGCGCGCAGCGAAGACTCGTCGACCGGCACGCCTTGAAGCGCGGCCTCGAGCGCGCTTTCGCGCCACGGCATGGGCGCCACGCCGCCGAAGGCAATACGGGCGGATGTCACGACGTCGCCTTCGACGGCCACGATAGCCGCGACCGACACCAGCGCGAATGCATAGGAGGCGCGATCGCGCACCTTGCGATAGATCTGTCTGCCCGCAGGCGGGGGAGGCAGCGAGACCTGGGTGATGAGCTCACCTTCCTGTAGCACGTTCTCCACGTATGGCGTATCGCCGGGCAGACGATAAAAATCGGCGATGGGGATGGCACGCTCGTCGCCAACGGGCGTGATCGTGTGGATCGTTGCGTCGAGCACGCGCATGGCGACGGCCATGTCGGAAGGGTGCGTGGCGATGCATGCATCGCTGCCGCCGATAATCGCGTGAATGCGATTGAATCCACCGATCGCCGCACAGCCGCTGCCGGGATTGCGCTTGTTGCACGGCATCGCCGTGTCGTAGAAGTAGTAACAGCGTGTGCGCTGCAGCAGGTTTCCGCCCGTGGTCGCTTTGTTGCGAAGCTGCCCCGACGCGCCGGCGAGAAGGGCGCGCGACAGTACGGGGTAGCGTTCGCGCACGCGCATGTCGGCGGCAAGATCGCTGTTGCGCACGAGGGCTCCGATGCGCAGGCCGCCTTCGGCCGTTTCCTCGACGGTATCCAGGCCCAGCCGGTTGATGTCGATCAGATGCTCGGGCGTCTCGACGTGTACTTTCATCAGGTCGAGCAGGTTGGTGCCGCCGGCGATGAAGCGCGTTCGTCGTTGCGACATGGCGGCGCGCGCCGCATCCAGGGGCGACGCGACCCGTTCGTAGGTGAACGTTTTCATGCGTCGCCCTCCGCCGCATCGGCAATCGCAACGACGATGTTCGGGTAGGCGCTGCAGCGACACAGGTTGCCGCTCATGCGCTCGCGGATCTCGTTATCGTCCAGGGTCGGCGACGTGGCAAGGTCCTGGGTCACCACGCTCGGCCAGCCCGCACGTATCTCGCCGAGCATGCCGGTCGCCGAGCAAAGCTGGCCCGGCGTGCAATAGCCACACTGGAAACCGTCGTGCTTGACGAACGATGCCTGCAGCGGACTGAGCCGATCGCCCTCCGCCAGTCCCTCGACGGTGGTGATCGCCTCGCCGTCGTGCATGACGGCGAGCGTCAGGCATGCGTTGATGCGCCTGCCTTCGACCAGGACGGTGCACGCGCCGCACTGCCCGTGGTCGCAGCCCTTTTTCGATCCTGTCAGGCCGAGATGTTCGCGCAACGCGTCGAGCAGAGTGACACGGGGGTCGAGGTCGAGATCGTGGCCCGTGCCGTTTATCAGCAGCCGGGTCCCGACCGTGCGAATGCCCGGGACACGTTCGGGGGCGTGCTGCATGGCGCCGCCGGAGCTGGTGTCGTGACGGGCCGCGCTTTCGGAAGATCGAAGGGGTATCGGCTGCATGCCGTTCTCCGTGGGTGGGCGACGCGCGGCGTCGCTGCCTGGGTGTCCCACGGTTTTAAGCACTCGGGTGTGAACGGCGCGGCGCGATATGCGCCGCCGGGCTTGCCATCGCGTTTACATGGCGCCGCGGTCGCGGTCGATGCGTCCGGCAGAGACGGCACGCGCCAGGTCGGCTTCGGTGTCGAGGTCCTCGGCGAAGGCTTCGGCGCGGACGGTCTGCGGCGGGGTGTCCTGCCATAAGGCACGGAAGCCGATGTCACCCTCGAGCGCGACCGCGCGCATCAAGGTCGCGGCGCGCACTACGGCGGGGACGCCCATCGCCTCGCCGTAGGCCGTGACCGTATCGCGGGAGCCATCGTGAGCGGCGAGGAGGCGCCACAGATGGGCCTCGTCGAGCGCGAGCTGGTCGATAACGACGACGAGGACAGGGTCGGTGCGCCCCGCAAGCGCATCGGCGGCGGCCCGGAGCGAGGAGGCCAGTCCGGTCGCCCAGTCTGGATTGAAGACCGCCATGGCCCCCGCCAGCTTGCCGCACATGCGTTCGGCGTGCGCACCCAGCACCGCCACGGTTTTGCCCGGGCCTGTCGCCGCGACGATCCGCGACGCACGCGCCATCAAGGTTTCCCCACCGACGGTCAGGAGCTGCTTGGGGCGACCCAGGCGCAGGCTGCCCCCGGCGGCGAGAATGACCGCATCGTGGCCGCCGGTCACGGAAGTCGCGCGCGGTCGCGCTGGCAGACCTGGGCGAGGATGGACAGAGCGATGCCGTGCGGCGTCTGCGCGCCGATGGGCAGCCCGGCGGGCAGGTGCAGCCTTTGCAGCTCGTCATCGTCGACGCCGTCGTCCTTCAGGCGCTCGACGCGCGCGCCGATCTTGTTGCGACTGCCGAGGATGCCAACGGCGAACGCGTTCGAGTGCAGCGCATGGGCGGCGACGGCGTGGTCGATCTCAGCGTCGTGGCTGAGCGAGTAGACGGCGGTGCGGTCGTCCAGCGACAGATCGCCCAGGGCCACGCCCAGGCTGCGCGGATCGTAGGCGGCCAGCGGCACGCCCGGCGGCGGCTCGAGCGGTCCATGCGGGCGCAACAGGATCACCTCGACGCCGAGTAATGGGGCGAGATGGGCGACGGCAAGGGTCACCGGGTCGCCACCGACAGCCACCAGACGCAACGGCGGACGCTGCACGCGGCCGTAATGCCGCGTATCCGCCTCCCGCGCACCCTCGACGATCTCCCACGCGCCAGTCTGGCGATCCGACAGCACGGTGACCGTACGCCGGTCGCGGCGGGCAACAGCAAGCGTATTAACGTACCGTGCGGGCTCCCGCAGTTCACGAACGAAGATGCCAATCCGGCCACCGCAGCTCAACTGGATGTCCAGCACGGGGCTGCCGACGCCATAGTCGAGCAGGCGGGGACGGCCTTCGGCCATCGCCATGGCGGCTTCTTCGGCCACCGCCGCTTCGACACATCCGCCGGAAACGTACCCGGCGACCCTGCCGTCGGCGGCAATCGCCATCTCGCTGTATAGCGGCCGTGGGGACGGGCCTGCGATGCTTACAAGCGTCGCCAGCGCCACCCGACCTCCATGGGCGTAATCGCGCAGGGAGGGGAGGAGATCCTCGACCAGCGCATATGCCGGCCAGGCGGGCCAGTCGTTCGCGACGGAAGGGTTCAAGGCGTTCATGCCCGAAGTCTGGCACGATTGCATGTGAAGGGCTTGGCGGGCCGGATACACCCCGCTTACGCACATTGTGGTTTCCTGAGGCGACATGTCCCCACTCATCGACCGTCACGGACGTACCAAGCGGAAGTTGCGGATATCGCTCACCGACCGCTGCAATTTCCGTTGTACGTACTGTATGCCCGAACACCCGGACTGGCTTCCGAAAGCCAGCCTGCTGGCGCGCAGCGAAATCGTGCGCCTGGCTGGTCTTTTCGTGGATCACGGGATCGACCAGATCCGCCTGACCGGCGGCGAACCGCTGCTGCGCAAGGACCTGCTCGAATGCGTGCAAGACATCGGCGCCCTCCGTGAGCGCGGCCTTCGTCGCATTTCGATGACCACCAACGCTTCCCGTATCGCGCCCAAGGCGCGCGAACTGGTCATGGCCGGTGTCGACGATTTCAACGTGAGCCTGGACGCGGTCGATCCGGAAACGTTCCGACGCCTCACCCTGCGCGAGATTGCACCGGTGTTCGACGGCATCGACGCGCTCGTCGACGCCGGGGCCAACGTCAAGCTCAACGCGGTGGTCGTTCGCGGCGACAACGAGAAGGACGTAGTCCCCCTGCTGGAGTGGGCCATGGCCCGCAAACTGCCCCTTCGTTACATCGAATACATGCCGCTGGACGCGCCTGGTCACTGGAAGCGGGATGCCGTGGTTTCCGAAGCGGACATGCTCGCGGCGATCCGCGAACGCCACGAGGTGGTTGGCCAGCCGCGCGGACACGATCCCGCCACGCCCTACCTGGTCGACGGGCATTACCCGCTCGGTATCATCTCCACGGTGTCCAATCCTTTCTGCTCCACCTGCGACCGGCTGCGGCTCACGGCGACAGGCGAACTGTTTACCTGCCTGTTCTCGCCCATCGGTACGCCACTTGGCGCGCGCATGCGCGAGGGCATCGCCGACGACGTGCTTGCCGAACAGGTGCGCCGTGCGGTCTGGCTGAAGGATGCAGGCTATGCGTCTCGTCCGGGCCACGTGGACAGACCGCTGACCATGCATGCGATGGGTGGATGAGTTCCTTCGCCGGATATCCCATGAAACAGATCACTTTCGAACTTTTCGCCAACCTCGAACGGCTGGCCGGCAGCGGCACCTGCTCCGTGGAAGCACACGACGACGTGAGCACGATAGCTGACGCGCTTGCCCTGCTGGCGCGGGAGCGCCCCGAACTGGCAAGCTCTCTCGATCGCTGTGCCTGCGTCGCCGGCGATACGATCGTACGTCGCGCCGATCCCGTACCTGCGGATCGTCGCATCGCGCTGTTGCCACCCGTGGCCGGAGGTTGAGCATGGAACACGCGGTCCTCTCCCATGAAGCGGTGGCGGTCGAGCCCCTGCTCGAGCTGGACGCCCACCCGGAATGCGGCGGCTTGTCGCTATTCGTTGGCACGGTGCGCGACCACCACGAAGGTCGATCGGTGCGGCACCTGAAATACACGGCACATGAGCCCCTTGCGGCGAAGATCATTCACGAGGTCGAGGCGGCTACGCGCGAGAAATACGGTGTGCCTTACGTGCGCATCGTGCATCGCCTGGGAGACCTGTCGATCGGCGATATCGCCATCGTCTGCGTGGTCCGCGCGCCGCATCGCGCGGAAGCCTTCGATGCCTGCCGCTATGCCGTCGACGCCGTGAAGCACGGTGCGCCCATCTGGAAGGAAGAGTTCTATACCGATGGCAGCAGCGCTTTCGTCGAGGGATGCTGCATCCGCGACGATATGGACGACGCCACGGCACGCCCCCATCGCCACCACTCGCATACGAGCCACGGATGAAAGACGTCAGCCAGAAACCGGATTCCCTGCGTGTCGCCCGAGCCACCGCTACCTTGCATGCGCCGGCGCACTGCATCGAGCTGCTGCGCAGCGGGGACACCGAAAAAGGCGATCCGCTGAAGACGGCACGCGTCGCGGGTATTCTCGCCGCCAAGCGAACGGATGAACTCATCCCGCTGTGCCACCCTCTACCGATCCATCGCGCCGAAGTGACTTATGAGTTGGCCGAGACGTCGGTTAAGGTCATGGCGGAAGTGCAAACCATCGGCCCCACGGGTGTGGAGATGGAAGCACTGACGGCGGCAAGCCTGGCCGCACTCACGCTTTACGACATGCTCAAGCCGTATGCAGAACCGGACGAGTTGCACATCGAAGACTGTCGTCTGGAGCGCAAGACCGGCGGCAAGTCGCACTACAAGCGCGCGCTCTCGACACCACGCAGCGCCGCGGTGGTGGTGCTTTCCGACACCGTGGCCAGCGGGGCCAAGCCGGACACCGCGGGCGCCTGGGTACGCGATGCCCTGATCGCGGCCAATTTCGGCCCGGTCGAGTACGCCGTGATCGCCGATGACGCAGCCGTGCTGGGCGATCTGCTGGGATCCCTGATCCATGCCGACACTGCCATGATCGTCACCGTCGGGGGCACGGGCCTGGGACCGCACGACATCACGGTCGACACGGTCAAGCCCATGCTCGACGTGGAAATTCCCGGAATCATGGAAGCCGCGCGCGCCTTCGGGCAGCAGCGCATGCCGTACGCCATGCTCTCGCGTGGTGTGGCCGGCTATGTTCGCGACAGCTTGGTGATCACCTTTCCAGGTAGCCGCGGTGGCGCGAGCGAATCGCTCGCGGCGACGCTGCCGGGGCTCATCCATCTTCTGGAAACCGGTCGGGCGGGTGGTCGTCACCCCGGCGGTTATGGCGAGGCGAACTGAATGGCCTTGCTACCCCTGAAGGACACCTTCGAGCTTTACCGGAAGTGGGTGGGGCGTTTGCCCACGCATCGCCTGCCGGTGGAACTCGCCCTTGGTGCCGTGCTGGCCGAGGCGGCCACCGCGCGTATCGCCCTGCCGCGATTCACCCAGAGTGCCGTGGACGGTTATGCGCTCCGTGCAACGGAAGGGCAGGCGCAGCGCACGCTCATCGGCACGGCCGCCGCCGGCGAGCCGGCGGGTGTCGTCGTAGGTACCGGACAGGCCGTCCGCATCCTGACCGGAGGCGTGGTCCCCGAGGGCGCGGATGCGGTAGCGCGCCAGGAAATCGTCGAGCGCACGGGGACAGGCATCGTGCTCACCGAGGCCGTGCGGACCGGCGAATCCATCCGTTACGAAGGCGAGGAGCTCGCTGCAGGCAGCATCATCGCGAACGCCGGCCAACGCGTCACCGCGGGTCTGGTTGCGGCCTTCGCCATGGCGGGCATCGACACGGTCGAGGTCTATCGTCGGCCCCGTGTCGCCGTGCTCATTACCGGCGACGAAGTGCTGCGCGCAGGTGAGCCACTCGCGCCTGGCATGGTTTACGACGCCAACGGGCCGTTGCTTCGTGCGTGGTTTGTCGAGAACGGATACGGGGAGCCGGTCGTCGCCTACGTGCGCGACGACGAGGCCGCGCTCGAAGAAGCGCTGAGCGCCGCACTCGACAGTGCCGACCTCATCGTTACCAGTGGTGGCGTGTCCGTGGGCGATCGCGACTTCGTGCCTTCCGTCGCCGATCGCCTGGGCGTGCGCAAGGTGTTCTGGAAAGTGGCGCAGAAGCCCGGCAAACCCCTTTGGTTTGGCCTGCGTGAGGGCAAGGTGCTGCTGGGCATGCCGGGTAACCCGGCCGCCGTGCTGGTCTGTCTGGCCGTCCATGCGCGTGCCGTACTCGGTCGCCTCGAGGGCGAGACGGCGGATCAGCCCAAGTGGCGCGGGGGCATACTGAGTGTCATGGTGGAGGCGGACCCGGAACGCGACCGTCTCGCTCGCATGCGGCTCGACAACGCCGACGGTGTGGTCAGGCTCGAGGTACTGCCCCGACAGGATTCGCACATGCTGAGCAACCTGGCATCGGCGCGCGCACTGGTCTGGCTACCGTCTCGCGCGGAGGCTTTCGCCCCCGGCGAGCGGGTGTCGTGGATTCCGATCTGAACTGGCTGGCGCTGCGATAGCCTGGCTATCGCAGGGGTCTTACCAGGCCTTCACGTCCGTCACCACGACCGTGTAGTCCGACATGTCCGCCGAGTAGCGGAACAGGCGGCCGAGGTCGAAGTCGACGCTCTTGCCCGGTTCGATGTTGGACGTACCTGCCGGCCAGCCCTGCTTGCTGGCGATGACCTTGCCGGTCGAATCCTTCGCGTCGATACGAATCTGCGCGGCGGCGGCTTCCGGGCACTTGTTGACCAGGTTGCCCTTCATGCTGAAGCGCGGCTGGCCCGAACCCTGCTGCACCTTGACGGCGAAGCCGTCGATGGTGAAATCCTTGGCGGCGCAGGCGGCGTGGGCGGACAGTGGAGCAGCGAGAAACAGCGCGGCGGCGATGGCGATCTTCTTCATGGGTGTTACCTGTCATCGATAGGGAAAGGCTCGCACTTGGTGAGGGCGCGTAGACTTCGTATCGGCAGGTTCAATTCCGACTTTAGGCCGGATTTGTCCGGGAGGGTCAGATGGCCGTGGCGAACAGGTCGCCGGTGGCCTCAAGCCCTGCCTCGGCCTCGGGCTCGAACCAGCGCCTGACCGGCGCGAAGCTCCGTCGGTGCGCTGCGCAGGGGCCGAGGCGGCCCAGGGCATCCAGATGCTCCGGAACGCCGTAACCCTTGTGCCTGGCGAAGCCGTAGCCTGGATGCTCGACGTCCAGGGCATGCATATGCCGGTCACGGCTGACCTTGGCGAGGATCGAGGCGGCGCTGATCGCCGGCTCGGTGGCATCGCCGCCGATCACGGCACGCGCCTCGCAAGGCAGTGTGCGTGGGAGTCGGTTGCCGTCGATGAGGGCCATGTGCGGCGCGAGGGAAAGCCCCATCAGCGAGCGCGTCATGCCGATCATCGTCGCCTGGAAGATGTTGATCCGGTCGATCTCCTCGCGCTCGACGAAGATTACCGTCCAGGCGAGGGCCCGCTCGACGATTCGGCCGTAAAGCTTCTCGCGGACGTCTTCGGTGAGTTGCTTGGAGTCGTTGAGGCCGCGAATCGGGCGCGCAGGGTCGAGGATCACCGCGGCCACCACGACCGGCCCGGCGAGCGGGCCGCGACCGGCCTCATCGACGCCGGCGACGATGAGATCGGGCGAGAGCCGGCGGGTGACGTTGTGCTTGCGAGGCATGGGCGCAGCCTAGGCCGGTCGGTGGCCGGTGGGCAAGGAGGCGGACATCAGCTCGGCGATGGCGTCGGCGGCGTGGTCGGCCGCCCGGCCCTCGAGACCGCCACGCAACTCCTGGTGCAGGTATTCGAAGGCGGCCACGACACCGCCGCGGCGTTCACTGTCACCAAGCAGGGCGAGGGTGGCGTCGGCCAAATTCCCCGCCGTGCAGTCGTCCTGCATGAATTCCGGTACGAGCAGGCGCCGTCCGAGACCGCACGCGCGGGCCAGAATGTTCGGCAGGCTGTAGACGTCGGTCTTGAGCATGCGCAGCACTCTGGCGATGCGATAACTGGCGGGCGAAACGCGGTAACCGACCACCATCGGCCGCTTCGCCAGCATCGCCTCGAGGGTGGCCGTGCCCGAGGCGAGCAGGACCACGTCGGCGGCGAGCATGACCTCATGGGCATGGCCGTCGGTCAGCAGGGGCGGCGTGCCCGGGAAGTCCACCAATAGCGTCTTCAGGCGGGCAAGCACGCGTTCGTTTGCCGCCGGCACCACGATGCGCAGGCCGGGCATGGCAGTTGCCACGCGCTTCGCCGCTTCGATGAAGATCGCACCGACACGGTCGATTTCGCTCGGACGGCTGCCGGGGAGCACGGCGAGAACCGGTGCATCGTGCGGCAGACCGAGCGCGTCGCGAGGGGCGGCCCGGTCGGACACCATCGGGAACCGGTCTGCCAGGGGATGGCCGACGAAACGCGCGTCGATACCGTGCTTCGCGTAGATGGGTGGCTCCATCGGGAACAGGCAGAGTACGCGGTCGGCGGACTGACCGATCTTCTCAGCACGCTTCTCGCGCCAGGCCCACACCGATGGGCTGACATAGTGGATCGTGCGCAGCCCAGCGGCCTTGAGCTTGCGTTCCACGCCGAGGTTGAAGTCGGGTGCGTCGATACCGACGGTGACATCGGGACGAGCAGCCATCAGTTTGCCGAGCAATCCCTTGCGCAGGCGAAGCAGGCGCGGCAGGTGTTTGACGACCTCGGCGAAGCCCATGACGGACAGTTCGCGGATGTCGTACCACGACTCGAAGCCTCGGGCCATCATGCGGGGGCCGCCGATGCCGACGAAGCGCGCGGCGGGAAAACGCGCGCGCAGGGCGTCGATGAGGTCGGCGCCCAGCTGGTCACCGGAATCCTCGCCGGCAATCAGGGCGATGGTCGGCGAGGCGGGGGAAGGGGTCGTCGGCTGCATGGCGTCAGCGGGCGAGCGAACGCTCGCTGCGGTCGAGGAACTCGAGCATCTGGCGCACGTCCTCGCTGGTCTCCGCCTGGGCGAGCAGTTGCTCGCGTGCCTCGGCCAGCGGCAGGCCACCCATGTACAGGGTGCGGTAGGCGCGCTTGATGGCCGCGATGCGCGCGGTATCGAAGCCACGGCGCTTCAGGCCCTCGCTGTTGATGCCGCGCGGACGGCCGCGTGTTTCGTTGGCCATCATCACGAACGGCGGCACGTCGGAACCGACCAGGCAACCCATGCCGATAAAGGCGTGTGCGCCGACCTTGCAGAACTGGTGCACGCCGGAATAGCCCGACATGATCGTCCAGTCGCCGATCTCGGCATGCCCGGCGAGTGCGGAGTAGTTGGAAAAGACGACGAAGTTGCCGACCTGGCAGTCGTGTGCGATGTGTACGTAGGCCAGCAGCCAGTTGTCGTTACCGATGCGAGTAACACCGCCACCGTCGCCCGTGCCGCGATTGATCGTGACGAATTCGCGGATGAGGTTTCGGTCACCGATGACAACTTCGCTTCGCTCGCCTTGCCACTTCTTGTCCTGCGGCGGACCGCCGATCGATGCGAACTGCGAGATGCGGTTGTCGCGGCCGATCGTAGTCGGCCCTTCGATCACCACGTGCGGACCGATAGTCGTGCCCTCACCGATGGTGACGTCCGCACCGATGACGCTGAACGCCCCGATGCTGACGTTATCCGCGATGCGCGCTGATGGATCGATCTGCGCGGTGGCATGGATCATTTATCGTTCCTCGCGGCGCACATCAGCTCACAGGAGGCGACCGTCTTGCCGTCCACGAGCGCCCTGGCCTCGAACAGCCCCATGCCGCGAAGGAGGCGCTTGAGCGACACCTCAAGGCGCAGCTGGTCGCCCGGTGCGACGACGGCCGAGAAACGGGCGTTGTCCACCTTGACCAGGTAGAAAAGCGGGCTGCCACCCTGGCCTTCGATCTGGCTGGTGAGCTGGGTCAGCAGGCCGGCGGTCTGCGCCATGGCTTCGACGATCAGCACGCCCGGCATGACAGGATGTCCCGGAAAGTGGCCCTGGAAGAACGGCTCATTGATCGTGACGTTCTTGATCGCTGCAATGCTCTTGCCCGGATCCAGCTCGATCACCCGGTCCACCAGCAGGAACGGGTAACGGTGCGGCAACAGCCGCTGGATTTGCTCCACATCCACCGGGAGCTTCACGGCAGCGTTTGTATCGGTCATTGCCCTTTATCCTTTTCCAGCGCCGACAGCCGGCGCGCGTACTCGTCGAGATGTTTGAAGCGCGCCGCATTGCGCCGCCACTGGCGGTTGTCCTGCAACGGTGTGCCGGACGAATACTCGCCCGGTTCCCTGATCGACGCGGTGACCAGGCTTTTCGCCGTGATGGTAACCCGGTCGGCCAGTTCGAGGTGGCCGAGGATACCGGCGTTGCCCCCAATCAGGCAGTAGCGACCGATCCTGGCGCTGCCGGCGACGGCGGAGCAGCCAGCCATGGCCGTATGAGCGCCGATATGCACGTTGTGCGCGATCTGGATCTGGTTGTCGAGGCGGACATCCTCCTCGAGCACGGTATCGTCGAGCGCACCGCGGTCGATGGTGGTGTTGGCGCCGATTTCGCAATCGTCGCCGATGCGCACGCCACCCAGCTGCGGAAGCTTGACCCAGTGGTCGCGGTCGAAGGCGAGTCCAAAGCCATCCGAGCCGATGACGGCGCCGGGGTGGACCAGGACACGCTTGCCCAGGGTGACGCGGATGACCAGGGTCACCCGGCCGACCAGGCGCGAGTTGGCGCCGACCACACAGCCCGGCCCGATGGCGCAGTGCGGGCCGAGGATCGCGCCTTCCTCGATTACCGCCCCTTCGTCGACCACGCAGCACGGGCCGACACTGGCTGTCGGATGAACCCGGGCGGACGGCGAAACCACCGCGCTCGCATGGATGCCGCGCGGTGCGGCGGCAACGCGCTCGAACAGCGCGGCGATCTTCGCGTAGGCGACGTACGGATCCTTCGCCACGAGCGCCGCGCCCTTGCGCAGGGCGAGGGCCTCGGCGGCAAGCACGACAATGCCGGCCTGCGACTCGGCCAGTTGCGAGGTGTACTTCGAATTCGACAGAAAGGTGAACTGCGAAGCGGTGGCGGCCGACAAGGTGCCGATGCCATCGACGACCGTGGCGGGATCGCCATGCGCTTCAAGGTCGAAACGTTCGGCCAGCTCGGCCAGGGTGTATTGCGGATTTCCGCTCACGGGGCACTCCAGACGATCCCATAAAAAAGGGGCGGTGGGCCGGAGCCACACCACCCCTCGATTCTAGCGGCTTGCAAGCCTTAGAGCTGGCTGCCGAAGGTGAACTGGATACGCTCGACGAAGCGGCTGTCGTCGTCCTTCTTACGGAACGGCACGGCGAAGTTGATGATCAGCGGGCCGATCGGCGCCTGCCACTGCAGGGAGAGACCGGTTGAAGCGCGCAGGTCGCTGGCGTTGAATGCCGAGTAAGAGGAATAAACGTTACCGACGTCGACGAACCAGGACACGCGGGCCGTGTTCACGTCCTTCAGGAACGGCAGCGGCAGGAACATCTGCGCCGTGCCGAGTACCTTGAACGCGCCACCGACCGGCTGGCCATAGCTGTAGTAGCCGCCGGTGCAATTGCCCTTGCTGTCGGGCTTGCCGCCCGGGTTCGTGCTGAGGCCGTCGCACAGGCGCGGACCCAGGGTGTTGTCCTGGAAGCCGCGAACGTCACGCACACCACCGGCGTAGTAGTTCTCCCAGAACGGGAACGCTACCTTGTCGCCCTTCGAGTAGATCTTGATGGGGACATTCGGGTTGTTCGGGTCGTAGGCGTAACCGTCGTTGTCGTACTTCTGGCCGTAGGTCTTGCCGTAGCCGACCTGGCCGTCGAGGTAGAGCACGAAGCCCTTGCCGATCGGCCAGTAGTGGTTGGCTTCGCCGAAGATCTTGTAGTACTGCACGGTGGAGCCGGGCAGGGCGCCATCGATCGACGCGGTCAGCTGGCCGCCGCGGGTCGGGGCCCAGTAGCTGTTACGCGTGTCATGCGTGAAGCCCAGGCTCGAGGTCCACGAGTGGATGGTCTTGTTGCCGACAGCCTGCTGGTAAGCCACCAGCTGGCCCGGCGTGTACGTGGAGGTGTTGATCAGGTTCGAGCTGACGCCGAGGCTGGTGGACAGCGAGTCGAAGTCCGAGATCGGGAACGACAGCGTCGTCTGGAACGACTTGGTGCTGTACGTGTAGTTGGCCAGGTCGGTGTCGCCGTAATCGAGCTTGCTGTAGCCGACGTTGTAGCCGATCTGCACGCCCGAATCGGTAAGGTACGGGTTGGTGTAGCTCGCATTGATGCGCTTGTAGTACGTGCTGGTTTCCGCGCCGATGGAGAAGCGGTCACCCGTACCGAGGAAGTTGTTCTGCGAGACCGACGCCGACAGGATGATGCCGGAGTACTGCGAATACCCGACGCCGAACATCAGCGAGCCGGCGGACTGTTCTTCCACCTTCGCGGTCAGGTCGACCTGGTCGACCGTGCCCGGCACGAGGGCCTTGTCGATGTCGACGGTCTTGAAGTAACCCAGGCGTTGCAGACGGGTCTTCGAGCGGTCGATCGCACCCTGCGAGTACCAGGCGCCTTCGAGCTGGCGCATTTCACGACGCAGGACCTCGTCTTCCGTGCGGGTATTGCCCTGGAAGACCACGCGGCGCACGTAGACGCGCTTGCCCGGCTCGATGAAGAGCGTGAGGTCGGCAGTGCGCTTGTCCTTGTCCAGCTTAGGCACCGGCGTCACCTTGGCGAAGGCGTAGCCGATGTTGGCGAGGATGGCCTTGATCGCGTCGGTGCTGGCTTCGATGGCCGCACGGTTGAAGGTGTCGCCCTTGTGGATGTACACCAGCTTGCGCAGGGTGTCTTCCGGCAGGATCAGCTCGCCGAGAAGATGAACATCGGAGACGGTGTAGACCTCGCCTTCCTTGACGCTCGCGTCGATGTACATCGCACGCTTGTCCGGGCTGATGGCCACCTGCGTGGAATCGACACCGAAGTCGGCGTAGCCGCGGTTCATGTAGTAATTGCTGAGCTTTTCCAGATCGCCCGAGAGCTTCTCGCGGGAGTACTGGTCGTCCTTGGAGTACCAGGACAGCCAGTTGGTCGTGTTCGATTCGAAGCCGTCGCGGATGGCCTTGTCAGTGAAGGCCTTGTTGCCGACGACGTTGATCTCCTTGATCTTCGCAGCCTTGCCTTCGCGGATCTCGATGTCGATCGCCACGCGGTTACGGTCGAGCGGGGTCACGTGCGGGATGACCGACACGTTGTACTTGCCGCGGTTGTAGTACTGGCGGATGAGTTCCTGCTGGACGCGGTCGAGGGACAGGCGATCGAAGGTTTCACCTTCGGACAGGCCGATCTCCTTCAGGCCCTTGCGCAGGTCGTCTTCCTTGATGTCCTTGTTACCGCGCAGCGTCAGCTTGGCGATGGCCGGACGCTCGGTGACCTTGATCACCAGGATGTCGCCCTGGCGTTCAATTTCCACGTCGCTGAAGAATTTTGTCTGGTACAGGGCGCGAATCGCGGCCTGGGCTTTCTCGTCGCTCAGGGTCTCGCCCTTCTCGATCGGCAGATAGCTCAGCACCGTGCCCTGGGCAATGCGGGTGAGACCGTCGATACGGATATCGGAGACGACGAACGGCTCAAAAGCAAGCGCATTGGCAGACAGGGAGGCGAGCAGGATCAGGGCGGCGATACGCTTCATCGTCGATTCCGTTGAGTTAAGACCAGAAGCCGGCGGACGAGGCCGGCGACCGAATAGGAGCACGCGCAGGGCTCATGCCCGACGTCGTCTGGCCATGGGCGCGCGAGCGTCCAGGGCCGGGGTAATACGGATGCCTCGTCACGAGACGATCATTCGCTGGATGTCGTTGAAGAACGCGAGCCCCATCAGCGTGAACAGCAGGGCAAGCCCGACGTACTGGCCGGCGATCATGGTGCGTTCGCTGACCGGGCTGCCTTTGACCAACTCGATAAGGTAATACAGCAGGTGTCCACCGTCCAAGACCGGGATGGGCAACAGGTTGAGGATCGCCAGGCTGAGCGAAACCATGCCAAGGAAGTTCAGGAACCATCCGAGGCCGTGGTTCGCCGAATAGTTGGCGACCTGGGCAATGCCGATGACCCCTGAGAGGTTCTTCGTCGAGGCCTGGCCGGAGAGCATCTTGCCGATCAGGTTGAAGGTGTTCTGCGCGCCCGTCCACGTGGTATGCAGTGACTCGCTGAACGCCCGGACCGGGCCGTAGCGCAGTATCGCCGTCTCAGCGGGGCGAGCGGCGATGCCTATCATCCAGCGAGGAGCCTGGTCCTGCTCGGACTTCATCCGTGCGGTGATGTCGAGGGTCCGGTTAGTGCCGTCGCGCTCGATCGTGACGGCGAGCTTCGGCGATACGGCAGCCAGCTCGGGCACCAACCTGGTGAAGGCGTCGAAGTCGGGGACAGGCTTGCCATTGACGCTTACCAGCTTGTCACCCGTCCGGATGCCCGCGAGGGAAGCGGGATCCCCCGGCACCACTTCGCCGACGAACGGGGTGCTCTGCGGTGTCAAACCAAACTGGACGATCTTCTTGGAGATGTCGCCGTCCGTCGTAAGTTTTTGCAGCGGCAATACGAGGTCACGCTCGATGCCGTCGGTGCCCTTGACGCGCACCGGCATCGGCTCGCTACCCAGCATGCCATTGGCGAGGACGTCGAACGCATCGCTGAACGTCTCGACCGGCTCGCCGTTCATGGCGACCAGGCGGTCGCCCGTACGAATGCCTGCTTCGGCGGCCAGGCTGCCTTGTACGGCCTGGACGATCGGCGCCACGTCGGGGCGGCCGATCATGTACATCGCCCAGAACGCAGCGACGGTAAAAATGAGATTGAAGGCAGGACCCGCGGCGACGATGGCGATCCGTTTCCAGACCGACTTGCCGGTGAACTCCTGGCCGCGCTCGGAAGGATCGACCTCGCCTTCGCGGGCATCGAGCATCTTCACGTAACCGCCCAGCGGAATGGCCGCTATCTGGTACTCGGTGCCGTCCTTCGCGACGCGCCGCCACAGCGGACGGCCAAAGCCGACCGAGAAGCGGAGTACGCGTACGCCGCAGCGGCGCGCGACCCAGTAATGGCCGAATTCGTGGAAGGTCACCAGCACGCCAAGCGTGACCAGTAGCCAGAACACGGAACCTAGGAAGGGGCTCATCGGAGAGGGAGGGTCTCGAAAAAAAGTCGTTGGGTAGAGCGAGTTTAGCAGTAAGCGCGGTGGAGCACGTTCCGCGCCGACCGCCGGGCGGAGGCATCGCGCTCTACAAGGGTCTGGACATCGACCACGGGTTCGGCCGGCAGTTCCTCAAGAACACGTTCAACGAGCTCGGCGATACCCAGGAAGGGCAGCGTCCCGGCAAGAAACGCATCCACGGCGATCTCGTTGGCCGCGTTGAGGATCGTCGTGGCATCGCCACCCGCCCGCAGGGCCTGGAAGGCCAACGCGAGGCAGCGGAAGGTGTCCAGGTCGGGCTTTTCGAAGTCGAGGCGGGCGTGGGCGGCCAGGTCGAGCGGGGCGACCCCGGCATCGATGCGCTCCGGCCACGCCAGGGCACACGAGATGGCCGTGCGCATGTCCGGATTGCCCAGTTGGGCCAGCATGGACCCGTCAACGTAGTCGACCATCGAGTGAACCAGGCTCTGCGGGTGGACCACGACCTCGATGCAGTCGACCGGCGCGGCGAACAGATGGTGCGCCTCGATGACTTCGAGGCCCTTGTTCATCAGCGTGGCCGAGTCCACCGAGATCTTCCGGCCCATCGACCACTTCGGATGGGCGCAGGCCTCGTCCGGGGTGATCGCGCCGAGATCGGCTCGCGTGCGGCCGCGGAACGGGCCGCCGGAAGCGGTCAACACCAGCCGCCGGACACCCGCGCGGGCGAGCTCCGGGCGTCCGCCCGGCAGGCACTGGAAGATCGCGTTGTGTTCGGAATCCACCGGGATAAGGTCGCCGCCGCCCTGACGCAGGGCTTCGAGCAACAGGGCGCCGCCCATGACGATGGATTCCTTGTTCGCCAGAAGCAGGCGCTTGCCGGCGCGCGCGGCGGCGAAGGTGGAGTCGAGTCCGACCGCACCCACGATGGCGGCGACTACGGTGTCGCAAAGCGTGCCGGCGGCTGCGGCGGTGACCGCGTCGGGACCGGATGCCACCTCGCAACGCACCCCGGCGGCGCCAAGGCGACGGGCGAGGTCACCCTCCATGGCCGGGTCGGCGATGATCGCCAGATCGGGTCGGAAGCGCTCGCACAGCGCGGCCAATGCCTCGGTGCTCCGGTTTGCCACGAGCACGCTGGCACGGAAACGGTCCGGATGACGGGCGATGACGTCGAGCGTGCTACCACCGATGGAGCCGGTGGCACCGAGCACGGCGACCTGTCGGATGGTCATGGCGCTACAGGCCCAGCAGCAGTTTGCCGGCCGCGAAGATGGGCAGGGCGGCGAAGACGCTGTCGAGGCGATCGAGCAGGCCACCGTGGCCCGGGAACAGGCTGCCGGAGTCCTTTACGGCAGCGTGCCGCTTCATCAGGCTTTCGAACAGGTCGCCCACCACGGCAAAACCCACGGTGATCACGCCGAGTACGGCCAGGCCGACAAGCTGCGTCGTGCCGCGCACGCCGATCAGGTAGGCGCCGAACACCGTGATCGCCGAACCGGCGACGATGGCGCCGTACACGCCGGCCCAGGTCTTCCCCGGGCTGATGCGCGGAGCCAGCTTGCGGCGGCCGAAGTAGCGGCCGCTGAAATAGGCACCCGTATCGGCGAACCACACGATGACCAGGCCGAGCAGGGTCCACCAATGGCCGTGGTCGCTGGCGTGCATGGCCATGGCGGCTGCCAGGGTCGGCACGATGACCAGGGCGCCGGCACCGAGCTTGAGCATGCGGTTTTCGGCGTTCGGCGCGGCGGCGAAGGTGAAATGGCGTAGCCAGAAGCAGCAGCAAATCCACCAGGCGACACCGGCGAGCGTCAGCGCGGTGAGCAGGCCCGGCGTCCAGACGAGGAGGAGGGCGAGCAGCATGACGGCCGCGATGGCAGCGACCATGCCACGGCCGACAGCGGTACGGCTGCCGGCGAGCTGGCTCCATTCCCAGGCAGCCCCCACGAAAACGATGGCGACGAGCGCGGCGAAGAAGCCGGTGGGCGGCAGGAGGATCAGCGCCAGGACGACCGGGATCAGGGCGGCGGCGGTGATGATGCGTTGCTTGAGCATGAGTTTCCGGCGTTAACCCGTGGCTACCTGCTCACCGGTGCGGCCGTAACGGCGCTCGCGGCGGGCAAAGTCGTCGATGGCCTCGGCCAGGCAGGCCTGGTCGACATCGGGCCACAGGGTGTCGGTGAAATAGAGCTCGGCGTAGGCAAGCTGCCAGAGCAGGAAGTTGCTGACACGGTGCTCCCCGCCGGTGCGGATGAACAGGTCCAGCGGCGGCTGGTCGGCGAGGCAGGTGTAGCGGTTGAGCCGGGTTTCGTCCAGGTCTGCGGGGGCGAACTCGCCCCGGGCGATCGCTTCGGCAGCGAGGCGCGCGGCATTGGCGATGTCCCAGCGGCCACCATAATTCACGGCGACATTCATGTTGAGTGCGGCGTTGCCACCGGTACGGTCCATGGCTCCCAGCATGCGCGCGCGCAGTTCGGGGGCAAAGGCATCGAGGTCGCCGACGAAGCGGATGCGCACGCCGTTGCCGTGCAATTCGTCCACTTCCTTGTCCAGCGCCTTGAGGAACAGCTCCATCAGTGCCGAGACTTCAGTGGCCGGGCGCTTCCAGTTCTCACTGGAAAAGGCGAACAGCGTGAGCGATGCGATGCCCCGGCGCAGGCAAAACTCGACCGCTTCCTTGACTGCCTTCTGCCCGGCGTGGTGGCCGAAGCTGCGCGGGCGCAGGCGCTGCTTCGCCCAGCGGCCATTGCCGTCCATGACGATGGCCAGGTGACGGGGAACCCGAGCGTCGGGTTTCGCTGCCATGGGCGGGGCGATCCGATGGCGCGTCAGAGCGCCATCAGCTCCTTTTCCTTTTCCTTGACCACATCGTCCACTTCCTTCACGAACTTGTCCGTGAGGGTCTGGATGTCGGCGTCAGCGCGCTTCTGGTCGTCTTCCGTGATGGTCTTGTCCTTGAGCAGCTTGGCCACGTGCTGAACGGCGTCGCGACGGACATTGCGGATGGCGATCTTGGCGGCCTCACCTTCCTTGGACACGTTCTTGGCGAGCTCCTTGCGGCGCTCTTCGGTCGGCGGCGGGAAATTGAGGCGGATGTCCATGCCCATGGTGGTCGGCGTGATGCCGAGGTCGGAGGCCATGATGGCTTTCTCGATCGGGCCAACCATCGCTTTGTCGAATGGCTTCACGGACAGCGAGCGCGCGTCCGGTGTTGACACGTTGGCCACCTGGGCGAGCGGGGTCGGCGTGCCGTAGTAGGGCACGACGATGTTGTCGAGGATGGACGGATTCGCGCGACCGGTGCGGATCGTCTTGAGGTCATGCTTGAGCGAGTCGATGCTCTTGCCCATGCGGGTCTGGGCATCGGCTTTGATGTCGTTGATCATGGGCGGGATTCCGGTGGATCAGGTCAGCAAAAGAGTATAGCAGCGCGGGCGGCACGGCCGTGCCGCAGCGCGCAAGGGGCCAGCCGGCGGCCCCGGTGGCTTCAGCCGGCGTCGACGAGGGTGCCGACCGGCTCCCCCTTCATGATCTTCATGAGGTTGCCGGGCTGGGTCATGTCGTAGATGCGCAGGGGCAGCTTGTTTTCACGGCACAGGGCGATCGCGGCGGTGTCCATCACCTCGAGGCGGCGCTCGATCACCTGGTTGTAGGTGAGGTGGTCGTATCGAGTGGCGGTCGGATCGCGCTTCGGATCGGCCGAGTAGATGCCGTCCACTTTGGTGGCCTTGAGCAACAGATCGGCGCCGACTTCCACGGCGCGAAGCGCGGCGGCGGAGTCGGTGGTGAAGAACGGGTTGCCGATGCCGGCGGCAAACAGGGCGACGCGGCCCTTTTCGAGGTGGCGGATGGCACGGCGACGGATGAAGTCCTCGCAGACTTCGTTGATCTTGATGGCGCTCATGGTCCGCGCTTCGCCGCCGAGCTTTTCGATGGCGTCCTGCATGGCCAGAGCGTTCATGACGGTGGCGAGCATGCCCATGTGGTCGCCGGTGACGCGATCCATCCCGGCGGCGGCGAGGCCCGCGCCACGGAAGATGTTGCCACCACCGATGACGACGCCGATCTGCGCGCCGGCGTTGCGGACTTCGAGGATTTCCTTGGCGAGCCCACCGATCACTTTCGGATCGATGCCGTAGTCCTCTGCTCCCATGAGGGCTTCACCGGAGAGCTTGAGCAGGATGCGGCGGTTCTTCAGCGGGGTGCTCATGGGGAATCTCCAGTTTGTGTGGGGCAAAACGGGCTTAGTTTAACAAATGTGGGAGCCGCTTCAGCGGCGAAAAGCCAACGGAGCGGTGATGCCTTAGGCCTATCGCCGCTGAAGCGGCTCCCACAGCGGCCAGGGAACTCCCACAGATACAAAAAAAGAGCCGCGATTGCTCGCGGCTCTTTCGGGTACTGCCAGGAGGAAGGCTTACGCCAGACCGGCCTGCTTCATGACTTCGGCGGCGAAGTCGTCGACGACCTTCTCGATGCCTTCGCCAACGGCCAGGCGCTGCACGGTGACGATCTCGGCGCCGGCCTTCTTGAGGGCTTCGGCAACGGTGATGTCACCGTCCAGCACGTACGGCTGGCCGACCAGGGTCGCCTCGGCGAGGATCTTGTTGATCTTGCCGGTGACGATCTTGTCGAGGATGTCGGCCGGCTTGGCCTTTTCCTTCTCCGACATCTGGCTCAGCGCGATGTCCTTTTCCTTCTCGACGTAGTCAGCCGGAACGTCTTCGACCTTGATGAACTTGGGGTTCATCGCGGCGACGTGCATGGCGATGCCCTTGGCCAGCTCGTCCGAGCCGCCCTTGAGCGCGACGAGCACGCCGATGCGGCCGCTGTGCGAGTAGGCGCCGATCGGGCCGTCGTTCTCGACCTTGGCCATGCGGCGCACTTCGAACTTCTCGCCGATGGTCAGGGTGAGCGTCTTGGCGCCTTCCTCGACCGTGACGTCGCCCAGCTTGGCGGCGTTCAGTGCGGCGATGTCGGCCACGCCGCTCTCGAGGGCGACGTTGGCGACGTCCTTGGTGAACTGGATGAACTGCTCGTTGCGCGAGGAGAAGTCGGTTTCGCTGTTGACTTCGACCAGGACGGCCTTGCCGGGCTTCTGCGCGACGGCGATGAGGCCTTCGGCAGCGACACGGTCGGCCTTCTTGTCAGCCTTGGCGAGGCCGTTCTTGCGCAGCCATTCCATCGCCGCTTCGATGTCGCCGTTGTTTTCGACGAGTGCCTTCTTGCACTCCATCATGCCGACGCTGGAACGCTCGCGCAGTTCCTTGACGAGGCTTGCGGTGATCTCAGCCATGGTAATTCCTCAATATTTTGATAAGCGCCGCGGCGGAGGTGCCGCGGCGCCAGGTGAAACGGAAGAGCTCGACAGGGTGGGGCGCTTACGCGCGGCCACGACCACCGTCACGGCCGCCTTCGCGACGCGGAGCACCCTTCTTGTCCGGGGCGCCACGACGATCACCGCGCGGGGCGTTGTCCTTCGCGACCGGGTTGCCTTCTTCGTCCAGCTCAACGAACTCGTTGGCGTCGCCACGAGCGGCGTTCGGCGAAGCGGCCTTGCCTTCGAGGATCGAGTCGGCAGCGGCGCGGGCGTACAGCTGGATGGCGCGGATGGCGTCGTCGTTACCCGGGATGGCGTAGTCGACGAGGGCCGGGTCGTAGTTGGTATCGACGACGGCGACGACCGGGATGCCGAGCTTGCGGGCTTCCTGGACGGCGATGTCTTCGTGACCGATGTCGATGATGAACAGCGCGTCCGGCAGACGGTTCATGTCCTTGATGCCACCCAGCGAGTTCTGCAGCTTGTCGCGCTCACGGCGACGGGCCAGCACTTCGTGCTTGACCAGCTTCTCGAACGAGCCGTCGGTTTCGGCGGCTTCGAGTTCCTTCAGGCGGGCAACCGACTGCTTGACCGTGCGGAAGTTGGTCAGCATGCCGCCGAGCCAACGGGCGGTGACGAACGGCTGACCGGCGCGCGCGGCTTCTTCGGCCAGCGACTCACGGGCGGAGCGCTTGGTGCCGACGAAAAGCACCGTGCCGCCCTTCTGGGCCAGGCCCGAAAGGAAATGCATCGCGTCGGTGAAGAGCGGGAGCGTCTTCTCGAGGTTGATGATGTGGATCTTGCCGCGGGCGCCGAAGATGTACGGAGCCATCTTGGGGTTCCAGTAACGGGTCTGGTGGCCGAAATGGACGCCGGCTTCCAGCATCTCGCGCATGGTGACTTGTGCCATGGAATTACTCCTGGGCGAACCGCATCGAGCGGTTCTATGGGGGTTGGGACCTCCACGCATCCCCGGCTTCGACCCGGCCCTGTCGGGCCAGGCACCCCGAAGGCGGTGCCGATACGTGTGTGGCGTTAAAAGCGATGCTCCCGTAAGGCCAATGCTCGCCTCATACGGTTACAATCGCGCTTCGTATCGCCGCCGTGGCCACGTAAAAGTGGCTTCGCCGGTCAGCAAAACTCGCTAATTGTAGCCTCTGGACCCGCCCGGCCGCAAGCCGAGGGTGGATTTCCGGCAGGGGCGCCGCCACCTGAGGTGGCAGGCCCAATCCCCTGAGGGCGAAAGGAAAAGAGAGAACCGTCATGGCCGTCGTACCGAAGACCCCCGAAGAGATCCAGCTCATGCGCGAGGCCGGCCGCCTGGCCGCCGAGGTGCTGGCGATGCTCGTGCCCCACGTCAAGCCCGGCGTCACCACCGAGGAGCTGGATCGCCTCGCTCACGACCACATCGTGAACGTGCAGAAGGCGATTCCCGCCAACGTGGGCTACCGGGGCTTCCCCAAGACCGTTTGCACCTCGGTCAACCATGTGATCTGCCACGGTATTCCGACCGAGACCAAGGTCCTGAAGGACGGCGACATCGTCAATATCGACGTCACCGTGATCAAGGACGGCTGGCACGGCGACACCAGCCGCATGTATTTCGTCGGCACGCCCAGCGTACTGGCCAAGCGCCTGGTCGACACCACGTTCGAGGCAATGATGCAGGGCATTCGCGCCGTGAAGCCGGGCGCCACGCTGGGCGACGTCGGCGCTGCCATCCAGAAACACGCCGAAGCCGCGGGTTTCTCGGTGGTCCGTGAGTACTGCGGCCACGGTATCGGCAAGGTCTATCACGATGAGCCCCAGGTGCTTCACTACGGTCGTAGCGGCACGGGTCTCGAGCTCAAGCCGGGCATGACCTTCACCATCGAGCCGATGATCAACGCAGGCAAGCCGCAGACCAAGTCGCTGCCCGATGGCTGGACGGTAGTCACCAAGGACCACTCCCTGTCGGCTCAGTGGGAGCACACCATCGCCGTGACCGACGATGGTTTCGAGATCCTGACTCCCTGGCCGGACGCTCACGCTGCCTGACGCTTTACCGACGGTGGTCCCCGGGCCACCGTCCGCTCCGTGTGCCAACCACCGAAGAGGGCTCCGACGTGACGCTTCCGCCGCTTCCACGCCTGCCCGCCGTCGTGCCGCGTTCGGGCGTGTCGCCTGAAGCACGGCGCTCGCTCCGCCAGCTGTTGGGTGACGTCGATCGGTCGCTCACTGTTGCCTTCCGTGAAGGTGAAGACGCCTCGGCGCTCGCCCGTCGCCGCTCGGAGATCGTCGACCGCATCGTTGTGCATGCCTGGGGTGCCTGCCTGGGCGACATGGCCGCCGGCGCCTTGTTCGCCGTGGGCGGCTTCGGTCGCGGCATGCTGTTTCCCGCTTCCGATGTCGACCTGCTGGCCCTGGTGGCGGAGACCTCGCCGGCCCTCCATCGCGCGCTGGAGAGCTTCTTCGGCTGCCTGTGGGATATCGGCCTGAAGCCTGGCCATGCCGTACGAACCGTCGAACAGTGCCGTGAGCTGGCTGCCAGCGACGCCAGTGTGTTCACCAGCCTGCTCGACGCGCGACGCCTGGCCGGCTGGCCCATTCTGGCCGAGAGCCTTCGCGGCATCCTCGACGATCCCGCCCTCTGGCCCCCGCGCCAGTACCTGGCGGCGCGGCTCGCCGAGCGCGATGCCCGCCATGCGCGGTACGACGACACGGCGCAGAACCTCGAGCCCAACCTCAAGGACGGCCCCGGCGGGCTACGTACGTTGGACGCCCTGCGCTGGCTGGGTCGCCGTCTGGCCGACGCCCCCGATTTCGACGACATGGTGGCCGAAGGGCTGCTCGAACCGGTCGAGGCCGCCAGGTTGGCGCGTGCCGAAGAAACGCTCCGCCGCTACCGCTATGCCCTCCATCTGGAAGCGGGGAGAGCGGAAGAGCGCCTCCTGTTCGACTACCAGCGCGGGCTCGCCATGCGCCTGGGCTTCGAAGATGAGCACGCCAAGAACCTCGGCGTCGAACAGTTCATGCAGGGCTACTACCGGGCAGCGACGCAGATCGAGCGCTCCGGCACCCAGTTGGTCGAACGCTTTGAGGAAATGCTCGATCCCGCCACCGAGGCGCTGCCGGTGGGTACGGACTATGTTCGCCATGGCTCGCGCATCTCGCTGCGCAATCCGCAACTCTTCGTGCGCCGTCCCGCCTCGCTGGTGGAGATTTTCATCGCGCGCCTCGACGAGCCGGGCATCACCGGCTTTACCGCCGAGACCATGCGCCGTATCCAGCACGCCGTTTCGCTGCACGGCGAATTGCTGGCCGACGATCCGCAGGTGCTCAGTGCGTTCCTGGCGCTGCTCAGGCGCGGCGCCCCGGCGGTCGAAGCCTTGTGGCGGATGAATCGCCATGGCTTGCTCGCCGCGATCCTGCCGGCCTTCGGCAAGGTGGTCGGTCGCATGCAGTACGACCTCTTCCACGTGTATACGGTGGACGAGCACACGTTGCGCGTACTGCGCAACGTGGCCCGCTTCGCCGATCCCGCAGCGCGCCGCGATTTCCCCATCGCGTGCGAAATCTGGCCCCATGTCGAAAAGCCGGAACTAATGCTGTTGGCCGCCTTGTTCCATGACATTGCAAAGGGGCGCGGTGGGGACCATTCGAAACTGGGTGAAGAGGACGCGCGAGCGTTCTGCGCGCTACTTGGCCTGCCCGGGGAAGACACCGAACTGGTCGCCTGGCTGGTTCGCCATCACCTGCTCATGAGCACGACAGCGCAGCGCCAGGACATCACCGATCCCGACGTGGTGCATCGCTTCGGCGCCACGGTAGGTGACTGGGAACACCTCGATCACCTTTACCTGCTGACGATCGCCGACATCATCGGGACCAGCCCCAAGCTGTGGAATGCCTGGAAAGACCGGCTGCTCGCCGACCTTTACACCTCCACACGATTTGCCCTGCGCAGTGACCTCACGCCACCTGCCCATGCGGGCATTCGCCTGCGCGAAACGCGTGAGCGGGCACTGGGCATACTGGTGGCCGAGCACGTGGCCGCCGATGACATCGCCGGGGTCTGGGCGGAGTTTCCGGACCTGAGCTTCCTGCGCCATCGCCCCGAGCAGATCGCCTGGCAGACGGCCGCGATCCTGCGCGCCCGCGGCGTCATGCCGCTGGTGGAGGTGCATCCGTTCTCCGTACGCGGAAGCACGGAACTCTTCATCTACACGCCCGATCGCGATGGACTGTTCGCCACGGTGACGGCCATGCTCGACCGCCTGCGCTTCTCGGTGGTCGAGGCCCGCATCCTCGTGTCCAGCACGGGCAAGGCACTGGATACCTTCCTGTTGCTGGAGTCGGATTCGCAGGCCCCTGCATCGCTGCAGCGCGCCGAGGAACTGCGATCGCGCATGCTGCGTGCGCTCGACCAGCCGGCCGGACAGGGGCCGCCGAAACGCAGCCTGTCGCGGCACCTGCGTCACTTCCAGATGGTTCCGCGCATCGAGTTCGCCGATGCCGGCGAACGCACGCAACTTGCGCTGGTGTGTACCGACCGACCCGGCCTGCTCGCCGCGGTTGCCCAGGCGCTGGCCGAAGCCGAGGTGCGCGTGCATGATGCGCGTATCGCGACGTTCGGTGAGCGTGTCGAAGATTTCTTCCAACTTACCGATCGCAGCAACGCGCCACTGTCTCCGCAACGCCGTGAGATTCTGCGCGACTGCCTGCTTCGTCACATCGGTTTCGAAAACCCCAGGAATAGCTTGAATGCAGATGCAAACGCTTGAGTCCCTCATCGACGACGCCTTCGAACGTCGTGCCGACCTTACCCAGAGCGAAATCGAAGGCAGCTTGCGCGCCGCCGTCGACCAGGTTCTCGACCTGCTCGAATCCGGTGAGCGTCGTGTCGCCGAGCCGGACGGCGAGGGCGGCTGGACGGTCAACGCCTGGCTGAAGAAAGCGGTGCTGCTGTATTTCCGCATGAACGGCAATCGCGTCATGGACGGCGGCCCGTCCAGCGCGTTCGACAAGGTGCCCTTGCGCTTCACTGACGGCGATGCCACCGAGTACGCCAATCTCGGCGCGCGCATCGTGCCGGGCGCGCTGGTGCGTCGTGGCGCGCATATCGCCAAAGACGCCGTGCTGATGCCCAGCTACACCAACATCGGCGCTTACGTCGGTGCCGGCAGCATGATTGACACCTGGGCCACGGTGGGCTCGTGCGCGCAGATCGGCACCGGCGTGCACCTCAGCGGCGGCGTGGGTATCGGCGGCGTGCTGGAGCCGCTGCAGGCCAACCCGACCATCATCGAAGACAACTGCTTCATCGGCGCGCGTTCCGAAGTGGTCGAAGGCGTCGTGGTCGAGAAGGGTTCGGTGATCGGCATGGGCGTGTTCCTCGGCCAGTCCACCCGCATCTACAACCGTGCCACGGGTGAGGTCAGCTATGGCCGCGTTCCTGCGGGCAGCGTCGTGGTTGCCGGCAGCCTGCCGGCGAAGGACGGAAGCCACAGCCTCTACGCTGCGATCATCGTCAAGCAAGTCGACGAGAAGACCCGCTCGAAGACCGGTATCAACGAACTCCTCCGCAGCGGCGAGTGAGCATGACTGTCACCCTCTACGGCTTGCCCACCTGCGACACGTGCAAGAAGGCGCGCAACTGGCTTACGCGTTTCGATGTGGCCCACGAGTTCGTCGATTACCGGGCGAATCCTGTGCCGGCGGCGACGCTGAAAGCGTGGGCGGAAAAGCTCGGCGGCTGGGAGAAGGTGGTCAACAAGGCGTCCACGACGTGGCGCACGTTGTTACCGCAGCGCAAGGACCCGCGTACCGATCCCGAGTGGACGCTCCTGCTCAAGGAGTACCCGGCGCTGATCAAGCGGCCGGTGGTGGTCGACGGCGACGATGTCACCGTTGGCTTCACGGATAACGCGTTCAAGAAGCGCTTCGGCAAATAATCCATGTCTCCCGTCCTCGAACTCACCCGCGACCTCATCAGCCGCCGCTCGGTCACACCGCAGGACGAAGGCTGCCTCGTTCTGATTGCCGGGCGCCTTGCCGCGGTCGGCTTCCGTATCGAGCACCTGCGCTTCGGCGATGTCGACAACCTGTGGGCGACGCACGGTAGCGACGGCCCCGTGCTGGCCTTCCTGGGGCACACGGACGTCGTGCCCCCGGGTCCGCAAGACGCGTGGCGCTCGCCGCCGTTCGTGCCTACGGAAAGCGACGGTATGCTCTATGGCCGCGGTGCGGCCGACATGAAGGGTTCGGTGGCGGCGATGGTCGTTGCGCTTGAACGCTTCGTGTTGGCGCATCCGGCGCACCCGGGCGTGGTAGGGCTGCTGCTCACGAGCGACGAGGAAGGCGTGGCGCTGCACGGCGTACGTGAGGTCGTCGAGCACTTCGGGAGGACCGGTCAGCGTATCGACGCGTGCGTCGTCGGTGAGCCGTCGGCGAAGGCGAAGCTGGGCGATCTCATTCGCGTGGGGCGTCGTGGCTCGCTCTCGGGCACGTTGACCGTGCACGGCGTACAGGGCCACGTGGCGTATCCCGAGAAGGCGAAGAATCCCATTCACAGCTTTGCACCCGCACTGGCCGTGCTGGCGGCGGAGCGCTGGGACGAAGGCAATGCTGACTTCCCGCCGACATCGTTCCAGGTCTCGAACATCAACTCCGGCACGGGCGCGAACAACGTCATTCCCGGCGAACTGGTGGCGCTGATCAACTTTCGCTTCTCCACGGCGAGCACGGCCGATGGGTTGCGCGAACGCGCCGAGCGGATCCTCCGCGCGCATGGCGTGGATTTCTCGGTCGACTGGCATCTGTCGGGTCATCCGTTTCTCGCCACGCCCGGTGGGCAATTGCGCGAGGTCGTCGTGAGTGTCTGCCGGGATCTGTGCGGGATCGATCCGGAGCAGAGCACGGGTGGTGGCACGTCGGACGGCCGGTTCATCGCCCCGATGGGCGCGGAAGTGATCGAGTTAGGGCCGGTGAACGCGACAATCCACAAAATCGATGAATGCGTGTCGATCGCTGACCTTGAGTGTTTGCCCGACCTGTATGAAGCGATCTGCGAGCGAATGCTGCGCTGATCGCCGACGGCCGTCGGCGGGCGTCCCCTATAGATCGCTGACAGCGTAAGCGCAAAGCTCTCCCAGCTCGATATCGGGCTGACGTAGGGATACGACCATGAGAGATCTTGCGCGCACCTTCCTCGCGACGCTGATCGCGGCCGCGATTTGCCATCCAGCGGCCGGCATGACCCAGGACGACACCAGTGTTGCGGGCGTGACACTACTGACGGTGGACGAGAACGACGACCTCGTCGAAGTTGAGTTGAAGATTGAGAGCTGGCTGGATGAAGGGCGCCGTCTTGCCCTGACGGGCTCCCCGTCGTTGCTCGGTGTGCTCAAGCCCGACGATGTGTATGCGTGGCCGACGACCAACACCATCGTGC
>Ga0247742_10000270_pt1 | contig 44764 bp, 56 predicted proteins | sample UWRJL208509C2_FD_180944 | JGI IMG/M metagenome (GOLD analysis project Ga0247742, IMG submission 180944) | Plant litter microbial communities from Arlington Agricultural Research Station in Wisconsin, United States - UWRJ-L208-509C-2 | ecosystem: Environmental > Terrestrial > Plant litter >...
AAGCACCCTGCCCTTCGGGTCGCTGAGGGTTAACTTAATAGAAACGGCTACGCATGTAGTACCGACAGCGGAGTACTGGCGGACGGGGGTTCAAATCCCCCCGGCTCCACCAAATAAGCTATACAAATCAGGCACTTAGCGTTTATCGCGAGTGCCTTTTTTGTGCCTGAATGGGTGGTTTCGGCTCGGTTATGCCAGCTTAATGACAGCGTCCATTTGATGAAATGGGCTTTTACAGGGAGGGACGCGGGATGGACAAGATAGAAAACCCGGCAGCTAAGCTTCTGGTTATTGTGGAGGCGCTGCGAAAGCAGAGTGGAGACCTGTCAACGCTGCAAGCCGTCGCAGCAGTATTCGAAATTGAGCCGTCCCACGCGATTGCGGTTTCCAGAAAACTGATTGAAATTGCGGACCTTTGCCAAATTGCAAAACTAGCAACGAAAAAACATATTTTCGGCAACACAGAAATCTACTTAGCGCCGTTCACTACCTTTGAGTCCTTCATACTCAACATTAATCTTGCATCCCTCTGGAAACATTACGCTCCCAAGCTGAACGGCACGCTGGTCACTGAGCTGACATTCGCCGATCACTTCCTTGAAAATGCGATAGAAAGCGCAAGCTCGGAAAAATCATTGGTAGCTATTGACTTAATCTCCAAGCTTGATCAACTCCTTGAGGACTGCCTCCAGTCTGACCTTGCTCCTGAGATTCAAGATCTGTTTGCCAGCTACCTTCAAAAGCTCCGCTCGGCGTTGATCGACTATAGAATCTATGGCGATGACGCATTGCAAAAAATATTAGATGAAACTGTTGGCTCGATTCATCGTCACAGCGCTGAAATAAAGACTCAATCAGACAAGGGCAAGCGGTTTGTCGGCTACGTTTTTGAAGCGATCGGAAAGATGAATGACCTAGTTTCCTCTCCCGATAGCGTTAAAGCGTTGGCGGCAACCGCAGTCTATTTTTTGCCGATACTGAGCTAGTGCGGCGCGGTGCATACCCCTGTTGAAGCTCGATGGCATAGGTCTCCATTCCTAGCTAGCATCCGCCGACATTTGTTTTGACACGGTATTGCAGCAGTATGGGCTGGAGAAGCGCGCAGGGCACGTTATTCGGACATTTCAGAAGATATATGCCTAAAACTCTTATGCAAGATAGCGCCTGTCTTGGCCAATGAAACCGAGTTAGGCAGAGGTAGTATTAGACAGAATTTTCAGCGGTTCGCGGTGGATTCCTGATCACAGGGTCAATTTTGAGAACTGTTTAGCGAGGTTGCTGTCAGATGTTAGGAATGGCTTCATCAAGGCATTCAGACACCGAAATTTCGGCCGATACACTCTGTGTGGAGAGCAGACAAATGACGAACGGGCTTCCCGATAGTTATTTTTCATTGACTTCATGCGTTGACATATGAAGAATCGCCCTCCACTTTAAGTGGACCGTAAATTACGTTTTACGGAGCATGAAGACCATTTCTAGACCAGTTATGGCATTCCCCGGCACCGCCGGGACGAGGAGAAAACCGTGGGACACGCACTGAAAAAAACCGATCGCATCTACATCCCGCAGCGCGACAAATCGCGCGTGGCGGAACCACGTTCGGCTGAAGGCGTATACCAGGCTCAAATCGAAAAGGCCTTCTGCACAGCATTCCTTCGTTATGAAAAGGCTTTTGAGGCTCTCGCGAAGGTCTAATTTGTGTCGACAATGGAGCCGTCTGCGCTAAGCGAGCATCTGGAGGGGATTCGCTATCTCACTCCAGATGCCCTCATATGGATCAACAAACGGCTAATTTTAGCGCAAACCCCAGCGGAGCCGTTGGGTGTCCTCAGTGAAGAACTTCTTCACTCCTCACAGGCAAGGCCTGCGACTCATAGGTACTACAATCAGACAAACGATATGTTTTGTCTTGCTGCTGTCCTTATGGAAAGTCTCATCAAAAACCACTGCTTTGCGAACGCCAATAAGCGAACTGCGGCAGCAGCTGGGTATATTTTTCTCCTGCTGAATGGTTACGAGCTAACCGCACCTAGCGACGAATTTGTCGACATTATGGTTGGCGTCGCAACTCACGAGTACAGCGTTGAAGACCTTGAAAACTGGCTTGCTCATTGGTCGCGGGATTTTGATGCCGCCGACCTTGATGGCCCAAATGACTACATAGCAATGTTCGGGCATTTGACAGTCAAACCAGCCTGCTAACCGACCCTCCACGGCGCTCTGCCGAACGAACACCAACCTACTGACACGCAACAACCGCCGCCGCCAGCTGACGCTCATAGCCGACCCGCTGCCGTCGCTCGGCCAGCAAAGCCCGCACCTTCACTTCCAGGCTGTCGGACTTCCTCAGGCCCTGCGCCGCCCACGGCGGTACCGCCACCGTCCTCGTCTTGCACGGAACCTGTACCGGAACTTCCACCCGGACAGTGCGCATCTCGGGCTCCCTGCCCGCGCACCCAGCTAGCACCATGACCAGCATCACCAGTAGCAGCTTCATAGTCCCAACTCCTGATCGATGATCGAAGCGGCAGCCTGGGCCGGATCACCGCCAATCCGCTCCCGCAATAGCTGATTGGCTGCGGCGTAGTCTGGCTGAGCCTCTTGGCTGGCTTTCTCCTGTGCCAGCGCGGCATTCCGTTCCCGCAGTTGACCGGCCAGCACCAACTCACCGAGCTTCTGCCCCTGCTCCTGAGTTAGCGTGATCAGGTTGTCACGGGCAGCCTTAGCACTGACCAGATCGCCATTGGCCGCATCAAGCAGCGGCCGGTAATGGATCGCGGCGAGCCAGACCCCGGCGCCGGCTCCTACGAACAGCAGCAGCGCCACGACCAGTCCCAAGCCGATCAGCCTCTCCAGTGGCGTCACGACATCACCCCGCCCGCCAGTCGGTATTGCTTCAGCAGATCCTCCAGTCGGTGTTCGCGCTGGCCATACCCGGCACCCGGCAGGCTGGCCCAAATGTTCCGGCATTTCGCGATAGCCGTCTCGATCCGCCCGGCAAGGACATCAGGCAGCGCCCGGCACTCGCGGATGTGCTGCATCGCCACCAGGTCCTGACTGATCGGGCTGAAGTCGGGCAGCTTGAGCAAGGCCTTATAATGCGGCCAGTCTTTCAGCATCTGCTGGTACCGGCCTGAGGCGTTGGACGTGAGCCCTTTGCTGTTGATTACCTTCGACTTGCGACCATTTTCGAAAGGATGTCGCGAGTATTCAGTGAACAGCTCAAGCTCGCCATCAATACCCGTCACAATGACGTTGTAACCATCGTCCGAGCGCTTGAGGTAGTCCGCCCCCAGTTCAGACCAAGCGAGCACATCAAGGAAGGCGGATATGTTGTGACCGCCGGCGGCGGCATCGGAAATACGCGGCATACTTTTCTCCAGACAATAAAAAACCCGCACTAGGCGGGTTGTTGCGATCGCAGTAGCGAAGAGAGGCAGAGGAACTTACAAGGGCAACACCGCCAGACCTACCAGGCCGGTGGGCTGCGACGTCGCTGATGTGATGATGAGCTCATAAATGCTTCCCGCAGCGACGTCAGTTTGATTGCCGTTGGCCAAAGAAGCGCCGCTCGCGTTGGCAGAAATAGTCATTGAACCGATCAATGTCCGCGAAGGCCATTTGGCCCGGTAGACCTCGACTGACACGTCTTGGGCGATGATCTCTGTCAGAAACACCTGGAGGGTCGCACCATCAAACATTCTGACCGGGCAGTGGACAAAGCACCGTGCATCCTTGGCGTGTGGCACAACACTGCGCTGAGCAAACACCGCCTCTTGAGCACGGGGGCTGGGCGCTGAGTCATCAAAGACGATGGCGCAGGCTTTGCCCGAATAGGCGGAGTAATCACCTGACTTCAACAACCGAAATGTCCGTATGGCACTCGTACCATTGCGCGTAACAGTGAATCCCGAAAGGCTCAGGGTGGTATCGCTGCCGCCGCCAATCAACAGCTTGCCCGCCAAGACGCCCTCTATGTACTTGGTCGAAGGGCGCCCCTCAGCAGCATCCAATACCACGTCGATGTAACCGTTGCCGGAGCCACTCACCCTGCCCATGAAAGCATCACGCGGGCGTATGCTCGCAAACTGGGCCATCAGGTAGGCATCGGTGGTTTTGGCACTGCTCGCCGCCTGGTAGATCTCGATCTCACCAATGGCCGCCTGCATCAAAGAGGATGGGGCAACTCCGGTGAGACGAGTGTTTGTTCCAGACGCATTGGCGGTGTAGGTCAAAAAAGCTTGAGCAGCGATGCCGCCAATCGCCACATAAATAGGCTTGGTGGAGTCGACCTGTCTCAAGAAGTCGGCCAGCATCACAGAAAGATCGAAGTAGTTGGCTCCTATCCCGATCCACGAATCGACACGTAACACACGCTTGTAGGTGGGATTGTCACGGAAGTAATGCGGGTAGTAAGCCCAGGCGTCTCCCCCTATTGCCGCCGCGCGCAGATCTGCTTCAATCCGCCGAGATGCTTTGCCGGTCGCTTCTGGGGCAAGGACACCCACCAACGCATCCGCCAGACGCACATAACCTAGGCCGCTGGGATGAACCAGGTCACCCAAAAACTTTAGCTCGGTCCCTGCCGTCAGCGTGGTGTTGGAGTCACCAAACACCAGGGGCCAGGTGTCGAACAAAATCGTACGGGGGAAACCTGCTCGTACAGCCAGGTACGCACCGCGCAGGCCTCGGTTCCACTTTTCGACCAGCGCTTGATCGGTGGCCAGGTCACTACCAAAGTTTGGATACGCCGCTGCAGAAGGAAAACCTGCACTGGCCACGTACGGACGGGCTGTCATCGGATTGGGCATCCGTAACACGATCTCATCACCCGGAAATGCTGCGTTAATTCGGGTGATGACCGCTCTCAGGCGCTGGGCGATGTAATCCGTAATCTCAGCTTGCGAGAGGTTGCCTACTGCGGCATTGAGAATGCAGTCGTTGATACCGAAGCAGGACACCCAGACCACTTTGGCGGTCTGCTGAGCCCTCCACGCCAAAGCTGTCCCAAGGCTGATAGAACCCACCGGCTTATGCCCGTAGTAGTCCCATTCGGAAACAGCCCCCACTGAGTTGCTTTGAATCACGGGGGGCGCTACAGCGGGGTCATTGAGAAAACCGTTAAGGGTATAGCCAGAACCGCCGAAGTTGATCGTGCCCAGAACACCGGCAAACCGGCCACCATTCTTGCGGTGCAAATTGGTCAGGCGGTCAAAGCCGTATCCGGCCCCCTTCATCTGCTCAGTCGTGGAGTCGCCGCAGAAAATCAGGAGCTTCTGGTCGACAGTAAAATCGCCGAGGCCGCCCGATGCGCCAGCTCGTATCGCATCACCGACGTCTATTGCCCCTGCTCCCTGACCTGCAGGCTTAAAACGAAGCCATCCGGTTGGAATTCTGCCCTCTGCGTCTGCAATGGGCATCAGCCCCGGTGCAGGATTGAGAGACGCGGTACCGCCGGTGACAACGGCCACAGCGTTGTCGGCGCTGGACTTTGCTGAGGCTGCACTATCAGCGGCGTGATCGGCAGCATCCTCAGTTGCGTCTTTCTTATGGGTGATCTCGACCAGCGCGGTTTCGACGTACTGCGCCGCAGCCGTTGTCGAATTCACCGCTGAACTCAAGGCACTGGCAGCAGGATAGCGTTTTTGCTCAACCGCACTGCCGGCGACATTTTTGTACAGAATGATGTACTCAGAGGATTCTGGGCTGGGCACGCTGAAATAGCTGCCGTTGACAGTGCTTGCCAAGCCTGCTGCTGTAGAGGCGTACGTCATCGCCCCCGCCATCTGCGCAGCTACATCAACCAGCGCCGAGGTGACTTTGGCTTGTGACAACACAGCTTGCTTGGCGAGCGAGGGCACAGGACCCGATTCGGTTGGCACGTCCGTTGATGCATCACTGTGCACAACCGCGTGCTGTACTTGTGCCGAAGAAGTAGCAAGTTCAGCCGCCTCAGCCAACCGACCGGCATACGCCTCCAGAGCTGAAATATCAGTCATCAAAAATCTCCGAAAGAAAACTTATCAGGCGGGTGAAAGGCCTAGAAACCGGGCGCCTTTCCTATCGCCCGCCAGTGAACCGTGACCCCGTAGTTCACCGTGTCGTTGAACAGGCGGTATTGGGTGTTGCTGATCGCATAAGCCCCCGCCGCGTTACCGTCACCGTCTGTGGCATTGGGGGATACTTTGTTGCCAAAACAGTTGTAGACCTCGGCAAAGGGTCTTGGGAAATCTATTGGCCCGCTCACCCCGTCGGCGCCTACACCACCCTGCCCCCACTGCTCTAATAGCCCCGTAGCGCTGTCCAGCTTCCATCCGTTCGCGCTCAACAACGCCGTGTTCTTGTTTTGCTTTTGGAGATCAAGGGTGTCCAGCGCAGCCTGGATAGTCTGATGCAGTGAGTTGAGGAGTGAATCTGTAGCCGTCTTGGTATAGGCATCGCCAATGCCATAGCCGCCCAACGTGATGGCGTTGTTGGCCTTCCCGGACAACAGATAGTCGGTCTGATTTTTCGTGTAAGCATCAAGGATGCCGTACCCAGCTAAGGACGTTGCCTTGACCGCGTAGTTGGCGATTGCTGCTTGAATCGCCTTGAGCACTTGAGCGTTATCCTCAACATCCAGGGCAGGTAGATACCCGAGGATCAAGTTGCACAGTTCCTCCTGGACGGCGTTCAACCATTCAGCCTTGATCGGGGTGGGGCTCACACCTCCCACGATGGTGCCGTAGCGAAACCGGCCAAGCGCCGAGACCAGATCGGTCCAACTGGAAATTCGCTGCATGCTACAACTCCTCAAGGCCGGCGATCGCTGAGGGCATCACGTAATGGATCGCGTTAAAAAAGGTGTCAACCTGACTAAAAATGCCGTCGACGACTTCCTGTCCGAAACCCAACACCACGTCGGTGTATTCAGGGGCCTCCAGCTGCAGCCGGCAGTCCAGCGTGGCCGCTTCTGCAGTACCAAAGGCATCGATAGGTGCCGACGCCAGCCAACTCCAGGGCCAACCCTCGCCATACAGGAAATCTCCCGCATTGGTGGAGCCGACACGTGCAGGTCGGAACTCATCAATGGTGACGCTGATGCCGGTCTGCGTAGCCATCCGCAGGTAGTACGCAAGCTGGGGCGCTCCGGTCGCGCTCATCTTGTTAAGCACCGCCTGACGGCGCTCCGCTACCGTCTGCGACCCCGGCACAACACAGGTGTCAGGAATACCCAGGTACTCTTCCCAGTCGGTTAAAAGTTGGGTAACGCTGGCAGGATTGAGCTCAGCTTGAAGTCCATCCAGGGCAACATCAATGCGCCAGAATTCGGGAGCGAAGGCCGCGACCAGTGCCGCAATATCTGGCTGAAGTTCAATATCAAACGCCGGCCCCGGCGGCAGCAGCTGTTGCATTTGCTGCTTGTAGTCGTCTTCACTCAGAGCCATGTGATCACCCCAAGTGAGCCGACTTCGTTATTGGCGATGACCACACCGGCAGTGGGAAACGTCAGCACATGATCGGTCTCGCCGGCGGTGTTGCCGATCACTCCACTGATATGGGAAAGCGGCAGGGTAGAGTTGGATCCCGCTTCATCATTGATCAGCGCTGCCAATGATTGCGTTACCGCCGTACGCAGCGCAGTACTATCAGGCGTCAACTTAATCGAGAAGTTGAGCACCCGATCGATCGGTGCGAAGGCGTAGACCTCAGCGGTAACCGGGCGCCTGGCATCCAAATGGGCCTGAACCTCTGCCACCTGGGCAGGCGTGGGGAAAATGCTCACATCCGCGTCACGGACAAAGGTCAGGCCAAATGTGCCCGGCCCCATCCAGCGCGGCAGAGCCCAGGCCCGAGTCACCCCCGGCACCTCCAAGGCCCATTCAACAAAGTCCGCACCGTTCCCCACCTTGCTCGGGTTCTTGAACGCCTGCCGTACCCTGGACCGCAACGCCTCTACCGTTTCCTGATCGGTTCCACCGACGATGCCATCGCCACCGATGGTGGCCGTGGAGTTGACGCCGATCACTGGAGAAACCGCCGTCAAGTTGCCCCCGGCAAGGTTTCCAATCGTCCCGACATCATTGGACCTCACCGGCACAAGAGCGGAGCCGGCCACCAGAGTGGTGGTTTGCGAAACGGTATAGAGACGCCCATCCTCATACTGGTAGACGACGCCGGTGTCGACCAAGGCGCCAGACGCCCCGGTGACAGCAATCAGCCCCTTGGCAGCCACTGCATCTGTTCTGCCCTTCTCCAGCCGCCAGTCCGCCCAGCGCAGAAGGTTTTCTTCATCGCAGGTAGCCGGATGCGATTGCTTGGCGATCCATTGCTGGTAGCCGTACAGCTCGAAGGCGGTGCCGCTGTGTGCACGGGCAGCGGCCTTGGCGTCAGATCGGCGCAACGCATCGGGGGCGTTTCGCTCAAAGTCTGCCTCCGTGCGCGTAATCAGCGCAGGGAGTGTGGGGATCTCATAAGGCATTGATTAAACTCCAGGTATCCTCAAAGGCCAGTTCCAGCGTTTCGCCGTTTGCCTCGATCAACAGCACCCTCATGCGCATACCGTTGATGCCATAGCGCTCAACCGTAACCGTGACCTCCGCGACAATGCCGTCCGCGACCATCCAGGCCAGGGCCTCATCGGCATAGTCCTTGGCATCCTTGAAGGTGTCCGGCACCAGCGATCGCCGGCGCAACAGCCAAAGGCGTGAACCTATCTGGTCACCCGCCACGGTGGGCACACTGTCCCCCCACCAACCCTGGCGATCGCTGTCGTCCAAGTCATCGTCATCATTGGCTCGGCGCCAGGAAAACAAGCTGATGGTTACGGCGCGGCGAAGAAGCTGTTCACGATCGGTCATTAAGCGCCTCCAGCAGGAACAGGCGGCCCGCTTTGATCAGTCCCTCTCTGGACATTTTCATGAGGGTGATTGATCTGACTCACGCCGCCGGCAACCTGATCTCCATCCGATTCAATGCGACCAGTCGTTTTGATCAGCGGCGTATCAAAGTTCACAGACTCCGTGGCCTTCACATTCAGCGTCACGGTTTCAATGTCGATGATCCGTCCACGCTTGAAGTGGAGCTTGTCGCCCTCATCGGTGTACATGGCCACCTCCCCTGAGCTCAGACCTTGCAGCCGAAACCGACGGTCCGCGACGACGATCACCACCGCGTGACTGCGATCGCCACCAATAAAACCGGCCAGGGCCTCAGCACCGGCATGCGGACAGGCCGTGAAGCCATACGGCTCCAGGTGTTCAACCTGGTCCTTCACCTCACCAGCCAGCAAACGAAGCTGCAGGCTTTGCAACTTGCTGGCTGAGTTGGCCAAGGCAACCACGCCACGCGCGAGAAAGTTCGTCAGTGCGCTCATGAGGGCTTGTAGTCCGCAGGAATGAGGTATTCGAAGTTGTCAGTTTTCTTGCCCTTGCGTAGCTTGCGCTTCTCGTAGGCATCGTTCGGCTCGGGCAGAAAACCGTCAGGCGGAGCGACGCTGAGCGTGGCAAAAGTGCCTTGCTCGCCGAGTTCGTAACTGATTTCGGTGATCAGCATATCTCGGTCAAAACCAACGATTGGATCCACCACACGCACAATCATGTTGTGTCGCCACAGCTCGCCGTTGCTCTGCCGCCATCCTTGGTATTTGTATGTGGCCGCCAGGGCCTTGCTGATGGCATTGGCGCGCTCCCACACGACACGCGCACGTGCGATGGCTGGGGTAAGTTGGCCGGACTGCTGGATGACCTTGACGCGTTTGCGACCGATTCGATCATCGGTAACCGATGCCTCGACCTCTGTTGCAGCGACACCGAAGCTCGTGTCGGTGCCGCTGCGCTGCCCCTTGCTGACGTATTTGGAGAACACATTGGAAAAATCCATCTGTGCATCGCCGGTCAGGATGTTCTCCCCCAACACCAGCCGATCAGCCGCACGGCCAGCACTCCCTGGTGAGGCGATGATCAAACGTCCGCGACCATCGTCAGTGCTGAACAGGCGAGACAGCGTCAGTAACCGGTCGATGCTCTCGAAAGCCGTTTCGCCGGGCTCGATCGTGTGGTCATCGATTGCTTGCGCCAGGCCGGAATCATCAATAACGGTGATCCCGTACTCACCCGCCAGTGCTGCCACGATGCTCTGCACGCTCTGGGCGCGCCATTGACCAGGGGTATTGATCGCTGCGCAGTCAACCAAGTCGCCCGTGCGTGACTTTCCTGAGATCGACAAATTGACGGCCCGACCATCGTATTGAACGGGGGCTGCTGACACATACCCTGTCAGGATCAGCTCTCTGCCGATCCGCACTTCGACCGCCTCACCCGGCTTGATGCGTACCGGTACATCACCGCCGCCTGGCCAGCTCCAGGTGATGCCCAACTCAAAGTCGCGCGCCTGGCGCTCCAGGCCGGCACTGATCCGCACCGATTTCCACCCGGCGTAGTCGTACCCGCCAGCGCTTAGGGTGACGATATTGGATTGATCCATAATCAGCTCTTGGCGACTTGTAGCTCGGTTGCCGGCACGAAACCGGGATGACGGATACGGTTGCGCGAAACGATCTCAGCACCACGCAGCGCATCGCCGTAAAGGCTGTACGCGATGACAAGCGACGGAACAGTTTGCCGTGGGGTGAAGGCCCGTAACCAAACACCACTGCGGGCCACTTCGGTCAAATGGCGATCGAGGCGTAGCCGTGCATCACTGAGGACGCTGAAGTGATCTGGAGCACTGTCAGCAGCAACAGCCCATACCGCCTCGCTGATAGCGTCACGCAATTCAAGAATGTCGTCAGCGACCGGGACACTGGTCAGTTCGGCAGCACCCGCTACCGTCGTCAGCCCCTGCTCGCCCAGTTGGGCGGCCAGGCTCGCGGCCTGGCCAGAACTGGACACATCAGCAATGGGCACCTCTGCCATGTCCAGCACCAGCCCAAGAATGGCAGCGTCTTGGATCAGCCCGATGACCGCCGCCTGAATCGCAGCCTCGTCAGCGGTCGACGTCACAGGTGCCCCAGTGTCAAGCGCCGGTATAGCATCTGCCATGGCCTGGCTGCTCTTCAGCTGACTGCCTGCGCCAAAGCCGTCAAACGTCCTTTCCAAACGAACCAGGTCACTCAACAAGCTCGCCGCAAAAGCCTGCGGGGCGTTCAGCAGCCCATCGACGAACGCGTCTAGATCCGACGCCAACGACGTCATGGGTTTCAGAAAGTTGATACCGAAGGCGTACACACTCGACAGCGCTGTACGTAAAGCCCGAGCTCGCTGCCCCGCCAAGTTGACAGCGGCCATCGCCGTGCTGAACCGGCTCTGTATAGATGCCAGCAACAAATCCTGCTGTTTGACCAACTGCTGTTTGGTGTTGGGGGCCTGGACAGGAAACTCCAACGTGCCGTCGATGAACTCCAGCGCGAAGCGAACCATGCCCCCCTCATCCCGCGCATGAGAGACCTCGCATTCCCCCGCCGTGACCGTCAGCCGGCCAAACCAGGGGTGAAGCAACTCGCCCGCCCCCGGTTTGTCCAGCGCGGTCAGCAGGCGGTCACGTTGCGACAAACAATCATCACCCACGACAAACCCCGAAAACCGGTATTTGCGCGTCTGGCGACCCATATCCTCTGTGTAAGGCTGATCACGCTGGGGGTATTCGTGGACCTGCGTGCGCCGGCCCACCGGTACGTTGTCGGTATCAACCCAAAACGGGATCCCACGAAAGGATGCGGCCTGTTTTCGGTCACGCCACTCACTCATGGTGCATCTCCCGATAAGGACCGATAACCAACCTTCGGTGTAATGGAAAGCCCTGGTTGACTGGTTTTAGCCGGGTCTACCCGCATCCCCGGCGGAGCGTTTTGAAAGCGCATCACCAGCTCGCCGTTGAGCTGCGTTTTGTTCGCCGCTGCCGTCTGCTGGAGCAGCGAGCCAGGGGCAGGTAAGACGGGGACGCGCAGCAACTGATTCGGATCCAGCCCAGCCTGGCTCGCGTTACGCTGGGCCTGCTGACTGCGCATGGTCTGCGGTGCATCCGCCAACAGGAACGCCCCCGTACCACCACCCGGCCCGGCATTGCGAATGCGCTGCGCCTCGGCCTGCTGCTGGACTTTGGCGGTCAGCCCGACGCCCCCCTCCTCCATGCCAAACAGCTTCAAAATCGGCTGAATGTAGGGCTGGATGTCCTCCCACAACTTCCTGAAAAACTCCGTGATCGGCGTCCAGTTTTTAATGATCAGCGCCATGGGCGTCCAACCAAAAACCGATTTCATGAAGTCGATGAAGGGGGTGGTGTAAGCCTTGATCAGATCCCACAACGCCGTGAAAAAAGGCCCGACGGTTTCCCAGTTGGCAACGATCAAGCCAGCCGCCGCCGCGATCGCCACCGCAATGATGCCGATCGGGGTGGCCGCGAAGGCGACACCCAGCACCCGTACGGCCACGGTCGCGGCAAAAACACCCGCACGAAGCGCCGTGAAAGCGATACCCGCAACGGCCAGGCCCTTAACCAATTGGGGATTGGCCTGAACAAACTCAGCGACCTGCACGATCATTGGTCGAAGTGCATCCACCACTGAGTTGATACCTGGGAGTAAAGCGTTACCCAAAGCACGTGCGACGCCGTCGACGCTTTGACGTAACAGCTGCAGGTTATTTGCCGTTGTGTCCGCCCTTGATTGGTATTCCTTTTCCATCGAGCCGGCATACTTGGTGGCATCCCCCACCTTCTGCAAATTCGTGCGTAACAGTTCGACGTTGGTGAGCAAGGGTGTAATAGCCGCTACGGACTCGCTGCCAAACAACTCAGTTAACAGGGCAGGACGCTTGGCGGCATCGACCATTGAGATACGCGTGAGGACATCAAGTAGCGTTTTTTGAGCATCCTTCTGCATGCCCTCGGCAACGTTTTTTGAGTCCAGGCGTAACGACTTAAAGGCCTGCGCCTGGCTCTTGGTCGCAGCTGTGCCCTTGGTCATCGACAGCATGAAGTTTTTGATGCCTGTCGCCGCCACATCTTGTTTCACACCGACGCCGGCCATCGTCGCACCGAGTGCCGCAACCTGAGCCGCTGACAAACCCGCAACTTCTCCTAGCCCTCCTACCTCCGTGACAATGGCCGACACTTTCTGCGCATTGGCCGGCCCGGTGTTCCCCAGGTAGTTGATTTGGTCGGCCAGGCGGATAGCACCCTCTTGGGTCATCCTGAAAGCAGTTCGCCAGGTGGACATCATGTCGCCGCTTTGCTCGGCGGTCTGGTCGAATGCAATCCCCATCTTCACCGCAGACTCCGCGAAGCCCAGGAGCTCTTCACGCGCAAAGCCCGCCTGTCCGCCCGCCGCTACAATCTTGGCAATGTCGCCAGCAGCCATCGGCAAGCGGTCAGACATTCGTCCAATGTCATCCGCCATCTGCTTGAACTGCTGCGGCGTGTCGAAGTTAACCACCTTCCTCACGTCTGCCATTTGCGACTCAAAATCAATGGCCGCTTTGGCACCCGCTACAAACGGGGCAGCCAATACGCCACCGGTCACAATGTCGCTGAACCCAATTTTGCCAAGGCCCGTTTTATCGAGCCCCTTACGGAAAGCCGCGACGTTTTTACGGGCGCCGGCCAACATAGGCGAAAGCTTATCAACGCCGGTGATCAACGCCTTGAGCTGAAACTTATCGGCCATCACTCCCCCTCCAACACATTGTTGATGCGCTGGGCGTGCGCAATAGACTCAAGAACGATGTCCAGCGACCTGGCCATCACCAGCTCTGGGTCCGTTTTCCAGAAGTAGGCCAGGTCGTAGGCAACGGCTATTAGGCCGTCAAGGTCGCAGATGCCGGCGTCATAAAAAAACCAGCAATCAGCCAACTGAGACTGTTGAGGTCAGCCAGATCCAACTGGTTGACCGAGGACGACGGGATACCCGCGCACACGACGATGTACTTGGCGGCGATGTCCAGATCGATCGATACCGCCTCATCCTTGTCGATCTTGTAGGGCAACCCCTTGATGGCCCTGGCTTCCTGCGGAGTAGGCCGGCGGATGGTCAGCTCGCTCAATTGCTCGCCGTGTGCCTCAATGGGCGCGGACAGCTTTACGACTTCGCTCATTGCCACACTCCCTTGGTGCCATCCCATTGGATGTCGATGGTCCCGTCATCGCCCTTCGACGCCGGCTCACCGATGACGTAGGCGCCCGACAAAACGTAGACACCGCCGTTCTTGAACTCGACGGTAATGGTCTGATCGGTGGCTCGCGTGATTTGCTTGATGGGCAAGTCAGGGGAATGAACGATGGTGGCTTTCACATAGGGCACCAGATCCTCTTCCTTGAAGAATCCCGGCGCAATCGACTCGCGCTTAACGTCACTGAGCGGGCATTCCACACCCCCCGTGGTTGTGAACTGAATACCGTCCGCCTTGATGTAGACGGTGCCGGCGACTTTCTGGCCCATGGCCTTACTCCTACAAAAAAGCCCGCACTAGGCGGGCCAGGGTTGTTCGATCCGTCACGCCGCGTCGGCGGCGTACTGCAGGCGGAACTGATACTGCAGCGCGAAGATGCGCAACTGATTGATCAGATCAGGCGGATACAGGACGTTGACCCGGTTGGGGTTGGTCGAGGATCGCGTAACAATGAGGTTTTCAGCGAACGCGTCAGCGTTCTCGACGATGCCCAGTTGCTCAAGCGCGTAGTAACCCGCGATCAGCTCGGCGCGGATAACCGACGGGGTCACGATCGCCTGGCCAGCGCCAAAGCGGGTACCGTCGTCGGCCAGCTTGTGACGGCCATACTTGCTGGTCACCCGCGTTTTCAGGAAGTTGATGACATAGGCCGAGGTGTGCAACGTCTCACTGTCCAGGTAGGAATCATCGCTTTGATCAAACGCATTGCGCTGATAAGTGGTGATTGCCCGTTCGATGCGGACTGCACCGCCACCGTAGTAAGCCGTGGCGACGCCGTGCGTCAGCAGCGATTGCCGCTCAAGCAGCAGAAAGCGGCTACCCGCCGGCGCTGGGTTAACGCCAGTCAGCTCGCCGGTTTGTGTGGGGCGAGCCGGATCAGCGGAAATAAACACTGCCTGGCGCGCCGCATAGCCCGCTGCCACTTTCCAAAAGGGATCTGGCACAAGAGCCTCGAACCCGTGCACCGTGACGTGCTGATCGTTGCGCGCCGATCCGAATGCCACCAGGGAACCCAGCGTGCCGCGTTTCGCGGCATACACATGGCCATAGATTTGCTTGGCCCAGCTCCAGCGACCGCTGGAATCCCCCATGAACTCCTTCCAGGCATCGAGCGAGGTCGTATCCGACCAGGGCGCACAGATGAACTCGAAAGGTTCATCACCAAGATTTGCCTGAGCGACGGCTACATCTGGCGAGCCAACGCCGCCAGTCATTGGGGCAAGAACGACCGTCAGGCCTGCTGGGGTAGTCTCACCATTGTTGCGGCCAAGCCGGTTGAGCTGCAGCGCGATGTCGTTGCCACTATCACCCGACCACTTACAGGTCAGGGTTACAACCCCCGCGTCAGCTGCAGCAGTGACCGCCAGGCCGGCAGCATTGATGGACGCCACCAAGGCAGCCGCTGCCACCGTAGGACTGGCACCGGTCGCCACCGTGGCGCGTACGCGGGTTCCGCCGATGTACAGGTTGATCACCCCACCGGCAGTAACAGCCCCCGTGATGGTGACGGTGCCAGCGGCCTTGGTGCCCAGCCCTTTTACCGGCAAGCACCACACTTCGCCGGCGGGATCGCTGGCGCGCCAGGTTTCGTACATCTGCGCCAGCATTGAGCCCACACCGCCGATACTCTTGGCCAACCCAAGGCTGGAGACCAAGGTCAAGCGTCCGATCTCCTCGGCAGCCGAGTCATCGTTGACCTGGGCGACGATGAGGCGCGCCATGCTGGATGTCGCATTGTTCGCCTGGCTGTTGTCCACTTCGGCATAGAACAGCGGCACCCGAATGTCACTGGGAATAGTGTTAAAGCTGACTTCGCTCATTACTCAGCGCTCCCAGGTTCAGCCGCGGCCACAGCGGCGACAGGTTTGGTGGTGGCCTTGGTTTTTTTTGGTGCCTCTTCAGTGACGTCCTGATCACTCAAGCGCCGCAACCAATAGGTGTTGCGAGGGACTGCACGGCCTTCGGGCGGCAAGTAATCACCGGCCTCCGGATCCGGGGTCTTCCGGCCCTCAGCCGGGTACACAGTGATGCGGGACATGAGAAATCCTCTTACGGTTGGGGAAGGTCTACGGAAAACTGCGCGTCGATCCGGCCATCAGGGCCAGGCGCTTGTAGGTTGGGATCAGAGGGCTCGATAAAATCGACTTTAACGTCCAGGCCCTCAAACGCCGGGAGGCCGTCAAGTTTCCACTCCTCCCAGGTTTCAGCAGGCTCGGATGCCCGGTTTCGTCCCAACTGAAACGCCGCCTCAAAGCTGAAGCGGTACACAACACGGGCGCGATTGATGAAGATCAAACTTCCTCCGCCGTACGTGATGGGGTCGTACTCGACGCCGGGCTTCCAGCCCACCAGCGCTTTCCACAAGCTCGCACGCAAATCGTGCAGCAGATCTGCAGCCTCCTGGCCGCGCTCATCGGTGCTATCAAGCACCAGGATCACGTCAAACAGGTCGGTAATATCCTGGCGGATGGCGTTGGCCACATCGTTGGCGGACGCTTCGTCACCTGCCGCGATCACGTAGGCCGAGGGGTGACTTAGCTTTGCGCTACTGGCCACGGCGTCCCAATCGATACCCCCCGATACCCTGTTGGAAAAGACAGGACAGTACGCACGCAACTGCGCGACGATCAGACTGATTTTCATCGTGTGTTCCAGGGTTAAAGGTGCCAACAAAAACTGGCGGGAGTCAGCTCAGAGCAGCGGCGAACGCCGCAGAGAGGATGGCTTGCACTTCGGACTTGGAGTCCTGCAGTGCGTCGGCCATGTAGTTGTCGCGGGGTTTGATCCGCCATTCACCTGCCGCACGCGCAGCAAGAGCAGCTGCGCGCGCTCCGGCGGCGCGGCGGTTAGATTTACCCCTGCCTTTACCAGGAGCCAACTTGCCGAGCCGTGAGCCTTTCTTCACCCCGTAGTGCAGGTAGGCCGGGTAGTAATCTTCCATCCTGCTGGTCTTATGAGGTGCGACCTTCACCAGGAAGCCCGAGCGGGACACCTTGAACGTGATCGACTCCAAGGTCGCACCGGTACGGTTGACGGGGTATCCCTCCTCTCCCCGAGCGAGCGCAAGATTCATCTGTGCTCGTTGCATCACCAACCGTCCGGCCTTACGCATGCCGGCACGAATTTTTCGCTTATCGAAAATATCGCGCGGCAGGTTGTTGTAACCCTCAATGTGCAAATAGCCGTCTATAGAAGCCGAATTAGACATAGATGCCTCCGCCGGTTTTGATGGCGCCCAACTCTTCTACCTCCAGCATCGTGAAGCGCCGGGCGCCATTCATGTCAGCAACGCGGCGCACCCGATAAATGGAATTACCGTGCACGACCTCATGTGCCTCGCTCATGCCCTTCAAGAAATAAAAGATGATCCGATGGGTGACTTTCACGTCCGTTTGTACACCGTTTGCATAAACAGCGGTGCCAACCGGCTCGATCTTTGCCCACCGCTTTTTCTGATCGGTGAACACCGAATCAAGCCCCAGGTCCTGGGCGGGTATGTCAGACCGCAGCCGCACCAAGACGCGACGGTCCAACTCGCCGGCACTCGGTTCGCGCATGGCCATATTCAGAACCTCGGAGGAACGGTGATATCCGCCACTAGGTGATCGAGGAATGTCGAGGGCAAATCGGCAAGCGTCTGCCCGACCAGGAACATTTCCGGGTGTCGATAGATCGTCGCGGCGGCCATCAACAACCAATTGCGCACGCCAGGGTGCAGGTCAATATCAAGCTCTGCCTTGTACCTGATGCGCAGCCGCCCAGCAGGCCGAACCGCAGGAAAGTGCAGAAAACTTTCCCGCTGTCCCCGTTGCAAATCAAACGGCCCAACCTGCTCGATCCAACTGCCGCTAGCCTGCAGAGCGAACACCGAAACAATCTCGGTCGCCTGGCCGACATCCAGCGCGTCACCGCCCTGCCGATCCGCTGGCCACTCTTCCTCGTACACAGCGCCCCGAATTGCCGCGCCCGTTTTCGACTCGCATTGAGCCGTGACGCCAGGGATGATGATTTGCTCGATCAGCTCCGGCGCCATGTCCTCCGGCTCAACACGGCATTGGAACGCCACCTGGGCTAGGGTCAGGACCGGAGCACCGATGTACTCCACTCGACGAGCCATGACTTAAGGCTTCTCTTCGATTTCTTCGGTTTCCTCTTCTTCCTGCTGTTCTTGCTGTTCTTGCTGTTCTTGCTGTTCTTGCTGTTCTTGCTGTTCTTGCTGTTCTTGCTGTTCTTGCTGTTCTTGCTGTTCCGGCTGAGTTTCAGGCGGCGTCTGCTCTGGCGGTTTTTCTTCGAGATTTTCCTCCGAAGGTTGTTCAGCAGGCTTTTGGGTCGCATTCTTCTTGCCGCCGGTTTTCTTACCACTAGGTGGGGTGACTACCTTTTCCGAGGCAGTCTTTTCAACATAAAGCTTTGCCCGGCCCGCCTCAATCAATGCATCAGCAGCGGCAGAATCAAAACCAGCGGTTTCCCCGGCGGCGTAGCCACGCCAAGCCTTCTTGAAGGTGACGATTTTCATATCGGTCATATTGTTGCCTGCTCAAGTAATTGGCCCTGCCTGTTGGTAGGGCCAGGGGAATTACATACCGGCGCCCCAGGTGATGCCGGTACCCACGGACACAGACTCAACGTGACGCGGACCGAAGTCGTGCTTACTGATCACACGGATCAAGGTCTGGTCGCGCTGGAATGCGCTGACAGTGTTACCGGCTGCGTCCTTGTAGGACGCTTCGGTACTGATCGCGATGGCCAGCGTGGTGTCTTCACCGATGTAGCAGTCAGCGAAGTTCACGAAGTAGATCTCGGACTCATTACCGTTGGTGCCCAGATTGACCGGTACCTGAGTGGTCAATGCCACCGGGTAACCTTTCAACATGCCGCCGTCGATTTCCGGATAGGCCTTGTTACCGTTGCCGTCGCGCAACGATTGCAGCCAGCGGATGGTGCGCGGCGCCATGATCCAACCGCAGCCGGTCAGGTCCACGTTGGCGCCTTCAAGACGCAGCATCATGCCGCCCAGGTACAGGTCAACAATCGCGAGCGTTGCACCTGCAGGTGCCCCCATTACATTGCCAGGCAGAGCCCAGTAGCGCAGGCCCTTCGGTAACGAGCCGGTACCAGCGCTGCGAATAAAGTGAAGATCCTCGGACAGCCCCATGCTGACAGCTAGATCTAAGCTGACCTGAGAGTCGATACGCGGGTTAACGCCAGCATATGCCAGCAGGTCATTGGAGATCGGAACGATCGCCGCAGCCTTCTTGGCGGAAAGCTTGAGGTCACCGAACTGCATTTCGGTGACCGAAATGTCCTCTTCGGTGCCCAGGTAGGTCACCTGCGTGTTACCCAGCACGCGGGGCATGGTCAGGTTACCGTTGTTCAAAGGCAGGCTGACTGCGCCCATCTTGCGCACTACAGACTTGGGCCGCAGCGACTCGATAACGCTGGTACTGAAATTCTCCGGCACCATCACGCCGCCAGATCCAGGGGTAACAGTAGACAGTGCCATGTGCACATCAGCGCCGTAGCCGCCGGTCTTGGCCATCTCGGCGGCCACCTGCTGATTACCCCCGGCCTGTACCATCAGACGCACCATCTGCGCCATTGCGACACCCGGTTTGGTGGGTTCGCTATGCGTGCTTATGTGCGTCGGGGAGCCTTTGTTGCCCTGGGCGCTTTCCTCGACAGGTACCGCAGTTTCTGCCGCGATACGCTCTGCGCTTTCGGCGCGAGTAATCTTTGCGGTTACATCCTTGATCTGGGTTTCCAGTTGAGCAAACTGGGCCAGCTGTTCGACGGACAATTCACCGCCGTCCGATTCGATCTTGGCCAGAGCCTGGACCTGCTCATTGAGCTTGGCGCGTTCGCTACGCAATTGAAGTACAAGGGACATGGTGCCTCCTGGGCATTAAAAAACCCGCACAGAGCGGGCTTCGATGAGTGCCGCGAACGCGGTCAGCTCAGTGTTTGAAGATTCAGTGCAGCAGCGCGTACCGCGATACGACCGCCCTGGCGGTTGGCCCGGCTTACCGAAACGGAATGAGCAAGGTCGTCAACGGCCTGTTGCGGGTTCTGCATTCGATCTGCCAACCCGGCGCTGATGCCGGCCTGGCCTCGATAAAGGCCCGCTTCCGTCGCCATGACCTGCTGTACGGACAGCCCTCGGTATTCGGCAACGGCGTTGACGAAGAGCTGGTAACTTTCTTGCACCACATCGTTGAGGTACTTGAGCGACTGATCACTTAAGGGCTCGTGAGGGCTGAGGTCATTTTTGTGGGCACCGGCGAATACCGTGGTCACCTTGACGCCCATACCCTCTTCCATCTTGGAGCGGTCTATGTGACTGGCGATTACCCCGATGGAGCCGACGCCGCTGGTCTGGCTCACCACCAGTTCGCTACATGCCGAGCCGAGCAGGTAGCCGCCGCTGTAGGCCATGAAGTTCACGATGCCGGTGATGGGCTTCTGCTGGGACATCGCGCGGATATCTGCCGCCAGCTCGAATGCCCCTACGGCAGAACCGCCGGGGCTGTCGATGTCCAACACAATGCGCTCGACCATCGGATCAGCAACTGCGTTTCGGATCTGGCCCCGCAGCTGTTCATAGCTGGTCATCGTTTCGCACATACCGATATGACTGCCCCGACTGACCAACACACCACTGACCGGAATCACCTCAATGCCAGTGCGGGCGATCGCAGTTCGGCGCTCTTCTTCACGCTGGGCGATGCGGTCCATGCCGTCATCCGACCACAGGCCGGGAGCGCCCTGGGCGCCGATGTTGACGATGTTCAAGCTCATCACCTGGTTGGCCCAGCGAACACCCAGGTCCAACATGTCCGGCATCACCAACAGCGGCTGATTGAACAGCAGGCTGGAGGCTCTCAGGTAGTTTTTCATTGCGCCAGAATCCTCTCAATTTCAGCGTGCTGCATTTCGAGTTGCGCGCGCACAGCAGGGTTGGTCAAGTCGCCGCCGCTTTTGCCGGCGTCAACCATGTTCAGCGGCTGCATGTAGATGTCACCGCCAGGTACCGGCGGCATGTTTTCCAAGCGGCGGATGTCATTGGCACTCAGCCACCCCCACTGCCGCCCAATCGCATAGGCTTCATAGCGGCTCTTCTGGTCACCACGCAGCAACCCGGACAGGTTGAATTCGATGAAGTAGTTGCGCCGATCGGTAGGCAACAGGAAGTCGCGCATCATCGACTGTTCGTGGCGCTTGACCCACGGAAGCAACGCGAACACCACGAACTGAATCATCAGTTGCTCAAGGGTGTTGTAGTTGGACTTCTCCAGGTCGTTGACCATCGGCAACGGGATCTTGTAGATCCGGGCAATATCGGTACCGGTGGTTTTGAGGATCCCCAACACCTCGGCGTCGACGTTGTTCATGGAGACGGGCTTGAAGGTCATACCCTCTTGCAGCAAAGCGACCTTCTTGGCGTTGTCCATGCCGCCAAACTTCTGCCCCCATTGATCGACGATCTTGTCGATGCTGCCCTGGTCTTTGATGGGCGGTGCTTCACGCGGTCTCTCAATCACACCAGATACCGTCACACCGTTGGCGAAGCTCTTACCCGTGTACTGCCTTACGGCCTGGGCCAAACCCAGTGAATCGGCGTGCACCTCGATCGGCGACAGCCCCACATAGTGATTGGTGCTGAACCATCGCACATGATGAATCATGCGCATCGGCAGCGCGTCGCCGCCGGCGATCCGGTAGTACGGCAGCATGTCGCCGCCCTTGAGCACCTGTACCTTTTCGTTGCACAGCGGCCACAACGCCATCACATTGCCGTCATCCCGACGGTCAATGAAGCTGTAACCGTTGCCCCGCAAACCCGCAGCGCCTTGCATGCACTCCATGTATTCGTACGGCGTCTGAAAGCCATTGGGCTGGTACCGAAGAACGTCATACGCCGGATGGTTGATCGCCGCTTCGCGCTGGCCTTTGTCCAAGCGCTTGTACATCTCGCACGGCAACTGGCCCATGGTCTCGGCCAGCAGCGTCACGCAGTTTTGCAGGATTGGCAGACCCAGCGCCGTCTCGGGCGTGACCTTCACGCCGGTGCTGTTGCGTCCGCTACCAATAAGGCCGCGCCAGAAACCACTGCCTGTATCCGTGAGATTGCCGCGACCTTCGCCGAGCACGCTTGAAAAGAACATGCTCAACCTCCTTTGGGTTTAGGTTTCAGTGCAGCAGCTGCGCGATCCGCCAGCCGGGACCAGGCCATCAGCCCAACACCCGCAACGACACACGCAGCGGGCACATGCATCATCGCCACGCCACCGACTAGCAGGCCGAAACCCAGCAAGCCGGATAGCCAGGACAGGATGACCAATTTCATATACTGATCCCTTCGTCATAAATGGATGTACCGCTCGCACCGCCGGACTTGCTGCTGATGCCGGTGGCCATGATGGAGGCGACAATGCCGTCGATGCGGCCCGTTGCCTTGGCCTTGTCGGCTTTGCGGTTGTTGGCTGGGTCGGAAACAATCACCGCGTTGCCGGCGTTCCAGGTCATCACCGGGTTGCCGTCATGGCGCAGTGTTTCGACTGTCTCGCTTTCGACGAGCTCCCACTCGCTAGGATCGAGGTCAGTCACGCCCTCTTCCTCAGGGGCCAAGCCCAATAGGCGCCGCTCAAACTCGTCAACAGCAGGCCCCATATCCTTGAACCCCTGGCCGAAACCCACCATCTCCGGCAGCGTGATGTCGTACTCGGACATCAACTGCAGCAGGTCTTCGATCCGCCAGCGGTCATAGGCGATGCGCTCAACGCCGAAGTAGGCGGTGATCGTCACCAGGCGCCGCAACACATGCAGCTTGCTGATCGCCCGCCCTGGTGTGGTTTCAAGGTGTTTGGCCTTGACCCACATGGCATAAGGCACCTTGTCGCGATCCTCCCGCCCTTGCAGGTCATCGTCTGGGATCCAGAAGTACGGCAACAACCGCCAGTGCGGATCGTGGGGCGCCGGCCAGAACAACAGAACGAATGCCGTTAAATCCGTGGTGCTCGCCAAATCCAGTCCGCCAACGCACCGGCGGTTGCGCAACATGCGCATCGGCACGCGCTCTTCTGCCTGTTTCCAAACCGCCCAGGAAATCCACGGCGCATCGGCCTGGGTCCATTCGCAAAAGTTCAGGCGTCGCACCACCGACTCTTGAGCCGGCAACCCCCGCGCGGCCTTCACCTGCTCGCGCAGGTACTTGCGACCAGGGATGCCGTCGGCCTGTCCTTCGGCGATGTGGTCAAGCGAGGGGTTAACCTTCGCCCAGCAACTCTCGTCCCTGAACGGATCGTCACCCTCATCAAGCGAACAGATGAATGCGAAGAAACTGTCGTCATCCTCAATGCCGGCACAGATCCGCACACCCAGGTCGTGATACTGACCACAGACGGTTTTCTTGTCGGAGCCGCTGTTGGTGATCATCACCACCATGGCCTTGCGCCGGTTCTTGGTACCGGCGCGCATCATGTTCACGGTCGCGGCGGTTCTGTGTTCGTGCACCTCATCCAGCAAACCGATGTGTGGACGCGGTCCTGACTTGCCTTCGTCGGCACTGATTGGCCGGAAGAAGGAGTTGGTGTTGGGGTAAAACAGGTTCCAAACTTTTTCGTCCCGGCCCGATTGCACCAGTCGTGAGCTGAGTTTTTTCGACATGTCGACCATCGACACGGCATCACGGAACAAGATCATGGCCTGGTCGCGCTTGGTCGCAGCGGCATAGATCTCTGCGCGCTGCTCACCATCAGAGACCAGGCCGTACAGGCCAATCCCGGCCACCAACGGGCTTTTGCCCGAGCCTTTGCCGGTTTCGATGTAGCCCAGACGGAAGCGGCGAAATCCGTCCTCCGTCATCCAGCCGAACAAACTGCCAACGACGAACGCCTGCCACGGGGCCAGCAGGAAGGGCATGCCTTCGTAGTCGCCACCGTTGAGGCAGAGCACCTCTTCGAAAAAACCGATGGCGCGGTTGGCTTTGGCCAGATCCCATATCAGGCCGCGAGACGGCCCGTTTTTCAGGTCAAGCAGATGCCGCTTACAGGCGTTGCGAACATCAGGGCCGGCGACGGTTTCACCGGCCAACACAGCCAGGGCGAATGCGCTGATGCGATCATCAGTTGAAGTACTTGTCTGCAGCGTCTCGTTGGTCATTGGGGAATAGCTCACCTTGCGGCGCCGCCGACGTTTTCAGGTTACGTCGGGACACGGGCGACAGACCGAACTGCGCGCCAGCGGTGTTGGCGCGTTTTTCCGCGTCATTCGCAAGCTGGCGAAGTACGTGCATTTGCTGGGCGCCGGTTTTGAACGTCTGGATTTCGCCGCCAAGGTCATCATCGGAGGCGTCGTTGCGCTTCGCGATCAAGCGCTGATAGCGGCGCCAATCAGCGGTAGCCTGGCAGTAGGTGGCCAGCGCCATAGCATCTAGCTGCGAAACGATGCCCAACGAAATCAGCGCAGGGACCAGTTGCTCCCACTCAGCGATGGCTTCAGGAGACAGCACATCGGGCATGGGCGGTGCGCCGACTGGAACCGACGGCGCCGCGACTTCGGCCAGCAGGTCGCTGATATTTTCCCGACCACGATTTCCCTGCAGCAGTTTGAGCGCCGCTGGTTTCCCAGGGCGCCCCGAATTTCCGTTTCCGGCCATAAAAATAACCCCTACCTGTTGATACCCCCCCTCCCTCATTTATCCCGACGTTGCGCACGGAGGGGGGCGAGCGGTCTAGAACGAATCCCGGAAAAAGTTTTTCACCCCCCCTACCCTGGGGAGTGCCATTTTTTGGTGCATTTTCGCCCCCTGGTCATCGGTTCCAGTGATGCCCAGGATCCACGGGGCGACCGTCAGGGTTGCAGCCTGGAACCGTGCCAGTCCGCTCCATCCGCTGCTTGGTCGAGTCGTGACAGAATTTGCAGAGACTGGCCCAGTTCGCCGGGTTCCAGAAAAGCTTCCATGCCGCCTTGAGGCGCACTGGATCGCCACTGTCCTTGGCGTCCTTGAGCTTGGGCGCAATCTTGTGGTCGACGACTGTTGCCGCGACGGGCCGCTGGTCAGTCGAACACATCGTGCAGTAGGGGTTCTCCCGCAGATGCCCTTCGCGGGACTTCTGCCACTTGTACCCGTAACCGCGCTCCGTGCTACTGCCGCGACGTTCATTGCTCTGACTGGACATCGGCAGAAACCTCACGCACGCCCAGCCGCTTGGCGGCCCAGCGTTCGTACAACCCAATGGCAACGTCAGCGCCCGCCATTGCTGTCAGGCATCCAAGTGCGCCAGAGGTCCAGATCGACATGCCCGCCGCGTACAGCAGCATGATCGCCGACACCCCGCACACCACGCAGGCGCCGGACCGAAGGGCCAGCCGCCGGATTAGTGCCCAACCTCGCGCCCCTTCTTTGTCCGCGCGCCACATCTCGCCCGACACGCCGCCCACCAGGGCCAGGACGATCACTAACCAGATCGGCATTTCTGCCAGTGCTTGTTGTTCGTTCGTCATTGCCGGCCCCCATAAACGCGAAAACCCGGCGCGAGGGCCGGGTTTGTGGTGAGGTCGCTGGTTACGTACCTCTCTGAACATGACTGATTTATACCCCTCCAGTCCGGTGGCAGCAAGCGTTTAGCGCTGCCACCCCGCAATCAACGGCCATCAACGGCAATCAGCGGACATATACGGGCAATCAACGGCCATCAACGGACATATAACGTGACTGGCTATGGCCCCGCAGGGCAGTGACCGACCTGCCCCACACAACTAAAGACAGGTGCGCCAATTGCAGCCCCCAAGAATCAAAGCGCTGACCTACCGTCCTACTATTTATTACCTTTTCCCCCGTATAGAGAGAGATTAATAAACGCTGCGCGTGACACGCGCGTGCGAGGGTGTACGCACTACGCGGGGAAATCCCAGAAAAGGTAGGACAGTAGGTCAGAGCCCCGATTGGCGGGCGCTGCGCCTGCTCCACCAGCAATAGCACCAGTAGGTCAGGCAAGCCAAAAGGCACAATCACGCTGCGCGCTCCAGCAACAAACCCGCTATCTCCAGATGGGCAGCATGCAAGCGCTCATAGAACTGCGTACGTCCGCATCCACAATGTGCCCACTTCTGCCGTTCCAGGCTGGATCTATTCAGATAATGCTCACGCACCACCTGCTCCAACGGCCACGCCAGATGCTTGTTCACGATCAATTCTATATCTGCGCTGTAGGGCAGAAGCATCCTAGATCCACCGCACGATCCACGTATCAACTCACCCCGGCAATCCATCAACTGTCCCAACATACTGCTGACACCGCCGCCGGCCCCCGTGCCTCCATGCATATCCAGCGCCCAGAGTTTCAGCATCTCATCCATTTCAGGAATCAAAATGCAGTCTCCTGTGTGGGCTCGATAATTCTGCGCTTCCACTCAGCCGGCTTCAAATACTCATAACCACGAACGCCAGCAGGGCCACTAGTACGGCGTCGGCGCGGCCATTTCAGCCGATGCATAATCTTGCCGATCCGCATCTGCTCAGGCTTGCCCCAGTGGCTCGGGTCAATATTCAGCGCATGCTGCAACAGGTGTGCGCCCGTCACAGTTTCGCCGAGATGCTTGGCTGCCAGGTAGTGAACCACTGGTTCTTCCCACATATCCGCCTGGAAGCGCTTATCCTGCTCAGCCGCAAACAGTTCGTTCTCTTCACGCTCAGCCCACCAAATATCACCCGCGCGAAAACAGGCTACCGCCTCGGCCCAGAGTTGATCACGCTCAGCCCGCAGGCCATCCAGATCAACCTTCGTACACGTCACCGGCCAATAACGGCGGTTGCCCGTGTCATCCTTTAGGTACTCATCCTGGTTAGTGGTGCCGATAAATACACTCTGGCGCGGCACACTCAAATGCCGCCGCCCGTAGCTCTCTCGGTAATGGTCCGTAGCCGATGAAACAAATTGCTTGGCCTTTGTTGTATCGGACTTATTCAGTGCATCCAGTTCCGCCATCTCGATGATCCACTTACCCCGGATCGCCTGATACGCATCCTTGCTGCTCATGTCGAATGCCGTATCCATAAACCACTTACCGGCAAGTATGCCTGCAGCAGTCGACTTACCCTCCCCCTGCAACCCCTCCAGAATGAGCATCACATCGACCTTACAGCCAGGCTGGAAAACACGTGCTACAGCAGACAGCAACCAGCGCTTACCCACCTTCCGCGTGTAATCACTATCAGCAACGCCCAGCCGATCCTGTAGCCAATGCTCCAGTCGCGGAGCGCCATCCCACACCAACCCGCCCAAATAATCGCGCACCGGATGAAAGGCATTGTCATGCGCAACTGAGTTAACCGCCTCAAACACATTTGGTGACTTCACGGACAACCCGTAAACCTCGGCCAGCCACATCATCACCTTAATATCGTCTATATCCTCCCAGTCACCTGCATTGCCACCAAAAGGCGGTGTACGAGCCTTAATAATTTTCGACGCGAACGAATCCCACGCAATCACCCCGCTCCAGCGCGAGTCATTACCCAGAATCAATCCGACGTTATAAGGGTGCGCCAAAATCCCACCCTTAGCAGACCGCAACAGCTTTTCATGCCATCCGGCATCCGTCGCCGGTCTTACCAGCGCCAACACCTGGCGGCGCACCGCATCTAAACCCTCAGCACAATGCAAGTCGTTAAAATCCGTCCAACCAGCCTCACGGTCATTATCGAAGATCGGCAATACCACCTGACCACCAACGACCACCGCCGCGTTCTCCGCTTTCACCTTGCCCGTGTTGAACGGCTTGCCCTGCACCTGGGTTTTCCAATCATCATCGGCACAGAACAACAGCGGGCGACCGGGGTAACGCACACGCAGGCCCTGCGCTACCGGCAACAGATTGCCAGCATCGAAGCACACAGCCACCGTCAGCGCCGTCGCCATATGCAAGCTCGCTCCGGTCACGTACCCCTCGCACACCAGAATCGCATCACCGGGCTCAGGTTCAGGGCCGATCAAATGCACTGCCCCCTCTTTCTCCAAGCCCGCCGGCCAATACGTCTTATTACGCCCCAGCTTGGGCTGCACTTCGGGGAACAACACCTGCAGGCCGATCACCTCCCTGGTTTTGACACTGCGCATTGGTACAAGCGCACAGCCCGATTTGTTCTTATAACGCAGGCCAAAACCGGCCACACGCTTCGCATCCAGATATGCGCAATGGCCCTTTACCTCCAAATGCTTCCACATACCCGCAGCACGGCGCGCGGCAGTTCGATGCTTGCGTGCCTCGGCTTCAGCCGCCTTACGCTGACCCTCCTCGGCCCGCGCCCGCATCACTGCCCGATCCTCAGCGCTCAACCGGCCACCCTTGACCTTAATCTTCTGCCAACTCCCCTTTTCACCCTGGCGCCAGTCACCAAACGCACCGCAATACAACGTCTTGCCGCCAGTCAGATGTTCATAGATCACATACCAGCCCGTTTTTTCGGGGGCCTTATCACCGTCGCACTCACTGCGCGTCCGTTTACCAATCACCAGTGGAGTTTCAGGTTTAAGCCCGTAGTCCTGCAGTTGGGCCAACACATCATCGAGCAGTTCGTGATTAGTCATGAGCGCACCCCACGCCGGTCGGCCAGTTCCTGGCAGTCAGTGCAGCGTGTACAGCCGCGATCAAGCATCGCCAGCCGCCGAGCCTCAAGAATGCCCTCCCCGCAGTCCACACACTCAAGAGCGCATTGACCTGGGTTGGCGGTAGGTCGAGCGGCCATGGCCAGCGCGAGATTAAGGGCGATAACATCATCAGCAACATCTGCATTGTCAGACATGGGTCAGATCCTCCGCGTGTTTCTTGCGGAGCACCGCGCGCAATTTGAACACCGCCTGGACCATGCGCTCGGCCAGCAGCTCAAACTCAGCCAGCTCGTCATCATCCAACTTGTCATCCTTAAGCGCGGTCGACACATGCGTGGCCAACTCACCTTCGCGGGAGAGCAACTCCCCAATGACAGCCATCAGCGACTGCGCCGTGTCGGTGTCACTCAACTCGGAAACGTCGATTCCCACCCAACCGATGGGATGCAACAACGCATCTACGATGCGCGGATCGCGCGTGGCATCCAATACCAACTCAAGATCGCCAATGTTAGGCGTGTGGCTGGTGTTGGTCAGGCTCAGCTTGTGATTGAGAGTGGTGGCGTTACCACCGTCGATAGCGGCAATGGCAGTAGCGCCGCCCGGATAATCACGTGCGGCGTGAAGCAAAGCTTGCGGTAGAGTCAACAGCGAACGCCGTGCGCGCTCAATGGAATTGAACTGTTTACGGTTCATGGCAAAACTCCAAAAACTCTGCCAGTGACCGCCGCGTGCCTGTTTGGTACAGTTGCGCCGTGGTCACTCACAGGTGGTCGCATGCAGCCGGGCGCTCTGTGGTAGAAACTCCGGCTGCACCCCAATGGCAAGGCACACGCTCCGCATGCGCCCTGCCGTTAAAGCCTGAAGACCGTGGTGGGTTATCAGGCAACCCAAGGCATCCGTGCCTTGGTAGCGCGATAAAGGGAGGCGGTTTGCATGTGGTTTGCCCGCCTACCTTCATCGTGACCCGACAGCACTGTGGTGGTGTGTGCCGGGAGGAAACGGGCGGCCTTTCGGTCGCCTTTTTTCTAAGACCTATGCGGCGGCCTGGAAGACAGGAGCCGGGAACAGGTCTGGTAGATCTGGGCGCAGCTCATGAGGCAGAACCTTGCCCTCCGAGGCCCGAGCAACAGAATGAACACGCTCTGTAGGAACGCGACCCGTCTTGAGCCACTTCCAAACGTGCGGCTGCTTGACGTTGCAGCGCCGCGCTAATTCAGACTGGTTGTTACCACAGACTTCAAGAACTCGCATTAGCGCGGCGTGGCCCTCGGGAATGGAACCGGCGGGCGGCACATTTTGTTCAAGGCGATTTGCAGTCATGGGAACACCTCAATGAGTAAACGACGCAGAGATTATAACTTTAGGATTAATTGATCAACAACCTTAGCTGTTGGACATTCTATAACCACAGTTATAACCTGCACCTATGAACTATTTAGATAAAACTCAGCTACCTACCCTCGCAGATCGCCTGAGTTACGCGATGTCTCAGTGCAATTTCAGCCAAGAAGCCCTGGCTTCAGCTGCTGGATGCACGCAAGCCAGCATTCAGAAGATAAGCTCTGGAAAGTCTCAAAAAAGCCGATTCTTGCCTGCAATTGCACGAGCACTGCAGGTCGACATAGATTGGCTTGAGCTGGGCGTGATCCCGATCCCCCAATCAACCAACGAAACCATCCGCAAGTACCGCCCACAAGACGGAACCCCACTTGCGCTGGGCGAACTTTCGTTATGGGACGACTCAACTCCAATGAAAGGCGAAGAGATCGCCTTGCCCCTTTATAAGGAAGTCGAGATAGCTTCAGGACTGGGAAAGTCGTCAATTCAGATTGACGATGGGCGCAAGGTTTGGTTTTCCAGCTACACATTGCGTAAAGCAGGCGTAGATCCCTCTAACGCCGCTTGCGCCACAAACACAGGTAATTCTAATCATCCCCTGATCCTAGACCGCGCGACACTTGGCGTTGATAAAGGAACGACGAAGATCATCGACGGGCAAATTTATGCGCTCGAGCATGACGGTCTTTTGAGGGTCAAATTCCTTTACCGCATCTCCGGCGGCATTCGCCTAAGAAGCTTCAACCACGAAGAGTACGCCGACGAAGACTATTCCTTCGAAGAGGTGATGGAACAACGCATTCAAATAATCGGCAGAATTTTTTGGTGGTCCACCCTAAACCTCATAAATTCTTCACTCCTCCCCAAAAATTAATCGCTAGGTTATTGAACCAAATTAAAACCTAAGTTATTTTTGCCTCACTCTCCCACCACAGAGCGAGGCAATTCCCATGCAAACCGCAACCTTGCACGTACTCCCAACGTGCCCAGAAAGCCGCGTTTTCGAGGTGCGCCGCCTAGCCATAATCTACGGCTGCGCCTTCGCCCCTTCCAAACGCAAATCAACCACCAGCCCTAAGCCTGCCCCCTTCCCTCCTGACGATGGAGGGCGTGCAGCATGAGCAGACTGTCTCTCAACGCTAGTGCCTATATACGCCTACAGGCCCAGGTTAACCTCAGCGGCACCTTCAATCACTCCCTGCACTCGCGTGATGGCGGTCAATCCGTATCTGCTCAGGTCGAGATCGAGCAGTGCACCGTCGGCATCATGGTAATTGTGCACATTTGCGGGACGCTCAATTCCGTCACCCTCGATAAGCACCGCAAAGACAACGCCACTCGCGTAGCAAGCTTTATCGAAAGTATCGCCAATGGCCGCAGTCCTACCGGCGCGCGCGAAGTAGATGAGCATGAGGCTGTCAGCGATACAGAAGCCACCCTACGTCTAGCAATCCGACGTGGGCATGGCAAATGGCGGGTGATCGCTGACGAACTGGAGCCCTCGATCCAGATTCAGCGCAACCGTAACGGCGGCAGAACGGTCAAGATCGATCTCGACAACGCCGGCTGCGTGATCACCCTGCCCGCCGACAACCAGCGCGCATACGCAATCTTGGCTGAAAACCTCAACCAGTTCCTGCAAGGCTACCGCAATAGTCTCGCAGCCGCCGCGTGAGGTGCCGTCATGAGCCTATCCCTCAAACGCGCAGCCGAACGCCTGGGCCTGGGTCACCGCGAGCTGATGAAACGCATGCGCGACAAAGGTTTGCTGGATAAAAAAAACCTTCCAGCTAACCCAGCCGCAACCAAAGACTTTCTAGTCACTCGCGAGAGCCGCTGGTTTCACGAGGAGTACGGGCTGCAATACCAGCGCACCACGCGCGTGACCGATATCGGCATCTCCTGGCTTGCCAAGCAAGTCGGTATTGAGCGTCCAGCCCCACCCGCCGTGCCCGATCCGCGAGAAGTCGCGTAATGAGACAGCCCGAAGCCTGGCCGCGCCAGTACGCGCGCCAGATCACGGCGATGCGAACCCGTGAGGAACGCATCGCCGCGCTGGCAGAAGTACCGGATCACCTACGCGAACTGGTACGCACCCACGTCGAGATCGCCTGGAACCACCCCCGAGGTAACACACATGGACCGCAAACTGATTGACACTTTACTGATCGAGCTGCTGAACCTGCCCGAAGAACGTCGTACGGCTGAGAAGATTCTTGCCAACCTCACCTTGGCTGCCACCGCCGCCGGCGCTTCCCTCACCATCACTGGCGCGCCGCTGCAAATCGAGCACCTACAACTGGCGGCTGCTCTCGACCAACTCGTCGTCGATCTCGGCCCCAACTACCGTGCTCGCGCCATGCTGCGCCTTGGCTACGGCATTGAGGGAGTTGAGCTAGGTGCAGTGCTCGAACCGCTCGACAGCACCTCCACACTGCCGCGTTTCGTGGCCTTTGGCAGCACAGCACGCACAGCGCTGGCAGCCATCAACCGCGACATCCGAGCAAGCCACCTACCTCATGCCAAAGCAGCGCCGCAACGTAAAACTGGAAAACTGACGCTCGGCAGCCTCCAAGCGCAAATAGATAAGGCCAACGCAGCATGACGGCCTCCCCACAGCGCGAACTGCGCCTGCCGAAAGTGCCCAGAAGTCAAACGGTTGAGCTGCTGTACCGAATCTTCGGGGACCTGCTCGTCCCCTTCGAACAGGTACGCGAACGCTACTTCAGCAATCTCAACCAGGACAACTTCACTCGCGCACTAACAAGTGGCCGTGTGGCGCTGCCTATCACCACCCTGGATACCAGCGCCAAGCGTTCCCGCTTCATCGACATCCGCCATCTGGCCATCTTCATTGATACGCAGGCGGATGCCGCAGATGAGGAGATGGCAAAGACTCAATCTCACACGTTAACCGATACCCCCAACAACAGCTAAACCACCGCAACCGCTGCACCACCAGCCAAGCGGAACACAACCCAGGAGCAAACCACATGAAAGCACTTGAAATTTGCGCACTGATCGCCGTCGTAATCTCGGTCGCCATTCTTTACTGGAGTGGTTATCGAGGCGGACTGAAGGATGGCTGGAGCGAAGGCTACGACGACGGCCACGCTAAGGGCTACATCGAAGGCATTGAAGAGGGCGAGTCGTCGAGTGCTACCGCTCTCGAAAAGGCCACGCGCCGATGCGAACGCCTGGAACTGATTTTGATCAGGGAACCCCAGGACCGTCAGATCCTTTTGGATATCGCCGGAAAGCTCAAACTCGCTGCCGATACATTCCGCGCATTGCAATCCGAAAGCCACGCCACCCAAGCACTCGTTTTGCGTGACCACGCATTGAGCATGGCCGACGAGTTGGATTCCTTTCACCAGGAGGATCCAGCATGAGCCGCCCAATCCCAATGCTGCGTCTGACGCCCCAGGCCGCCGGAACACTGCAGCAGCAGTACACCAAGGCCATGAAGGAACTGAGCGCGGTGACTCGCCATAACAAAGAGTTCGACCGGCAGTTGAAAGCGCTGATCGGTTACGACGCCCTGCGCGAATTGCATAAGGCAGCTGACAACGCCTTGCTGCTGGTCGATCTCGTAAAGGAGGCCGCATGAACTGGATCCTCACCCACACCGGCAAACGTTTTGATCTGTTCGAGCCTGACGCCGACATGATCGATCCAAGGGATATCTCCCACTCACTGGCACACCTCTGCCGCTTCAACGGGCACACCCGCGAGTTCTACAGCGTGGCGCAACACAGTTGCATCGTCGCCGAGCTGGTGCCAGAAGAACACAAGCTCGCGGCCTTGCTCCACGACGCGCCAGAGGCATACCTGGGCGATATGACCAGACCGCTCAAGCAGTGGATGCATGCGTACCAGGACTTCGAAGACTGGGTATGGCAACGCGTGTGCCAGCGCTTCGCCATCACTGCTGAACTCCCTGCTTGCATTCATCAGGCCGACTTGATTGCGCTGGCCACCGAACGCCGCGACCTCATGCCAACCGATACGGCTATCTGGGATTGCTTGGTCGGCATACAACCCATGGCTGAAACCATCCGCCCGTGGCCTGCCGCAGAAGCCCGACTCACCTACCACCAGCGACTGATGGACCAACTCTCTATCGAACATCGGAGGAAAGCGGCATGAAGAACCAACAGGAAAAAATCAGCGCCGGTGCCGCTTTGCTCCGCAGCACCAGTGGTGTCGACACGCCAGTAATAAACAGTCTCTGCTGCGCAGCAGCAGGCATTATTGCTCTTCCCAGCGCCACTGCCGAGGCACGTCCCCCCCACGAAAAGCTGCGCGGGGCAGCGGTCAGTGATGCAACGCTTACCGCTTCGGCACGCCCGCTCGCGCAGCCTGTCGTGGAGTATACGCAAGTTTCAGAACTTTTAGATTGCAATACCACGCGATTACCCATGGAGCGATGAGGCTTATGCGCTACATGACCATCAGGAAGTTCGCCAGCGAGTCTGGCTACACAGAAGACGCGATCCGCTCAAAAATCCGCGATGGGATCTGGCGGCTCGGTGAAATTTGGACCAGAGCGCCGGATGGCCGGACGCTGATTGACGTGGAAGGGTATGAGTCATGGGTAGAGGCGGGAGGGGAGTTCGGGCAGTCTCCGATTCGAGTATCGAAATCACGTTCATGTATCGGGGCGTCAGGTGCCGCGAGCGGATCACGCTCAAGCCCACCGCCACTAATCTGAAGAAGGCCGAACTACACAAAGCTGCGATCGAACATGCCATATCAATTGGCACCTTCGACTACTCGGTGACATTCCCGAGATCTCCCCGTGCGGCAAAGTTTGCACCTGAGACTTCCCGGGAGACGCTTAGTGGTTTCTTGATCAGGTGGTTGAATGCTAAAGAACAGCACGTCGCCAGTAGCACCTTCGATGGCTACCGGAAGCTGGTCACTTTGCGTTTGATACCGGCTCTGGGCGACACAATGCTCGTGGACTTAAAGCGCAAAGCAGTTCGAGATTGGCTCAATACTCTCGAAGTCAGTAACAAGACGCTTAGAAATATCCAGAGCTGCCTGCGATCGGCCCTCAACGATGCTGCTGAAGAAGAACTTTTAGAATTGAATCCGCTGGCTGGCTGGACTTACTCACGCAAGGCGGGACCGCCAAAAGAAGATGATATTGATCCTTTCAGCCCAGACGAACAGCAAAAAATCCTGGCCGTACTATCCGGGCAGGCTCGTAATATGATTCAGTTCGCTCTGTGGACGGGGCTGCGTACAAGCGAGTTGGTAGCATTAAATTGGGGCGATATTGACTGGCAGCGCGAAGAAGTCATGGTTAGGCGCGCGATGACACAGGCCAGTAAGGGAAAAGCGGAAACTACAAAGACCGCTGCCGGACGTAGACGCGTGAAGCTTCTAAGGCCAGCGCTGGAAGCGTTGAATGCTCAGAAGGCGCACACGTTTCAAGCAAATGCAGAGGTATTCCAAAACCCACGCACGATGAAGCGATGGACCGGCGATGGACCTATTCGGAAGACGATGTGGATGCCAGCGATGACAAAGTCTGATGTCCGTTACCGCCGCCCCTATCAGACCCGCCACACCTTCGCTTCAATGATGCTGTCTGCAGGCGAGCACCCTATGTGGGTTGCTAAACAGATGGGTCACACCGACTGGACTATGATTGCCAGGGTGTACGGGAGGTGGATGCCGTCTGCTGATACTGAGGCTGGATCCAAAGCTGAACGTCTTTGGCATATCGAAGTTGGCCCTCCATGATCGTCGGCTGAATGAGATGCACCTCAAAGAAAAGCTGCGAAGATTTAACAGTAATAGCGTGGCATGGTTTAGCATGCGCTGAGTCGAATTTGGAGGAGGCTGGAATGGCAATTTATGCGGTTTGGAACAATAAAGGCGGGGTTGGGAAAAGCTATCTGACGTTCCAGATCGCCTCTGAGTACGCTCGTCAGAATCCTGACAAGAGAGTTTTGGTGATTGACGTGTGCCCTCAAGCCAACTCATCTTCAATGATTTTGGGGGGCATCGAAGACGGCGAAAATGCTCTTTCGGCAATCCACCAGGGCAATCCAAGACGGACAATAGCGGGCTATATTGAAGACCGCATCTTGAGTCCATACGTGAACCCGAATACTGGTGCCAATTTTGTCACGCATGCAAGAACCATTAACGTTAGTGTTCCAGACAACTTATATCTTGTAGTTGGGGACGAACAATTAGAGATCCAGGCGTCGCGCGTAATGTCGGCGACTTTTCCGGGGCCTCAGGATGCATGGCGGATAGTACATACTTGGCTTAGCGACTTAATAAATGATGTCGCAAATAGCTGGAATCAGGGCGAACACACTGTTTTCATTGACTGCAACCCGAGCTTCTCTGTGTATACCGAGCTGGCAATGTCAGCTGCCGATCGTCTGCTGATACCTTTCTCCGCTGACGGTTCAAGCAAGAGAGCTGTGCGGGCAGTGCTGTCTCTTGTATACGGTATAGCTAGACAACCAGGCCAGCAGCAGTCGGAATTTTTCATCAACACAACTCGATACCGAATGAGCTTTCCGGACATATATATGTATATCGGAAACCGACTCACTCAGATGAATCAATCTTCAGCAGCTGCATTTAAAACTGTTGTAAATGAGATCGGTGACGAGATTTACGAGGTATGGAAATCGAATGCTAACTTATTCTGCATTCACCCAAACGGCACTGCCATTCCGAGCAATAAACGCTTGTTTAAATCAATGTTTCAGTATGAAGTAAACGACGCAAATACAGCATCGGTGGTATCAGGGGCATCCGGAATTCCAATTTCCACCCTTCGCTCCGGGCAAGCAAACGTGCTGGGTAAGTCTGTTACAGTCAATCAGAGCCAACTCGACAAACAAGTACCCAACATTGTGGATCTAGTTAGCGCCATCGAATGACAGCAAAATGGCAGCAAAATCGCTGAAAGCCTTGATACAGGGGGGTTGGACGAAGGTTCAAATCCCCCCGGCCCACCAATTCGAAGCATCGACAGAACCCGCCTAGTGCGGGTTTTGTTGTTTCTGGGGTTTGAAAAGCCCGACAGGATGAACCTTCAGAATTTTCCTTCAAGCTATCGCGCCCTTGATGAACTGGCGCAACCCGCGCCACACAGCTAACTTCCTCCCGTCGCTGCTCATCAGCGACCGGCTTTGACAGGCCGAAAAGTGTAACCTTTCACACCCCTTGATAAGACGGCATGCTTGACGCGTTCCGCCTCGCTCATGGCGGCTGTGCGTGGGGCATCTTCGGGTGCGCCGGGTTCCTACACTTCCGGTCTGTCAACCCGCGTACAGCTGCCATCCATTCCTGTTTGACAGCAGGGGGCGGTAGCTCCTTAAACAGTGTGGGAGCTTCATTATGAAAAAGATCCCCCCAATCCACCCTCGACAACCCTCTTCACCCTCGCCCCAGATCTCTCCCCCGAAACCCTGCTGATCCAAGCCAGCGAAACCCTCGCCTCACTCAACGCCATGACCACCGACCTCGCCTTCGAACTCGAAGGTGCCAGCCGCCACAAGATGCTGGCCAGCCAGCAATTGATCGTGCTGAGCGAACTGTTGGTAGAGCGCGTGCTGGTGCTCACCCAAGATACCCAAACACTCCAATAACAAAAAAGGCCGAGGAAACTCGGCCTTTTGCTCTCATCTACCTCAGAAATCCCAACGAGTCGTAACCATCACGTTGCGCGGGTCACCGTAATACGCCGAGTCATAGAACCCGATATTGGTGAAGTACTTCTTGTCGAACACGTTGTTGACGTTAAGCGTGGCCGACAGGTTCTGGGTCAGTTGATAGCGCGCCATCACGTCCACCAGCCAGTATGGGTCTTGGGTAAATTTTTCCGAACGGCCGCCACCGGGATAGCCCCAGTTGCGCACGGTTTGCCAGCCCGCACTCTGCCAGCGCGTGCCACCACCGAGGGTGAGTTTGTCCAGGCTGCCTTGGAGTTTGTAGCTGGTGTAGAGGGTGACCTGATCCTCGGGCTCCCAGGTCGCCACTTTCTTGCCATCGGCATCGCGAGCGATCTTGTGGGTGTACCCGGCCTGCAACTGCCAGCCTGGCGCGAGTTCGCCGGAGATTTCGGCTTCGTAGCCTTTGGTTTTGCTCTCGGTGCCCATGTACGCGTAGTCGACGGCCGGCTGCGAGTTCCAGGCGGTATCGGCGATTGGGCGATTGGTTTCGTGCACCTCGAAGTAGGCGAGGCTGGCATTCAGGCGGCCATCGAAGAATTCGCCCTTGAGGCCTATCTCGTAGTTTTTGCCCTCGTCGGGTTGAAGCATGGTGTTGGTTCGATCGCGGTACTGGGTCTGCGGCTTGAAGATTTCCGTGTAGCTGGCGTAGGCGGTGAAGTTTTCGTTGAGGTCGTACGTCAGGCCGGCGTACGGCACCACCTTGCCGCTTTCTTCGGTGTCGCTGGTGCCAGTGACCTGATAGTTGGCAACCCGTGTGCCGAGCAACAGGTGCAGCGCATCGGTCAGGCTGAAGCGCCCGGTGACATAGGTGCCGGTCTGGCGGGTGATTTCATCACTGAAGCGGGATGCCTTACCCCACGCAGGCTCGATAGCCTCGCCGTGCCAGTTGTAGAAATCATAGGAGTTGTCGAAGTAGACGGGGTTACGGTAGTCCTTGCCCTTCCACCGTGAGCTGGAAACGGACTGCCCGATCACCAGTTCATGCTCACGCCCGAACAGCTCAAATGGTCCCGAGGCGTACACATCCAGGCTGTCGCTGGTGGTGTCGCCGGTGTATTTGGCCGCATAGATCGAACTGGCTGTCGCGGAATCCTGGGAGATGTAGCCCAGTGGCGCGTCATAGCCGTTGACCTGATGGTTGTACTGGCCTTTGGTGACCCAGCCGTTGTCGAAGCTGTGTTCCAGGGTGGCGAAGACAGTGTGGCTGTATTGTTGCCATGAGCCCCATTTCGGCCCGTTGTTGAACGAGCGCGGCAAGTCGAGTTTGTTGCCGGTGGCGTCGAAGATGGTACGGGTGCCAGTCCAGCTGGAACCTTTGGGGTCGCTGTCCTGGTAATCGGCGCCCAGGGTCAGCAGGGTGTCCGGGGTCAGGTCGACTTCGAGAATGCCGTAGAGCACGCTGGTCTTGCGCGAGTAATGATCAAGGAACGACTTTTTGTCCTGATAGGCGGCCACTGCGCGACCGCGCACGTTACCGGTTTCAGTCAGGGGACCGCTGACGTCGACCTGCGAACGGTAGTTATCCCAGGAGCCCGCGCCCAGTTCGATGCTGCTCTTGAACTCGGAGGTCGGCTTCTTGCGGATCAGGTTGATAGTACCGCCAGGGCCACCGGCACCGGTCAGCAGGCCTGTAGCGCCCTTCAGCACTTCGACACGGTCGTAGATCGCCATGTCCGTCATGGTCTGGCCCGCCGAGTATTGAGCATCACGCAGGGTCGGTATGCCGTCGTACTGGAAGTTCTCGATGGAGAAACCGCGCGAGTAATAGTTGGTGCGCTCGGTGTCGTAGGTCGACACGGTGATGCCCGGCGTGTGGCGCATCACATCGTCGATGGATTTGAGACCGAAGTCATCCATGACCTGGCGGGTGACCACCGAGATCGATTGCGGAGTTTCCCGCGGCGTCAGCACCAGGCGCGTGGCCGTGGCAATGGTGCCCGGGGTATACGAGCCCGTGCCTTCGGTGACCGTGCCGAGTTGGTTGGCGCTGACTTGGGTGGTCTGCAACTCCACCTTTCCGTCTTGGGACAACGGCCTGGCCACCACGCGATAGCCGCCCTGCTCGCGCTCCGCCTGCAAGCCCGCCGGGCTCAACAGGCGCTCCAGGCCTTCGTCCACCGAAAAATTGCCTTTCAGGCCTTTGCTCTGAATGCCGGCTGCCAGCGCCGAATCAATGCCGATCATCACGCCCGCTTGCTGCCCAAAGGCCCCCAATACACGGTCCAGGCTACCGGGCGAAATGTCATACGCCCGAGGTTGGGATTGTTGCTGGGTAGGCGCCGCAGTGGCGGCCATGATGCTGTGGCTTGCGGTTGCCACCGATAAACCGAGGATAACGGTGCGCAAAGCGCTGACGCGGCTGAGCATAAAGACTGTCCTGTCGTGAAAGGGTTGGATGGACGCTTTTTTCTGCGTCTTACCTGTCTTGATGCACGAGACGGAAAAACCTGCCACGCGATGTAAAAATAATTTCAGGTCAGGCCGGCACGACAGTGGCCAGGTAGCCAAACACCCGCTGCACGCGGACGGGCAACACTTTGGCCAGCAGGTCCAGGCTGGCCTCAGGCTGGTCCAGCGAAAACGAACCTGACACCTGCAAACCCGCCACGGCGGGGTCACAGCGCAGTACGCCGCGTCGGTAGCGGTCGAGTTGCTCAAGCACTTCGACCAGCGGCATGCGCTCGGCGATCAACAGGCCTTGGGTCCAGGCGTCTGCGCTGAATGACACGGTGGCGAGCGGCCCGCCCTGCAAACGGTCGAAACTCAATTGGCGGCCCGTGCCGAGCAGGAGGCTGGCGCCGTGCGAAGGTTCGATGGAGGCGCTACCCGACAGCATCTGCACCTGTGTGCCCTGCTGGCGAGGCAGGTCGTGGCTGATGATCATCCGCGACAGCGCCGCCGGTCGTACCCAGCCATTGGCCGTCTGGACCGCAGTGCCAGCGCTTATGCCAGTAATCAACAGCAACCTGCCGAGGTTAAGCGTCAGGTGGGCACCACGGATGTCCACCGCGGTGCGGGTATCCAATTGCAACTCGCCGTTATCGGCCAAACGCAGATGCCGTCGCTCCCCGGTAGCGGTGTGGTAATCGCTGAACAGCTCCGGCAACAGCACCCGCTCGCGTACGCTCAAGCCAAGCGCGCTAGCCACGCTCAAACCAGCGAAACCCTTGAGGACCGTGCGCCGCGACGGAACACTGCGCGCCTGCAGCAATTGCCTGGCACTGGACGCGGACAGCGCGTGGGTGTTGACGCGCATGTCGCGGCTGAGTCCGGCCAAGCGCTGCCAGGCCAGTTCATGCTGCGGGTGCTCGTTGCGCCATTGTTGGCAGGCGTGCTGCTCGGCGGCATTACAAGTGCCTGATTGCAGGGCGACCATCCAGTTCAACGCCTGATCCAGCACACGTTCGTCCAGGGGTTGATCGTTGGCGGGCTTGAAACGGTTCATCCCGCGTACACCGCCAGGTAGCAGTGGCGATAGGCCTTGAGCATGGCTTTTTGCACCACATTCACAGTGAGGTCCATGCGTTCGGCGATCTGTGGATAAGTCAGGCCGTCCAGCTGCGACAGCAGGAAAATCTCGCGCACCTTGCTGCCCAAGCCATCCAGCACCTGGCCTACCGAGTCCAATGCTTCAAGCACCAGCAAGCGGGTTTCCGGCGAAGGCATGTGTTCAGGTTCCAGGACTGTCAGTGACTGCTCATATGCACGCTCCAACGCCTGACGACGGAAATACTGCCCGCACAATCGACTGGCAACCGTCGTGAGGTAAGCACGCGGCTCACGGAAAACCGGCACGGTGCCGCTGCTCAAGATCCGCACGAAGGTATCCTGCGCCAGGTCCAGGGCCTGTTCCTGCCCACCCAACTTGCGCCGCAGCAACTGCACCACCCAGTTGTGATGTTGGGCGTAGAGTTCGCCCACGACCTGATGGGCAGAAGAAGATGAGGCCATCGGTGTGATATCCAGGGGACGGCTAAGGAAAGTCACACATGATAATACTTCTCATTAGAGACTGGTTAGGAGTTTCTTACTGAGCGTGGCACCTGCCCTCTTGGACTCCCCCGCACTTCCCATTACCCTGACCGCCTCTATCAGACAACCGGAAGTCCGATACCCGTGCTGAAGCCCCTCGCTGTTCTCACCCTCGCCTGCGCTCCAGTGCTCGCAACCGCCGCCGACCTCGCTGGCGTCTGGACGGGCACTTTGGGCAAATCCGCGATCACCGTCTGTTTCAACGGCGCCCACGGCGCCAATGGCAGTTACTACTACCAACGTATTCTCACGCCCATTCAGCTGACTCAGGCCAATGCCAGTGAGCCGTGGGTGGAAGAAGGGCAAACCGGCTTCTGGCAGTTGGACGACCCGCAAGACGACTCGCTGACCGGCACCTGGAGCAAAGCCCTGGGTGGTAAAAGCCTGGCGTTGGTGTTGAAACGCGCGGACGCCGACGGGTGCGCGAGCGACACCTACAACCTTCCTCTTGAAGCTGCGCCGCCTGCGGTAAAGGTCGAGAAGAAGACCTTCGCCGAGCATGCCTATCAAGTGAAGACCCAAGGTGGGCAGGTCATCCTGAAACTTGAAGGCGACGGGGAAGCGATCGATAAGATCAACCGCGACCTCGCGCGCATGGCCATTAATCCAGAGGGCCAGACCGACTTCTATCGGGAGCGGCGCAACTCACTGGACCAGAGCGGCGGTACCACGACCAGCGAGATCACGGTGGAGCCGTCGTACTGGTCGGCGCACTGGATCACTGTGCGTTTCTATCGCTGGTCGGCGGGCTACGGGCGCGGTGGAATCAGTTGGGGCCTGCACAGCTGGAACCTGCAAACCGGCGAAAAGGTCGACCCGTGGACGTGGCTGGGAGGCCGCGAGCAATGGGACAACCCCTACTCGGGCCAAGTCAAACTGCCCGCCCACTTCAGCGCGTGGCTGGCCAAACAGACCACCACCGACGAAGGGTGCCCGGCGGTGACCAGCTATTCCACGTTCGATTTGAGCTTCAACACCCAGGGCCTGCAACTCTCGACACCCGCCCAAGGCGACGGCTGTGACAACGAGCTGAGCTTTACCTGGGAGCAACTGGAGCCGGTGCTCTCGGCGCAAGGCAAGGCCGCAGTCCCCAGTTTGAAGGCCCCGTGAGGGTCTGGGTGCACTTTAAAAAAATCCGACACTCGTTCACGAAATATTCAGAAACGCCGACGGATACTAGCCAATTGCAATGACCGTTCCCCCGGACGGTCCTCCTGCCTTGGTAGCCAGAACCCATGACGCGTCCCGCTCCTCTGCTGTTGCTGCTTGCTGGTCTGTTGTTCTTCTTTGCCTTGGGCAACCATGAGTTGCAAGGCTCCACCGAAGCCCGTGTGGCCGGGATCGCCATGGCCATGCACCTGGACAACAACTGGGTGGTGCCGCAGTTGTTTCGCGAGCCCTTCCTGGAAAAACCGCCGCTGAGCCTGTGGATCGACGCCGGGGCGATTCGCCTGTTCGGCGGGACCACCTGGGCGGTGCGCCTGGCCTCGGCCTTTGCCGGGTTGTTCAGCGTGATGCTGCTCTACGGCATGCTGCGCACGTTCGGGCGGCCGAAGACGCTGGCGTTCAGTGCCGCCTTGATCCTCGCGACCATGGCCAGTTACTGGGGCAATGTGCGCGGCGTGGGTGAGGACTCGCTACTGACCCTGGGCGTCACCACCGCGCTGCTGGCGTTCTATCAGGCGATGCGGCCCGAATCCGAGCGTCAAGGCGGCAACGCCTGGCCCTGGGCCCTGTTTACCGTGGGGATGGTCATCGCCACCTTGAGCAAGGGCGTGCTGGGCCTGGCGATGCCGGGTATCGTGATCTTCGTGTACCTGGCCAGCACCAGCCTGATGGACAAACGCCTGCGCATAGGCGACTGGCTCAAGCCGGCCTTCTTCACTTTGCTGGCGCTGATACCGCTGATGATCTGGCTGGGCTTCCTGTTCCAGCGCGGCGGCATGCAGGCGGTGGGAGAAGTGTTGTGGACCAACAGCGTCGGGCGCTTCAGCGGCTCGTTTGTCGAGGCGGGGCACTACGAGCCGATCTACTACTACATCGCGAAGCTGCCCGAGGCGTTCCTGCCCTGGAACATCCTGGTGTACCTGGGGCTGTGGCATTTCCGTAAAAGCCTGGTGCGCAACCGTTACCGCCTGTTCTTCAGCGTGTGGCTGGTGGCGCAGTTCACCCTGCTGACCTTCGCGTCGAGCAAACGCACGGTGTACTTGATGGCGCTCACGCCAGCCGCCGCGGTATTGGCGGCAGAATATGCACGGGTGCTGCTGGAATGGCTCAAGACCCACAAACCGGGGTTGTATAAACACCACACCAGGCTGGTGGGCGGCGTGTTCACCCTGGCGATCGCCTGCTACCTGATAGCCGCCTTCTGGTTCGCGCCCAAAGCCGACGTGCGCCAGTCGTTCGTGCCGTTGATCAGTCAGATCCAGGCACTGCAAGCCGAAGGCAAGGAGGTGGTGTTGTTTCAGCCCAATGAGCGGATTGCCGGCGCCAGCGTGTTCTACACCCAGGCCTATCTGCCGATCCTGCAGACCGAAGCCGAGCTTCAGCGCTTTTTGACCGCCAGGCCCGGCAACGTTGCGCTGCTGGACCACACCAACGATTTAACCACCAAGGTCACGGTCATCAAGGAGATGGCGATCAACCGCCAGCCTTACTACTTCATCGAGCAGTAAGGCCGGCGCGGGACATCAGTGCTTGGTGACCTTGTCCAGGTAACCCATGGCAAACGCCGAGACCACGAAGGTCATGTGGATGATCACGTACCACATCAGGTGTTGCGGATCGACGTTCTTGGCGTCCATGAAGATGCGCAGCAGGTGGATCGAGGAAATCGCCACGATGGACGCCGCGACTTTCATCTTCAGCGACGAAGAGTCCATGGTGCCCAGCCAGTTGAGCTTTTCCTTGTTGTCGTCGATGT
>Ga0247742_10000271_pt1 | contig 44654 bp, 44 predicted proteins | sample UWRJL208509C2_FD_180944 | JGI IMG/M metagenome (GOLD analysis project Ga0247742, IMG submission 180944) | Plant litter microbial communities from Arlington Agricultural Research Station in Wisconsin, United States - UWRJ-L208-509C-2 | ecosystem: Environmental > Terrestrial > Plant litter >...
GCCTGGCGCCTGGACGGAGCCGCAGAACTTCTCCGGCCTGCTGAAGACGTACCTCGGCCCCGTCGACAACGAGGAGGGGCTGCACTACCTGCGCCCCGAGACCGCGCAGGGCATCTTCGTGAACTTCGCGAACGTCATGGGTGCGTCGCGCATGAAGCCGCCGTTCGGCATCGGGCAGGTGGGCAAGAGCTTCCGCAACGAGATCACGCCCGGCAACTTCATCTTCCGCACGCGGGAGTTCGAGCAGATGGAGATGGAGTTCTTCGTCGAGCCCGGCACCGACGAAGAGTGGCACCAGTACTGGATCGACGAATCGATGCGCTGGTACACCGACCTCGGGATCGACCCCGAGAACCTGCGGTTCTACGAGCACCCGCAGGAGAAGCTCTCGCACTACTCCAAGCGCACCGTCGATATCGAGTACCGGTTCCGGTTCGCGGGCAGCGAGTGGGGCGAGCTCATGGGTGTCGCCAACCGCACCGACTTCGACCTGAAGACCCACTCCGAGGCATCCGGAACCGACCTCTCCTACTTCGACCAGGCGAAGGAGGAGCGCTGGACCCCGTACGTCATCGAGCCCGCGTTCGGCCTCACCCGGGCGCTGATGGCGTTCCTGATCGACGCATACGCCGAGGATGAAGCGCCGAACGCCAAGGGCGGGGTCGACAAGCGCACGGTGCTGCGGCTCGACCGGCGGTTGTCCCCGATCAAGGTCGCTGTGCTGCCGCTCTCGCGCAACGAGCAGCTCTCGCCACTGGCTCGGGCGGTCTCAGCCGATCTGCGGAAGTACTGGAACGTCGACTTCGACGATGCTGGGGCGATTGGCCGCCGATACCGTCGGCAAGACGAGATCGGCACCCCGTTCTGCGTCACCGTCGACTTCGATTCGTTGGACGACAACGCTGTGACGGTTCGCGAACGCGACACGATGCAGCAGGAGCGCATCCCCTTGGAGGGTCTGCGCTCCTACCTTGCCGCCCAGCTGATCGGTGCCTAGCCGGGCCTGACGCCGCTACGCCGCCGGCACCGCTCCGACCTTGGGGGCCTTCGTGGACTTCACCCGGGGGGTCACCGCGTGTGCCGGCGTCGCGGCGGCGGGTACCGCTGCCGCCCTGACCTGCTCGAACGAGGTGCCGTAGTACGCCGCCGTCATGATGGTCTTCATGTCGTCGAGCATCGGCATGCGCGGGTTGGCGGGAGCGCACTGGTCTTCGTACGCGTTCATCGCCAGTTCGTCGAGGCGACCGATGAAGTCGGCCTCCGAGACGCCCTGCTCGCGGAACGAGTCCTCGATGCCGAGTGACTTGCGCAGCTTCTCCACCGCGACCGCGTACGACTCCACGCCCTCGGCGGGGGTGGCCGCCGGGAGGCCGAGCATCTGGGCGATCTGCTGGAACCGCTCGGGGGCGATGTAGCTCTCGTACTTGGGCCAGCTGGTGAGCTTGGTGGGGATCTGGCCGTTGTAGCGGATCACGTGGGGCAGCAGCACCGCGTTGGTGCGGCCGTGCACGAGGTGGCAGGTGGCACCGATGGTGTGAGCCATCGCGTGCACGATGCCGAGGAAAGCGCTGCCGAACGCCATGCCCGCGACGGTTCCCGCGTTGTGCATCTTCTCGCGCGCCTTGATGTTGCCGGGGTTGTTGACCGACTCCGCCAGGTTCTCGAAGACGAGCTTGATGGCCTGCAGCGCGAGCCCGTCGGTGAAGTCGTTCGCGTACACCGAGACGTACGCCTCGGTGGCGTGCGTGAGAGCATCCATCCCCGAATCCGCCGCCAGTTTCGCCGGCATCAGGCCCGTGAACTTCGGGTCGATGATCGCGACGCTGGGGGTGAGGGCGTAGTCGGCGAGCGGGTACTTGCGCCCGGTCTCCGAATCGGTGATCACCGCGAAGGGGGTCACCTCTGCCCCGGTGCCGGACGAGGTCGGGATGCACACCAGCTGGGCCAGGTTGCCGAGCTCGGGGAAGCGGAAGGCGCGCTTGCGCACATCGAAGAACTTCTCCTTCAGGTCGGCGAACTCCACCTCGGGGTGCTCGTACAGCAGCCACATCACCTTGGAGGCATCCATCGGCGAACCGCCGCCGAGGGCGATGATCGTGTCCGGCGCGAACCGGCGCAATTGCTCGGCGCCGGCAGTGACGGTCTTGACGCTCGGCTCGGGCTCGATGTTGTCGATGATCTGGAAGGTGACGTTGTTCGACCGGCGACGCAGCACGTCGATTATCTTGTCGACGTAACCGATCTTCGACATGGTCGTGTCGGTGACGATCGTGACCCGGCTGACCCGCGGCATGTCGATCAGGTAGCGGATGCTGTTCGGCTCGAAGTAGATCTTTCCCGGAACCTTGAACCACTGCATGTTGTTGTTGCGCCGCCCGATCCGCTTGATGTTGATGAGGTTGACCGCAGAGATGTTGTTCGACACCGAGTTGTGGCCGTAGCTGCCGCACCCGAGGGTGAGCGATGGGATGAAGGCGTTGTAGATGTCGCCGATGCCGCCGAGCGACGACGGCGCGTTCCAGATGATGCGCACCGCCTTGACCCGGGTGCCGTAGCGCTCGACGAGGGCTTCGTCTTCGGTGTGGATGGATGCACTGTGGCCGAGCCCATCGAATTCCACCATCTGCTCGGCGAGGCTGATGCCCTCCTCGGTCGACGTGGCCCGCAGCACGGCGAGCACGGGTGCCAGCTTCTCGCGGGTCAGCGGCTCGAACGGGCCGACCCCGCTGACCTCGGCCAGCAGGATCGAGGTGTCGTCAGGCACGGTGAATCCCGCCTGCTCGGCGATCCACATCGGCGACTGGCCGACGACGCTCGCGTTGAGCTTGGCGTTGGCGCAGTTCGCGCTGTCGGCGGTGGCGCCGAAGATGAACTCCTCGAGCATCGCCTTCTCGGCGGGGCTGCAGCGGTGGGCGTGCAGGGCGGTGAGCTCGGTGAAGAACTCGTCGTAGATCTCGGTGTCGATGATGATGGCCTGCTCGGAGGCGCAGATCATGCCGTTGTCGAAGGCCTTGGAGAGCACGATGTCGTTCGCGGCGCGCTTGATCTTCGCGCTCTTCTCGACGTAGGCGGGCACGTTGCCGGCGCCGACGCCCAGCGCGGGCTTGCCGCACGAGTACGCGGCCTTGACCATGGCATTGCCGCCGGTGGCGAGGATCAGTGCGACACCCGGGTGGTTCATGAGTGCGGTGGTCGCGTCGAGTGACGGTGCCTCCACCCACTGGATGCAGTCGGCGGGTGCACCGGCGGCGACGGCGGCGTCCCGCACCACTCGCGCGGTCTCGGCGCAGCTCTTCTGGGCGGCGGGATGGAAGCCGAAGACGATCGGGTTGCGGGTCTTCAGGGCGATGAGCGCCTTGAAGATGACGGTGGATGTCGGGTTGGTCACCGGGGTGACGCCGCAGATGACGCCGACCGGTTCGGCGATCTCGACGATGCCGGTCAGCTCGTCGCGGGAGATGACGCCGGCGGTCTTCAGGTTGCGCATCGAGTTGCCGACGTGCTCGCAGGCGAAGATGTTCTTCACGGCCTTGTCTTCGAAGACACCGCGGTGAGTCTCGTCGACGGCCATCTTCGCGAGCACACCGTGCTTGTTCAGCGCGGCGACGGATGCCTTCTTCACGATGAGGTCGACCTGCTCCTGGTCGAGCCGGATGAACTCAACCAGTGCCGCTTCCGCGCGGGTCACCAGGGCATCCACCTCCAGCACGCTGCTGCTGATAACGCTCTCAAAGGTGCTCATCGAATCCTCCACTGCTAGATATTTCGTTGCCCCCAGAATGCGCGCACCTCAGGGTGCCGACTAGGGCCGAAGGTCACGCCCGAATCCTCTTCTCCTCCACAGGTGGCGCAAGGGGCTCGGTTCGCGCGATGCCGCGCCCGACCGCCCGCCGGGCGCAGCGCCAGACCGAGACTTCCCGCATGACATCGCTGCCGGATTCCCTCGCCCACCCGTCCCGCCTGCGCCGGGCCCTCGCCCTCGCCCTCGTGTTCCTCGCCCTGCTGGCCGGCTCCGCACTGCTCGACCGGCCGCAGCGCGCCGCGGCTGCGACGCACGGTGCAGGGATCGCCAACATCACGCCCGATGGCGGATACCTCGGCAATTTCATCGCTCAGGACGGCTCGCGCGGCTACTGCATCGACTCGCTGCGCGACTGGCCGGCTGGCGCGACGACCGGCCCCGAGGTCGCGGGTTCGCTGACCACCTCGTGGGGCGCTGCCATCGACGCCGTCACCCTCCAGAAGCTGAACTTCGGGCTCATGCGCTACGGCGACACGGCCGATCCCGTGCAAGCGGCTGCCGTCGCGGCGTTCGTGAACGCCTACACGAGCGAACGGGCGCACCAGGTCGGGGCGGGCCATGCGGCTGGCTCGCACTACATCAACGGCAACGCCGATGTGGCCGCCGTCTACGACGCGATCTGGGCCGACGTCGAGGCCAACGCCATCCCGAACCCGACCGCCGCGCTGTCGATCGAGATGTCGAGCGACACCGCGGGCGCCGTGCGGGTCACGTCGACCCCGGCCGGTGTCGCGGGGACGTTGGTGCTGGAGGGTGCCGTGGTCGCCGAGACGGGCGCTCAACATGCCGAGGTGACCGACGGATCGGTCATCCCGATCCAGGGGACTCCGGCGGATGACACGGGGGAGTACAGCGTGGCCGCGAGTGCGTCGTTCGCGCTGGAGACGCCCGCGTCGGCGGCCGTGCTGCTGTACACGACGGGCGACCAGCAGCGCCTCATCCGGGGGAGCACTCCGGGAGAGGCGGAATTCGCGGCATCCGCGTCGACGGCCGCGATCCCCCTGCAGTTCGCGCCGGTCGTGCAGACCACCGTGCAGTCGGTGACGGTCGCACCCGGCGAACCGTTCGTCGACGTCGTCACCGCAGCGGCAGACGAGGGATCTCGGCCCTGGCGGCAGCGACTCGACGGGTCGTACCTGCCGGTCACGGCACACGGCGTGCTCTACGGCCCGTTCGCTGACACGCCGGCGCGCAGCTCGCTGCCCCCGGCGGACGCGCCCGTCGCCGGAGAGCACACTCTCGTGCTCTCCGGGCCGGGGGAGTACCGCACCGAGCCGACCACGATGGCCGTGGATCCGGGGTACTACACCTGGGTCTGGACGATCGACGCCGCCCTGCAGGATGCGACCACCGCCGCGTCACTGCCGGCGGGATACCGGGTCGCCAGCGACTTCGGGATCGTCGAGGAGACCCACCGTGTGCCGGCCCCGGTGCGCCCCGCACCCGAGCTCGCGCGCACCAGCGCCACTTCGGATGGCACCGCGCTGGTGGCTCTGGTGCTGCTGGTGATCGGCAGCGGCCTGGGAATAGTGTCCCGTCGGGTGCGTTGACCCCAGGGTGAGTAATCCCATCAAGGTCGACATCTGGTCAGACGTGCAGTGCCCGTGGTGCTACATCGGCAAGCGCAAGTTCGAGGCCGGTGCAGCGGAGTTCGGCGGCGAGGTCGAGGTTGAGTACCACTCGTTCGAGCTGGCGCCCGACACCCCGGTCGACTTCGATGGCACCCCCATCGACTACCTGAGCCAGCGTAAGGGTCTGCCGGTCGATCAGGTCGAGCAGATGCTCGAGCGCGTGACCGGCATCGCCAAGAGCGTCGGCCTCGACTACGACTACGACCACGTTCACCAGACCAACACCGTAATCAGCCACGAGCTCATCCACTTCGCCAAGTCGAAGGGCCGCCAGCTCGAGATGAAGGAACGCCTGCTCGACGCCTACTTCGTGCGCGGCGAACACGTCGGCCGCATTCCCGACCTGGTCGTTATCGCGGTCGAGTTGGGGTTCGACGAGGCCGAGGTGACCGAGGCGCTGGAGAGCCACCGCTTCCTTCCCGACGTCAAGGCCGATGTTGCTCTGGCCCAGGAGTACGGCATCCAGGGGGTGCCATTCTTCGTGATCGACGGCAAGTACGGGGTGTCAGGCGCGCAGGAGGCCTCGACCTTCGCTAACGTGCTCGCACAGGTGCAGAGCGAGAGGGTCGTCTGATGGATGCCGCAACACTGCCGTTACCGGTGATCAAGCTCGAGCTGCTCGGCGACACGTCCGCCGCCGCATGCGAGGGCGATTCCTGCGCGATTCCCGACCACCACCTCCAGGCCGTGGTCAACCGCAAACTCGACGAAGACGACGTTTAAAGCGTTTCGCTTGTTGCCGTTATGTTAACGGTCTGTAAACACACCATGATGAAACCGGTTCACCGGTTGCGCGGCGAGGTCGTGGTGCTCTACAACTGACGTCATCAGTCGTTGCCCCGTATGCCGAACCCAACCCCCGATTGCGGGTTCGGCCTCCAGGGGCACGGTCTATGGGGACCCTGCGCGCGTTGCGTGTTGTTCGGCTGGCTAACCCACCCGCCGACCAGAGGACCCCCGATCCCGATGTCATATCCCACGTTCCGCGTACCCGAAATCAGCACAGACGTCACCTTCAACCTGCAGGCGGTCGGCGATGTCATCGCCGAGTTCCTGCCCTACTTCCCGCTCGCCGTGGCCGGCACGATCGTCTGGGGGCTCTGGCTCTACCGGGTGATCCTGTCCCGTCGCGCCCGTCCCATCGTCAGTGACTTCAGCACGACCACGTCGGTTGTAGTGCCGTCGTTCCACGAAGATCCGGACATCCTGATGCGCTGCCTCGACAGCTGGCGGGCGCAGGATCCTACCGAGATCATCATCGTGCTCGATGTCGCCGACATCGATTCCTACCAGCGGATCGTGGCGCTCGGCGACGACCGGGTCCAGCCCATCCTGTTCCACCATGCCGGCAAGCGCTCGGCGCTCGGCGTGGGCATCCGGGCGGCCCGGTACGAGATCCTCCTGCTCGTCGATTCCGACACGTCGTGGACGCCCGGTCTGCTGCGCAACGTGCAGATGCCGTTCATCGATCCCGCCGTCGGCGCGGTCAGCACCCGGCAGAACGTCTACCAGCGCGGCTCGAGCGTTTGGCGTCGCATTGCCGACTGGCTGGTGAACCTGAGGTACAACGACTACGTGCCCGCGATGGGCCGCGCTGGTGCCGTGCCCTGCGTCTCCGGCCGCACCGCGGTCTACCGTCGCGATGCGGTGCTGCCGGTGCTGGACGCGCTCGAGAATGAATTCTTCCTCGGCAGGCGATGCATCGCCGGCGACGACGGCCGACTCACCTGGCTCGTTCTCGCGTCGGGCTACAAGACGGTCTACCAGTCGACGGCGCGGGCGCTCTCGATGTTCCCCTCGTCGTTCCGGGCTTTCGTCAAGCAGCGGGTGCGGTGGAGTCGCAACTCGTATCGCTGCTACCTGACGGCGATGTTCAAGGGCTGGCTGTGGAAGGTGCCCTTCGTGACCAAGGTGACGGTGCTGCAGATCCTGCTCACCCCGGTGACGATGGGCCTCACCATCGGCTACCTGGTCTTCAGCCGCCTCGAACTCACCACGCTCGGGATCTGGGCTGTGGTCGGGTGGCTGCTGATCACCCGGGGGATTCGAGGCTTCTCGCATCTGGCGAAACATCCACTGGAGATCTTCCTGCTCCCGCTCGTCGTTCTCACCGTGATCATGATCGCCCTGCCGATCAAGCTCTACGCGTTCCTGACGATGAACAAGCAGGGCTGGCTCACGCGCCATGAGAGCACGGTCGGTGGCGACGGGCAGACCGCCCGCACCCTCGCGACCGAGGTGGCGGCGTGATCGCCGTTCGCGTCGGCGTCGCCTCCGCCGCGCTGCTAGCGCTCGCTCTGGTCTCCATCCCCACTGCCGCGAACGCTGACGACTTCTGGGGCGAACCCGACCCGGTCGGCCCGGTGACCGGCGACGCGTACCCGGGCGACCCCGCGCTGGAGGCCCTGCTCGTCGCGGCGGAAGACCGGCGCCTCATCGAAGTGCGAGCCATCTCCAACGCCGCGGGATGGACGAATGTGAACCAGGGCCGGCCCTATCGGTTGAGCACGGGCAACACCTACACGCTCGTGCTGATCCCGCGCGAGGCGCCGTACACGTTGGACAGCCTGATCGAGTACGCGCCGAGTACCTTCGTGCGCCAGCCGGACGGCTCCTACCTGCTCAGTGAGAACATCGTCATCGAACAGGGCGCGACGCTCCGCCTCGAGAGCCCCGACGGCCTGGCGATAAAGATGAGCAGTACACCGGACGCGTTCGTGTCGATCGTCGCCCTCGGTGGCGCCGTGGAATTCGGGGGCACGAGCGAGAAGCCACTGGAGTTCACCAGCTGGGATCCGGTGTCGTCGACGCCCGACACCAGTACCGCCGACGGGCGCTCCTACCTCCGGGTGATCGGCGGCCACGCCGCATTCACCGATGTGGTCTTCCACGACCTGGGGTTCTGGGCCGGCACCACGGGAGGCGTTTCGCTCACGGGCACCGAAGCTCCCGAGGTGCTCTCCGACTACGCTCCCCAGAACCTGCAGCAGGAGCCGGAGCAGGCCCCGACCGAGGTGTACGGCAACGCCCTGCTGCCCACCGGCGAGCTGGAGACCCTCGCCATGGAACCCGACCTGTCCGGGTACAGCTACGTCTCCGCGTTCCTGCGCAATGTCACCAGTCGCGACAACGCGTTCGGCATGTTCATCACGAGCGCCGATGGCGTCGACATCAAGGACACGGTGTTCCAGGACAACCTCGTCGACGGGTTGGTGCTCCACCGCAACGTGACGAACACCATCGTCCGCACGAGCTCGTCGACGGGCAACGCGGTCGACGGCTTCCGGCTGACGCGCGCCACCACCGGGATCGTGCTCGACCGGGTGGAGTCGGAGTTCAATGGGCGCAACGGTGTCACGCTCGAGGGTGGTCCCCTTGCCGACGGGCCGAGCGCCACCGGCACCGCGGTCGGCCGCTACGGCAACAACGAGGTGACCAACAGCACGGTCACCTCCAACGGTCGCTACGGAATCGACGTGGTGGGTGGAACGAATATCGTGCTCGACGGCAATCGCGTCACCGACCAGATCATGGGGATCGTCGTCTCCAGTGACGCCGCGACCGTCGCGATCACCGACAACATCGTCGACAACTCGCGGGAGCAGGGGATCGCGGTGCGCAAGGGCGTAGCCGACGTGACAGTGCAGGGCAATTCGATCGTGGGCGGTGAGATCGGCATCTACCTCCGCGAGGCCGGGGGAACGATCGACCGCAATTCGGTTCAGGACGTCTCCAATCATGCAATCACGCTGATCGACCAGGTGGGTACGTCGGCGGTGACGGCCAACACCGCATCCGGTTCCGGCCCTAGTGCTATCGATGTGGCGAGAGCCCAGGGCCCGGTCGTCGTGGAGGACAACGTGACGGTGGACTGGACGAGCACCAAGCCGCTCGATGTGGTCCTCCGCAGCATCTTCCAACCGCTGACCGTGCTGTGGATCCTGCTCGGTGCCCTGCTGCTGATCACCGCGCTCAGCGGGATCGGTCGCCGCCGGCCGGGCATCCGGAATCCCTACGCGGACAAGGCCCCGCTGAGCCAACTGAGTGCGGGTGTGGTGGAACCCGAGGCGCTCGGGCTGCCCCGGCCAGTCTGGACTCCGCGACATCTCGCCATGGGTGCCGGCGGCTCCTTCGGCGCGAATCGACAGGCGGACTGATGCGCGAATTTCTGAAAACCCGAGTTGCGGTGGCGATCATCGGCTTCCTGGTGGGCGCCCTCGCCGTCGGGGCCGCCTGGGGCATCGTCTCGGTGACGGCAACCCCGCCCGCTCCCAGTCCCGGCCCGGTGGCCGGCCCGGAGCCGAGCTCGTCCCCGTCGCCGAGACCGTCGAGCACCACAGCACCTGACGTTCCGACCCTGTCGTCAGGATGCCCGGATGCGACGGAGACCGTATCGACCGCCGACGAGCTGCACAGCGCGCTCGAGAGCGCCTCCGCGGGCGACGTTATCGTGCTCGAGCACGGCACCTACCTCGGCAACTTCGTCGCCACTGAGTCCGGCACCGCCGACGCGCCGATCACGCTGTGCGGGTCGGCCGAGAGCGTTCTCGACGGCGGCAACTGGAAGGGCGACTACGTCTTCCACCTCGATGGCGCGCAGTACTGGCACCTGCTCGGCTTCGCCGTCACCAACGGTCAGAAGGGGGTGATGGCAGATACGACGGTTGGATCCGTGATCGAGGGCCTCTCGGTGTTCCACATCGGCGATGAGGCGATCCACCTGCGCAACTTCAGCACCGACAACGCAGTGATCGGCAACGACATCACCGACACCGGGCTGCGCCGACCCAAGTTCGGGGAGGGGGTCTACATCGGCACGGCTGAGAGCAACTGGTGCGACATCTCCAACTGCGAACCAGACAACTCCGACCGCAACCTGGTTGCCGACAACACAATCTACGGCACCACGTCAGAGAGCGTCGATATCAAGGAAGGCACGTCGGGAGGTGTGCTCCGCGGCAACTCGTTCGACGGTTCGAGCATCATCGACGCCGACTCCTGGGTCGACGTAAAGGGCAATGACTGGCTGATCGAGGGCAACACCGGGGTCAACTCCCCGCTCGACGGATTCCAGACGCACGAGATTCTCGACGGTTGGGGCACTCGCAATGTATTCCGCGACAACGTTGCGACAGTCAACGGCCCGGGCTTCGGATTCTCGCTCACTCCCGAACGCGACAACGTGGTCGCGTGCAGTAACTCAGCCTCCCAAGCCGGCGAAGGGTTCAGCAATGTGACCTGCGCCGGCTGAAGACAACGAGCGCGGCTCGCGCGCGCCCGACCCGATAACCCGACCGTACGTATGCCTCTCCCTAGGAGGACTCAGTGACACTGCACGACACCCTTTCCGCTCCCACATCCACCCCTCGCATCACCGTCATCGGCACCGGCTACCTCGGGGCCACCCACGCCATCTGCATGGCGGTCATGGGGTACGAGGTGCTCGGCGTCGACGTCGACCAGAACAAGATCGACGCGCTCTCGTCGGGCCGTGTGCCGTTCTACGAACCCGGCCTCCCCGAGAAGCTGGCCGAAGCGCTGGCCTCCGGGCGCTTGTCCTTCAGCACCGATTTCGATGCGGCCGCCGAATTCGGTGACGTGCACTTCGTCTGTGTCGGAACCCCGCAGGCCGAGGGCTCCCACGCCGCCGACCTTCGGTATGTCGATTCGGCATTCACCGAGTTGGCGAAGCGCATCACTCGCAAGGCGCTGCTGGTCGGCAAGTCGACAGTGCCGATCGGCACCGCTGCTCGCCTCACCGAGCTCGTGCAATCGGTGTCTCCGCTGGGAACCGAACTCGAACTGGCGTGGAACCCGGAATTCCTGAGGGAGGGCTTCGCCGTGCAAGACACCCTGCGGCCCGACCGCCTTGTTTTCGGGGTCGCCTCGGAGTGGGCCGAGTCGCGCCTGCGGGCGTCATTCGCTCCGATTCTGGAGGCCGATACGCCGCTCGTCGTTGCGGATCTCGCCACCGCCGAGCTGGTGAAGGTTGCGGCCAACTCGTTCCTCGCCACGAAGATCTCGTACATCAACGCCATGGCGGAGGTGTGCGAAGCGACGGGCGCCGACGTCAGGACTCTCGCGCTCGCGCTCGGGTACGACGACCGGATCGGCCCGCGCTTCCTCAAGCCCGGTCTCGGTTTCGGGGGAGGGTGCCTGCCGAAAGACATCCGCGCGTTCAAGCATCGTGCCGAGGAGCTCGGGGTGGGGCAGGCCGTGGCCTTCCTCGGCGAGGTCGACGCCATCAACACCCGGCGTCGCGAGCGGACGGTCGACCTGGTTCGCGAGCTGGCCGGCGGCAGCCTCGACGGCGTGCGGGTTGCCGCGCTCGGGGCGGCGTTCAAACCCAATTCGGACGACGTGCGCGATGCGCCGGCTCTGGATGTCGCGCGCATGCTCTACCTCGAGGGCGCGACGGTGATCGTGTACGACCCCGAGGCCAACCACAACGCGCAGCGGGCCTATCCCGACCTGGATTACGCGGACACCCTCGCCGAGGCCGTCGACCGGGCCGAGGTGGTGGTGCTGCTCACCGAGTGGGACGAGTTCCGTGCTGTCGACCCTGAATTGCTCGGCACCCTCGTGACGGGCAAGAGCATCGTTGATGCGCGGCACGCGCTCGATGCCGACCGGTATCGGGCAGCCGGCTGGGATTACCGAGCCCTGGGGACCCCGATCGAGGTGGGGGTCGCCCGGCGCGACGACGAGGAGGTCGCCGCTTAGTAGGGTTCTGCCGGGGCCGACGTGCTTATCGGGAGTTCGGTGGCCCCGGCAGACGCTCACCTGCGCTCAGGCGAGCGATAAGTGAGAATATATACCCGTTCGGGTCACCCGACGTAGCCTCGTTTCGACCACTCGACGAGGTCTGCCGCAGACGCGTCGGCCGGAGCATTACGTGCCACCCGGGAGGGGATGCGCGTGAGCTCGGTGATCACCGGTCGCGGCCCGAGCGACGCGTGCTGGGTCTCCGGGGCGAAGAACCGCTTGTTGACGAGCGCTCCGAGTACCGCGCCCACGCCGAACCCGACTGGCAGCAGCACGAGGTAGATCGCCGGAGCCAGCCCGCCAGCGGTACCGAGCGCGAGCGTGCCCGCTGTTCCGGCGGCGGCGCCGATCACGATGGCCACCCACCAGCGCTGCAGCTTCGCATTCGATGCGTCCCACGCGCGTTGCGCGGTGAGCTCGGCGAGGGCCTGCTCTCGCGGCAGGGTGCTGACCCAGGCGCGTCCCTCGAATCGGAAGACGTTGGGGTGGTCGCCGATCGCCATCAGTCGCTGATGTCTGCGACGGTGGCGTCGAACCCGCGGACCAGGTCGGCCGCCTCCACCCACGCGCTGTAACCGTGCTCGCCCGCCCCCATGGCAATGCGGCCGGTCATCCGCTCGTCAGCGAAAACCGGCCACGCGGTGGTCGAGCCGAACGGGGTGATCGTGCCGCGCTCGTAGCCGGTGGCGTCGAGGGCGACATCGGCGGCGGGCAGCTGCAGCTTGTTGACGCCGACCACCGCGCGGAGCTTGGCCCACGAGATCTGCCGATCACCGGGCACAAGAGCGAACAGGAACGTGCCGTCGTGCCGCTTGACCACGAGCGACTTGATGATCGCCGCCGGGTCGATTCCGAGCAGCGCCGCGGCCTCCTCGAGGGAGTTGGCGGCGGGGCGGGCGACGATCTCGATGGGGATGTCGCGGGCCGCAGCGTCCGCGACAACCCGGTCGCGGCCCGATGTCGGGGCGGGGGATGGGACAATTGGCATGTGACTATTCTCGCGGCTGCAGCGCCCACGCTGAACATCGGGCCCATCGCCCTCGATGTTCCCGTCGTGCTGGCACCGATGGCGGGCATCACCAACACCGCGTTCCGGCGCCTCTGCCGCGAATACGGCGCCGGTCTCTACGTGTCCGAGATGATCACCAGCCGCGCTCTGGTCGAGCGAACACCGGAGAGCATGCGGCTGATCCGACACCACGAATCCGAGACGGTGCGCAGCATCCAGCTCTACGGAGTCGACCCGAAGACGGTCGCGGAGGCGGTCACCATGCTGGTCGCCGAAGATCGCGCCGACCACATCGACCTGAACTTCGGATGCCCGGTGCCCAAGGTCACCCGCAAGGGCGGGGGAGCCGCCCTCCCGTGGAAGCGTGACCTGTTCCGCTCGATCGTCGAGGGAGCCGTGCAGGCCGCGGGCAGCGTGCCGCTGACGGTGAAGATGCGCAAGGGCATCGACTCCGACCACCTCACCTACCTCGAGGCCGCGAAGGCCGCCGCCGGTGCCGGGGTTGCGAGCATCGCCCTGCACGCCCGCACCGCCGCGGAGTTCTACTCGGGCACCGCCGACTGGTCGGCCATCGAGAAGCTCAAGAACGCCATCACCGACACCCCCATTCTCGGAAACGGCGACATCTGGAGCGCCGCCGACGCACTTCGCATGGTCGACGAGACCGGGTGCGATGGAGTCGTCGTCGGTCGCGGTTGCCTCGGCCGGCCGTGGCTCTTCGGTGACCTCGCCGCCGCGTTCCGCGGAGGCGACGTGAAAGCCGAGCCGTCGCTCGGCGAGGTCGCGCGCGCATTCAAGCGCCACGCCGAGCTGCTCACGGAGTTCTTCGAGGATGAGGATCGCGCGTGCCGCGACATCCGCAAGCACGTGGCGTGGTACTTCAAGGGCTACGCCGTTGGCGGCGAGCTGCGGGCATCGCTTGCGACCGTGCGCGACCTCGCCCAGCTCGACGAACTGCTCGCGCAGCTCGACTGGGAGCAGCCATACCCGGGCGCCGATGCCGAGGGCCAGCGCGGCCGGGCTGGCACGCCGAAGAGCCCCTCCCTGCCGCAGGGCTGGCTCGACAGCCGCGAGTTGCAGGAAACCCACCGGGCCGAGCTCACCGAGGCAGAGTTGAGCACGAGTGGCGGCTGAGTCGGCGGGCTACTCGGCGGCCGATACCGAGCGCTGGCTACCCGAGGAGCACTCCAGCCGTCGCAGTGACTTCGCCCGCGATCGCGCGCGCGTGCTGCATTCCAGCGCACTTCGCCGGCTCGCCGCGAAGACGCAGGTGCTCTCGCCGACCTCCGGTTCGGATTTCTCGAGGAACCGGCTCACCCATTCGCTCGAGGTGGCCCAAGTGGGCCGTGAGCTCGCCACCCGGCTCGGCCTCGATCCAGACGTCGTCGATACCGCGTGCCTGGCGCACGACCTCGGCCACCCGCCCTTCGGCCACAACGGCGAGCGGGCTCTCAACGACTGGGCGGCCGATATCGGGGGGTTCGAGGGCAACGCCCAGACCCTGCGACTGCTGACTCGCATCGAGCCCAAGGTGTTCAGCGCCGACGGCCGGTCGTACGGGCTGAACCTGACCCGGGCGTCGCTCGACGCCAGCTGCAAGTACCCGTGGCCGAGCTCGCAGGGCATCCCCGACCCGAGCGGCCGCAGCAAGTACGGCTTCTACGACGACGACATCGCCGCGTTCCAATGGCTGCGGCAGGGCGCTCCCGATCGCACCCGCTGCATCGAGGCTCAGGTCATGGATCTGTCGGACGACATCGGGTACTCGGTTCACGACTTCGAAGATGCCATCGTCGGCGGGTACATCGACGTGACGGCGCTCGGCGCGCGCGTCGATCACGACGACCTGGTCAATTCGATGTTCGCCTGGATCGGCGGCGAGCTCGACCACGACGAGCTGATCGCGGCGTTCGACCGGCTCGACAGTCTCGACTTCTGGCTCGACCGGTGGGATGGCAGCCGCGCGGCGCACGGGCGCCTCAAGAACCTCACCAGCCAGCTCATCGGTCGGTTCGCGGGAGCTGCGGTGCACGCAACACGGGCGGCGCACCCCGGTCCACTGGCACGGTTCGGCGGTGACCTCGTGGTGCCGCGCGAGATCCAGGCCGAGATCGCCGTGCTGAAGGGCATCGTGGCCGCATTCGTGATGTCGGCGAACGCTCGACGCCCGATCTATGCGCAGCAGCGCGACATCCTGACCGAACTCGCCGACGTGCTGCTGTGGACGGCGCCTGCGGGTCTCGACCCGGGCTTCACGGGCGACTGGCACGCGGCGCAGACCGACGAGCAGCGCAAGCGCGTCGTCGTCGACCAGGTGGCGTCGCTCACAGACCAGTCGGCGACCGCCTGGCACGAGAGACTGACGACGTAGAATCACTGGCGTGGCAGGCCTGATTCGACGAAGCGATATCGACGAAGTCAGGGCTCGCACAAACCTCGCCGACATCGTGGGCGACTACGTCAGCCTGAAGAACGCGGGCGTGGGCTCGATGAAGGGGCTCTGCCCGTTCCACGAGGAGCGTTCGCCGAGCTTCCACGTGCGCCCCCAGGTGGGTTTCTACCACTGCTTCGGCTGTGGCGAGGGCGGCGACGTGTTCACCTTCCTGCAGAAGATGGACCACGTCAGCTTCTCGGAGGCGGTCGAGCGGATGGCCGCGCGCATCGGCTACGAGCTGCACTACGAAGACGGCGGGGCCGCCACCGATCACGGCAACCGGGCTCGCATCCTCGCGGCGAACCTGGCGGCGGAGCAGTTCTACATCGCGCAGCTCACTACCCCCGAGGCCGAGCCGGGCCGCACGTTCCTCGGTGAGCGCGGCTTCGATGCCGGTGCCGCCCAGCGGTTCGGGGTCGGCTTCGCGCCCCGCGGCGGAGCGCTCGGCAAGCACCTGAAGGCGGCGGGATTCACCGAAGACGAGCTCGTCACCGCGGGCCTGCTGGGCCGCGGCGACCGCGGCGACGTGTACGACCGGTTCCGCGGCCGGCTGGTGTGGCCGATCCGGGATGTCACGGGCGCAACCCTCGGCTTCGGTGCGCGCAAGCTGCTCGACGACGACCAGGGGCCGAAATACCTCAACACGCCCGAGACGCCGGTGTACCACAAGAGCCAGGTGCTCTACGGGCTCGATCTCGCCAAGCGCGACATCGCCCGCGGCAAGCAGGTCGTGGTGGTCGAGGGCTACACCGACGTCATGGCCTGCCACCTCGCCGGAGTCACCACAGCCGTGGCCACTTGCGGCACGTCATTCGGCGTCGACCACATCAAGATCGTCCGCCGCATCATCGGCGACATGGACAACCCCGACACCACCGGCACCGGCGAGGTCATCTTCACCTTCGATCCAGACGAGGCCGGCCAGAAGGCGGCCAGCCGGGCGTTCGTGGAGGAGCAGCGGTTCGCCGCCCAGACCTTCGTCGCCGTCGCCCCCGACGGCCTCGACCCGTGCGACCTGCGGCTGAACCGCGGCGACGACGCGGTACGCCGGCTCATCAAAACCCGCAAGCCGATGTTCGAGTTCATGATCCGCCGCGTGCTCACCGGCTACGACCTGGAGACGGTGGAGGGCCGGGTCGCCGCGCTCCGTGCCGCGGCTCCGGTGGTCGCGGGCATCCGCGACCAGGCGCTGAACATCGGCTACGTGCGCAACCTCGCCGGGTGGCTCGGCATGGAGCCCTCCGAGGTGCAGCGCGCCGTGACATCCCTCCGCGGCCAGGCGCCGGCGGCTGCCGCACCCTTGCGGCAACGGGATGATGCGCCGCCCGCACCCAGCCGCGACGATGAGCCGTCGATCACGCGGCTGCCCACCGACACAACCACCCGCACCGAGCGCGACGTTCTGATGGCCATCCTGCAGCACCCCGACCTGGTGGGCGACGCGCTGCTGGGCAAGGCGGTGAGCATCCGCTTCACCGACGCATCGCTCGCCGTCGTGCGCGACGCCATCGCCGCGAGCGTGGCGTACGCGGGCCTGCAGGATTGGGCGGCCCGGGTGGCGGCGGAGGTGCCGCAGGGCTATGCCAACCTGGTCGGGCAGCTGACGGTGGCGCCGATCCCCGCCAGGGAAGACAAGCTCGCCGGCTACTGCCGCAGCATCGTTACCGACTTCATCGACCGCGACCTGCTGCGGGAGAAGGTCGCGGTCATGGGCTCCATGCAGCGGTTGGATGCCGCGGCAGAGCCGGAGAAGTACGCCGCGATCCAGCGCGAGCTCGTGCGCATCGAGACCGAACGCAGGGTGCTGCGAGACGAGTAACCGGGCACAGCGCGCTCGGGTAATCTGTGTAACCGGCTCACCAAACGGGAAGGGGGCAGCCGTGCCCCTGGAACCTGCAGTGCGCGCCGGCGACCTGTCCCTGCTCTATCCCTCGGTGAACCCGCAGACCCGCAGCATCGCGGTCAACGGCCTCAGTTTCGAGATCGCGCCGGGGGAGTTGCTCGCCGTTGTCGGCGAGACCGGGTCGGGCAAAAGCACCCTCGCTAAGGCGGTCGCCCTCCAGGCGGGGCTCGGCACGACGGGGTCACCCCGGATCAGCGGCGGCAGCCTCCAGGTGCTCGGAACCGAGGTCAGGGGCATCTCCGCCCGGCGCCGCGACCGGCTGGCCCTCTACGTCGGCTACCTGCGCCAGGAAGCGGGAGACTTCCTCGAGCCACGCCTGACCGTGGGCGAGAATGTCGCCGAGCCGATCTTCGCGCGCGACCGGCGCTTCAACCAGGACGAGGCGGGCGAAGCGGTGGCCACGCTCATCGACGCCGTGCGCCTGCCACTGTCGACGATGAACAAGTACCCGCACGAGCTCAGCAAGGGGCAGCGGCAGCGGGTGGCGATCGCGCGCGCGATGATCCTGGAACCGAGGGTGCTGGTGGCGGATGACCCAACCGCGGGTATCGACGTGACGGTGCGCGCGGGCATCCTCGACACCATCGTCGCCCTGCAGCGCGAGCGCGGCTTCTCGGCTCTCGTCGTCACCGCCGACCTCAGCGAGGTTCGTCGGGTCAGCACCCGGGTCGCCATCATGCACCGCGGCATCATCGTGGGCATCGGCGGTCTCGCCGAGGTGCTCGGCGAGCCGACTCATCCCTATGTCAAGAGCCTTGCTCGGTCTCTGGACTATCTCGACGAGGAGATCACGACATGACCGACCGTCACCCCGGAGAGCACCGCGACCCGCTCGCCAGCACCGGCAGCCCGCTCGTCGGCCGCCGACCGACGCCCGGCCCGATCGCGATCCTTCCCACCGACAACGAGGTATACGCCGATGCCGTGCGGGCGGCGGGCGGCGTCGTCGCCCCGCTCTCCGATGACACCCGCGGCCTGATCTGGCTCAACCTCGACGGGCCGGCGCTGCAATCGACGCTCGCTGCTCATCCCGGGATCGGCTGGGTGCAGCTGCCTCTGGCGGGTGTCGAGGCCTTCGCGGAGCTGCTCGAGGCCCAGGGCGACGCCGCGTTGCCGGTCTGGACCAGCGCCAAGGGCGCGTTCTCCGAGCCGGTCGCTGAGCAGGCCGTGACCCTGGCCCTCGCCGTGCTCCGGGGGTTGCCCGAGAAGAGCCGCTCGACGACGTGGGCGCAGCCGCAGACGGGCATCTCGCTGTTCGGTCGCCGGGTCGTGATTGTGGGCGCCGGCGGCATCGCCCGCGAGATCATGCGGCTGCTGGCCCCGTGGCAGGTGAGCATCACGATCGTGCGGAGGTCGGCGGATGCTCTTGCCGGCGCCGACCGCACGGTCGCCGCAGCGGACCTGGCGTCGGTGCTGCCCGACGCCGACGTCGTGATTCTCGCGGCCGCGGCCACCGCCGACACGAAGCACCTCATCGGCGCGGCAGAACTTGCCGCGATGATGCCCTCCGCCGCTCTCGTGAACATCGCGCGGGGGCAATTGATCGATCAGGACGCCCTGGTCGCCACCCTCGCCTCGGGTCACCTCGCGGGCGCGGGGCTCGATGTCACCACCCCCGAGCCGCTGCCGGACGGGCATCCGCTCTGGTCAGCCCCGCGAGTGGTGATCACCTCGCACTCCGCCGACACCCCCGACATGGTGGAGCCGCTGCTCGCCGAGCGCATCCGGGGCAACGTCACCGCCTTCCTCGGCGATTCGGCATTCATCGGCACCGTCGACCCCCGCGCCGGCTACTGATGAGCCGGCGATCGATGGGCCAGCATTGATGGGCCGGCACTGATGACGTCGTGGTTGATCGGAGGTTACGGCGCCGACATGGGTGGCACGGCGACCGGCATCGGGCTGGCGGAGGAGAACGCTGACGGCACGCTGCGCTACAGCGGTGTGGTGGCGGAGCTCGCCTCGCCCTCGTTCCTGCTGCGGCACGGCGATCGGGTGCTGGCCACTGCGGAGGGCTCCGGGTACGTGGCCGCGTTCGCCGGTGCCGAGCTGGCGCCCGACGGCGGCACCGAGTCGGGCGGCATCCAGCCCTGCCAGCTGGCGATCGTCGGCAACCGGGTCGTGGTGTCGAACTACTTCACCGGCACCCTCGGGCTGATCGCGCTGCACCCTGACGGGTCGCTCGATCGGCTGCTCACCACCCTGGCCGGCGACGGTTCCGGCCCGCTCCCCGAACAAGCGAGCCCGCACGCCCATGCGGCGCTGGCTCTCGACGACACCACGTTCCTGAGCCTCGACCTCGGTGCCGACCGGATTCACGTGAACACCGATCTCGGTGACGCGCTCGCCCGCGCCGCGAGCGTCGCGGTGACGCCCGGCACGGCCCCCCGCGACATCGCCCGGCACGACTCCGGGCTCATCTACGTGCTGGGGGAGTTCGGTGGCGAGCTGCTGGTCTTCGACTGGCTCCCCGGCACCCTGGCACCGGTGACGACAGTGCCGTTGCCCGGGTTCGTCGCCGGCGACCAGGCCGCGGGCATCGCTTTCGCCGGCCCCTACGTCTACGTGGGGTTGCGGGGCAGCAACCAGGTGTCGGTGCTCCGGGCGAGCGTCGACGGCCGAGAGTTGCACGCGGTCGGCTCGGTCTCCAGCGCAGGGGACTGGCCCCGGCACTTGGTCGCCCACAACGGCGTGCTGCACGTGGCCAACCAGCAATCCGGCACGATCGCCAGCTTCCGGCTCGCGCCGGACGGGCTGCCGACGCTCATCGCCGACCCCACTCCGGTGCCCACGCCCACCTTCCTGCTCGCGGCCGGGTGAGGATTTTGCTTGGTCACGGATATTGGTAAAGTAGTCAAGCTTCGCGATCCTCGATAGCTCAATTGGCAGAGCAACGCACTGTTAATGCGTAGGTTCATGGTTCGAGTCCATGTCGGGGAGCTAAGGCCCGGGTCCTCCACGATCCGGGCCTTTTTCGTGCCCTGGGGTCCTCGCGTACTCCCGGGGGAGTAGCGCGCCATCGCCCGACGGCCGACGTGCCGGGCGCCGCGCCCGAATACGATCAACTCATGGTTACCCCTCGGCGTCGGCCCGCGTCTGCGCGCCTGCCCGATCCGCGCTGGGGCGGCCCGCCCTGGCACAACACGGCGCGCTGGGATGACCGCCGCTGGAACGAGGGGCGGTGGCAGGAGGAGTTCCTGATGCGACCGCCGAACCAGTTCAGGATGTCTCGCACCACCCGGCTGTTGCTGCCCGTGCTGGTGTCGCTGCTGCTGCAACTTCCGGCGGCCCTGTTCTGGCTGGTGCGGCAACCCTCGGTGACGACGGCCACCGCCGCCATCCTGGCCGTCGTCGGGCCGCTTGCGCTGCTCGGCATCCGCCGGTTCCCCGGGCCCGTCGTCGCCGTGGTGTCACTCGCCGCCTGCGCCGACTTCCTGCTCTCCGGCTCGAGCGAGGGGCCGCCGTACGTCGCCCTGGCGTTCGCCATCGTGCTCTCGGTGGCCCGGGGCGCCCGGGTCTGGGCCTGGCTGTCGGTCGCCGTGTTCTGGGTGGGCACTGTCACCTCGGGCATCCTCCTGAACTTCAACTGGCACCCAGCCCGCATCGCCGTCACCACACTCGGCATCCTCATCGTCTTCGGCATCGGAGAGGCCATCCGCACTCGGCGCGAGCATCTGGCCGAGTTCCGGCGCACCATCGCCCAGCGCAAGCAGACCGAGGTGCAGGCCGAACGCGTGCGGATCGCCCGCGAGCTGCACGACGTGCTCGCCCATTCGCTCAGTCAGATCAACGTGCAGGCGGGGGTCGGCCTGCACCTGATGCAGAGCCAGCCCGACAAGGCATCTGAGGCTCTCGCCAGCATCAAGGAGACCTCGAAGACCGCGCTCGACGAGGTGCGTTCGGTGCTCGGCATCCTCCGCGCGGAGGGCGGCACCGACCCCGAGGCCCCGCTGGTGCCCGAGCCCGACCTGTCGAGATTGCCCGGGCTTGCGGCATCCGTCGCCGAGCAGGGCGTGCAGGTCGATCTCCGCAGCGACGTCAGCGCGGCTCCGCAGTCGGTGCAGTTGGCGATCTACCGCATCGTCCAGGAGTCGCTGACCAACGTCATCCGGCATTCCGGTGCCGACCGCGTCACCGTGACCGTAACCGTCGAGGGCGGCAGCTACGTGGTGACCGTGTCCGACAACGGCAAGACCACCGAACTGGGCGTCGCCTCCGAGGGCGGGCGCGGCCTGCTCGGGATGCGGGAACGCGCGGAACTCCTCGGCGGCAGCCTGAGCGCCGGCCCAGCCGAGGGCGGCGGTTTCACGGTCGTCGCCCGCATTCCGACGAGGGAGCACGGATGATCCGAGTGGCGATCGCCGACGACCAGCAACTCATCAGGGCGGGCTTCCGCAGCCTGCTCGAGGCCGAGCCCGACATCGAGATCGTCGGCGAGGCGGGCACCGGCGCCGAGGCGGTGTCGATGGTCGCGGCGACCAAGCCCGACGTCGTGCTGATGGACATCAGGATGCCCGACGGCGACGGTCTCTGGGCGACCGAGCAGATCGTGCAGCGGCCGGCGCTGAAAGACACCCACATCGTGATCGTCACCACCTTCGAGCTCGACGAGTACGTCGCCAGGGCCATCCGCGCGGGAGCCAGCGGGTTCCTGGTCAAGGACACCGAGCCGGTCGAGCTGATCCGCGCGGTGCGGGTCGTCGCCGGGGGCGACGCGCTGCTCAGCCCCGGCGTGACACGACGGCTGCTCGAGCGCGTTGCGGGCGACTTGCGGGACGCTCCGGACACCTCCCAGCTGAACGTCATCACCGATCGGGAGCGTGAAGTGCTCGCCCTCGTCGGCCAGGGTCTGACCAACGACGAGATCGGTCGCGAGCTCTTCCTCAGCCCGCTGACCGCGAAGACGCACGTCTCGCGCATCATGTCGAAGCTCGCCGCGCGCGACCGCGTGCAGCTCGTCGTCGTGGCGTACGAGACCGGCCTGGTCCGCGCAGGCCGCCCGGACTAGTCCCGCGACCGGGAAAGCCTCCCGGCGGAGTACAGCGGTCGCTCCCGGCGGCAGATTCGTCGAAGAGCCAGGCGCGGGATGCTCGGTGCAGCGGTTCCGCCGGAGCCCCGAAAGAACGGAAAACACTGTGCTCACCTCTCTCGCACTGGCCTCCCATGTCGGCGGTCACGGGTTCGGCTTCGGCTGGATCTTCTTCTTCCTCATCCCGTTGTTCTGGATCGGCATCGTCGTGCTGATCGTCAGTCTCGCCCGCCGCCGTGCCGTGCGCGGCGGCTGGGGACCGCGATTCGCCGGTCACCCCGGTTGGGGCAACCCGGCCCGGGCCGCGGAGACCACCCTCGCCGAGCGTTTCGCGCAGGGCGACATCGACGAGAAGGAGTACCGGGCTCGTCTCGAAGTGCTCCGCGCCAACCAGCCCGGCGGTCCGCAAGCGAACTGACCGCGAGCGATAGAGTCTCCCTTCGTGCGCTGCACGGAGGGAGACGGTCGTGTCTGAACGCAGTGCCGCGGTGCGGGCGAGTTTCGCCGTCGGCCTGGCGGTCTCCGCGTACGGCGTCTCGTTCGGTGCCCTCGCCGTCGCCTCCGGCCTCGACGTCTGGCAGGCCTGCGTGATGAGCCTGCTGATGTTCTCCGGCGGCTCGCAATTCGCGGTCATCGGCATCCTGGCATCCGGCGGCGCGGCTGCCGGGGGAGCCGCCATCGCCAGCGGCGCCCTCCTCGGCACCCGCAACGCGCTCTACGCGCTGCGCGTGGCGCCCATCGTCGGCGGGCGATGGCCGAAACGGATGCTCGCAGCCCACTGGACCATCGACGAGAGCACCGCCGTGGCAACGGCCCAGCCCACGCTCGAGGGTCAGCGCGCCGGCTTCTGGTGGACCGGCGCCATCATCTACGTCGGCTGGAACCTCACCACCCTCATCGGGGCGCTGATCGGTGACCTGCTCGGTGACGTCAGCCGCTTCGGGCTCGACGCGGCCGCGGCGGCAGCGTTCCTCGGGCTGCTTTGGCCGAGGCTCACCCAGCTGCAGCCCGTGGTGGTCGCGATCGCTGCCGCAGCCGTCGCCGCAGCACTCATCCCGGTGCTGCCACCCGGAATCCCCGTGCTGCTCGCTGCCCTCGTTGCCGTCGTGGTCGGCGTCGCCAACTGGTTCGCGCCCAAGCAGGCGGAGGCGGCGCCATGACCGTGTGGCAGATCATCCTGCTGGCATCCATCGCGGTGCTGGCCCTCAAGCTCGTCGGTTACCTGATCCCGCCATCCGTGGTCGCCCGGCCGATTCCGGCGCGGATCGCGAACCTGCTCACCGTGGCCCTGCTGTCGGCGCTAATCGTCGTGCAGACGCTCGGGTCCGGTCAGGGCATCACCGTCGACGCGAGGGTGCCGGCGTTGATCGTCGCCGCGGGGCTGTTCGCGCTGCGGGTGCCGTTCATCCTCGTGGTGGCGGCGGCAGCGGGCACGGCAGCGCTGGTGCGCGCGCTGTTCTGAGAAACGCTGTTCTAGTGGCTCAAGCCTCGAGGTCGTCCTCGCCCGGCATCCAGCTCTGGCCGGGCACGCCCCAGCCCTTCTTGCGGATCACCTTCGCGATCGACTTGTCGTACGCGCTGTCCAGGCGGTCGACGTAGAGGATGCCGTCCAAGTGGTCGTACTCGTGCTGGAAGATGCGGGCGAGCCACCCGTCGGCCGTGATCTCGAAGGGCTTCTGGTTCTCGTCGACCGCGGTCAGCCGGGCGCGCTGGGCTCGGTGCAAGGGGTATCGCTCGCCGGGGATGGACAGGCAGCCCTCGGAATCGTCGTCCTCGTCGGGCTCGCCCACCGGGGTGGGGCTCAACCAGAGTTCCGGGTTGATGGCCGTCCCTCGCCACAGGGTGCCGGTCTCGTCCGTCCAGTTGTAGACGAACAGCCGCTTCGAGACTCCCACCTGGGGGCCAGCGAGCCCCACGCCCGGAGCGGCGGCCATCGTCTCGAACATGTCGGCGACGAGCGTCTTCAGTTCGGCGTCGAAGGTCTCGACCGGTTCGGCCACGGTGTGGAGGGCGTCATCGCCGGTGATTCGGATGGGGAGTACGGCCATTCACCCAGAATAAGGGGCCGTGAGCGGGTAGATTCGACGGGTGCAACCGGACCTGCAGGATCTCGCCGACCAGCTCACGCTCCCGACGACTGCGCCGATCGGCATCGCCCTCGCCCTGATCGCGGCGGTGCTCCTCGCTCTCGGAACCCAGTTCCAGAGCCGTGGTGTCAACATCGTCGAGTCATCCACCCAGGGTCGCAAGACGGGCCTGAGTCTCGGCCAGTTGCGCCGGTTGTTGGCGCGCCCCTCCTGGGTGATCGGCACCGTCCTGCTCGGTGCGGCGATCGTGCTGCAGCTCACCAGCCTCACCCAGGCGCCCCTCACGGTGGTGCAGCCGCTCGGCGCCGTGGCGCTCGTCGTCACGGCGATCGTGAACTCGCGGGTGACCAAGGTGCCTCTCGACCGCTTCACGATCCGGGCCATCGTGATCTGCGTTCTCGGCGTCGCCATCTTCGTCACGATCGCCGCCTTCGTCACGAAGCGGCACCCGATCACGGCAACGCAGCTGTCGATCGTGCTGATCGTGCTGTCGGTGGTGCTCGCCGTGTTCGTCGTGCTCTTCATCGTCGGGCGCAAGCGCAAGCCGCGACCCATCTTCTATGTGATCGCCGCGGGCGTGCTGTTCGGGTTCGTCGTCACCCTCGCCAATGTGGTCATCGGCCGTATTCAGACCATCGCGTTCACCGATTTCGACTTCGACAGCGCAGACATCCTGACCCTGTTATGCCTAGTCGGGCTCGCGGCCGCGGCACTGCTCGGTACCTACTTCGTGCAGACCGCCCACTCGTCCAATCCACCCGACCTGGTGGTGGCCGGGCTGACGGTGATCGACCCGATCGTCGCCGTTTCCATTGGAATCGTCGTGCTCGGCGAGGCGGCGAGCGCCCCGCCGTGGGCCATCGTGGCGTTCGCGCTGGCGGCCGCGATGGCCATCTACGGGGTCATCTCGCTCGCTCGGCATCACCCCCAGGCGCTGGCCAATACCGCGGTCGCCGACGTGGCCGAGGGCCCCTCGCCGCGCGCGTGAGGTACGGTTTAGCCTTCACCTCACGACCTCCGGGTGACCACCTCATCCGGCGCGAGACTAAGGAATCCACACCACAGTGACTGCCGCGACACGCTCGCCCCACGAGGGCAAACCGCGACTGCGCATCCTGATCGCCGCCGACACCTTCTGGCCCGAGATCAACGGGGCGGCGAGCTTCGTCGCTCGCCTGGGTGCCGGTCTCGCCGCACGGGGGCACGACGTGCACATCGCGGCTCCCGCCTACTCGAACAAGAAGCGCGGCGCGCAGACCGAGGAGTACGAGGGCCAGAAGGTCACCGTGCACCGCATCTACTCCTGGCGCTGGTACCCGCACCCCTGGCTGCGGTTCGCTCTCCCGTGGCGGATCAAGCGCAACAGCGCGAAGATCATCGATCTCGTGAAGCCCGACGTGATCCACTTCCAGTCCCACATCGTGATCGGCCGTGGCATGACGGTCGAGGGCCAGAAGCGCGGCATCCGCATCATCGGCACCAACCATTTCATGCCCGAGAACCTGCTCGAGTACACCCTGATCATTCCGAAGGCGTTCACGGAGCGGGCCATCCGTGCCGCCTGGAACGCCGCCGGTCGCAGCTTCGGCCGGGCGGAGCGGGTGACCACCCCGACGCAGAAGGCCGCTGACTACCTCGAAGCGAACACGACTCTCCGCAATGTCCTGGCGATTTCCTGCGGCATCGAGGCGCACAACTACACGCCCAACATGGAGCCGCGCACCGAGAACCTGATCGTCTTCCTCGGCCGGGTCGTCGATGAGAAGCAGATCGACAAACTCATCCGCGCGATGACGTTGATCGACCCGGCACTGGATGCCCGGCTCGAGATCGTCGGAGGGGGCGACCAGGAGCCCAAACTCAAGGCCCTCACCTCGTCTCTCGGTCTGAACGACCGGGTCACCTTCACCGGGTACGTGGACGAGGCATACCTCCGCAACGCGTTGACCCGGGCGAGCGTCTTCGCAATGCCGTCGATCGCCGAACTGCAGAGCATCTCGACGATGGAGGCAATGGCGAGCGGGCTGCCGATCGTCGCGGCGAACGCTATGGCACTACCGCACCTGGTGCACGACGGCGAGAACGGGTACCTCTTCGAGCCCGGCAACGTCGAGCAGCTGGCCGAGAAGCTGAACAAGGTGCTCAGCATGCCGCACGACGAGGTGCTCAAGCTGAAGCGCGAGAGTCTCAAGATCGTCGAGGCGCACGACATCCAACGCACTCTCGACACCTTCGAGAGCCTGTACCGGGGTGAGGCCGAAGCGCCGACCGAGATCAGCACGTCACCGGGCAATTCGGCCGAGCGCTGACCTGTATCGTAAGAATCCGCTGGCCCGGTGGCCGGCGCGGGGCGGTAGCTCAGCTGGTTAGAGCAGCGGACTCATAATCCGTCGGTCACGGGTTCAAGTCCCGTCCGCCCTACTGGCCATCCGTGTCATCCACGATTCGGGCTCGTCCAGCACTTCGAATCCGAACTGCTCGTACAGTCCGTGGGCATCGCGCGTTCTCAGGGTGATTCGCTTCAATCCGAGCGGCTCCAGATCGTCGATGATTCCCGCCATGAGCGTCTTTCCCACACCGCGGCCGCGACCCGTCGGTGCGACGAAGACATCGCACAGCCAGCCAAAGGTCGCACCGTCCGTGACGACCCGGGCGAACGCGAGTTGCTCGCCGGTGCTGCTGTCGTAGACGCCGTAGCTCCGGGAACCGTTGATCGCGGCCTCGTGGACCTCTCGTGAACGGCCCGGCGACCAGTACGACAGCTCACTGATCCAACGATAGACGGTGTCGCGGTCGAGCTCGGCGGGGTCGGCGGAGAACCGGGTGTTGGTTGGCATTGCCCCAGTGAATACGTAGTGGAGAGGGCGACGAAAGCGCCAGTCGCGTGATCGTGGCCTTGCCGAATTGGCACTGGACCGTCTCTCCGGGCGATGTGTACGGTGCAGACATGACGTACTACCTGATTTCGTTTCCATCCGAGGCCATGGTTCTCTCCGACGACGAGTTCGCCCGAGCGGTCGTCGATTCGAACGCCGTTTCGCAGGAGGCGATGGACGCCGGGGTGTGGATGTTCGGCGGCGGGGTCGACGAGAGCGTCGAGCCGGTCCTTGTCTCCGGCGACGGTACCGTCCGAGTCGGCACCCACCCCGGATCGCACCTCACCGGCGGCCTGACCGTTCTGGACCTGCCCGACCGGGCCGCCGCGGAAGACTGGGCCCGCAAGATCGCCGTCGCCTGCGGTTGCGACCAGGAAGTGCGCGAGCTCATGTAGCGATCGCGCGCGCTGACCGTGCGACAGTGGAAGCATGCGCAGCACCTCGCCCAACCCGGTCGCGGGCATCATCCTGGTCGCCCAGGCGGTGGTCGTCACGATCATCCTGGCCCTTGTCGGCAACGCGGCGACCCTGCCCGTCACGTTCCTCGGAGAGCGCATCGCCGTCGTCACCCTGGGAGCCGCAGCGGTCGTGCTTCTCGCCTTCTGCGGCGTGCTGCGGTTCATCCCGCGCGACACCCGATTCGTCGAGCTGTCGCAGGTCTCAGGAATCACCGTGTTTCTCATCGCCCAGCTGAACGGCGTGTCCGAGGTCACTTCGCTGGTGCCGCTCTACGCGATCTCCGCGGGCGCGACCCTGTTCCTGGTGCTGCACGATCGCGACGGCGATCGCTGGAGCTACTCGTTCGGAGCCGCGGTGGGCATCGTGCCCTGGGGTGTCATCGCGTTCGCGCAGATCGGCTCTGGCGTGGTCGGCGACGGACCGACACCCATCGTGCGGATCATCACGCTCGGGATGCTCGCGCTCACGATCGGCGTGTGGACGGTCATCCGGCTCTCGGCGACGCGACCGAGTAAGGCGGTCCGTCAGGTTGGAACAGTGCTCGGAGTCGCCACCCCGAGTGTGTTCGCGTGGCTGGCGCTGCTAGTCAGACCTTGACGGGTTCCGGGATCGGCGCCAGGCCGTTCACGGTCGATGCCGACTGCGAGAGCTGCTCGATCCACACCCGGTTCAGCTCGATCGGTGCCGGGTCGTCGAACTCGAACTCGAGGGGGATCTGCGCCGAGATCCAGATGCTGGATCGGCCGCCACCCTCGCTGTCCGGCTTGTCCCACGAGAAGGTGAACGGCTCGTTGCGTCGCAGCTTGGCGACCATCACGAACTTGATGTGGGCGAGCGCGCGGTCCTCAATGGGGATGGCCACACGAGTGGCGTCGGCGTAATACAAGGTTCCCATGGGGACTCCGAGGTCAAGAGGGTCTGGATGCTCAGGATACCCCGCTGAGCGCACCCCTCCGCCCATACCGCGCCCGGGCTTTTTTCGCTAGGTGCGAGGTGACCCCTTGTGGATCATCCCTCAGCACGCGGAAGGTGGGGGTATGAAACGGATCCTCTACTCCAATGGCTCCCTCGTCATGGGCGACGACCTTGCCGGTTCAGTGGTGCGATACGCAACGGCGCTCGCGAAGGCGCACTCGGCCGATTCTGTGGTGATCCCGATCGTGAGCGGCGATTTCCACACGCTGGGAGGCACCACGGTGCTGGAGACCGGCAAGGTCGAGATGCTGATCGGCCCCGCCAGCCAGCTGGTCATCGAGGAGGTCGGCGGCCAGACCGGCGGTGAGGATGATGCGGAATTCATCGCGGAGATCGAGAAGAAGCTCGATCTGATGCAGCATCCGACCCCGATCGAGCCGTGCCCGCCGTGCGAGAACCTCAAGACCTTCGAAGACATCTGAGGCGGCTGACCGCGGTAGCTGCATTGGGCAGCGCTGGCAAGCCCTCGCTGTGATGCCGAGCTATCTCCCAGCCTTTGGTACCGTATCCCCACGACCTTTGAAAGGGGCGACGTGGGCACACTGTATTACGGGGATTCCCGCTTTGCGATCCCTGTGGATGACCGTGCGCTGGCACACCTGAAGGTGGTCATCGTGAACAAGCTGCGACGAGGCGAATCCTTCGCATTCTCGTGGGTCAAGTCCCGCGCGGAAGGGCATGGCCGGTCGACCGTGTGGCTGTCGCCTCAGCTCGCCCTGCATTTCGAGTTCGAGGGGAGCAAGGCCCCCACACTGAACCGCCGGTGGCTCGAAGAGCTCTCCCTCGCCGCGAGCGGTGGAACCGGCCTGGTCATGCTCGAGGAACCGTCGGAGAACGAGCCGGTCGCCGCGACGACGGCCGCGGTCGTCTAAGAGTCGTTCAGCCTTTGCTGACTCGGCCCCGGCCGAAGATCAGCCAGAGGATCGATCCCAGGATCGACAGGAAGAACGCCACCAGGATCCAGACGAACTTGCCGACGGCTCCATGGTTCGGGTTGTTCACGATCGATACGACCGTCACGATGAAGATGATGAGGCCGATGAAGCCTCCGCCGATGGTGATGGGATCCATGGCATCAGCCTAGGGGGACCGGCGGGCGCGGAAATATCTTCGTGTCGGCAGGGGTTCTATCCGTGACGTCGACAAGGATGGAATCATGACCGACACCGCAACCCCCACTGCCACCGACCGCCTCGCGACCTTCCGCTCGCGCCGGGAGGAATCGGTGGTGCAGCCCAAGGGTAGCCTCGCGCTCGTCAACACGCAGTGGGTCGATTCCGAGCAGACCATCTGGGGCGTGCCCGGCACCTGGGCTCCGGCCTCCGGCGGACTCACCCTGACCGCTACAGCGGCCGACAACATCATCGTGGACGGTGCGCTCGTCGACGGCGCGGTGCTGGTGCGGGGCAAGGATGACCCGAACCCGAGCGAGATCGTCTTCAGCGACACCGTCACCGGCTTCGTGATCGCCGGGGATGAGGGCAGCTATGCGCTGCGGGTGTGGGATGCCCAGTCCGAGGGCATCCAGGAATTCGGATCCATCGACGGGTACCCCTACAACCCCGACTGGGTGATCACCGCTGACTTCACCGAGAACCCGGCCGGCACGACGATGGGATTCGAGCACCTCAAAGACAACGGGAAGACCAAAGACCAGGTCATCCCCGGCGAGATCACCTTCGAGAAAGACGGTGTGCAGTACAACCTCGCGGCGTTCAAGTCGGGCCGCGCGCTGCAGCTCGTCTACTCCGACGCCACCAGTGGCGTCGACACCTACAGCGTCGGTCGGTTCCTGTTCGTCGCCCCGAACCCCGACGGCACGATCACCCTTGACTTCAACCTGGCGGTGCTGCCGCCCTGCGCGTTCAGCTACAACTTCAACTGCCCCATGCCGCCCAAGCAGAATCGCTTCTCGGTGCCCATCGAGGCGGGGGAGAAGAACGTGCTGAAGAAAGACGGTTCGTTGCTTCACGAGATCTGAGACGTGCGGCGTTAACCTCCTGCACCTAATCTGCTCGCATGGGGTTCAGGCCGGAGATCCAGGCGCTGCGTGCACTCGCGGTGACGCTGGTCGTGGTGTTCCATCTCTGGCCTGATGCCCTCAGCGGAGGGTACGTCGGCGTCGACGTCTTCTTCGTGATCTCCGGCTACCTCATCACCGGTCACCTGTGGTCGGAGGTGGAACGCACCGGCACGGTATCGCTGGCCGAGTTCTGGTCGCGGCGGCTTCGACGGCTGTTGCCCGCCGCCGCCGTGGTCCTGGTCGCCAGTGTGGGGCTCATGCTGCTCGTCGTGCCGCGGCCGTTGTGGCAGCAGACCGTGGTCGAGGTCGGCGCCAGCGCTCTGTGGGTGCAGAACTGGGTACTCGCCGCCGGGTCTGTCGACTACCTCGCAGCCGACGGCACTCCCACCCTGGTCCAGCACTTCTGGTCGCTGTCGGTGGAGGAGCAGTTCTACCTGGTCTGGCCCGTGCTGCTGCTCGCAGCGGTGGCCGCACTTCGCGCCCGGCGGGTGGCGGTCAGATGGATGCTCGCAGGGCTCGCCATCGCATCGGTCGTGTATTCCGTGCTGCAGGCGGATGCGGCATCCGGCTACTTCAACACCGGCACCCGGGCCTGGGAGTTCGCGGCGGGCGGCCTGCTCGCCCTGAGCCCCGCGCTTGTCGCCAGCCTGCGGCGGAGAGCCGGGCTGGCGCGGATCGCGGCCTATGGCGGCTTCGGGATGATTCTCGTCAGCGCCCTCCTGTACACCTCCGGCACACCGTTCCCCGGTGCCGCTGCCGCGCTGCCCGTCGTGGGCGCTGTTCTCGTGATCGCGGGGGGCTCCGACGACGCCGCCACCGTCTTCGGCCGCGCGGTGCGCCTGCGTGGCGTTCAGAGCGTCGGTGACCTGTCGTACTCGATCTATCTCTGGCACTGGCCGCTCATTCTGGTCGGGGCGTACCTCCCCATCGCGAGTGGATGGTGGCCCCTTCCGGCGCTCGTGTTGACGCTCGTGCTCGCCGCCCTGACGAAGCGGTTCATCGAAGACCCCGCCCGGGCGGCGCAGGGAACCCGACGCACCTATCGGATGGCCGTGGCAGCGATCGCTTCCATCGTCGTGATCTCCACGGCGACCTGGGGCGTCGTGCAGGGCGCGACGGTGGCATCGGCGCAGACGGCTCTCGCTAAGGCGCAGACCGATCCGTGCTTCGGTGCCGCCGCCATCGCCGAGCGCTGCGCCGACCCCTTCGCGATGTCTGCCCAGGTGGATACGGCGTTCGCCGCGCAGGACCGTGGCGTGCTGTGGGAGGAATGCCCGCACGGTGCTGAGGTCGTGGCGACCTGCCGTTACGGCGCGCTCGAGGACTACACCCGCACCGTGGCGGTGGTGGGTAATTCGCACGCGGCGGCACTGATTCCCGGCCTCGACACGTACGCGAAGCACCACGGCTGGCGTGTGCTGCTGCTGCGCAAGACCGACTGCCTCGGCGTCTCCACCCTCGACCTCGCCGGCGCGGGCGGCTCGAGCTGTGCCGACTGGACCCGTCGCGTGCTCACCGATCTCGAGAATCGCACAGACGTCGACCTCGTGCTGTTCGGGACCCACTCCAACGCCATGCACTATCTCGCCGCCACCGATTCGTCAGCGCGGGAGGTACGGGAGCTGAAGGCTGAGATCGGCGAAACATTCCGTTCCCTGCTGAGCAGCGGCAAGCGCGTGGTGGTGGTGGGGGACACCCCGGGTACACGCCCGATCCCGGCTCCGGAATGCGTTTACCTGCACCGCGCAGACAATGATCCGTGCGCTGCGCATCGCGGTAGCGGGCAGGAGGACGGCAACATCGAGGCGGTCGTCGCCCGCGCCACCCCCGACGTCGAGTATCTGTCCCTGATGCCGTTCGTGTGCACCGAACGGTGTCACGCGCTGGTCGGAGGTGTCGTCGTGTACTTCGACGATCACCACCTCTCGGGCTCGTTCTCGCGGTCCCTGGCGCCGTACCTCGGCGCTGCACTCGACCCTCGTTAGCAGAGCCTGTCGCTGCCCGATGTCGCGTGAGCGCGGCAGGATGGGGTGGTGCTCATCGTTCTCGCCCGCGTCGGCACCCGGATCATGGCGGTACGCGTGAGCGACCACGACGGCGCCCTCGGCATCGAGTACGTGGATGACCTCGCGGCATTCGTGCGCGCCGAGGAGCGCACCCATCCGCGCTGGGTATGGGATGACACCTCGCGCTGGTACCCGGAGCTGCTCGCCGCCGGGGTTCGCGTCGAGCGCTGCTTCGATCTGCGGATGTGCCACACGATCATCCGCTTGTCGGCCCTGACCGCGACGAGCGCGCTCGCGACCGCGCCGCCCGGGCCGTGGGACGAGGCGCCGCCAATGGCGCCCGTCGCCTCCGCACCGGATGCGGCGCTCTTCGATCTCGACGACGCGAGCGCGCCGAACACGGAGCCGGACCCGCTTGCCGAGTTCACCCTGCAGCGTGCCGCTGTTGCCGCTTCGGCCGAGCCGGGTCGCATCGGCAGGCTGCTCGCCGCGGAATCGGCGGGCGCCCTGGTTGCGGCCGAGATGCGCTTCGCCGGGTTGCCGTGGCGTGCCGATGCCCACGATGCGATCCTCACGAGCATCCTCGGAGAACGCCCCGCTGTTGACGGAGTCCGGCCGCCGAAATTGCAGGAGAAACTCGATGAACTGCGCGTTCTGCTCGAAGCGCCCGAGTTGAACCCGGATTCTCCTGCAGATTTGTTGAAGGCGCTCGGCAACGCGGGGCTGCAGGTGACCTCGACCCGCTCGTGGGAACTGAAGCGGCTCAAGCATCCCGCGATCCCGCCCCTGCTGGAGTACAAGAAGCTCGCCCGCCTGTTATCGGCCAACGGCTGGCACTGGCTCGACACCTGGGTGCAGGGCGGCAGGTTCCGCCCCGACTACGTACCGGGCGGGGTGGTGACGGGCCGCTGGGCGACCAGCGGCGGGGGAGCCCTGCAGCTGCCCAAGCAGATCCGCGGCGCGGTGATCGCCGACGCGGGCTGGAAGCTCGTGGTCGCCGACGCTGCCCAGCTGGAGCCCCGCATTCTCGCCGCGATGTCGGGCGACCGGGCCATGGTCGAGGCGGGCGCCGCGGGCGACCTGTACGCGGGGATCGTCGCGAGCGGCGCCGTGCGCACTCGCGACCAGGCCAAGGTTGCGATGCTCGGCGCGATGTACGGCGCGACGACGGGGGAGAGCGGACGTCTCATGCCGAGTCTCGCGCGGGCGTACCCCCGCGCGATCGGGATGGTCGAGGATGCCGCGCGCGCCGGCGAACGCGGAGACACTGTCACCACCCGGCTGGGCCGCAGTTCCCCTCCCGGGCGCCCGGCCGGGTACGACGAGTCGGCGTCTGAGGCGGAGATCACCCGCGCGAGGGAGCGCGGCCGCGGGTGGGGTCGCTTCACCCGCAACTTCATCGTGCAGGGCACGGCGGCCGAGTGGGCGCTGTGCTGGATGGCGAGCATCCGGCGCCGACTGACGGCCCTCGACCCCGCGCTGTGGCTGACCGATGCACCGCACCTGGTGTTCTTCCTCCATGACGAGATCGTCGTGCATGCCCCGGCGGCGCTGGCCGATCGGGTGGCCGCGGAGGTGGCCGAGGCTGCGGCGGAGGCCGGTCGGCTGCTCTTCGGTGACCTGCCGGTGACCTTCCCGCTGACCATCGCGATCGTCGACGACTACGGCTCGGCGAAATAGTCGACACGGCTGTAACTACTTGCTTGTCATTTCCCGGGTCCATCGGTCATAATGGCCCCAGCGGTCAGTCCGCACAAACAGTCACGTTTTCGTTCCATGGGTCGATGGGGAAGTCGCATCCAACGGAATGGAGTAATCGTGACGGCATACAGTGGTTCCCAAAACGTCGCTCGCGGAGTGCTATTTGTGCACTCCGCGCCGCGCGCGCTCTGCCCGCATATCGAGTGGGCTGCTGGTCGCGCCCTCGAGCGTGCCGTCAATTTCGCCTGGGATCCGCAGCCCGTGCTCAAGGGCTCGCAGCGCACTGAGTTCTACTGGGAAGGCCCGCGAGGCACCGGGGCGGCTCTCGCCTCAGCGCTGCGCGGGTGGGAACACCTGCGCTACGAGGTCACCGAAGACGCCGGTCTCGGCACTGACGGAGGGCGGTGGATGCACACCCCCGACCTCGGCATCTTCTTCGCCCAGACCGACACGGTCGGCAACATGGTGATCCCCGAGGACCGACTGCGCTACGCGATGGATGTCGCCGGCGCGAGCGCCACCGAGTTGCACCGTGAGTTGCGGCTCGCGCTCGGGCAGGCGTGGGACGACGAACTCGAGGCATTCCGTCACGCGAGCCAGGATTCGGCCGTCGTGTGGCTTCACAAGGTGGGATAGGGGAGCATCATGAAAACACTGCACAGCGAACTCGATGAACTGCTCGACGAACTCGCGCCGCCGCTAATCGACATGCAGCAGCTTGAGCGGCTCGTCACGGAAGACGAGTTGCGCATCTTCGACGACGAATGCACGGTCCACGACGGTTGCCGCCCGGTGCGGTCGCACGCTGCCTGAGCAACACCCTGCCTGAGGCTCTCGAAGGGCCGCCTGCAGTGCGTTACCGACCCTCGGGTTAGTCAGCGACCGTCGTACGTGCGGAACGCCGCAACAGCGTTGTGCCCGCCGAAGCCGAACGAGTTGCTGATCGCGAGCAGCGGCCCGTCGCCGAGCGAGCGCGGCGATGTCACGACATCCAGCGGGATCGCCGGATCCTGTGACGTCAGGTTGATCGTCGGCGGCGCGGTGCGGTTGTACAGGGCCAGCACGGTGAAGATCGCCTCGAGCGCGCCGGTACCGCCGAGCAGGTGGCCCGTCGCGGCCTTGGTCGCCGAGACGGCGATGTTCGGGAGGTGGTCGCCGAAGACCCGCAGCATCGCGTTGTACTCCGCGATGTCGCCGACCGGGGTGCTGGTGGCGTGGGCGTTGACGTGCACGACGTCCTGCGGCGTCGCCCCGGCCTGGGCGAGCGCGGCCAGCATGGCACGAGCGGCGGCCGATCCCTCGGGATCGGGCGCGGTGATGTGGAACGAGTCGCTGGTGACGGCGCCGCCGGCAAGCTCGGCGTAGATGCGCGCACCACGGGCGAGCGCGTGCTCCTCGGTCTCCAGAACCAGCGTGCCCGCGCCCTCGCCGAGCACGAAGCCGTCTCGCGTCGAGTCGTACGGGCGTGAGGCTGTCGCCGGGTCGTCGTTGCGCTTAGAGAGCGCCTGCATGGCCGCGAAGGCGGCGATGGGCAGGGGATGCACGACTGCCTCGGTACCGCCAGCGATGACGACATCCGCAAGCCCCGCCTGCAGGTGATCGTAGGCGTTGGAGAGCGCCTCGGTGCTGGAGGCGCAGGCCGAGACATCCGTCCGCGCGTAGGCACGCGACGGGATCGACATGCTGATCGCCGCCGCGGCGGCGTTCGGCATCAGCATCGGGATGGTCATCGGGAGCACCCGACGCGGTCCCTTCTCGCGCAGGGTGTCCCAGGCGTCGAGGAGGGTCCAGAGACCGCCGATGCCGGTGGAGTAGTCCACACCCACGCGCTCGGGGTCGACGTCCGGAGCACCGGCGTCGGCCCAGGCCTCACGGGCGGAGATCAGCGCGAACTGGCTGGAGGGGTCGAGCCGCTTGTACTCGACTCGCTCGAGCACTTCTTCGGGCCGCACCTTCGCCTGCCCCGCAAAAGTCACGGGCAAGTCGTAGGTCTGCACCCACTCCTGCTGCAGGGATTGGATGCCCGACTCGCCAGCGAGTAGGGCATTCCACGAGTCGGTGGCCGTTCCGCCGAGGGGGGAGGTGGCACCGATGCCGGTCACAACGATCTTCTTGGGTGTCATTTCACGTTCCTGTTGGAGCACACGTTCTTTTTCGCTGGCCGGCCCGGCAATCCCGGGCCGACCGGCGCTACTGCTGTTAGCCCTGTGCTGCGGTGATGAAGCTGACCGCGTCGCCGACGGTCTTGAGGTTCTTGACCTCTTCGTCCGGGATCTTCACGTCGAACTTCTCTTCTGCGTTGACCACGATGGTCATCATCGAGATCGAGTCAATGTCGAGGTCGTCGGTGAACGACTTGTCCAGCTCGACGGAATCCGTCGCAATGCCGGTTTCGTCGTTGATCAGTTCGGCCAGGCCGGCCAGGACTTCTTCGGTGGACAATGCCATTGTTTTTCTCCTTGTGGATGTGATTTGACCGGTAGCCAGTTTAGGGCCCCGACGTTTTCAGGGCAGTACGATCACCTGCGCGCCGAATACCAGGCCCGCCCCGAAGCCGATCTGCAGGCACAGCCCGCCGCTCAACTCGGGATGCTCGTCCAGGAGTCGGTGGGTCGCCAGAGGGATGGATGCCGCACTCGTGTTGCCCGTCGTTGCGATGTCGCGACCGATGATCACGGTGGAGGGCATCTTCAGCTGCTTCGCGAGTTCGTCGATGATGCGCATGTTGGCCTGGTGCGGCACGAACGCGGCGAGATCGTCGACGGTCACGCCGGCTACCTCGAGCGCCTGCTTCGCGACCTTCGCCATCTCCCACACGGCCCAGCGGAACACGGTCTGCCCGTCCTGGCGGAGCGTCGGCCACGCGGCGGTGCCGTCGCGGTACTCGACGAGCGTGTGGTCCATGCCCACGGCGTCGGCCTTCGAGCCGTCGGATCCCCACACCGCAGCAGCGATGCCGGGGGAGTCGCTCGGACCGATGACCACCGCGCCGGCACCATCGCCGAGTAGGAAGGAGATCGAGCGGTCGGTCGGGTCGACGATGTCGGAGAGTTTCTCGGCGCCGATGACCAGGGCGTAGTGCGCGGCTCCCGACCGGATCAGGGCGTCGGCCTGGGTGACCCCGTAGCTGAAGCCCGCGCAGGCGGCGTTCGAGTCGTAGGCCGCAGCGGGGTTCGCGCCGACCCGGTCGGCCACGACGGCCGACATCGACGGGGTCTGCTGCACGTTGCCGATGGTGGCGACGATCACCAGGTCGATCTGCGAGGCGGGCACCCCCGACTTCGCGATTGCCTCGGTGGCGGCATCCGTCGCCAGGTCGATCGCGAGAACGCCGGCGGATGCCCGGGTGCGAGTGATGATGCCGGTGCGCTGCTGGATCCACTCGTCGCTCGAGTTGATGGGTCCGACGAGGTCGTCGTTCGGCACCACGAGGTCACCGCGCGCGGCGCCGTAGCTGTAGATGCGGGTGAACTCGACTCCGTGCGACTGCTTGAGTTCTGGGGGGGTCATGCTGTCCCATCGATCAGGGCGTACGCCGCGGCGAGGTCATCCGGCGTCTTGACCGCAACGCTCGGAACCCCCTTCAGCCCGCGCTTGGCGAGCCCCACGAGCGCCCCGGCGGGCGCGAGTTCGACGATACCGGTAACCCCCGCCGCCGCGAGGGAGGCCATAGTGAGGTCCCACCGCACCGGCGACGACACCTGCCCGACCATGAGCTCGACGAAGTGCTCACCGCTGCCGATCTGCGAGCCGTCGCGATTCGTCCAGATCGGCAGGGTGGGGTCGTGCTTCTCGAGACCCGCGGCGAAGAACTCCAGGCCCGCCACGGCGGGCTGCATGTACCGGGTGTGGAACGCGCCGGCAACCTGCAATGGGATGACCCGCGTGCCCGCGACCGGGTTCTCCGCGAGGGCGGCGAGGGCCGGGAGGGCTCCGGCGACCACGATCTGGCCGCCACCGTTGAAGTTGGCTGCCTGCAGTCCGAGTTCGGCGAGGCGCTCGAGCAGTACGGTCTCATCGCCGCCGATCACCGCGGACATGCCCGTGGGTTCCAGCGCTGCGGCATCCGCCATCGCACGACCGCGCTCACGGACGAAGCTGACGGCGTCGGTCTCGGAGAGGATGCCCGCACCGGCGGCGGCGGTGACCTCGCCCACCGAGTGACCTGCGATGCCTCCGACCTTCTCGCGGCGGCCGCCCTGGAACAGTGCGGCGAGGGTCAGCAGCCCTGCGGCAACGATCAGCGGCTGCGCGACGCGGGTGTCGCGGATCGTGTCGGCATCGCTGGTAGTGCCGTGCGCCCCGAGGTCGATACCGACCCCGTCGGAGATGGCGGCGAGGTGGTCTGCGCCACCGGGCAGTTCCAGCCAGGGGGCGAGAAATCCGGGGGTCTGCGAGCCCTGGCCGGGCGCAACGATGACAATCACCTGTCTAGTGTGCCAACTCTGAGGCCTAGCCGCAGGGGGCAACATCCCAAGAACTGCGCGAATCGTTGTGCGATGCGTTCAACGGCGCTTGGCCTGCTCGGGGTCGGCGATCGACCCGACCACGAGGGCGGCCTGCAGGATGAGGGCCTCGCGGGCGCCCGTCGCGTCCCACCCGATGACGTCGCTGACGCGCTTGAGGCGGTAGCGGACGGTGTTGGGATGCACGAACAGCTCGCGGGCGGTCGCCTCGAGTGACCTGCCGTTGTCCAGGTAGCACCACAGCGTCGCGAGCAGGTCGGTGGAGTGCGCCTGCAGCGGCTTGTAGATCTTGTTGATGAGGGTGGAGCGGGCGAGCGGATCACCCGCGAACGCGCGCTCGGGCAGCAGGTCGTCGGCGAGGGTCGGCCGCGGGGCGTTGCGCCAGGCGTGCGCGACGGCGAAACCGGCGAGGGCGGCCTTCGCGCTGCGTGCGGCGTCGACGAGCGTGGGAACCTCGTGCCCGAGCACGAGGTGACCGGGGCCGAAGCCGGGCTCCAGCTGCTCCGCGATGGTGAGGAAGGGCATCGGCTCGGGGACGTCGACATCATCGGTACGCGGGCTTGCCCGGCCGATCACGAGCACGAGGCGGCTGCCCTGCACGCCGATCAGCACGTCGGCGCTGAGGTGCCGGGCGGTGCGACGCAGCTGGTCGACATCGAGGACCTTCGGTGCGGTACCGACGAGTACGCACACCTCGCCGTGGCCGTTCCACCCGAGGGCCGCGATGCGGGAGGGCAGCTCGTTGTCGTACTCGCCGCTGAGGATCGAGTCGACGACGAGAGCCTCGAGCCGGGCATCCCAGAGGCCCCGGGCCTCGGCCGCTCTCGCGTACACGTCGGCAGCGGCGAAGGCGATCTCGCGCGAGTACAGCAGGATCGCCTCGCGCAGCACGTCGTCGTCGTTGCGGATCCGGTTCTCGACGACTTCCACTGTCAGCCTGATCAGCTGCAGGGTCTGCGTCAGCGACACCGACCGCAGCAGTTCGCGGGGGGCGGCGCCGAACACGTCGGCAGCGATCCACGGGGTGGACTTCGGATCTTCGAACCAAGAGATGAAGCTCGTGATGCCGGCTTGCGCGACGAGCCCCACGGCCGACCGTCGGCCGGGGGGCATGTCGCCGTACCAGCTCAGCGTCTCGAGCTTCTTCAGGGTCGCCGTTGCCAGCTCGCCCGAGATCGTGCGCAGCCACGCGAGTGTCTGCTCCTTGGTCTTCTGCACCGCGGCGATGCGCCTTGCCCTAGCTCTCGCCGCCGACCGAGCCCGTCGTGCCCGCGTTGACGTCGAGCAGGCGGTACTTCTCGATCGCCTGGGCGGGCGCTGCGACATCCACGAGCCCTCGCTTGGCGAGCGCCTGCAGGGTCCGGACGACCAGCGACGGACCGTCGATCTTGAAGTAACGTCGCGCCGCGGCCCGGGTGTCCGAGAAGCCGAAGTCGTCAGCTCCGAGGGTCGCGTACTCGCCGGGCACGAACTGCCTGATCTGGTCGGGCACCGCGTGCATGTAGTCGGTGACTGCGAGGAACGGGCCGTCGGTTCCCGAGAGCTTCTCGGTGACGTACGGCACCTGGGCGGGGTCGGACGGGTTGAGGAAGTTGTGCTCCTCCGCCGCGATGCCGTCGCGGCGCAGCTCCGTCCACGACGTCACTGACCACACATCGGCGGCCACGCCCCAGTCCTCGGCGAGCAGGTGCTGGGCCTCCAGCGCCCAGGGCACCGAGACGCCCGAGGCGAGCAGCTGGGCGCGCGGTCCCTCGCCGGCGGCGGGCTTGAGCAGGTAGATCCCGCGCAGCAGCCCGTCAACGTCGAGGTTCTCGGGCTCCGCCGGCTGGGCGATCGGCTCGTTGTACAGGGTCAGGTAGTACATGACGTTCGGGTCGGGGTGCGTTCCGCCGTACATCCGCTCGAGGCCCGCCTTCACGATGTGGCCGAGCTCGTAGCCGTAGGCCGCGTCGTACGACACGACGGCCGGGTTCGTCGACGCCAGCAGCAGGGAGTGCCCGTCAGCGTGCTGCAGGCCCTCACCGGTCAGCGTCGTGCGGCCCGCCGTGGCGCCCATGATGAACCCGCGGGCCATCTGGTCACCCGCGGCCCACATGGCGTCGCCGGTGCGCTGGAAGCCGAACATCGAGTAGAAGACGTAGACCGGGATGAGCGGCTCGCCGTTGGTCGCGTACTGGGTTCCCGCGGCCGTGAAGGCGGCGAAGGCGCCGGCCTCGTTGATGCCGACGTGCACGATCTGGCCCTGGGGGCTCTCCTTGTAGGCCAGGAGCAGTTCGCGGTCGACCGAGGTGTAGTGCTGGCCGTTCGGGTTGTAGATCTTCGCGGTCGGGAAGTAGGCGTCCATACCGAAGGTGCGCGCCTCGTCCGGGATGATCGGGACGACGCGGTGACCGAAGTCCTTCGCCCGCAGCAGGTCCTTCAGCAGTCGAGCGAAGGCCATGGTGGTGGCGATCTCCTGCTTGCCGGAGCCCTTCTTCGCGATGTCCCAGGTGCTGTCGGCGGGCAGGGTGATCTGCGTGTACTTCGACCGGCGCTCGGGCACGTAGCCGCCGAGCTCGCGACGACGCTCGTGCAGGTACTGGATGGCCTCGTCGTCGTTTCCCGGGTGGAAGTACGGCGGCTGGTAGGGGTTCTCCTCGAGCGCCGCGTCGGTGATCGGGATGCGCATCTCGTCACGGAACTGCTTGAGGTTGTCGAGCGTCAGCTTCTTCATCTGGTGCGTCGCGTTGCGCCCCTCGAAGCTCGGCCCGAGACCGTAGCCCTTGACGGTCTTGGCGAGGATGACTGTCGGCTGGCCCTTGTGCTCGGAGGCCGCCTTGAACGCGGCGTAGACCTTGCGGTAGTCGTGACCGCCGCGCTTCAGGTTCCAGATCTGGTCGTCGCTGTAGTCCTTGACCATCTCGAGCGTCCGCGGGTCGCGCCCGAAGAAGTTCTCGCGGATGTAGGCGCCGCTCTCGGCCTTGTACGTCTGGTAGTCGCCGTCCGGGGTGCGGTTCATCAGGTCGCGCAGGGCGCCCTCCGTGTCGCGGGCGAGCAGATCATCCCACTCCCGGCCCCAGATCACTTTGATGACATTCCAGCCGGCGCCGCGGAAGAAGCTCTCGAGCTCCTGGATGATCTTGCCGTTGCCCCGCACGGGGCCGTCGAGGCGCTGCAGGTTGCAGTTGATGACGAAGTTGAGGTTGTCGAGCCCGTCGTTAGCGGCCCACTGCAGGGCGCCTCGGCTCTCGACCTCATCCATCTCGCCGTCGCCGAGGAATGCCCAGACCTGCTGGTCGGAGGCGTCCTTGATGCCGCGGTTGGTCAGGTATCGGTTCGACTGCGCCTGGTAGATCGCGTTGATCGGCCCGAGGCCCATCGACACGGTGGGGAACTGCCAGAACGCGGGCATGAGGCGAGGGTGCGGGTACGACGACAGGCCGTTGGGTGCCTGCGACTTCTCCTGGCGGAAACCGTCGAGCTGCGACTCGTTCAGCCGGCCCTCGAGGTAGGCGCGGGCGTACATGCCGGGGGAGGCGTGGCCCTGGTAGAAGATCTGGTCGCCACCGCCGGGGTGGTCGGCGCCGCGGAAGAAGTGGTTGTGGCCGACCTCATAGAGAGCGGCGGATGACGCGTAGGTGGAGATGTGCCCACCGACCCCGATGCCCGGGCGCTGGGCGCGGTGCACGGTGATGGCGGCGTTCCAGCGGATCCAGGCCCGGTAGCGGCGCTCCAGGTCTTCGTTGCCGGGGAACTGCGGCTCATTCTCGGGCGCGATGGTGTTGATGTAGTCGGTGGTGGGCACCATCGGCACACCCAGGTGCAGGTCTTTCGAGCGCTTGAGCAGGCTCAGCATGATCTCGCGCCCGCGTTCGCTGCCGTGGGCTGCTACCAGTGAGTCGAGCGATTCTTGCCACTCGGCGGTCTCTTCCGGGTCCCTGTCGATGTTGTTCATCGAGTACGGGTCCTGGTCGTTAACGGTCACCGTCGACTTCTTTCTTGTAGAGAGACATCTTGTTGTCAGACGAGGGTCTCGGCGATCGGGTTTCGACTGTGCCGGGATCAACTACGCTAACCAATTCTAGTTGTGGGACACACACTGGTCCGCACGAGCGTAGGATCGGACATCGTGTTTGCCTGACATCTGGCCAGGCCGAAAGGATCGAGCATCATGGCTCTTGCTAACGACACGACGGCCCCAGACTTCGAGCTTCCCAACCAATACGGGGAGCACATCCGCCTCCGCGATTTCCGCGGAAAGAAGGCTGTCGCTCTCGTCTTCTTCCCGCTGGCGTTCTCCAGCACCTGCACCACCGAGCTCTGCGACCTGCGCGACAACCTGAACCTGTTCCAGAACGACATGGTCGAGCTGATCGGCATCTCGGTCGACTCGAAGGCCACCCTTCGCGCATTCGCCGAGGCCGAGGGCTACAACTTCACGCTCCTGGCTGACTTCTGGCCGCACGGCGAAGTCTCCAAGGAGTACGGGGTGTTCCTCGACGCGAAGGGCTTCGCCAACCGGGCGACCTTCCTGATCGACATCGACGGCGTCATCCGGGCGAGCTTCGTCACCGCGCCGGGCCAGCCCCGCTCGATCGACGAGTACACGGCCGCGCTGGCCGAGCTGCACACCGCGAGAGTCTGAGGAGGCTCCGGATGACCGAACTCGAGCTCGTCCAGGCCTGGGGGCGCGCCCGCTGGCACGTGATCGTGTCGCAGTTGGCGCCGACGGGGCTGCTCGGATTCACCCTGTGGCTCGGCCTCGAGGGGCTCGGCGACGCTAGCCTTCCGTTGAAGCTCGCGGCAACGGGCATCCTGCTCGCCTCGGGCATTCTGGGCGCGCTTGCCCAGTACACGGCGGCCAGCGAGGCGCTCGCCGCGGCCCGCGACCTCGCGCTGCTCACGCCCTCGAGTGCCGTCGGCCGGAGCATCGTCGCGACGGGACCATGGATGAACGTGGTGCGGTTCGTGACGCCGGCCATCTTCGTCCTCGTGTTCGTCGCGCTCATGATGGAGCTGTTTCTCTAGCTGAGCAGCGAGACCGCCCGCGCGATCACCAGAGCGAGGATCACGAAGCCCGCGAACGACTCGAGCCCCATCAGGATCTTGGCCCGGTGCGACAGCGGCATCGCATCCGTCGGGCTGAACGCCATCGAGTTGGATGCCGAGAAGTACAGGTAGTCCACAAAGCTCGCCGTCCAGTTGAGCTTCTGGGACGACCGGATGGCGACCTCCTCGACGGCGTCGTGGTCTTCATCCTGCGGGAAGCGGAAGTCGGCGGCCGGTAGGTCCTTCCGAGCGCGCTGGGTTCGGCTCACCGGGCCGCCGCGGTCGATCTCCCAGTACAGCACCGCGTAGACGATCACGTTCGTCATCCAGACCTGCAGGGCCGCGAGCAGCAGGGTTGGTCCCGCGTCGCGGTCTCCTCCGACCAGCTGGAACACCAGCTGCACCAGGGCCACCTGGTTGGCGACCAGCAGCACCAGCGTCTGGGTCACCGAGAGCCGTC
>Ga0247742_10000273_pt1 | contig 44330 bp, 40 predicted proteins | sample UWRJL208509C2_FD_180944 | JGI IMG/M metagenome (GOLD analysis project Ga0247742, IMG submission 180944) | Plant litter microbial communities from Arlington Agricultural Research Station in Wisconsin, United States - UWRJ-L208-509C-2 | ecosystem: Environmental > Terrestrial > Plant litter >...
TGCGTTGGTGAAGTTGCTGAGCCAGCCGTACGACGTCTATCAGGGTGGTTTCGATGCTTCGTGGGAGCCCGATTTCTGGGGTCGCGTGCGTCGGTCCGTGGAAGCGGCGGATGCGCAGGTTTTGGCATCGGGCGCACTTTTCGATGGTGCACGGCTGGATGTCGCCGCCGACGTGGCGCGCGGATACTTCGCGTTGCGTGGCACGCAGCGGCAGATCGCGTTGACGCGCGCCGACCTCGATGCTGCCCAGGACCATTTCACGCTGATGAAGGCGAGGGCGGATGGTGGCATGGCCAGCGACCTCGACACCACGCAACAGAAGGCGCTGCTCGCCGACCTTCGTGCGCGGCTGCCTGCGCTGCTCGCGGAGGAGGCGAATTCGCTCGATCAACTCTCCGTGCTGATCGGCCAGACGCCAGGGAGCCTGCAGGAACGTCTGGCGCCGTCCGCGGACGCGGATGCAAAGCCGGTACTCCCGAGCCTCGCGCTGGGCATCCCATCGGATGTCGTGCGCCGTCGACCGGACATCCGCCAGGCCGAGGCGCGGCTGCACGAAGCCACGGCGAACACCGGCGTGGCTATCGCCGACCTTTATCCACGCATCACCCTGGGCGGCAGTTTTGCCTTTGAATCGCTGCAGTCGGGAGACTTCGGTGACTGGGGCAGCCGACACTGGTCGGTCGGCCCAAGCCTGGATCTGCCCATTTTCGATATGGGCCGTCGGCGCAGCGTGGTGACGTTACGTAAGCTGCAGCAGCAGGAAGCCGCCGTGGCCTGGCAGAAAAGCGTGTTGCAGGCGTGGTCGGATATCGACACGGCGCTGAATGCCTACTCGGCCGAACGCCAGCGGAACGCGCAGCTCGCCGAACGCGAGCGGCTTTCACGCGATGCGTATTCACTGGCCGATATGCGCTACCGGAACGGACGCACCACGTTCATCGACGCGCTCGACGCACAGCGGACGCTCCTCGCGGCCCAACGTGACCGTGCCGACAGTGATGCGCAGCTTGCGATAAGGCTGGTGGCGATCTACAAGGCTATTGGCGGCGGAGCCTAGACGGGGCCGCCCAGCGTTGACGCGGTTCTGCAACTGCAAGAGGATGTGGTCCCTGACGAGGTGCACCCCGCGGAGTACTGGGCTTGAACGATTCGACTCAAACGGTGGCTAATCGCCTTGCGACTTATGTGGCCGCCTATAAGCACTACGTGACGATCTACTCGAAGGCTGGCCGGCCGGACGTTGCCATCTTCGGGGAGTCCCTGGCCAGGGACATGGCCGAGATCGTTTTCGGCTACACGGACCTCGTCACTCTGAATCTGCAAACGAGCTCTCCCTCCGTCGGGCTTGGCTCCTCGGTCGGGGCCTGCGCCATCCAGGTGACTATCCCGGGCAGCACGACCAACATCGTCGAGACGCAGGATACGTTTTTCGCGCAGGGCCTCGATGGCACCTACTCCCGATTGACCTTCATCGTCCTTGGCACGAAAGAGGCGACCTACGACAGCCAGCGAATCGTCCGCTCGCGTGGCGCTTTCACCTTTGACCCGGACCGCGACATCGTCGATCTGGACGACATGCTCGGCATCCTGGTATCCAAAGCCGATCCGGCAAAGCTCGAGGCGTTCGCAGACAGGCTGCAGCGCGAGCTGGGGGCGCCTACGCAACCGTACGCTTCCTGACTCGAGGACTTTTTGACCCCCTCTTTGCGGCCGGCGTGTGCCGTGCCTATACTCGCCTCGGCGCCGGGGGGGTGCTCAGGGGGTTACAGGGAATGACCGAAAATTTCTACGCCGCTCCGCAGGCGGAGCTGGAGCTACCGCCGCGCTTGCCGGCGGACCTGCGATCGAACAAGGCCACTCGTGGGGCGCGCCTCGGTGCCGTGCTTATCGACAGCGTCATCCTGTTCGCGCTCGTGCTGGTCACCGCACTGGCTGCGGGCCTGGGTCGGGGTGTCGGAAAGGGTTTGGCCCCCGCGCTTCCGGGCGTCATCGTCTTCTGCGTCGCTGGCCTGGCACTGCTCATCGGCAATATCGTCCTGCTTTCCCGCTTCGGTCAGACCCTGGGCAAGCGCGCGATGAGCATCGCGATCGTCCGGACGGACGGCAGCCGCTGCGACCTGTGGCGCATCCTGGTGCTGCGGATTTTCCTGGTGCGCGCCATCGCATTCGTCCCCTTCGTCGGAATTCTGTTTTCCCTCGTGGACACGCTGATGATCTTCGGCGAAGAGCGACGTTGCGTGCACGATTACATGGCCGACACGATCGTCGTCCACACCTGACTACCAACCGGCAGGACACATGCAAATGGACAGCAATCCGTACGCCGCACCGCAGGCAGAGCTTGAAACCTTCGTTATCACTCCAGCGGGCCTGGAACGTGCCAAGGCGACGCGCGGCCAGCGTTTCGGCGGCGCATTCCTGGATGGCATTTTCAGCTCCATCTGCCTCGCCCCCTGGACCTATTCCATGAAGAGCGGCGGCATGACGCCCATTGCGGCCGTGCTTGGCTTCGGCTTTCTGCTCGTACTGTGCATCATCAACCTGGTGCTGCTAAGCAAAAACGGCCAGACACTGGGCAAGAAAATCGTCGGCACCAAGGTCGTCATGGCCGATGGCTCGCCGGCTCCGCTGTGGCGCATCGTGCTCCTGCGCTGGCTGCCGCTTACCGCGGTGACGGTGATTCCCAAGGTCGGCGCCGTCGTGGCGTTGGTCGATGCCTGCGTCATCTTCGCCAGCGAGCGCCGCTGCGGCCACGACTACGTCGCCGGCACCATCGTCGTCGACGCCTGATGCTCGATACGGTTCGCCAGATCGAGACGCCGGAAGGCGTCTCGCTCCGCTTGCACGCTGCCGGAGCAACGGCGCGCGCGCACGCATGGCTTATCGACTTCGCCCTGCGTGCGGTCGCGGCATGCTTCCTGCTGGCCGTGCTCGGCGCGCTGGGGGCGGCCGGTGCCGGTATCGGCATGCTGGTGTTGTTCGCCGCGTACTGGATTTACGGCGTTGTCTGCGAAGTCTGGATGGACGGGCAGACGGTGGGCAAGCGCGTGATGAACCTGCGCGTCGTGAATGCCGACGGTACACCCGTGACCTTGTTGCCCTCGGTCATTCGTAATTTATTGCGCACGGTCGACGGCCTGCCAGGGATCTACGGCATCGGCCTGGTCTGTTGCCTGATGGATCCTTACAGCCGCCGCATCGGCGACATCGTGGCCGGTACGATGGTCATCCACGTGCTACAGCGCGGTGCGCTGGGCCAGGTGCCGAACGAGGCACCCGAACCCCCGTCGACTCCCCTGCGCCTGGAAGAACAGGAAGCCCTCTTGGCCTTTGCCGAGCGTGGCCGCAACCTGCATGAAGCGCGGCAGCGCGAGCTGGGTGATCTGCTGGAACCGCTCACCGGCCGCATGGGCAATGCGGGGCTGCGCAAGTTGCTGGCGCACGCCAACTGGCTGCTGGGGCGCACATGAAACAGGAGCGGTTCGTGGCCCTGCACGATGCGGGGTGGTCGGAAGTGGAAAGCTGGATGCGCGGCAGTGGTCGCAAGGCGTGGTCGTCGGCCCTGGCTGAGAGGGGGCTGGATTTTCCGAGCCAGTACCGGCGTATCTGCCAGCACCTGGCCATGGCTCGCGCCCGCGGCTACAGCCACGAAGTGACCGACCGTTTGCAGCGGATAGTGGACCAGGGTCATCGCTTGCTCTACCGCCCGCCTGCGCCACGCTGGCACCGCGTCGGCGAGTTCATCGTGGCGGGATTTCCACGCCTTGTCCGCCGCGAGTGGAAGGCCATGGCCATCGCCGCCGCGCTGCTGTACCTGCCAACTATCGCCTGCCTGCTGCTGATTCACTTCCGGCCTGACGTGGCCGGCATGATCTTCAGCGGACAAGCCCTGGACCGGTTCGAGCAGATGTACAACCCCGCGCGCGACAAGATCGGCCGTACCAGCGGCACCGACGTGGCGATGTTCGGCTTCTACGTACTCAATAATGTCGGTATCGCCTTCCGCACGTTCGCGGCCGGCCTGTTCTTCGGCATTGGCGCGATTTACGTGCTCGTGACCAATGGGATCATGTTCGGCGGCGTCGCCGGCCATCTGGATGCGATTGGATATGGCGGCCCGTTCTGGCGCTTTGTCGCCGCGCATTCGTCGTTCGAACTCACGGCCATCGTCATCGCCGGAGGCGCAGGCTTGCGCCTGGGTTACACGTTGCTGGCGCCCGGCCGAATGCGCCGTGGCGATGCGTTGCGCGAGGCGGGCGGTGTCGGTGCGCAACTGGTGCTTGGTGCCTTCCTGATGCTCGTGGTCGCCGCGTTCATCGAAGCATTCTGGTCGTCCGTGGCGGCCTTCCCGGACGTGGTGAAGTTCGGCAGCGCCGCGCTGCTTTGGTCTCTGGTGATCACGTGGCTGACGTTCGGCGGCCGCGGGAGGCGCAGTGGAGATTGAGCGTATCTCCGTGGTGCTGCGCCTGCGCAGCGCCCGCGAGTCCGTGGACCTCGGCGCGGTGATGCTCCGTCGCCACGCGCGACCGATCTTCGCGGCGTGGTTCATCGCCTCGCTGCCTTTCCTGGCGATGGCCATTGCCCTGGAGCAGTGGCTGGGAAAGCCGTGGCCATCATTGCTCTTCCTGTGGTGGCTGAAACCCTTGTTTGCGCGCATCCCGCTCTACGTGGTGTCGCGCGCTGTATTTGCGGAAGCGCCCGATTGGCGCGGTGCGTTGCGAGGTGCGCTTGCGTGGGGCATGAAGGGGCTGCCGGCGTGGATGACGATTCGCCGGTTCGATCCGCGCCGCTGTGTTGTGCAACCCATCGTTTACCTCGAAGGACTCGATCGCGGCGAGCGTGCCAGGCGCTGGCGTGTGTTCGGGCGCGGGGTAGAAGGCCCCGGGACCGGACTGACGCTGACCTGCACGATGTTCGAGTTAGTGCTGGCGCTGAGCCTGTTGCTGTTCCTCCCGATGTTCGTGCCCGCTGAGCTGTGGGAGTCGTACTGGTTCAATGCGGGGTTTCTGCGCGCCATGCCGCACTGGCTTTCCGTGCCGCTCATCGTGGCTTACTACCTCGGCATGTCGGTTGCGGAGCCGCTTTGCACGACCGGTGGCTTCGCGCTCTATCTCGGCCGCCGCACCGAACTCGAAGCGTGGGACGTGGACCTCGCATTCCGGCGCCTGCGTACCCGCCTGCTTGCCACCGCCACCACGGCCCTGCTTGCCACCGCCACCACGGCGATCCTGTTGATCGCCACGTGCTTCGCCGCGACGACGGCCCATGCCGCCGACACGCCGCGCGTCGCCAAGCCCGATGCCGTCAAGGTGTCCATTGATGCGGCATTCCCTGCGCCAAACCCGGGCGCCGACCAGCGAATGAACAATGTCTCGGCCAAGGTGCTGGCCGATCCTTTGCTCGGCGGCAAGGCGCACGCCTGGCGCTGGGTGCCGAAGCACCCGACTGTGCCCAAGCCCGAGGACATCACGCCCGAAAAGCCGGTCGTACAAGGTGCCTTCGCCGGGGCTGGCATGGTGTTGAAGGGGCTTCTGCTCGCCTTGCTGTTGGCGGCCGTCGCATGGCTGGCGTGGTTCGCCCTGCGACGTTGGCCTTCGCGCCTGAGTGAACCGGCGATGGCTCGCACAACGGTGCCCAGTGCCGTTCAGGAAACTGCCGTGGCGGTCGCCGTGCCCAAGGGTTTCGGCGAGCAGGTGCACGTGCTGTGGCGGTCGGGCTCGCGTCGCGAAGCGCTGGCCCTGCTTTATCGCGGCACCGTGGAGCGCATGGCGACGCGGCTGGACGAGCCGGTGTCGCCGGATGCCACGGAGGCCGACGCCATCGCCGGTGCGCGGCGCCTCGATGACGACGATGCAGGTCGTCGCGCCATTCGCATCGTGCGCACGTGGCAATACGCAGCCTACGCGGACCGCTATCCGTCCGACGAGGAGATGGCCGTCCTGCTCGGCGGCTGGCCGGTGGAGCGCGCATGACCAGGGGCAACGCATGGGTACTGGCGATCGCGGCCCTCGTGCTGCTGTGCGTGGGCACGTTCTTCACCACGTTCGAGCGCAAGCAGGTCGACGAGGACGTGCCGGCCTCCGGCAAGGCGGCCACCAATCGCTTCTACGCGCTGGAGCACGCGATGCGCGGCATGGGTATTCCGGCGCATTCGGTCAGTGGCATTCCCGTGGGTGATGAATCGCTCGTCCTGCTGGGCGTGAATCCGGCCAACCTGGATCGCGACGACACGGCTGACCTGCTATCGCTTGCGGACGACGGGGGCAGGGTGGTGCTGCGCACGGGATCGGAGGCGGAGATGGCGCGCGCCTTCTTCTGGAAGAACCTCGGCAAGGAGGTGGGCCTCGCGCCGGCAGGCCTCGGCTGCCTGGAACTGCAGGGGCATACGGGCGAGAAATCCTACGAGTGGTGCGGAACGCGCGTGAAACTGCGCGCCGCTGCCCGCGTCGATGGACTCGGCGATGCAAAGGGCGACCTGATGGTGACGTTCCGTTATGGCGAAGGCACGATCACCCTTGTGCCCTCTCTGGAACCCTTTAGCGGTCGCGGCATCGAAGACCCCGTTTCACGCCGCCTTGTTGTGCGAGCGCTGCATCTTGATAACAGCGAACAATCGGCCGCACTCGTTTACCGCGTGGAAGGCGATCGCATCTGGAGCCTGCTGTTCACGCGCGGCTGGCCGGCCATGCTTGCGTTCGCGCTGTTGTTGGTAGCGTGGGCCGCGTCACGTGCCGTGCGTCTGGGCCCGTTGCTGGACACCCGGCGGGCGGATCGCCGCGCGCTGGTGGAGCACGTGCAGGCCGCCGGAGAGTTTCTCTACCGGCGCGACCGCGGCCGTGGTTTGCATGCGCGTGTCTGCGCTGGTGTGCTGGCACGTGCGCGGCGCCTGGACCCTGGCACTGACGACATCGAGGGTGAATCGCTCCATGCCCGCCTGGCCGAACGCTTCGACGAGGCACCCGCGGATATTGAGCGGGCTTTCCGGCCTCCCGTCGACGCCAACGCGTTTCGCGACAGCGTCGCCATTCTTTCCCGATTGCGGAGACACCCATGAACACGTCCGTCGACACCCCGCGCGAGGCCGCGGTCCCGATCACTTTCACACCGGCGGAAGTCGCCGCACGTATCGCTGCACTGCGCAGCCAGGTGGGTCGCGCGTTCATTGGCCAGCAGCCGGTCTTCGAGCAGGTGTTGATGGCCTTGCTCGCTGCCGGCCACGTGTTGATCGAGGGCGTACCGGGCCTGGGCAAGACCTTGCTGGTGCGAGCACTCGCCAGCGCCGTGGGATGCACCTTTGGCCGCGTGCAGTTCACCCCCGACCTGATGCCCACCGACGTCACCGGCCACGCCGTATACGACATGAAGGCCGAGCGCTTCCAGATCCGTCGCGGGCCGGTGTTCGCCAACCTGCTTCTGGCCGATGAAATCAATCGTGCACCGGCCAAGACGCAAGCGGCGCTGCTGGAAGCCATGCAGGAAAACCAGGTGACGATCGAAGGCCGGCGTTTTCCGTTGCCACAGCCGTTCATGGTGGTCGCCACGCAGAACCCGATCGAACAGGAAGGCACCTACGCGCTGCCCGAGGCGCAGCTGGATCGCTTCCTGGTGAAGGTGCAGATCGAATACCCGACGCTGGCCGACGAGACGCGCATGGTGACCGAAGTGCTGGACGGGCAGGTGGCCGCGGACCTCGATGTCTCTCGCGTATCGCCGGTGATGAACGAGGCGGAGCTGATGGCCATCCAGCGCATGGTGGCCACCTTGCGCGTGGACCATGAGGTCGTGGATTACGCCGTGCGAATCGCGCGTGCCACCCGCGAGTGGCCGGGTGTGCTGGCCGGTGCGGGTCCCCGTGGTGGGCTGGCGCTGGTGCGCCTCGCCCGCGCCGCCGCGCTGGTGGACGGCCGTGACTTCGTCACGCCCGACGACGTGCGCAGCGTGGCGATTCCTGCGTTGCGTCACCGCTTGCTACTGGCGCCCGAGGCACTCATCGACGGCCAGCACGCCGAAGACATCCTCAAGGGCCTGCTGCACAAAGTGGCCGCCCCGCGCCGATGATTCGTCCCGCCGCCGCCATGCTGTCGCTCATCGGCGTATGGTTCGCCGCGGGCGTGCTCGTGTCCTTCGAGTTGCTGCCGCTATCGTGGTGGTGCCTGCTAGGCGCTCTGTGCGGCATGGCGCTTGTATGCGACGTCTTCCGCCTGCGCCGGCAAGCCTCGCCTGAACTGACGCGCGAACTCGACGCCGTGCTACCGTTGGGCGAGCGCCTCGACGTGACATTGCGCCTTCGCCATGCGGGCAAGCGCAAGCGTCGCGTACGCATCCACGATATGCACCCGGGCGGCTGGCGCGTCGAGGGCCTGCCGCGCACGGTCGACCTCGCACCTTCCCGCGAACTGGGGTTCTCGTATGCGCTGTGGCCGGCGTCGCGAGGCAAGTTCGCGTTCGCTGGTTGCCAGGTGGAACTTACCTCGCCCTGGCGCCTCTGGCACCAACGCCGCACATTGGACCTCGCGGCGGATGTCCGCGTGTTTCCCAATTTCGCGCCGCTCGCGCGGATGGCTGGGCTGAGCGTCGAACTGGCCTCGCGTTCGGTAGGCGCGCGGCTGCAACGCCGGCGCGGTGAAGGCACCGAGTTCCAGGAGCTGCGCGATTACCGCGTGGGCGACAGCCTGCGCAAGGTGGACTGGAAAGCCACCGCGCGGGCGGGCCGGTTGATGTCCCGCCAGTACCGTGACGAGAGCCACCAGCAGGTCGTGCTGATGCTGGACTGCGGCCGCCGCATGTTGGCCGAAGACGAAGGTGTGGGCCACTTCGACCATGTACTGAACGCATCGCTCGCGCTGGCGTACATCGCGCTGCGCCAGGGCGACAGCGTGGGACTGCTCGCATGCGCAGGCCAGAACACGCGCTGGCTGGCGCCGCAACAGGGGGCCGGTGGCATGGACATGCTGCTGGGCGCCGGCTACGACCTGCGCGCCGAATCCACGCCCACCGACTACCTTCACGCCGCCAGCGAGCTGCAGACGCGCCAGCGAAGGCGCGCGCTGGTGGTGCTGGTGACCAACGTGCGCGACGAAGACGACGAGGAGCTACGCGCGGCAGTGAAGATGATGTCGCGCCGGCATCTCGTGCTGGTGGTGAGCCTGCGTGAGCTGGCGCTGGATCGTGCCGCGACGGGCGGTACGGAGAGCCTGGAAGCTGCCATTCGCACCGCCGGGGCCCTGCGTTACCTGGACCAGCGGGACGCGGTGCATGCACGTTTGCGGCGGGAAGGTATCGCCACGCTGGATGTGCTTACGAGCGAGTTGTCCGGGAGACTGGTGGAGCGGTACCTGGCGATCAAGCGGGCAGGGCGGCTCTGAAGCGACGTGCAGGTCGCACCAGTTACGTTTCCGGCCGCCTAGCCATCCAGCAAGCCAGCGCGAACCGCGTCCGCCACGTCTTCCGGGGTATCCAGTTTCCGGCCCAGCGCGTCGCGACGCACCGCTGCCGGGTGACCGCCCGCCCAGAGGCGCCGGAAGGCGGCGTCGCCCTGCAGCGTGCCGGCCAGAGCCATGGTTTCGGGACGGAGAAGGGCCGGTGGTCCCAGCGCGTCGCCATAAGCCGAGACGACGTCGCAGCTGCCGTCGAAGGCAGCGAACAGTTTCTGCAGGTGATCCTGCGCGAGGCATGGCTGGTCCACGACGGTGACCAGCACCGGATACGCCCGCCCGGCGAGCGCGGTGGCGGCCCGGGCCAACGAGGAGGCGATGCCGGTTTCCCAGGTGGGGTTGAACACGATGGTCGTGCCGGTGACCAGCGGCGCCAGCTGTTCCGCATGGGCGCCCAGTACGACCAGGAGTCGGGTGGGGCAGGTGGTCTTCGCGAGGCGCACTGCACGCTGCAGCAGGGTTTCCCCCGACATGGTCAGCAGCTGCCTGGGCTTCCCCAGGCTGGGGCTCCCGCCCGCCGCGAGTACCACGGCGTCATGTCCTCCACGTCCCCACATATCGATCCCAAGTTATTGCTGGACGACAGGCCCTGCTGAAACTGCAAGTATCGTCGCATCATCGCAGGACGGCCACGCCTGTGAGCCGTACCGGACCCGGCGGCTTAAGAAATCAGGCGGCCTGCCGTTACATCGTCCTAGCGGTCTGTCGTTCCGGCCAATACCCAGGGGAAAATCATGCGCGACACCGTCGAACTACTCGAGGCCATTGGCCGCGATGCAACATTGCGCCGCGCCTCGGCCGAGGCACTCGCACAAGCGCTGGAGGCCAACGACGCCTCGACCGGCTTGCGCGCGCTGGTTGCCAGCGGCGACAGCACCGGCCTGACGGAAGAACTAGGTCTCAAGCATATGCACGTTGAGCACCGCACCCAGACGGGTGGGCATGAGGGTGATGGGCCCGACGACCATCCGCGTCACCATCCCGACCACGACGATGGCAAGGACGATGGCAAGGACGACGAGCCCAAGCAGGTGCCCGACGACCGCGACGATTCGTCTCCAACCTGAGAAAACGTCGGCATGGCCTTTAGCTGCCTTCGGCACATACGGTGCTGGCCGGCCTATTTAGGGTTGGGCCTGCTGGCGCAGATGCCGAGCGGCCATGCCGATCCGGCGTCGCCTGTGGCCCCTCCCAAGGTGCGTATTAAGCAGGCTGACACGCTACGCACCTCGGACCACCTGGGCTTCCTCGACCTGCTGGCTGGGCTCCATCGCGACGACGCGGCGGCCATGACGACAGGAGAAAAGTGGTACTTACGCTTCCTCGACGGATGGGAAGCGAACTATGAGGGACGCTTTCCAGAAGCGGAGGCTATCTTCCGCGACATCATGGCTCATGCGGATGACGACGCGCTCGTGACGCGCGCTACCGCCATGCTGATGAACAACCTGACCGATCAGGGCCAGTACGCAGAGGCTTACGCGACGGCAACGCGTGCAGCGGACACGCTTCCTGACGTGACCGATCCGCTGGCCCGATTTGTTCTGTTAGCGAATCTGTCACAGATGATGACGTTCGCGGGTGAGCCCGACCTGGGTCTGAAGTACGCAGATATGATGCTACCGGCCACGCCGGCCGGCCAATCGCCATGCCAGGCCATAGCCCAGAAAGTCATCGCGCTCGAGGGCGCCCGTCAACTGACATCCCAAAGCCCGGAGCTGTCAAAAGCAATTGACTTCTGCAAAGCGGATCGTCAGCCGATTTTCGCCAACGCCGTGGTGCTCACCCTTGTGGATCGTCTGATCGACGAAAAAAAGCTGGCCGATGCACTGGACGTCATAAATGGCATTACGCCCGCGATCGAGGCGAGCCAGTACTTCGCACATATCATCGATCTGAAAAGTGCGCGCGCCCGTATTTACGAGCGGATGGGCAATGACGCGGAAGCACGAAAAGTTGCCTCCGAGGTGGTTGCAATGGCACATCCCGGTGACGTCAACGAGGCATTACGGTTTGCCTACCGCGTCCTGTACTCAATCGAGAAGGCACAAGGGCATCGTGCCCTCGCCCTGGATTACTACGAACACTACGTGGTCCAGGACCAGGGCTATCTGCGCGATGCGAATGTCCGGAACGCGGCCTACGAGGCTGCCAGCCAGCACTTTCGCGCTGAGAAGCTCGAAACCGAAGGTCTGAGCAAGGAAAATCGCATCCTGCGGCTCCAGCAGGCACTGGATGCCAAGGCCGTGGAGGCGAGCCGCCTCTACATCGTGGTGATGTTCCTCGTTCTTCTTTCGATTGTCGTCTGGATGGTGCGTATCAAGCGTTCGCAGCTTCGCTTCAAGTGGCTGTCGTCGTGCGATGGACTCACGGGAATTTTCAACCACCAGCATTTCATGAGCGAGTCCACCAGTGCACTGCAGATCCTCGAGAAGCGGTCCGGCGAGGGTTGCCTGGTCTTCCTCGATCTGGATCATTTCAAGCAGGTTAACGACACGCACGGGCACGCCGTGGGCGATGTAGTGCTGAAGCACGCCGTGGCGATCTGCAAGGGACAATTGCGCAACGCCGATCTTCTGGGGCGCCTTGGTGGCGAGGAGTTCGGCATGTTGCTGATGGATACGCCGCGATTGCAGGGCAGCGTGATCGCTGAGCGCATTCGCCAGGCATTCGACGTGTCACCGCTGCTCATGGGCGAGGTGGTGATTTCGTTCTCGGCCAGCATTGGCGTGGCGAGTACCAGCACGACGGGGTACGATCTGCAGCAGCTGTGCCGCGCCTCGGATACCGCGCTGTATCAGGCCAAGCACATGGGGCGCAATCGCGTAGTCATTGACACGGGCGGTGTGGAGCAGGCGACTGTCACAACCGCATTGAAGCCGGACCTCGCCTGACGCAAAGACGAGACCCATCGCTCGAAATGTGACTTGTGTCGCACTATCAGGTGTCTTGGCGGGGGGCATCGATCGAAGTCCGGTGAGCCCACGTTTGTCATAATCAATTAAATACTATGAGTCTATGAATACATCTAACTCGGCATCGACCTCGGCCCCGCGCGGCAGCATCACCTCCGTCGGTATGGGCATCACCCTGGGTTCCCATCTGACACCCATCGCAAGAAATTACATCGAGACGGCCGACGTCGTCTTCGCCGCTCTCTCCGACCACGTCGTGGAACTGTGGCTGGAGCGCCTGAACCCGGAGATCCGCAGCCTCCAGCCGTACTACAAGCCAGGCAAGTCGCGAATGAAGACCTATCGCGAGTGGGTCGAGGTGATGATGACCGAAGTGCGTGCGGGCAAGCGAGTCTGCGCCGTGTTCTATGGTCACCCGGGCATCTTTGCCTGGTCGCCCCACAAGGTGATCGAGGTCGCCCGCGCTGAAGGCTACGAGGCGTACATGGAACCCGGCATATCCGCTGAAGATTGCCTTTACGCCGATCTCGGTATCGATCCCGCTCGCTTCGGTTGCCAGCATCTCGAGGCCAGCCAGTTGCTCTTCTTCGAGCGCAACCTGGACACGACAGGCCACGTCATTCTCTGGCAGCTCGGCGTCGTCGGCGACCGTTCGCTCGGTCGTTTCCGGACCCCCGATGCCTATCGTGAGTTGCTGACGGAGCGGTTGTGCCAGGACTATCCGGCTGACCATGAGGTCATCGTCTATCGGGCGCCAACGCTGCCGATCGAGGGTCCACACATCCAGCGTGTCGCACTACGTGACTTCACTTCCGCCGAGTACACGGGCCACGAAACGCTGGTGATTCCGCCCGCGCAGGCGCTCAAGCCGAATGCCGTCTGGCGTGCACGTCTCGACGAGCTCGATGCCATTCATGGCTCGGGTATCGAACCCGCCGTCACCGCGTAACAGCCCAACGACCGTCGATAACAGCCAGGAGAACGCCATGCGCGACACCGTCGAACTGCTCGAAGCCATTGGCCGTGATGCCACCCTGCGTCGTGCCTCGCCCGAAGTACTGGCGCGGGCACTCAAGGCCACCGACGCCTCGCCCGGCCTGCTTGAGCTGGTCGCCAACGGCGACGGCACTGCTCTGACGAACGAACTGGGCCTGGTGGACAGGTACGTCGAGCACATGAGTCAGACGGGCGCACACGAAGAGTCTCTCTTGAACTGAGAGATAGTCGTCTGGCTCCCGATGGATTCCAGTCAACACAAGTAACAACAAGGAGAAGAAACATGCGTGACACCGTTGAACTGCTCGAGGCCATCGGCCGTGATGCCAACTTGCGTCGTGCCTCACCCGAGGTACTGGCGCGGGCGCTCGAAGCCACCAACGCCTCGCCCGGCTTGCTCGAACTGGTCGCCCATGGCGACGGCAGCATCCTGAAGGACGAGCTGGGCCTGGTGGACAGGTATGTCGAGCACCAGACCCAGACGGGTGCGTACGAGGATTCACTCCTCAACTGAGGCGTATCGGTGCGCGTGATCGCTCGCTCGATCACGCGCACGGGACGCGTCCGCGGTCGTGGACGACGCCGTGATTTTCCTTCCCGGCCAACACCGGTCGCTGCAACGGCGGCCCGGTCTATCGTTGCGAATACGACCAACTCCCTTAAGATTTTTGCAGCGCAGCGTGACACCTCTGCGCTTTAGCGTCTTAATTCATCCCCAGGGGATTTAGATCGATCCAAGTCGTAGAGGGTCCGGATCATGTCGCGGCTGCGAAGGATCCGGATGACTTGGGCCGGGGTGGGAGGGCAGAGGGCATGCGCGCCGAGCGCAACCCAATAAGTTGCTGCTTCCTGCCGGGCCCGCCAAGGGGAATGGGAAGCCGCTACATGAAACCAAGCACCATCCGTACGTCCATGACGATAAGTGCGCGGGCCTTGCTCGTGCCTATGTCCATGAGGTCTGTTGCCAGCGGCCTGGTCAGTTACCGCCGCATTCCCCCCAGCCGCCAGTAAGCGGAACACAACATTCAATCGCTGTGTTGCATGTCGTCGGCCGACGCCATGCAACGACGGCCAGAGCTGCCCATAGCTTGATCGCCATGACACGCGGCAGCGCAAGCGAGGACCCGGTGCCTTTACCGCCGAAGCGTTCTCGCGGGCGTCGCTTTGCCAAAAATTTGGATCGATCCAATCAGACGCCTTGGAGGCTGTATGCAGTTATAGATCGCGACTCAGCAGCAGTGATGTATCGGGGGATCATCGCGCCGCTCCACGAGGGCGCACACGACTGAGGGAAATAAAAACAAATGACTTATCTGCCACATATGCTCAAGCGCAAGCCGCTCTACGCGGCGCTTGCCACTGCGACCCTGTCGCTCGTCGGGTATCTGGGGGTACCTGCCGAAGCCTTCGCACAATCATCCGTACCGTCCGCAACGGCCACTCCCGCGCAGGTAACGACGACCGGTAGTCCGGCTGCGAAGAAAGACGACAAAGACAAGAAAGCAGATAAGCAGAGCAACGACACCGCGGCCGGTCCTACGAACATGGATGCGGTCGTCGTCACCAGCTACCGCCAGTCGATCGACCAGAACGTACTGGACAAGCGCGATGCCAATTCCATCGTCGAGGTGATCAACGCGCAGAATATCGCCCAGTTTCCCGCCAAGAACATCGCCGACGCGCTTGCGCACGTGCCTGGCGTGGTCATCAGCCGTGAATCGGGTGAGGGCAAGACGGTCAGCATCCGTGGTCTTGCACCCGAGCTGACACTGACCGAATTGAACGGCAACTACGTGGCCTCGGCCGATACCTCGGCCGGCCTGACGCGCTCGTTCAACTACACGCTCATGCCGGCGAACATGTTCTCCGAGATCAAGCTCTACAAGAGCCTGGAAGCACGCCTGGACGAAGGCGGCATCGGCGGTAACGTGGACCTGCACACGCGCCGTCCGCTGGAAATGAAGGCGAACGACGGCTTCGTGTCCCTCAATGGCGCGGGCTCGGACAACAGCAGCAAGAAGACGCCGCAGACCTCGGCCCTGTGGTCGTGGAAGAACAAGGACGAGACCTTCGGTGTGCTCGTCGCCGGCTCGTACCAGAAGCGCCGTGATATCGATTACACGGCCAAGGCCGACAGCTGGCACTGGTGGAGTAATGACTGCACCAGCCATGACACGTGTACCGCACCACCGACGGACGTGCATGGACGGCCGTACGGTGCCGACGTCGCGCCCAATCTCGACCTGTGGTCCGGTGGCGGTGTCGTCGACCAGGCGGGCAACGTCGATTCGGGCTACTGGATGCCACAGCAGTTTTCCACGAGTCGTAACGAGCTGGACCTGAAGACCAAGGGCGCCCAGGCGACCATGCAGTTCAAGCCCAGCGACCATTTGCTGCTGACGGGTAACTACTTCCGCTTCCAGCGCCAGCAGACCCAGATCACCAATACGCTGGAAGTGCCCGAGTGGGGCCTGCCCAGCAATAGCAACTACGCGGACCAGCAGGGCAGGTTGCTTGCGCCCAATGGACTGATGTTCGATCCGTCGCACACCATCGTCACTGGTGCGAACTACGTCCTGCCGCCCAAGGGCGTGGGTTGTAACTCGCTGACCAACCCGGTCACCGGCGCCGCGCGGCAGGCCGTGGACACCTGCTCCACCGAGATTCCGTGGCTGAACGGCAGCTACAACGTCGAAAAGGCCACCTCACAGACCCTCAACCTCGAAGGTGAGTGGGACAACGGCGGCAGCCTCAGCGGATCGTTCAACGTTGGCCGTACCTGGGCCACAGGCGGTCCGTCGGTGCAGTTGAGCATGGCCGCGAAGCCGCGCAACTTCGTCGATGGCCAGTGGGTAGACGGCAGTAACGGTGCCGCATGGACACTGGGCGGCAAGCCGACCCTCACGGCCTCGCCCGATGTGTTGCAGAACATGCTGGCTGGCGCAGGGCAGGTGGATCTGGGCTCGACCGGTTCCAACATGATCAACACCAGCAACTCCCAGAACTTCGCCCAGGCCGATCTCACCTGGGCGTTCGACTCCAGCTGGTTCCAGTCGTTGCAGTTCGGTTTCAAGTACCGCGACAACCACGCCGAGCAGACCAACAACGAGCAGCGCTGGTACTGCAAGGGCACGACCTTGCAGTTCCAGACCTGCGATCCTAACGCCGGCCAGTTGCCTGCGGGTTTCCTCCAGGCGAACTCGCTCGACGGGACCAATGAGGCCTATAGCGACAGCACCTTCCCGGCGATCAATTACCCGGCGTACTACAACTATCTCAACCAGACCTACGACCGGGTGCTCTACAACCACCCCGATGACAAGTCGTCGATCCAGGAGAAGATCGCCGCGGCTTATGTGCAGGCCAACTTCGACACCGGTACGATCCGCGGCAACGTAGGCCTGCGTTTCGTCAGCACGGGGCAGGACCTGACCGTCGCCAACGAGATCACCACCAACAACGCGGTGTACTACCACGATGGCGGCGGCAACATCCTGATCTGCCCGACCACCGGCCAGAATATCGCCGGCGGCGCGTGTGCGCCGGGTGACTTCCAGTACCAGCCGCGCGAGGCGGCGGTGGTGCAGACCTTCGACAACAGCTCCACGCGCAAGCGCTACAACAAGGCGTTGCCGAGCTTCAATATCGCGTGGAACGTCACGGACGATGTTGTGGTCCGCGCCGCGGGTTCGCAGGCGCTGGCGCGTGCGAACTACACCGATCTCGCCCAGTTGGGTAGCCTGACCAACTACACCCAGGCGTACTACAACGACCGCAAGCAGTTCGGCTCGCCCCTGCCGGGCTGGTACGGCAGCGGCGCCAACGCCGACCTGAAGCCATTCACGGCGACCCAGTTCGACCTGGCAACCGAGTGGTACTACGCACCGCATTCGGTCGTTGGCATCGATCTGTTCCAGAAGAAGGTGAAGAACTTCGTCGTACCGGTCACGGTCAACAACATCAGTGTCGACGTCGACGGTACGCCGACGAACTTCATGCAGTACAGCACCAATGCCAATGGCCGCTCGGGTACATCCAAGGGCATCGAGTTCTATACGCAGCACACCTGGGACAACGGTTTCGGCTACATCGCCAACTACACCCTCAACCACACCACGGAGACCCCGGTTTCCCTGGGTGACACCCAGGTCGGCAAGTCCGAGCTGATTGGCAGCGCGAAGTACGCCGCCAATGTGTCGGTGTTCTACGAGAAGAACGGCCTGCTGCTTCGCGCCAGTGACAACTTCACCGGCCGGACCATGCAAGGCCTGACGGCGGGCCTTCCGATTTATTCGGCGCCGTATCACCAGATCGACCTGAATGGTGACTACGAGTTCAACAAGCACTTCATGGTCACCGCGTCGGTGATCAACCTGTCGAAGTCGACGCCGCATGAGTACCTCGGCAGCGATACGACGGCAAGGTTGGTCAGCCTCGAGTACGCGGGTCGTCAGTACTACGTAGGCATCACTTACAAGTTCGGTGATGGTGGTTGAAGAAAGTCCGGCGGGGTCAGGTGCAGAGCCTGACCCCGCTTTCATTTCCGTCCCCAGGAAAACAGCATGAATCTCCCGCACCCACGTATTCATAGTCGCCGCGTACTCGCGGCGGCACTTTCGGTCTTCGCGCTCGGATCGATCAGCGCGGTCCACGCCGGCAACGGTAAGCAAACGGCATCGGCCACGTCGTCCGTCGACGAAGCCAATCCGCTGGTCGGCACCGCACCACTGGATAAGAAAGAATTCATCGGCAACGCGCCGCCACCGGGTGAGCCGCTGTATTCGGGCATGACCTCGCCGGGTGCCAGCCTGCCGCAAAGCTCCACCGATGCGGCGCCGGTCAATATCAATGCTGACCTGAGCTTCGCCACGGGCGTTCCCGTGGCCTATGCGTATGGGCGCCCGGCCATGATCGGTTTCACCGGGGGTGGCTCGACGTATGGCGCGCGTGCCGCGCCGATGATCATGCCGGTAGTGGGTGACTGGACCGTGCCGCCGGATTACGCCGCTTCGTATTACGATAAGGCGACCGAGAAGGCATCACCGGGTTACTACGCCGTGAACCTTGCAACGTTCCACACCCGCGCCGAACTGACGGTGACGCAGTGGACCAGCCTGATGCGCTTCACCTTCCCGGCCAGCGATCGCTCGAATGTGGTGGTCAACCTTCGTCGTGCGGGCGGCGAGGTGGAAGTCGTCGGCGACCGTACGATCCGCGGTGTCGATACGGGCAGCCACGGGAACCACGACGCGGACGGCCCGTACTTCGTAGCGGAGTTCTCGCGTCCGTTCGCCGCGTTCGGCACGTTCCACGCCAGCGTCAGCGACAAGGGTGAGGGCCTCGGCCGCGAGGACATCCAGACCGGTCAGCGCAAGGTTTCCGGCAACTATGCGGGCGCCTATGTCACCTTCGATACCAAGGACGGCGACCAGGTGCTGGTAAGGATCGCCCACGGCCACAGTGCGGACGAAGCCGATCAGCGGTTGCACGCGGCAGATGGGGATTTCGACAGCGTGCACGCCAAGGCGCGCGCCGCGTGGGCCCAGCTGTTCGATCGCGTCGAAGTCACCGGCGGTACGCCGAAGCAGCGCACCCTTTTCTACTCGACGCTCTATCACTCCTTTGCGAGCCCGCGCGTTGTCGCGCGTAAGGGCGAGCAGTACACCGACGCCAACGGCCAACTCAAGGTCGCTGCGTACGATCTCTACAGCCCTGTGCCGTACTGGGACACCGGCCGCAACCAGATCGCATTGCTGATGCTGCTCGAGCCGAAGGTAGTGCAGGACATCATGCGGTCCGAGCTGGAGCGCGCACGCGAACACGGGTATATGAACACGTCGTTCCATGGCGACCACGCCGTATTCCTTTACGACGGTGCCATGCAGCGGGGTATCCCGTTCGATTACGCCGGCGCGTACGAGGTGTTGCGCAAGAACGCGACCGATCCGAAGGGCCCGCGAGGTTACCTCGCCGAATACGACAAGAACGGCTGGATCTCCGACATCGTTCCTCCCGGTAACCCCAGTCCGCCCTATGCCGGCGGCAAGGCGGGTGTTGCCACGACGCTGGAATACTCCTGGGACGATCACGCACTGGCCGATCTCGCCCGGCGCGTGGGTAAGAAAGACGATGCCGAGATGTTCCAGCGCCGCGCAGCGAACTATCGCAACGTGTTCGATCCCTCGGTAGGCTTCTTCCGCGGCCGGACCGAGGACGGCAAGTGGATCTCGCCGTTCGATCCGGCCGAGCCGTACTACAACTTCATGATGAAGGAAGGCTCGGGCTGGTCCACGCTGTGGCTGGTGCCGCATGACGTGCAGGGCCTGATGAACCTGCTCGGTGGGCGCGATGCGTTCAACGCCAAGCTCGACACCTTCTTCAGCACGCCCTACGCGCCCAAGGGCATCTGCCGCGATTGCACGGGCGTGATCGGCCAATACGTGCAGGGCAACCAGCCTGACCAGCAGGCGGCGTATCTCTACGCATGGAGCGGCCAGCCCTGGAAAACGCAGGCGCTGACCCGTCGCATCCTCGCCGATCTCTACGGCAGCGATGCCACCGGCTACGGCTATCCCGGCATGGACGACCAGGGCTCGACGTCTTCCTGGTATGTGCTCAGCGCCATGGGCTTCTACCCGGTCGATCCCGCCACGCCCGACTACATCATCGGCAGCCCGATCTTCGATCGCGTCCGCCTGCGTCTCGGCAACGGCAAGGTCTTCGAGATCGTCGCGCGCAACAACTCGGCGCGGAACATGTACATCCAGTCCGCCACACTCAATGGTAAGCCGTGGACCAAACCCTGGTTCAGCCATGCCGATATTGCCAACGGTGCGACCCTGGAGCTTACGATGGGCCCCGAGCCCAGCAAGACCTGGGGCACCGGCCCGCACGACGCGCCGTCCTCCATGTCAGCTCCCGCCGCCACCCACTAAAAAGCAGCCATGATCACCAACACACAATCAAAGAAAATGTGGGAAAAGAAAATGTGGGAGCCGCTTCAGCGGCGATGCTCCAGGGGAGTAAGCCATCAACTCGTCCTAGGCATGGCTTTCGCCCTCGCTACAGCTCCCACCGCCATGGCAGCCCCGGAAACCCCAGCCGTCTGGAACGGCAAAACGGCCCCCCTGGCAACACCATGGACATCCGAGGTGTCCCCCAAGCACGCCTTACCCGAATACCCCCGCCCCCGACTCGCCCGCCCATCCCTCGACCATCCGACATGGTTGAGCCTCAACGGCCTATGGCAATACACCGCAACAGACGGGCAGGGCACACCACAGTTCGGTCAGTCGTTGAACGACCAGGTGCTCGTGCCATACCCGATCGAATCCGTGCTCTCCGGCCTGCAGAAGCACTCGGATTTCATGCTCTACCGCCGGCTGGTGGACATCCCGGCTTCGTTCACCGCGCAAGGCAAACACGTGCGGCTGAACTTCGGCGCGGTGGCGCAGGACGCCACGGTGTATGTCAACGGCAAGGAAGTCGCGCGGCATACGGGCGGCTACACGTCCTTCGGTGCGGATATCACGCCGGCGCTCCGTCCGAGTGGTGCGCAGGAGATCGTCGTCGCTGTCCACGCGCCCGTCGACGGCGTCAATGTTATGGTCGGCAAGCAGCGCCTGAAACCCGAGGGCATCTTCTACACCGCCGCCTCGGGCATCTGGCAGTCCGTCTGGCTGGAGCCCGTGCCGGCGATCAGCCTGGCGCAACTGGACTTCACGCCAGTGCAAAGCCTGGATGGCTTCACGGTGACAGCGAAGCTCCAGGGTGATGCTGCGAATGCCACGCTGCACGTCACCGCCTATGCGGACGGCAAGCCGGTGGGTGAAGCGAACGGTTCGGCCGGCAAGCCACTGAATCTGTCTATCGCGCATCCACATCTGTGGAGCCCACAGGATCCATTCCTGTATACGTTCAAGGCCACGCTTACGCAGGACAAGCAACGCGACGAGGTGACCAGCTATGCAGGTCTGCGCACCATCGGCATCGCGAAGGTGGGTGGCCTCAACCGGATCGTGTTGAATGGCAAGCCGACTTTCCTGTTGGGCACGCTGGACCAGGGCTACTGGCCAGACGGCATTTACACGGCACCCACCGACGAAGCCCTGAAGTTCGATATCCAGAAGACCAAGGATCTGGGCTTCAATACCATTCGTAAACACATCAAGGTGGAACCGGCACGCTGGTACTACTGGGCGGATCGCATCGGCCTGATGGTGTGGCAGGACATGCCGGCGCTGCCGAACGGACACAACGAGAAACTCAGCGACGCCGACAAGACAGGTTTCCGCACCGACGTTTCCGCCATCGTTGAACAGCTCAAGGGCGAGACGTCGATCATCGGCTGGATTCCGTTCAACGAAGGCTGGGGGCAGTGGAGTATCCCGGCCGCCGCCGAACTGGCCACGCAGATCAAGAAGCTCGACCCCTCACGCCTTGTCAATGCGCGCAGCGGTGCCAATTGCTGCGATACCAAGGGCGATCCGCATGCGGGCGACCTCATCGACATCCATGACTACCAGGGCCCCGGCCTGCCTGCGCCGGATGCCACGCGCGCGTCCATGGATGGCGAGCATGGTGGTCTGACTCTCGGTGTGGCCGAACATATCTGGCCCAACACGGCCATCAACCCGTACGGCGCGGTGAAGGACGCCACGGCGTTGAACGACGGCTATGTCGCCAACACGGCTGTGCTTCGCGACAAGGGGCCGGGCATCGGTGTGTCGGGCAGCGTGTATACGCAGATCACCGATGTCGAGGGCGAGCACAACGGCCTGTATACCTACGACCGCAAGGTGGAGAAGGTGGATGAGGCGAAAGTGCGGGCCATTAACGAGGCGACGATTCGCGCCGCCGCGAACGCGTCACCGGCTCTTCCCACGCCCGAGAAACCGTGACCCCTCATCCACAGTCCACCCCGAGGAAAACCTGACTCCTCGACATGGATCGCCGCGCTGCCCGGCGCGGCGAACGGGATGAGCACTCGTTTGCCTTCAAACCGCAAGATTCGGATTTTTCCCCACACCCTCGAATCCTAAAGTCCTCTCAACATCTGACGAGGAGCGCGCCATGAAGACTCATGCATTCCGGCGAGCGAGACCGTGTGCGGTGAATCCAGCCGGCATCCCCGCCCCGGCGGCGGGGCGTGTCGACTGGGCAAACGTTGCCACGGAACTCGATGCCGACGGACATGCGGTGATGCGAGGGCTGCTTGGCCCCGACGCATGCGAGTCCATGCAGGCTATGTATCCGGAGGATGGTCGCTTTCGCAGTCGTGTCGTCATGGCTCGTCACGGGTTCGGGCGGGGAGAGTACAAATACTTTTCCTATCCCCTCCCAGCCGCGTTGCAGGAGCTGAGGCAGGAGATGTACCCCCATCTGGCGACGATCGCCAATCGATGGAACGCGCAGATGAAGGTGCCTGTCTCATTTCCGGCGCGGCTCGAAGACTTCCTTGAACGCTGTCATCAGGCCGGCCAGCGCAGGCCAACGCCGCTGCTTTTGCAGTATGGCGCCGGCGACTACAACTGCCTGCACCAGGATCTTTATGGTGAGCACGTGTTTCCGTTGCAGGTCGCCATCCTTCTTTCAGAGCCGGGACGCGACTTTGCCGGCGGCGAGTTCGTCATGACGGAGAACGCCACGGCGGGCGTGTCGCGGGCGACGGTAATAGGTCTTCGACAGGGCGACGCCATCGTTTTTCCGGTCAATCATCGTCCCGTGGCGGGAAGGCGCGCGGACGTACGGCGGGTTGCGATGCGGCACGGCGTAAGCCGGATACGCGAAGGTCGTCGGTATACGGTCGGCATCATCTTTCACGATGCCATGTAGTCCTCTGGAAGGAGGTCACTTCCGTGGAACTGTTCCTGAGTGCGATGCGCGGTTCGCCCGCACCATGAGTGCCGAGTCAAGCATTGAAGTGAACGGCGAGGCCATCCACGATCGACTGGATGCGGAGGGCTATGCGTATCTGCCGGGTCTTCTCGATGCGTCTGAAATGACCGAACTCGCGCGGTTGGCCGTCCGCTCGGCGTCCTGGCGCCCGATGCCGTCGGAGGGAATGGGGAAGGGTGACGTGACGTGTCTGACGAACGAAGTGTCATCGCGGTTACAAACGCTCCGCCAGGCCTTGTTCCATGGCCTCGTGCCGCTTGCCAACCGCTGGAACGTCGAACTCGGGCTTGCCGATGCGTACCCGGGAAGCTTCGATGAGTTCGACGAGGCGTTCAACCGCGAGGGCGGAACCACCGCGTACATGCACCGCCTTGGAGCCGACGACTACCTGGCGCTACAGCAATGCACCGGAAATTCCGGCTCATTTCCGTTCCAGGTGGTCGCGCTTGCAAGCCAACCCGGCGTGGATTTCGATGGCGGCGAATTTGTCCTGACCGAGCGCCGGCCACGCATGCAATCGCGTCCCGCGGTCATTCCCCTGCAGGCGGGGGACGCCGCAGTCATCTGTACGTCGTACCGCGCGGCGAAGGGCTCTCGCGGCTTTTTTCGCACGGAATTCAAGCATGCGGTAAGCACGGTCCATAAAGGCACGCGACTTGGGCTTCACTTGTCCTTTCACGACATTCCCTGGCCGACGATCCGATGACAGCCACGCACGGCAAGACCTGGCGGCTTCTTGGTGCCGACGGGAAAACCTATGAAAGCGACACGCCGGGCACACTGGGCGGGCACAGGAAGTCGAAGATCTACGGTCGCCTGGATTGCCGCGTCGCCTTGCGCGCCATCGCGCAGGGCGGATATGTACCGCATCGCGTGTTCTTTGCCGACCGGGAGGCCGCCGTGGCCGCGGGCTATAGGCCGTGCGGCGTCTGCTTGCGCGAAGAGTACGTGCCATGGAAGAAACGGCGGCAGTAGAGATCGATCGCGGCCTATCCACGGCACTTCGGCGACTTCGCCTACAGACAACTTCAAGTTGTTTTGATACGGTAATTCCGTTGCCCGCGTCGTCGCTGTGAATGCTGCGCAGGCAACCATCGCGCTATGCGTTGAGAGGCAGCCGTAAAGCTGAGTATTTTCTCGGCCGAGCAGCACGGCGCGTCACCGTGTGGACCCGAGAACGGGTGCGGCTGCCCTCGCAACACACTTCGTCAACTCGCGCCGCGAAGCGCAAGGAAACCCTCCCCGGGTTCCACTACCACATCGACCCCGAGGCCTCGGCCCACGACCTGATGAACTAGGCCGCCGAGTGGCTTCAGTACGCACGTACTCTTACCCGCCTACTGTCCGACTTCATCCATGAGGCCGACACCCTGGACTGCCAACGGGTGGCGCACAGACTGGAGGACATCGGTGCGCTGACGCAAATGGGGGTGCAGTGCATGGCGCAGGCACATGTGAGAATGTGCTGGGAGCAGGGAGGCGTTTCCCTGGACTCTCACCACTGAGTGCAAAGGGCCAAGATGGATAGCGTGATTACCAGCGTGCATCACGGCGTCATTTTCAAACTGGATCCACGAAACCGGGATGTTCGGATACCGGTGATCGTCGGCGATCACCTGGTCATTGTCACCGACTCATGCATTTCCGCTCTTAAACCTGCAGGTTGAAGTTGGTCGCTGAATAATGAACACACAAACGATTCGTCGCTTTGCTTGCGCGCTTGTCGATGCGGACGAAGCAGAGGGCCCATCACTGGCCGTTAGCGTCAAGTATCGAAACAATCCTTCGTCGTACGACGGAGGCGCTCCCTGGGGACGCACAAAGATTGAAGAGGATCGGATACAGGATCCAGGGTTCGGATCCGGCCCGGTTTCGTTCGAAGACATTGAGTGGATTTCCGTATCCCGTGTGCCGGCCAGGCAGGTGAACGTGCCCGGTCACATCAAGAAGTTCGATGCGCTTGTCGCCCTGTGCTCGGAAATCGACGGCGTGGTGATTACCGCTGACTCGGTGACGATGAATATCGCCTAGGGCAAACGGACCCAAGGCGCGCGCGGGTCTTGGGCGCACCGTACTCGCCGCCTACTTCGCCGTTTGCCCCACGACTTCCCGCGTTGCTCGCGCCTGGATCAACGCATTGTAAGTCGCGTACTTGTAAAGGTCGCCAAGCGTTGGATAGTTGAAGCAGGCGCGGTTGAAGAGGTCGGCGCCGGCGTCGAGCAGCATGGCGATCATGCCGATGTGCACGGTCTCGGTGGCGTGTTCGCCGATCACGTGTGCTCCGAGAAGTTTCATGGTGTCGCGCTGGAACAGCAGTTTGATCATGCCGTGGTCGTCACCGAGGATGCATCCTCTCGGTGTGTCCGCGGCCCGCCAGCGGCCCACGATGTAGTCGACGCCCGCCGCGCGAAGCGATTCTTCCGTTGCGCCGATGCAGCCGATCTCGGGAATCGTATAAATGCCGGTAGGCAATAAAGAAGCGACGTCGCGTTTGAGGTCCGAGCCCAGGGCGCGGTTCATGGCGGCACGGGCCTGCTCCATGCCCGTCGCGGCGAGGGCCGGCGCGCCGATCACATCGCCTGCGGCGTAGATATGGGGCACCGTGGTGCGGAAATTCTCGTCCACATCGATCAGGCCACGCTTCCCGGGAGCAATGCCTGCGGCGCCCAGGTTCAATCGTTCGGTGTTGCTGGTGCGCCCGGAACAGACCAGTACATCGTCGCAGGCCAGTGACTCGCCCGATGCCAGTATCACCTCGACCTTGCCATCGTCATGGGTGACGCATTGCGCGACGCGTTCGCCCAGATGCAGGTGTACACCCAGCGCCGTCAATGCGATCGTGAGGGCACTGGATATTTCGGCATCAATGAAAGGCAGCAACGACGACCGACCGTCGACGAGATGCACCGTGGTACCGAGGGCGCAGAATGTCGAGGCGTATTCGCAGCCGATGACGCCGGCGCCAACGATCACCAGCACGCGTGGCACCGACTCGATGTTGAGGATCTCGTCGGAGTCATGCACGTGGGGATGTTCGAAAGGGAATTCGGCAGGCCGGAACGGCGACGATCCCGTGGCAATGAGGATGATGTCGCCGCGCACCAGTTCGGTTTCATTCCCCGGGCCCGTTACGCATACCGTGTTCGCATCGACGAAGGCGCCCGATCCGACGCGTCGCTGGACGGCCAGGCCGTCGAGGCGGTTACCCACGCGCCTGTGCTCGCCGAGCATTACGTTATCGCGATGGTGCGTGAAATCCGCGATCGTGGCTTCGCGCCGGAGCGACAGGTCGACGCCATAGAGGCGGCGGGAACGGATGCCCGATAACGCCAGGGCAGTTTCGCGCAATGTCTTGCTCGGGATCGTGCCGGTGTTGATGCCCGCACCGCCGACCTGGGTCTCCCGCTCGATCAGGAGAGTACGCGCGCCCATGAATCCGGCGGCTACCGCGCCGCTGATGCCGGCCGGACCGGCCCCAATCACCACTACATCGAAAGCTTCCACGAGCGTCGTCACCGGTGCATGGAGGGAGTTCCGCCGATCATACCGCCCATCACGCCGCCTCACCGCAAAGGAGGCATGATGGGCCGGGCTCAGGGGACTTTGGAGGGTGCGATGGGTGAGCGGGACTCGTGCGGTGCATGTCGTAATGGCGAAGGCTTCGCCGGTGCCATCACGATGGCGTTCCAGCCCATCGTGGATGCCGTCGGGCGAACGGTTTTCGCGCATGAGGCACTGGTTCGTGGGGCGGACGGCGCGTCCGCTGCGGATGTCCTCGCCTCGGTCGATACGAACAACCAATATGCCTTCGACCAGAAGTGCAGGGTGAGGGCCCTGGAGTGTGCCGTTGAGGCTCAGCTTCCCGCCATGGTCTCGATCAACTTTCTTCCCAATGCCGTCTACAACCCCGAGCATTGCCTGCGCACGACCTTGGCCGCGGCGCAGCGGCTGAACTGGCCCCTGTCGCGCATCATTTTCGAGGTGACCGAGCACGAGGCCATCATCGATCATCGCCACCTGCTCTCCATCCTGCTCAGTTACCGAGCGCATGGCTTTCTCACGGCCATCGATGATTTTGGTGCAGGCTACGCAGGGCTGAACCTGCTGGCGGATTTCCAGCCCGACTTGCTGAAGCTGGACATAGGCCTTATCCGCTCGATCGATACGGACAAGGTGCGTCAACGCATCGTGCGTCACGTAAGCCAGCTATGCGATGACCTTGGTGTGCGCATTATTGGCGAGGGAGTCGAGACTGCCGAGGAATCGTCGGTTTTGCTGGATCTTGGGATCGTGCTTCAGCAGGGTTTCCTGTTCGCCAGGCCCGCTATCGGTAAGGCAACCGTTCCCACCTTTCCTGACCGACAAATCAACGAGTGAGTGCCTATTAGTTCGCTTTAGGTTGCATCGAAATAGGTTTATTTCTCATGTAGTTGGATATCGTCGTAAGTTCATTGACCAGGGCTTCCCCGAGCTACTAGATTGACCGCCGCAAGCCACCTTCCGGTGCACACGGGCGTGAACAACCAGGCATGAACTACCGCAATATCCAGGGCATGCGCGGCATCGCTGCACTGATGGTCGTCTCTGGCCATATGTTCACGAACATCGCGCCCATGCGAACACACTGGGCCAGACCTTACTTCTTCATTGGAGGAGTGAGCGTCGCTTTCTTCTTCGTGATTTCGGGTTTCATCATCTACCACGTGATCCAGCGGTCCATTGCCAGCATGGATAACATGGGGACGGGGCGCGCGGTGTACGCGTTCGCGATGAAACGTTTCATTCGCATCTATCCGCTGTATTGGATCGTCTTTGGCACCGCGTGCCTGGTCATGGCGTGGGCACCACCCACGGCACCACCGCACGAGCCCATGTTCTTGTTGCTCACGCTCATCGACAATGTGCCGAACTTCCGTGTCTACGTCGTCTGGACGCTGACCTTCGAGGTCTACTTCTACGCCATGGTAGCCCTGAGCCTGTTCCTCCTCGAGAAGCGGGCCATGGTCGGGCTTACGTTCTGGCTCGCTGCCATCGGAGGCGCAAGCCTTCTGGGTTGGTGGGTGCCTCTACCCAAGCCGCTGGACTTCGTATTCGCCCCTATTTTGCTGGAAATCCTGCTGGGCATCGCCGTGGCCAAATTCGTCGAACACGGTTTCCGCCGGTTTAATGGTGCATCGTTAGCGGGCGCTTTGATGTGGATAGTCATCGGCACGTGGTTCCTGAGGCCCGCCGCGTTCGAACTCAACGTGGACCACCTCGGCAGGCTGGTTGCGATCACCCGCTCGTTTGCACTCCACGTGGTGTGCTGGGGGATTCCGGCGGCGCTTCTCGTCTACGGGCTCGTCGTGGTTGAAATCCGTCAACGATGGATCATGCCTCGCGTGTTGCAGTCCCTTGGGAATGCGTCGTTCTCCATTTACCTGTGGCACGCCGTGGTGTTCAATGCGGTGGGAGAGCTCTTCGTACGCCTTGGCTGGGTGGGCGTGGTCAGTTCGACGGGGCTCACCGTCCTCATGGTCGCGATCGGGTTGGCTGTCGGTATCGCAAGTCATCACTTCCTGGAGAAGCCTATACGCAGGCGTCTCGGGGATCGGTTGCTCAGTCGGGGTGTGTCATCCCGTTCTTTGGAAGCGGGTGGGTACGCGCGGTAGCGACGGTTCGGTGCGACGGACACCGACGTATGGAAGAATACGTGCAACGGATAACGCACCACTCCGAACAACGCACAGGCCTTCGTCATGCTTTCTCCCACAGCCCTCGCCGCCGCCTTCGATCGTGTCCACGACTACTGGTCGCCCAAGGTGATTGGTCAGGTGAACGACCAGTTACTCAAGGCGGCAAAGATCAAGGGCGAACTCGTCTGGCACGCACACAACGGTCAGGACGAGCTCTTCTACATCGTGAAGGGATCGCTGCGCATGGAGTTCGAGGATGGCGCTGTCGATCTGAAGGAGGGCGACTTCCTGACCGTGCCCAGTGGCGTCCGCCACAATCCGGTCGCGGAGGAAGAGTGCTGGGTGCTGCTGATCGAGCCTGCGAGCACCTTGCATACGGGTGATGAAGTCACCTCGCGCACGCGCAGCCTGGCTGAGCAGATGAGCTGAAACTAACGACGCTCACGTCTGCACGCTGGGTGAGATCGCCGGCTCAGGCGTCGAGCCTCCACCTCGTTTCCGCCTCGCGCACCACCTCCCCGATCCAGTCCACAAACGCGCGCACAGTGGGCGAGAGATGCCGGTTCTTCGGATAAATCACCGATAGCGGCACCGCCGGTGCCCGGTAGTCGGTGAGCACTCGCTGCAGCCTTCCGGTCTTCAGGTGGGGAAGTGCCATGTAGCTGCCGGGGCGGATGAGACCTAGCCCGTGCAGACCGCACTCGACGTAAGCGTCCGTGTCATTGACGACAAGGCGTTCGCGCATGCGTATCGACCGGCTCTCACCGTCGACCACATAGTTCCAGTCCAGGGAGCGCCCCGTGCGGCTTGACAGGTAGCCGACGGATTCATGATCGACGAGGTCATCCAGGCTTGCGGGTGCTCCGTGCTGGGCCAGGTATTCGGGCGAGGCGCAGGTGACCCACTCGAACGCGCCGATGCGCTTGGCGACCAGCGTCGGTGAGTCTTCCGGCGTTCCCGTGCGTATGACGCAGTCGATTCCTTCCTGCACCAGTTCGACCGTCCGGTCCGCCGCGGTCAAGGTCAGTTCGACGTCGGGGAAACGAGACTGGAAATCCTTGATCCTGGGAAGGACCACCAGCCGGGCAAGCGACAGCGTCATGTCGACACGCAGGCGGCCGCGCGGTTGACCGGCGCTGCCGGGGAAGCTGGCCTCGACGGCTTCGATGTCCGCCAACAATCTCCGGCAGTGGTCGTAATAGACGGAGCCGTCCGCCGTAAGGCTGATATGCCGCGTGGTCCGCTGCAGGAGGCGTACGCCGAGAAACGCTTCCAGTTCCTTCACCGCGCGCGTGACCCGCGAGGGCGGCAGGGAGAGGCTTTCCGCCGCCCGGCCAAAGCTGTGCATTTCGACGACGCGGGCAAAGATCTGCATCAATTGAAGGCGGTTCATCGGGTCTCCCGAGCGGGCAGTGTTATTGCGTTGATCAGCAATAAGAGCCGGTACGGCTGAAGTGTAGCGCGGTCTAAATTCCATTTCAGGCAATAATATTAGCCATTTTCTGGTCTAGATCCCTCCGGGTGGGAAATCCAGACTGCAGCCTGTCCCACTTCCCGCTGCGCATGCCATGAACCGCCCTAACAAGCTTCGTCTGACCGTCGCGACGGCCGCCATCGTGCTTCTCGGCGCGGGCATCGTGTTCTGGAGGCACCACTCCGAAACATCTCCCGAAGCCACCGCCGCACCGTCCGTGGTCACTTACCGGACAGCCGTTCAGAGGCCTGTTTCCGATTCCCAGGATTACACCGGTCGACTCGAAGCCGTCGACGTCGTGGATGTCCGCTCCAGGGTGCCGGGAACGATGCTGACGGTGCATTTCAAGGACGGCCAGCACGTCCATCAAGGAGACCTCCTCTTCACCATCGATCCGGCGCCCTATCAGGCCCAGGTGCAGCAGGCGCAGGCCAACCTGGCGGCCGTCGAGCAGAGGCAGGCACTGGCCGATCTCGAGCAGGTGCGCGGTCGCAAGCTGATCGATGCGAACGCGATCGCGCGTCGCGAGTTCGATACGCTGGACAACGCGGCACGCGAGGCCGCTGCCTTGCTCAAGGGTGCGCGCGCGGCCCTGGCCACGGCCCAGCTTCAGCTGGATTACTCGCAGGTACGCGCGCCGATCAGCGGACGCATCTCGCGAGCGGAGATCACCGCAGGCAACGTGGTGGTTGCAGGTGGCGACTCGCTGCCGCTCACCCGCATCGTGTCGGACGAGAAGCTCTACGCGTCCTTCAATGTGGACGAAGCGAGCTATATCCACCTGATAGCCCCGTCCCTGCGTGCGGGGCTGCAGCCGACGATCAAGGTCGGCCTTGCCGATGACGACGCTTTTCCCTATCCGGCCAGCATCGACTCCGTCGACAACCAGATGGACACCCGGTCGGGCACCGTGCGCATCCGTGCGCGCCTCGACGAAGTGAGTCCGGAAATGTTGCCCGGCCTGCAGGCTCGTGTGCGCCTGCAGGGTGGTACCTCGTACAGCGCGGTGGTGGTGGACGATGCCATGGTCGGCACCGACCAGGACAGGAAGTACGTCCTCATCGTCAATGCACAGAACAAGGTCGAGCAACGTTCCGTCGAGCTTGGCCCACTGCAGGGCACGCAGCGCGTGCTGCTCAGTGGCGTTGCAGCCGGATCGAAAGTCATTGTCGATGGCGCTTACCACGCGCCTCCGGGCTCCACGGTAACGGCCGTGGCCGAAGCTGCGCCGGCTAGTGCCAATGCCGTGGCTGGAGTCCGGTAATGAACATCTCGAAGTTCTTCATCGACCGACCGATCTTCGCCTGCGTCCTGTCCGCCCTGATCCTGATCGGCGGCATCGTGACCGCCTTTCACATGCCGATATCGGAATACCCGCAGGTGATTCCGCCCTCGGTCGTGGTTCACGCGCAGTACCCCGGTGCCAACGCCAAGACCATCGCGGAAACGGTCGCGGCGCCGCTGGAGCAATCCATCAACGGTGTGGAGGACATGCTCTACATGGACTCCAAGGCCAGCGGCGATGGCCATTTGTACCTGACCGTCACCTTCCGCCTCGGCACCGATCCGAACAAGGCACAGCAGCTGGTGCAGACGCGCCTGTCGCAGGCCCAGCCCCGCTTGCCCGAGGACGTGCAGCGCCTGGGCGTCACGGCGATCAAGAGTTCACCGATCATCACGATCGCCGTGCATATGGTGTCGCCCAAGGGCAGCTTCGACAACAACTACATCAGCAACTACGCTGTGCTCCATGTAAAGGATCGACTGGCGCGCATCGCAGGTGTCGGCGACGTCGTGCTCTGGGGTCCCGGTGGCTATGCCATGCGTGTGTGGCTGAATCCGGCGGCCTTGACCGAGCGAGGCCTGAGCGCCAGCGACGTTGCCGATGCTATCCGGCGCCAGAATATCCAGGCGGCGGTGGGTGCCGTCGGCAGTGCACCGACGTCTCCGAAGACCGCTTTCCAGCTGACCGTCAACGCGGACGGACGGTTGAAGACCCCGGAAGAATTCCGCGGCATCGTGATCAAATCCGACGAGCGTGGCGCGATCACGCGGCTGGGTGACGTGGCGCGGGTGGAGCTGGGCGCGGAGGACTACGGCATCCGTGCCACCTTGAACAACCAGCCCGCCATTGCGCTTGCCGTGCAGGAGGCGCCCGGCGCCAACTCGCTGAAGATTTCCGATGAAGTGCATCAGGTCATGGAGGAACTCTCGAAACAGTTCCCGAGCGATCTCACTTACCGCGTGGTTTATGAGCCGAGCCGGGCGGTGCGGACCGGTATCGACGCGGTCGTCGCTACGCTGCTGGAATCGGTGGCGCTGGTCGTGCTGGTGGTGTTCCTGTTCCTGCAGACATGGCGCGCCTCGATCATTCCACTGCTCGCCGTGCCCGTTTCCATCGTCGGTACCTTCACCTTCCTGTACCTGGCCGGCTACTCGATCAACACGCTCTCGTTGTTCGGCCTGGTCGTGGCCATCGGTATCGTGGTCGACGACGCCATCGTGGTGGTCGAGAACGTGGAGCGCAACATCGCACGGGGACTCGGCCCGCGGGAAGCGACTTACCAGGCCATGCGCGAAGTCAGTGGGCCGATCATCGCCATCGCCCTGACGCTCTCGGCGGTGTTCCTGCCGCTGGCCTTCCTCAGTGGCCTCACCGGGGAGTTCTACAAGCAGTTCGCCGTCACCATCGCGATTTCCACGCTCATCTCGGCGGTGAACTCCCTGACGCTGTCCCCGGCGCTGTCCGCGCTGTTGCTCAAGGGGCACGGCGATAAGCCGGACACCGTGACACGTGTGACACAGGCGATGTTCGGCGGCTTCTTCGCGCGCTTCAATCGTTTCTTCGATCGCTCCTCGGAGACGTATGGAGGCGGCGTCGGCGGTTTGCTGAAGCACAAGGGCGCGATGCTCGTCGTTTACGTCGGACTACTGGGAGCTACCTGGTGGCTCACCGATCACGTGCCGGGCGGCTTCGTGCCGGCACAGGACAAGGAATACATCATCAGCCTTGCGCAGTTGCCGGAGGGCTCCACGCTGGACCGTACCGAAGCGACGATGAACCAGATGAACCTCATCGCGCTCAAGCATCCGGCCGTCATGGGCACCTCCAGCTACAGCGGCCTGTCGATCAACGGCGTGACCAAGAGCCCGAGCACCGCGTTGACCTTCGTCCTGCTCAAGCCGTTCAAGGATCGCCCGGGCGTCTCCGCCGACCAGGTCACGGCTGACCTCAACCGCGAGTACGCGAAAATCGGTCATGCCTTTACCGCTGTGTTCCCGGCGCCACCGGTTTACGGCCTGGGAACCCTGGGTGGTTTCAAGCTGCAGATAGAGGACCGTGCGGATCTCGGTTACGAGGCGCTTTACAAGGCGACCCAGGCGTTCATCAAGAAGGCCTCCGAAGCGCCGGAGCTGAGCTCGCTGTTCTCCACCTACACGGTGAACGTGCCGCAGCTGAAGGTAGACATCGACCGCGCCAAGGCACAGCAGATGGGTGTCGACACGCCGGCGATCTTCAGCACGATGCAGGCTTTCCTGGGCTCGTACTACGTCAACGACTTCAACTTCCTGGGTCGTGTGTATCAGGTACGCATGCAGGCGGATGCGCCATACCGTGCGAAGCCCGACGACATCGGCCAGCTTCATGTCCGCAACACATCGGGCCAGATGATTCCGCTGGCGTCGCTTTTGTCCATCAAGCAGACCTATGGTCCGGACCAGGTCGCTCGCTACAACGGCTTTACGGCCGCCGATGTCAGCGGCGGCCCAGCACCCGGTTACTCATCCGACCAGGCCATGGCGGCCGTCCAGCGTATTGCGGCGGAGACCCTGCCGCCAGGCATGAGCTTTGAATGGACCGACCTGACCTACCAGCAGATCATCGCCGGCAACAGCGCGGTGTGGATCCTGCCCCTGTGCGTGCTGCTGGTGTTCTTCGTGCTGGCGGCGCAGTACGAAAGCGTGACGCTGCCACTGGCGATCATCCTGATCATCCCGATGAGCATCTTCTCCGCGCTGCTGGGCGTGTGGCTCACTAAGGGTGACAACAACATCTTCACCCAGATCGGCCTGATCGTGCTGGTCGGCCTGGCATCGAAGAATGCCATCCTGATCGTCGAGTTCGCTCGCGAACTGGAGATGGCGGGGATGGCCACGGTGAATGCTGTGATCGAGGCCTGCAGGCTGCGCCTGCGGCCGATCCTGATGACCTCCCTGGCTTTCATCATGGGCGTCATCCCCTTGGTGCTGTCGCACGGCGCCGGCGCGGAGATGCGCCATGCGATGGGTGTCTCGGTGTTCTTCGGCATGATCGGCGTCACCGTGTTCGGACTGTTCCTGACGCCCTTGTTCTATGTGGTGGTCAGGGCACTCGGTGGAAACAGGCCTCTGCACTCGGCGGCACATCATCAGCCACCGACGATCGCCCCGCACGCCGGTGGCTTGACCCACGCGGAGGGCGAAGCATGATCACGACCTCCCGTGTGGGGCAGCGCACGCTACGAATGGCTGGACGCACGCTTGTCGTCGCAGTCGCAGCGTTTCTGCTTTCATCGTGTTCGCTCGCGCCGGTCGAGAAGCGTCCGGCGCTGGATGTTCCCGGGCAGTTCGTGGAGTCGCAGGAGCCTGCGCTCACGAAGGAGGCACCGCTTGACGTGCTGGGTCGATGGAAGCCGGCGGAACCCGGCGATACCCAGCCGGCTTCTCCCTGGTGGGGCGCCTTCGGCGATCCTGTGCTCGTCCAGTTGGAAGAGGAGGTGCTTGGGGCCAATCCCGATGTGGCGATCGCGATGGCAAGGTTGAAGCAGGCGCGCGCACTGACAAGGAGCGCGGCGTCCGGACGCGTTCCCGACGTGGACGTGGGCTTCGGCCCGACGCGGCAGCGTACGTCCGGTGCCGCCGAGGGCAACGGCGACGGCGTGCCCGGCACGACGCAGACGCTATGGCGTGAGCAGGTGCAGGTTGCCTATGAGGTGGACATCTTCGGCCGCGTCTCGTCGGCTCTGACGGCAGCACGTGCCGACGAATCCCAGCAACGGGCACTGGCTCACCAGATGCTGCTGATCGTGCAGGCCGATGTGGCCACGACGTACTTCAACCTGCGCCAACTCGAGGAAGAGCGACGCCTGCTGTCGGAGACCGTGCGCCTGCGCCAGGGAGGGCTGGACGTGCTGGAGCGGAAGCTCGACGCGGGTGACGTCGCCCAGGCCCTGCGGGACCAGGCAGAGACGGAGCTGTACGCGACGCGAGCCGAGCAGGCGGGCAAGGAGCGGCAGTACGCCATGACCGCCCACGCACTGGCCGTGCTGCTGGGCAAGACGCCCGAAGCGTTCTCACTGGAGCCACGGGAGCTCGGGCGCGTAACCATCCGCTTGCCCGCCGGCATGCCGTCCAGCTTGCTGGAGCGTCGCCCGGACATCGCCGCCGCGGAGCGGGCGATGGCTGCGGAGAATGCCCGCATCGGCGTTGCGCGGGCGGCTTTCTTCCCATCGCTGTCGCTGACAGCCGCCTTGGGGCATGAGTCGGAGGAGCTCGGCAACCTCGGCAAATGGTCGCAACGGACCTTCCTGCTTGGGCCACTGGTGGGAACGATGCTCAACCTGCCCATTATCGATGGTGGCAAGCGCAAGGCCGATGTCGCTCGCGCGCACGCTCGCTACGAAGAGCGCGTGGCTCAGTATCGGAAAACCGTGCTGCAGGCCTTCCGCGAAGTGGACGACGCCCTGGTCTCGATACGCACTTTCGACGAACGCATCGCCGATCTTCGCCGCGCGGAAGACGCGTCCTCACGGGTTGTCGTGGCGACGAACGCCCGATTCGACGAGGGCGATGCCGACTATCTGGCGGTGGTCGACGCGGAACGCACCCTTCTGCGCAGTAGTCAGTCGCTGATCCAGACCGAAGGAGAACGTGCGCGATCCACCGTTGAGCTGGTGCGTGCGCTCGGTGGCGGTTGGGAAGCGCCCGACATTCGCGAGGCTCGCGCCGCTCGTTGACCGGCATCGGCCGCACCGATGTGGCCCCTTACCTTCACCCGCTGGAGTTCTCCCATGTCCATGTCGGACCTGTTCACGCCACTTTCCTTTCTACACGGCAGGGCGATGCGTAATCGCTTCATGCTGGCGCCCCTTACCAACCAGCAAAGCGAGCATGAAGGCTTCGCCTCCGGGTTCGACCTGGAGTGGATCGCCCAGGTAGCTCGCGGCGGCTACGGACTGGTACAGACCTGTGCGACCACCGTGGAACGTGGTGGCATCGCCTTCGCGCGACAGCTGGGCATTCACAGCGATGCCCAACTGGACGGCCTGACAACAATGGCGACGTCCATCCGCCAGGGCGGTGGTCTGTCCGCCGTGCAGTTGCACCACGCCGGCCACCGCGCCAATCCCAGGATTGGCGGGATCCCCGCGCCCGCCTCGCACATTACCGTGCCAGGGATCAGAGCGTTGGCAACCGAAGAGGTGGAGCGCATCCGCGACAGTTTTGTTGCTGCCGCGAAGCGCGCCGAGATGGCGGGGTTCGACGGCGTCGCGGTGCACGGCGCGTTCGGCTGGATCCTGTCGGAGTTCATGTCTCCGTTCCTCAACGAACGGACGGACAAATACGGTGGCTCGGTTGAGAACCGGGCACGGCTGACCATCGAGGTGATCGAGGGAATCCGTCGCGCCTGCGGGCCTGAATTCCAGATCGGCTGGCGCCTTTCCATCGAGCGGTACGGATTGCGCCTGGAAGAACTGCGCGAGATCACCGCCGATATCCTCGACCGTGAGCTGATCGACTACCTCGACCTTGCTCTGTGGGATTCCGCGCAGATCGTCCAGGAGGGCGCCTACAGGGGCCAGACCATGCTCAGCGTTTTCACCCGCCTGCCACGCAAGGGTGTTCGGATTGGCGTGGCCGGAAAAATCATGAGTGCCCAACGCGCCGAAGAACTGCTGCACAGCGGCTGCGATTTCGTCCTGATCGGCCGTGCCGGGATCCTGCAACGTGACTTTCCGCTGATGGTCGAGCAGGACCCCTTCCATGAATCCCCCGCGCTTCCCGTGACTGCGCAGTACTTGCGCAATGGCGGATTAAGCGAGCGTTTCATCGACCACATGCGAGGGTGGCCGGCATTCGTCTGCCCAGAGAGCGTATGACGCCCGCGCTACGCCCGTCTGCGTAGCATCTTTTATGACACGACCGAAGGAGTGAACGATGAACAGCAGCCTTGCCGACAACTTTCCCGCAGGCTACGCGCCGGACAAAGTCTGGAGCCCGAAAACCGACCACGGCGGCCAGTTCGCCAGCATCAACCGAGCCGAATCCGGCGCCCGATTCGAGCAGGCGCTGCCGGCCGGCAAGCATCCGTTGCAACTTTATTCGCAGGGCACGCCGAACGGGCAGAAGGTCACCATCCTGCTTGAGGAGCTACTGGCCGCCGGGCACACGGGCGCTGAGTACGACGCATGGCTGATCGATATCTTCAAGGGCGATCAGTTCGGTAGCGGCTTCGTGGCGATCAATCCGAACTCGAAGATTCCGGCACTGGTCGACCGCACCACGGATCCGGTCACACGGGTGTTCGAAAGCGGCTCGATCCTGGTGCACCTGGCCGAGAAGTTCGGCGCGTTCCTTCCTGCTTCCGGGCCCGCCCGCACTGAGACATTCAACTGGCTGATGTGGCAGATGGGCGCGGCGCCGTTCGTCGGCGGCGGTCTGGGCCACTTCTATGGCTATGCGCCGATCAAGATCGAGTACGCGATCGACCGCTATGCGATGGAAACCAAGCGCCAGTTGCACGTGCTGGACACGCACCTGGCGTCGCATGAATTCCTCGCCGGGGACGAGTACACGATCGCCGACATGGCGGTCTGGCCGTGGTATCCCGGCAGTCTGTACAACGTCTATCACACGCACGAGTTCCTGGCGGTTGAGCAATACACGCATCTGCTGCGCTGGTACAACGCGATCGCCGTTCGTCCAGCGGTTGCGCGCGGCAGGGTCGTGAACCGCGTCAATGGAGCGCCGGGCGAGTGCCTGCGTGAGCGCCACGACGCAGTTGATTTTGAATCAATGAACCGATAGGAGATTTTCGTGAAACTTTATTATTCGCCCGGTTCCTGTGGCATGGCTTCACAGATCGCACTGCGCGAGGCCGGCCAGGCGTTCGAACTGGTCAAGGTCGACTTCGCCACGAAGACGACCATCGAGGGAGACTATTACGAGGTCACCGCGAAGGGCTTCGTTCCCGCGCTGAAGCTGGGCGATGGGAACGTTCTGACGGAAGGCGCCGTGATCCTGCAGTGGATTGCCGACAACTACCCGGCACAGCGGTTGCTGCCAGCGTATGGCAGCCGTGAGCGCTACAAGGCGCTGGAGTGGGTGAACTACGTGGCGACCGACCTCCACCGGGGCATGGCGCTGATGTTCTCTCCACTCGTTGATGCGGGGTCGAAGGTCCGCTTTGCGGAGGGCAGCCTGGTCAGCAAGTTCGAGTACATCGACGCGCACCTCGCGCACAACGACTATGTCCTGGGTGCCGACTTCTCGGTGGCCGATGCGTATCTGTACAACGTGCTGTGCTGGCCGCCGCGCGTAAACGTGGATATCTCCGGATATGCGTCCATCCAGAGGTTCATGGCTCGGATGGAGCAGCGCCCGAGCGTGCGTGCCTCGCGCGAGGCGGAGGGGCTGGCCGGGAGGTGAGTCGACCGCATCTGGCGGCAGGCTTTCGCCGGCCGCCAGAGACGCGTCGACACTTGCGAGTTTCCGCCAGGCTTATCGCGCTTTGCCGACCTTGCGGTCGAGGAAGCTCCTGATAAGCGGAACCATCACGTCAGCCTTGTCTTCGAGGGCAAAATGCCCGGTCGGAATCAGGTGGAACTCGAGATCGGTGAGATCTCGCTTGTACGGGTGGGCGCCGTCGGCAGGAAAGATGAAGTCGCGCTCTCCCCAGACGATAAGCGTCGGCGGCTGATGCTTGCGGAACAGTTCCTGCACCTTCGGATAGAGGGGCAGGTTGGTGCGATAGTCGTACATCACGTCCATCTGGACATCGGCGTTCATTGGGCGGTCCAGCAGCGCCTGGTCGTGCACCCAGTTGTCCGGAGAGATGCGCTCCTTGTCGTCGACGCCATCGGTGTACTGGAAGATGGTGGTCTCGAGTGACACCAGTCCCAGTAGTGCGTCGCGGCTCGCTTTGGAGCCGTCGTTCCAATAGGTCTTGATCGGATCCCAGAACGTCTTGAGTCCTTCGTCGTACGCGTTGCCGTTCTGGATAATGAGGCCCGTGACCCGTTCCGGCGTCTTCAGGAAGAGGCGCCAACCCACTGGAGCGCCGTAATCCATGAGGTACATAGCGAAGGAAGCGACGTTGAGCCCGGATAGCAGCTTCTCGACGACCTCGCCGAAGCCGTCAAACGTGTATGCATACCTGGACGGGTCGGGCATGTCGCTCTGTCCGTAGCCAGGATAGTCCGGGGCGATCACACGGTACCGGTCCGCAAGCAGCGGTATGAGATTGCGGAACATGTGCGACGAGGTGGGAAATCCGTGGAGTAGAAGCACCACGGGGCCGTCGGCAGGACCTGCCTCGCGGTAGAAAATCTTCATGCCATCGATCGTGGCGAATCGATGGTAAACGACCGCCGGAGCGGCCGATGGTGCAGGGGGGAGCTGAGTGTTCATCGGGGAACCTCGCGAAGTGGGTCGTGCTATCAGAAGGTCAACACGGTGTAACCGTCGGCCACGATTCCGGCGACGCTGGGCAGGCCCGAGGTTCCCGGGACCATGTTTTCCTTGACCAGGGCAAAGCCGGCTTTCTCCGCGCCCTCGCGGGCACCGAACACATCCGAGCAGCCGCATGACACGCCAATGACGCTGGTCTTTACCGCTTCGAACAGTGCGTTGACGGGATGGTTGGCATCGCTGAGGACTTCCGGCCAGCGAGTGCCGGTGCCATGGAAGTAGATACGGACGTCATCGCCCCGGGCCTGGAAGTCATAGGCGGCGGCGAGGGCATTGAAAACGCGGCCCAGGGCCTCTTCGCCGGCCTTGGGGTCGGACAACACAACAATGGCAGCTTTCATGGGCATCCTCGTTATCGTCAATGGGAGTCGTCTGCCGCATGGGCGGCGACCCGGAAACGATAGAAGCGAGGCGCGCCCGGAGAAATCAGGCTGGCCGCAATTGACTCTTTCGCCTGCCTGCGGCAATCACTCCAGGATCAGCGGCATGCGGCGCAGCGCATCGGCCAGGTGGTCGATGAAGGCCCGTACCCGGGCGGAGCCGTGGCTCGACTCCCGGTGCAGGATATGCACGGGCAGCGGCGGTTCCTCGTACGCGGCCAGGAGGACCGTGAGCCGGTCTGCGGCGACTTCACTTGCCACCTGATACGAGAGGAGCCGTGCCATGCCGAAGCCGGATTCGACGGCAACGATGGCCGCATCGTTGCTGGACACCACGATACGGGGATTCACCCTGACGACGGTGGGATCGTCCGGCGGACCGAACTTCCAGTCCACGCGTGGCGAAAGCGTCGCGGCGACCACGACGTCGTGCTCCGCCAGTTCGGACGGATGATTGGGTGTACCCCTCGCGGCGAGATACTGTGGCGACGCGCACAGCACCTTCCTTACGTGACCGACCTGCATCGATCGCATGCCCGAGTCGGGCAACTGGCCAATACGCACGGCGACATCGATGTTCTCGTCGATCAGATTGAGGTTGCGGTCGGAGAAGTGCGCGGTGACCTGGACTTCAGTGTGCTTCTGCAGGAACGACACGACGCTGGACATGACGCAGAGCCTGCCAAAAAGCACCGGCGCGGTGATCGCAATCGAACCTCTTGGCGTCGCATTTGCATCGGCGACCGAGGCGGTGAGCTCCTCGATCCGCTGCAGGATGGAGCGTGATTCCTCGTAATAGCGGCTACCCGCATCGGTCAGGCGCATGCTGCGGGTGGTCCGGACCAGCAAGGTGACACCCAGGGACTCTTCCAGGGTCACCACCGCCCGGGTCACGCTGGCGGGGGAGAGGTCGAGTTTCCTGGCGGCAGGCGCGAAGCCCTGCGCGTCGACGACTGCAACGAACACCTGCATGAGGCGCACATGATCCATGCCGGGACTCCTGATGAGGCTTCCAGTCTATCAAAGCGACACGGCCGGCCGTTGCTCCAGCCGGAATTATCAATTACGTCGGGGATCGTTTTAAGTTCCTGCGGACTTGCCGAGCATAGGCACTCCCCACCTGTCGCGGCCGACGCCCGGGACGAGCCATGCACAAGACCGCCAGTTTCCACGAAGGTGAACTGCAGGCGCAGCGCAACGCGAACGAATCGGACGTCGCGCTGCGCAATGGCGCGAACGTCGCCGAGCACATCATCCGCCCTGCGCTGCCCTTCGTGCGGCAGCAGAAGATGGCGTACGTCGGCAGCATCGACCCGGAGGGCCGTGTCTGGGCGTCCGTGCTCATGGGTGAAGCAGGCTTCCTGCAGCCTTCGGACGATGCGACCACCCTTTCGATTGACCTGGGCAAGGTGGCCATGCAGGTCAATGACCCGCTGTGGGAGAACCTCAGGCATGACGGCCGGCTGGGCCTGTTGCTGCTGGAACTGCAGACACGCAAGCGCCTGAAGATCAATGGCGATGCGGTGCGGGAAGGCGACCGGCTGACCGTGCACGTGACTGAATCGGTGCCGATCTGCCCGCGTTACATACAGCGCCGAATCGTCGAGTTGCCCACGCCCGGTGACCAGCATATTCCTTCGAACGCGCGCACCGGACAGGTGCTCGGCGACGAGCAGCGGGCGCTGATCCGCCGCGCCGACACCTTCTTCCTGGCCTCGGCCCACCAGACGCATGGCGCCGACTGCACGCACCGCGGGGGACCTCCGGGTTTCGTCGACCTGCTTGCCGACGGAACCCTGCGGATGCCCGATTACAACGGCAATGGCATGTTTAACAGCGCGGGCAACGTCCTGATCGATCCGCACGCCGGACTGGTGTTTCCCGATTATGCGGCACGCCAGGTGCTGCAACTGACCGGGCACGCCCGAATGCTTTGGAACCAGCCGGACCCGGATGGCGTTACCGGTGGCACCGGGCGTTTCTGGGAGTTCGAAACCACAGGATGGATCCAGACACAACTTCCCGAGGCACTGCGTAGCGAATACGTGGATGCTTCCCCGTTCCTGCCCAAAGGTCGATGACGATGCGATTGCGTGTAGCAGATACCAAGGCGCTTGCCGCCGATGTACGGTTGATCCGGCTGGAAAGCATCGATGGCGCGCCGCTGCCTGGTTTTCAACCGGGGTCGCATCTTTCCCTGGATATCCAGATCGGCGACGAGGCCGTGCAGAGGAAGTACTCACTGGTCTCCGATCCGGACGGCGGCGCGTACTACGAGATCGCGGTCAAGAAGCATCCGGACGGTCGCGGCGGCTCGGCCTTTCTGCATGATATCGTGGCCGTGGGAGCCGCGCTGGAAGCGTCGCCGCCGATCAGCGAGTTCAGCGCCGCGGTCGATGGACAGCACCATGTGTTGATCGCCGGCGGGATCGGCATCACGCCGATGGTGAGTATCGTCTCGCAGTTGCGCCGATCGGGTGCTTCCTATGAGCTGCATTATTCGGCAAAGCGCCGCGAAGCGATGGTGCTTCAGGAGCGCGTGCTCGATCAGGATCGCGAGCGGGTAACGCTGTACTTCACCGAAAGTGATTCTTTCCGGCGAATGGATGTGGACCAGCTTCTTGCCGAGCATGCGGATCACGGCGAAACGCATTTCTACGTGTGTGGTCCGTCTTCATTGATCGACCGTGTACGACTGGCGGCGGAGTCGCGTGGCGTGCATAAGAGGCGCGTGCACTTCGAGAGTTTCGGCCCTGCATGGGCGCCATCGGACGGACCGGTGACGCTGTCACTGTCCGAATCCGGTATTGATCTGGAAGTGCCCGTCGGGACCACTCTGCTGGATGCCATGGAAGCCGCCGGTGCGTGGATGGCTTCGGATTGCAGGCGCGGTGAATGCGGAGCCTGCATCGCTCCCTACACCAGCGGCACACCGATCCATCGGGACAGCTGCCTGACGGAGGCGCAACGGGCGCATTCATTCTGCCCGTGTGTCTCCTGGGCGTCTTCGGCGGATGTGCTGACGCTGCAGTTGTAGCAGGAGTAGCGGACGAGTGTCCGAATCGGCATTTATCCAGCTTCCCTATGGGAAGAGCCGTCGCGCTCGGCAAAGATGCTCGCCATCTCTGCGGCGTTCTCGGTTCCCCAGGCACACAGGGGCATGATCGCGTCGGCAAGGCTGCGTCCGAGCCGCGTCAGGGCGTAGTCCACGCGGGGCGGTACCTCGTTGTAGCTGGTCCGTGCCACCACCTGATCGGCTTCCAGATCCTTCAATTGCTGGATCAGCACCTTGTCGCTCACACCCGGAATCAAGCGCTTGAGTTCGCCGTAACGCTTTGCTCCGTCGCGCAGGAAGAACAGGACCAGCGGCTTCCATTTGCCCGAGATGATGCGGAGCGTGGCGTTGAGCCCGCAACCGCTGTCGCAGATTTCAGTAGGCGTCGTCATTTTGGTACTTACCTAAAAGTGCATACTTGTCGTTAGGTTATCAGGCCCGCATCCTTTTCGTCAGGCAAGCAATTCCCTGCTTGCATACGACTTCAATAAAGGCTGCATATCATGACCAGACTCAACGGAAAGACCGCTGTGATTACCGGCGGCGCCACCGGCATCGGCCGCGCAGCGGCAAAGCGCTTCATCGAAGAGGGCGCGTTCGTCTTCATCTTTGGTCGCCGTCAGGACGCACTCGACGCTGCCCTGGCCGAACTGGGCCCGAATGCCCGTGCGGTGAAGGGCTCGGTTTCGGACGAGGCCGATCTCGAGCGCCTCTACGCGGCAGTGAAGGCCGAGCGCGGCTCCCTCGACATCATCTTCGCCAACGCCGGCGCGGG
>Ga0247742_10000275_pt1 | contig 44311 bp, 60 predicted proteins | sample UWRJL208509C2_FD_180944 | JGI IMG/M metagenome (GOLD analysis project Ga0247742, IMG submission 180944) | Plant litter microbial communities from Arlington Agricultural Research Station in Wisconsin, United States - UWRJ-L208-509C-2 | ecosystem: Environmental > Terrestrial > Plant litter >...
AAGGAGGGTGAGGAGCACTGGGGCTCGCAATGACCCGAGCATTATGGAAGGAGGAAGGTGGGTACTAGTTAAAGAGAGGGTAAGCTTATATATTCTGGCAGGTTGCTGGCAAGCGAAGATGTGGTAAGAAGACAAGGGCTGAATTTTTGTCCTTCAGGGGGATGTGATTCTGTTGCCTGCGGGCTAATTAATTTAAACTCCGGTTGGCCAAGCCCAGCCAGCGCCCGGGCGTCCCTTGATCCATTGAAGCGAGGTTGTGATTGGGCAGCGTGAACCTCGAGGCTCTGAGGGCGCAAAAACTTGGCGAAAACGTTGCGCAAGGCCGTGCAGTCCGGGTCCAAAATCAATAAGTATTTACTAGCGTCTAGTTACTTTAGTACGTATAAACAGCAGGGATTCAATCCATCATGAGTCGTAAATATTTCATAGCTATGTTCATTTTTGGTGCCTCGTTCATCCTCGGAACGTGCAACAACTGGGACGCAAAAGTCAGTGAACCAGATTGCTGCACATATATCAGACGCACCTAATCATGTAAGGAATCACAGACAAAAGCAGACACACAAACGATGCCCATAAGAGATAGAGTCCACTTCCTGCAGACACAGTAAATCCCAGGCTCACTGCAGTATTTGTCTTCGATAGCGTGAGGACGATGTTGTTGACTACCTTCGACTTGTTGATCGCCGCAGTCCATATGCTAGCTCCAATCAAGAGCAGAGCACTTCCTGCGAGGGAGAACATTGTTGACACGAAGAACGTGTAGTGATTCTTGGCGATGCCACTACAAAGCACGTTAATAACAATACACAGATATACAGGATGAACTTACGTGAGGAGAGCCAAGGCAGCACAAATGGTGCCCAAGAGGATCATCCAATATGAGGCTTTTGCTGAGTCTCCCAGATATTTTGAGTCGCGAAATGTGTTCTCCGGGACGAAGGAGAAGGATGTGATCGAATAGTTGGAGAACATATCTGCTGCGATGGTGTCATAGGGCGTAAAACGTTGTCCGGCAGTTTCATTGCTGCATATCCCCTTTCCGTCGGCGACGTATGCACAATAAGAGTACAGCCCCCAGTCGTAGGTTTGTCGCATGCCAGCCTCAGCATGGAGTGGAGCGCTTGCGTTGTTCGTGTATAGTCCATATGCGGGTTGGAGAATCAGTTGCTCCATAGCATTGCTGGAGTCGACGTAAGTAGGCGTGCGGGTCGTGTGTAGGTGGTACGAACCCATAACCACTCGCGTTAACTTTGACCTGAGGAAGGGTGATGAGCTGTATAGTCAACTACGTACTTGACATCGCTTACCATAGAGATTTTGCGTGGTATCGTAGATGTGTTTATTTGTCCAACCTAGACAAGATAAGCAGACGAATTCGCTGATTGGCAAAATGACGAACATGGACGAAGATGAGCAAGAGCACCGACACGAATCTAGGAAGCTGTAAGTGGTTGAGCAAGAAGCGAGACAGCAAAACGTACGAGAGCACCGAAGCAAAGCCAACGCAAACTTCTCCGCGCATGATGAAGTTGAGAAAAGAGATGGCAGCCTGCTGCTGGAAGCAAGATTCGTTTTATCGCAGGCGTTCAGGTTGAACTCGCGATTTGAACGTGTTTCTGACATAAGCAGCTCATGTACCCAAATGGTACGTAATGCAGCCGTTGCCGGGATGCGCTCTTGTAGGCGAGCTGACTCCCCTCTCTTCTCCGCCATGGCCACCAATCCACAGCCTAACTCCGCATCCCCACCTCGAACCCCAGAGAATAAGACCTCCCCTCTGCGCAGAGAGTCTTCACAAAGCAGGGTCAAGCGCCTGTCGATAGCTGTCGAAAAGACCGTAGACAAGTTGAGCAGGAGCGTTAGCGGATCGTCATCGGCGTCTTCAGCAGTCTCCCAACCAACATCGCCGGGAAAGAGACGCGTTTTCAGCAAGAGTCGCAGGTCGAGAACCTCCAATCTGGCTGCCGAACCTGCCAGTGAGTTATATCTCTCTCTTACCTCCGATTGTCGCTAACAGAACCGCAGCTCCCCCCTCGACATCAGACTCAAGCCAAACTATTTCCCAGCCTAACCGATCCATGGCTGCTACTGCCCCGAGTGAAGATGATCCTTTCATCCGACCACCATCTCCGCCCGTACGGCCAAACGTGGCAGGCTCTTTTCGGGGCGATGGCTCTGTACGAGTACAACCTTCTTCATTTCGTTCTCTTGTTGACCCAGTCGATGTAGATGCGCGCAGGGACACAGACTCTAATCCAAGCTTTACAAGCTCTGCCCTGGATGGACAGTGATCCTGAAGACGAACACTGCGAAGCAGAGTCCGAGAGCGATGAGGAAGAGAGGCCACAAAGTACGTCTCTATGCACGTCTTATATGTGCCGTAATTGATTATCCGCAGTGAATCGCATGTCCTCGTCTATTCACACTATCCATCGACCTCTCGCAAGGTCACTCCGGATTCCTATACCTAATTCTAAACTACAGCCACTAGGAACAATGGAAGAAGAACACATAGACGACACTCCAGGATCCGAGGAGGACCTTGAGAATGACTTTGAGGAAACACCAAGAATGCCCACGGTGGTCCCCAAACAGCTGCAGCCCAAAGGGAATGCGGTGTTGAATACTTCGGACCTAGCCAGTCCCTTTGATGGTATGCGCGAACGCGCTCCAAGTATGGCTACAATTCGGATTCATAGGCGTACACGCCTGGCCGAGAAATTGAAAGAAGTTTATGAACTTGACGATATTAAGGAGGTCTGGGCAGGTGCGTAATGCATTACTCATCACTCTTCCAAGCTACTGACACTCTATAATAACAGAAATGCCGTGTTGGCTCTTGCGCTCAGTCCGTAAGGACACACTCTCCGCCTTTTGATCAAAACTGACGTTCCTTCAGTGCTCCAAGGATACATGTATCTGACAAACTCACATCTGTGCTTCTTTGCGCATATGCCTTCGAGAGAGGTATGATGCAATCTGACACCGTTGATGGATAATTGTTAACGTCCAACCAGGATCAAATTTTGAAATCAGGTTCGCTTAATAAGAAAGCTCAAAGGACCAAACGATGGATTAAGCACTGGTTCGTACTCAAGAATGACGCACTTTCCTGGTATCAATCTTCTTCAGTAAGATTTTTCTTAGCTTGTCTTTCCTTGTCTGACTAGATCCCGCAGGACCCCTATTTCCCTCACGGCATTGTCGACCTTCGGTATGCTGTCTCATGTGAGCCTACTGGAGAGAAAGGCTTCCGGTTGCGAACAAATTCTAAGACTGTTCACTTGTCCGCGGACTCCATCCCAAGTCGCGAAGAGTGGGTCAAGGCCATTCGTAAGGTCATCTTCAAGGCACAGAATATGGGTGACAGCGTTAAGGTAAATTTATGCGGAACATACATCCCCATAAAATAACTACTGAGCACTATCTTGATATTCAGATTGCAATTCCTTACTCTGCAGTTCTTGACGTTGAGCGGTCGAGTGCAATGGACTTTAGCGAGACCATCGAAGTCAAAGTCGTCGACAATGAGGACAAATTTGCCGTGGACTCCTACTTCTTTGCCTACTTCCAGGATATTGCAGGAGCGTTGGATCAGATTCGTGACGCTGTTCGCATGTATCGCACCCAGAACTCTGTCCCCGAACCCGGAACTCCCCCAATTGTGGTAGACACCACAATTGCTCGCACCCCTTCATCACCAGAGCGCACCACCACTGGAATCGAGCCAGTTTCACCGAGAGCGTCTTCAGGGTTCAGATTATCTTCGTTATTCCGGCCATTCTCGGACTCCAATAGTACCGCCAGGGCTTCGGCACCTGCAATCACGGACCCCCGCTCTGAAGAATATACTCATATCCTCCGCAAGCCTGGTTCTTCCTCGTTTGTTCCTATAACCACCTCTCCGAAGCCCATGGAACCCCCTCTCCATCGTCCAGGCGCTGATCCGGTCCAAGGAGGAACCATGCAATCGACGCAGTCCTTACCAACACCAGAACACACGTACCCACCGTCCACTTCCAGTTCGTCAATATATCCTAATCATTCTTCCTTGAGCAGAGATAGCAGTAGTTCTTGGGGTGTCGGCGTCCCGTCGTGGCTCAAGGCCCCTCGCAAGGTCTTTGGCGGATCGACAGCGACAACAGAAACACATGCCATATACAATGCCGGGCCGGTCAAGGAGATGTATTCGTCCGCTGCGTCATCCGCTGGTCCAGTTAGTCGTTCAAGTGGGCTGGGAGATTTGGCCTTTAGCGTGCTCGACACGCCAGATATGTTGCCAGATCAGGAAGCGACTGACAAGTTCCGTGCGTCATTTGCATACGACGAGAGGGAAACCTTGCTTGGATGTGCGTACTTCATTATCCTTCTTGATCCACCTTGACTATGCCCCACAGACTTCCCTGGCTACATTTACAGACTACTGCCAGTTTACGGAAAGCTCTACGTCTCGACAAACTACTTCTGCTTCAAATCTAGTGGGGCCTTGGCTGCTAAAACAAGGGTTTGCATCACAGGCCTCTCAATATTCTACAACTAACTTTTCTCGCAGATGACGCTGCCCATACGAGATATTCTAGCCTCAGAGAAGTCCAAAGCCACACGTTTTGGACACCATGGCCTAATTATCATCATCAAAGGACACGAAGAATTGTTCTTTGAGTTCAACGCTGAGGACAAGCGTAATGCCTTCGTGACACTTCTCGAACGCCAGATGGAAGACGTTCGTCGCAGGCTGGAAGCTGGAGATGCGCCCACCCCTACAGCTGGGAAACACGAAGCCCTCATCTTGGAGGAGTTTGAAACTCCAACCTCCCCCAGTGCAGAATTAGACCCCGTACCTCTGACTGATACGATGGCCGATTCTCTTCCTGCCGTTATGTTTACCTCTGCTTCATCAACCTTCCTGACCTTCAAGCCGAAGAAGTCTCTTCGGTTCACTTTCCTAACGATTGGCTCGCGTGGCGATGTGCAACCCTATATTGCTTTGTCTAAAGGCCTAATGGCAGATGGTCATAAATGCAAGATTGCAACCCATGGTGAATTCCAAGAATGGATCGAATCTGTAGGTTTTTATCCTACTACGCCAACGCTGACATGCTGACCTTTAATCAAGCATGGAATCGAGTTTGGGTTTATCGGGGGTGACCCCGCTGAATTGATGCGTCTTTGTATCGAGAATGGGACATTTACGGTTTCCTTCTTGAAGGAGGGGTTATCCAAGGCACGTTCATTTTCTAATTTGTAAGCCATGTTCAAGTTATAACACCAATTGACAGTTCCGCGATTGGTTGGACGACCTGCTCAAAACGTCTTGGGAAGCCTGTCGAGGAGCTGATGTTTTGGTCGAAAGTCCCAGTGCTATGGGAGGTCTTCATATCGCCGAAGCATTGGGCATTCCTTACTTCCGCGCGTTCACAATGACGTGGACTCGGACTCGGTAGGGTGCTCACCTTTTATATTCTGTTCGTGTCTAAACACCCCTCGGTAGGGCTTATCCTCACGCATTTGCTGTGCCAGAGCGTAAGATGGGTGGCAGTTATAATTACATGGTAAACCGCGATCACTATAGATTTGGGTGCTTTCCTGATTCTTTTCACTCCTCAGTCCTATGTTATGTTCGACCAGGTATTTTGGAGGGCAACAGCTGGCCAGATAAACCGCTGGAGGCGAAATATCTTACATTTGCCGCCAACGAGCTTAGACAAGATGGAACCGCACAAGATCCCTTTCCTCTACAACTTCAGTCCTCATGTGGTTCCCCCTCCTCTGGACTGGCCTGAATGGATCAGAGTGACGGGCAAGCTCATGATATTTAGTGTTGTGGCCCTTACTTATTATCATCTTCAGGCTATTGGTTCCTCGATGATGCGGATGTCAGTGCGAAGAAATGGACACCTCCGGACTCGCTTGTTGCCTTCATTGACAAGGCTCACAACTCCGGTCACAAAGTCGTATATATTGGTTTTGGGAGTATCGTTGTTCCAGATCCCAAGGCTATGACACATGCTGTTATCGAAGCTGTGCGAAAGAGTGGCGTTTATGCAATTCTGTCGAAAGGTTGGTCGGACAGACTGCAAAACAAAAACGATGCGACCGAGCCAGAGGAACCGCTCCCGGCCCAGATTTATCCAATCAAATCGATTCCCCACGACTGGCTATTCCAGCGCATTGATGCAGCTTGTCATCACGGTGGAGCAGGAACTACTGGTGCTAGCTTACGAGGTATTGGACTCCCTTTTGCATACGACAATGTCATTAACTTACTAACCTGTCAACAGCTGGGATTCCCACCATAATCCACCCTTTCTTCGGCGACCAATATTTTTGGGCAGACCGCGTTGAAGCTCTGGGTGTTGGCACTGGCGTCAGGAAACTCACGATATCTTCGTTATCTGATGCTCTTGTCTCAGCCACGACAGACGTGAAACAGATTGCTCGCGCGAAAACCATCGGAGAACACATTCGAGCGGTAAGTCCTTGAATATCATTGCCCAATTATTCGCTAACGAGTACACTAGGAGGATGGTGTCTCCACTGCCATCGAATCCATTTACCGTGATATGGAATACGCACGGTCGCTCATTAAGCAACGGTCTCTTCTAGAAGACTTTGAAGAAGAGGAAGCGATCGCAGAAGATTCGACCATTCGAAACCACGATAACTTGTCTCCAAGCTCATTTGGATCTGCTAGTTCCTTGCAAGGCGCACTAAGCGAAGACTGGAGCGTCATTTCAGATCAAGAGGACCGCCGCTCGTCTGTCGGGTCGCGTTCAAGCGAAAGTCGTAAACGTACGAGCTTCACTGCTGCGGTGATGTCCGTTTTACCAGATTCCTTTACGCCAGGGTCACCTCAACAACGCCGCACACTATGAACCTAGTCCACGAGATATTGTAGACAGATAAATATAGCTGTTGTAATTTGTAGACACCTAATCTTTTGCACTGGACATACTCCAACCCTTTTTGTGCCCATAACCCTGTTACTATTATCACATTGTGCTCTCGTAATGTTCCTCAAAGATTTTCTTGCTGAATTGACCATAGGTCATAGTAGGCGACAAGTATTGATCGGTGTTTGGCCCCATGAAGAGCGCAAAGGATTCTCGAGATATCTCGTCGCTTCCAGAGAAACTTCCGACTCGAACACAGTGAGGAGTGGCCAACAGGCGCCCGTTAGTGGCAACTTCAAGAGCTTCACCTGTCTGGAAGGCCAGGCAGTCAGATGGTACGGATACTTTGCTCAGCTGTCCTCCACGAGTCCGGATGTACAGCCCGGACGTTGGAGAAGGTGTCTTGATAACTTCTGGCTCTCCGGAGGGGGCGCGACGAAGGAAAATCGCCTACGTTATTCTGTCAGATCGATAGGGCCACCAAGGATGGTGGGAGACATACCGGGCAGAGGCCAGTCAGTAACGAGTGGTCCTTGTGGAATCCACACCAGCTGTCGATTGGTTCATCCTCGGCGGGAGAAGCGGCATCTGGAGTAGGCGGGAAATAGTGCAACAGACGAGCCTTCGTGGTCTGAGATTTAGCGATGAGATCCGAAAGTGAGATATTAGTGTCCCAAAACTGGGAGGAGGCTAAGCAGCTCATTGTCTTCAGCATACTCGTTTGCGCAAGGATGTGACATACTGAACGGCTGGCATGCAACGGCCAGTTTGCATCCAACTCCAAATATAAAGCTATTATGTTGAGTGTAAGTGACTGTATAAATTATTAAAGCAAACCAGCTACCGGGAGAGGTTCAGGAATGCTTCTTCGAAGCCTTCGACACCCTTTTCATCCTTCTTTGGCCCTGTAATGAAATAAGAGAATGAATAAATAAAACAGATTAAACTCACATATATTCTCCCCGTAGTACTCCGGGAATTGCTTCTTCTCCTCGTCCGGGACTGTAACGTCGGTTTCGATCGGATTCGCATAGTATGATCCCTTTAAGGTATCTGTTATGTAGTTAAAATTCCAGTCTAATAGTAGTACCAAGCTATCATGCGATCTTACCTGGTCTACCGTTCATAATTTCCTGTTTCTAAACGTGAGTTCAGAGAGGTATATATTTTTGTCAATGCAGACCTTTCCATGAGACCATCCAAAGCTAGAAATGTGTCAAGCCAACATATGTAACGGTTGCTGATCTGCGTACCTATATTTGCTGGAGGGATGAGTGTATTTCTCGCGAACACTCTCATCCAACTGGCCGAATCGGTAGGCGAGCTTTAAAAGCCTCTCCCTGTAATCTTTATATTCCTTCGGTAGATCGCGTACAACAAGTATTCCAAGGGAACTTGGATCTGAGCCAAATGCTTTCTCTGGACAAATAAAGTAAGGTACTTGATTAAGATAGAATAAATACTTTAGAACTAACCGATTGCTGGCAGCAACGTCTCCGGAGATTCTACCAGAGCCAGGTATGAGATCACCACAGCACCTTCAGGGGTTTGCTCGATCTAATCTCAGGGAATGTGTAAGAAATTCAGGAAAATGGAAGGGAAAAAATTGCTTGCCATTGGAAGGGCGTACACGCAGTTAGGTTGGAAAGAAAGAAGAAGAGAGGGGGATGCTACGTGGACACAGATAAAGATGGTTTATATAGCACATGTCTGGCTGTTTCTGAGACGTGCGCGCATGGAATTGTGGCGGGGTTGGATCGGAGTTTAAATAGCTTGTTTGGCAAATTCCCTGGTGTGGTTTGTTTAACCTGAACTACTACATTGCTCGACACTCGCCACTATGGCTGCCCTCCCTGCAGTGGAAGACTCTTCAATGCAAGCCGACAACTGGCCTCAAGATGACCAGTCCATGGGTCCTGGGGGCAATGAACAAGCTGCTAATGGAGCGTCTCTTCCTGTCGACGAACGCAGTGCTGGCCAGGATCCAGAAAACCAAGACTATCCCCGTGGTTCCAGCGCAGGCGACAATGAATCGTACCGCGAAAAACAGGTCAAGGTGCTTAGGTCTTTCTGTCTATCTTTGTGTGCTCGTTTTGGAGCTCTTTCTGGGTTTGGCATTGCGATGCTATACTATTCGTCCTCGAGCCACTATCACTTGACACCCTTCTCCTGTTTCTTGGGAAGCTGTTCAACTCTGTGCTCTGATTACTTCTTATTTCTTGTCTCGACTCTGGTGTTTACCTTCTGCTGTGCAGCCGAATAAAGTCTATATTGGCGGTTTACCTGAACATACCCGTCAAGAAGATCTCCAAAGTTGCTTTGGAAAAATCGGAGCTATCGTAAATATTGAGCTCAAGTGCGTTTGTCTCATTTTTATTTGCGAACTGTCTCTTACCTCATGAACAGAGTTGGATACGGCTTCGTGGTATGCATTGAGATGTATCTTCAAGCGTGACAGCTGATATTGATGCTTGTCGCCCAGGAATTCGACACTCGCGAGGCAGCGGAAGAAAGTGTTGCTAAGTATCATGAAGGTTTTTTCATGGGAAATAAGATTCGTGTGGAGCTGTCGCATGGAGGAGGGAGGACCGCCAAGTACGCAGGTGATCCAGGCGCTTGTTTTAAATGCGGACAATTGGGCCACTGGGCAAGGTATGCAATCTGACAGCCTTCTTACTCACAAAGCTAACTTATACAAGGGAGTGCCCCAACAACGCCGGCCAGTAAGTGGGAGATGCTATTTTATACCTAGTATATAACTCACTCAATCCAGGCCTCACCGTCGTAATCAGAACTACGAGCCTCCTTTAATTGATCGCATTCAGCGGGAGTATAACGGTCTCCCACCGCGTTCTCTTCCACCTCGAGATGACTATCCACAGCGGCCTCCTCCTAGGGACAGTCGCTATGATTATCCTCCACCTCCTGCGGCCAGAGATTATCGTAGACCTCCTTCACCTCGAGATTTCCGGGACTACGGACCTCCTGGTGGTGCTCGAGCTCGTGAATATGAAGACTACCGTAGGGGTCCTCCTGTTGTCGACCGTGAGCGATACCCCCCTCCTCCTGCCGACTACAGAGGGCGATACCCTCCCCCTCCAGATCCTGCTTATCGAGGCTATGCTCCTCCCCCTCCTGCTGTCTATGATCGTTACGACCGAAGGCCCAATGATAGGGGTCCACCTTATGCTCCGCCTCCTGGCCCAGGTCCTCGTCCCCGTACCCCACCTCGTGTGAGGGAAGAATACGACAGAGGTCCTCCACGGTGGGTTCTTCTTCGTGCTAGTCATGGCCTATGACTCAATCTGCGCAGTGACTATCCTGATTACCGAGGGCGCCCTCTTACACCACCTCGTTACCCCCCTGATTATGGTCGTGTCGGGGGGGACTCTCCTGCTACAAGATACAGGTTTGTCTTATCACTTCTTTCATTGCGCTTTAAGAAGTTTAAGGTCATTTATATCTTAGGCGACGCTCTGAAAGTCCTAGACCAGGCCCTCCTGCTTCCTATGATGCTTATCCAATAAATGGCTACTCTGGTGCTGCTGCTCCACCTCCTGGTCCTCCTCGTGGTTCTCGAGATTATCCCCCACCTCGCAATGGTCGGGATATGATTGAGCCAGTTGGTCCTTACCGTCGACCCTAGTCTCGTCAAGCTATACTTCCAACGTGTTGGAGACGCTATCCGCCTACGAGTTCAGTTCTTTTACCTTCAAAAACCGTATATATTGCCGTTGGTTAGCCAAAATTTAGGTAGTCGATCTAGACGAAGTTCACATAATCTATCTATCCCTGCTACACCACGTGGAATTTCATCTTCTTAAGCCCCGTCAGATACGAAAGAAGAGATTACGAGACGTTGTTTCACATTGACAAGGTTGTGTTAAATACTTGGGTTGTCTTGATGTATAAGCCTTTTTAGGTAATTATTACCTTTTTTAGACTTCATCTGCGTAAGGTCCTCGCTGCGAGTTGGAGATTAATTACATTCACTATGAGTAGACTATTGTCTTGATAAAAGTAGATAAGACAAAGCTAGATTATGACCTGCCTCCCTTTTTCTTTTTGTTCACGACTTTGAAACCCCATTCAGGCTGGGCGGGCTTTGGTGTTGCTTTAACAACATCTGCGATGGAAACGGGTTTGGCGGGCGCTTTACCAGCACTGGAAGAGCCCTTTGACCTCTCAGTTGCATCGGCTTTCCGCTTGGCCACGAATTCGGATGCGAAACGCCTTCCGTCCAGAGTGGTACTGTTGGCATATATGGTGTCTGATATGATCTCTAAGGTCGAAGGGTCAGCGTCCAACGGGAAGGATAAAAGCATCGACATGATCTCTTCAACTGTTACAAAATTTGAGCATGTAACCCTCTGTGCAAGTGATAGACATACCATTAACTGAGCTGTTGAGCCCTTTGAGGGAATCACTCAGCCATTTTAAGAAGTCATGGGATGGTGTTTCGCTGATATCATCGGCCTTAACCATTGGTCGAGTTTTCATTGCCGTGTTGATGGTGGCCTTGGGAATAGCAGTAGTAGCAACACGAGAGGCAGCAGATGCCCCGGCTGTAGAATACGACGACGACGATGCTTGCATGGGGGGGCGAACGGGGCTGGGAACAATAGATGACGACTTGCCATTGTGTCCGACAGTCGTCCAAGGGCTATTTGTAGGCAGGACAGTACCAGAGGGAGCAGCGGCAACCTAAGTGCGTGTTGAGATACAATTCGAGCGTAAATGAGGGTTGTAAACTTACCTTCGTCGTAGTCTCGGCATAGCCACGTTTAGAGGCGCTCAGTAGCGGTGTCTCCTTTGCTACAAGTTTTTTGCGCTTTTCCTCTTCCTCCTGAATCTCCTTCATCGTCTTTTTAACTGCTGATGACTTCACGGTTGTAGTCCAGACTGGAGGAGTGGCAGAGGTCGGAGTGGTGTTCGCCGATGATTCTCTGACTGGGACGCTGCCACGGGACCCCGCCTGTGACGTTGGAAGGCCCCATGACGCTGTGAACGGTTGAACGTCCTCTCTAGCAACTTCTGCCGTAGCCAACGCTCTCGCCTTCTCTTTCTCCCTCTCGGCAGCTCTGCGACTCTCTAATTTCTTGGCTTCAGCTTCCTGAATTTCACGAAGACTAATTGAGGCTGGGGCGCCTTTCCTCTTTTTGTTCTCTTCTTCCTTTGCCCAAGCTGATTTAAGAGGTGCAGACTGGGCGGGTTCGGCTGATATGGGACGATCAGTCGGAAAAGCTCGAGTCGGTTGGGCAGCCTTGGGCGTCGCTTTGGCAGGCGGGGCAACAGGCAGCGATTGGTCGGAGCCCAAGGCTAGGGCTGACTCGAGAACGGCCGATTCTGCTGGTTCTTCGAGGGCAAGTTTCTGTAGATCCAGAGCTTCTGCTTCCTCAAGCTTTTGCTGCTGTTGATTATGCTGACCGAGATTTCCAACGGTAAGACTGCTCGGAACAACTTCCACATGGGCTGTTGAGCCGAACGGCACGAGATCATTGTTCTGTCCTTCCATAGTAGTGGACAACTATCATCACCGTTGATAAATATCATCAATTTTGGCAGGATCTAGAAACTCACCGAAATAGTTGGTTGCAGCTCCTCGGGAATGGTAAACCCATGGACGGGGGAGGGGTCAGGTAGAGCTTTCCAAGGCGACTGAGTAGGGATAGATGGCGTGGCATTCTGTGGGACTTGAGTTGTTATTGGGTCAAGGGTACGGAGTCCAAACGAATGGGAGGGCTGCTGCGTTACGCCAAAGTCTGCAACCTGTGGGGTATACTGCTGTTGATCTTGAATGTTGCTGTACGAAGAATTCCCAATGTGGTTATACTGGCCATAATTTAAGGGATTCAGATCTGACGGGGCAGCTCGTTGATAGGCGAAGTCTTGGTTGAAGCCCCTAGTCAGTGGCTCGTGACCATAGAGGCTTTGGGAATGGTGGTAGAGAGTCGATGGATTTTGGTTGGGATAACTCGAAGCCGTATTCCATGGTTCCTGGGCAATATGACCACCATTGAAACTCTGACCATTCAACCCTAAGTCCCGATCTGTTTGGAATCCCCCAAAGCTTGAACCCTGCAGATTATTGCCTACATCTTGAGTAAAATCGTGAACAGCTAAGCGCCCACTAGCAAACGGCGCTGTTGGATCTTGTAATCCAAACGCATTTGTCCTTCCATTTACATCGTGACCAAAATATGTCCTGTTCTCCCTTCCGCCAAAGGCAGACGGATCGGGCGAAGGATTTCCAAAGTGAGAAGCGCCAAAAGAAGACGAAGGCGAATCGGATGCGATTGATCCACCTGTGATGTATGATTCGAGGGTGGAAGTGCGGAGAGATCGAATAGGCGCCGGTTGGAAGGGTTCATTGAAGATTTGTTGCGAAGGAGGATAATTAGCCAAGGGAGAGTTGCCTCCGCGATTAAGCACTGGAGGTGGCGGGGGATTGAGGAATATGTTCTCGTTGGAAGCTTGAGCAATCAGATCGTGGACGGTCGTCCACTGCGCATCAACATGTGTTCTCTTCATCGGCAGATCAGCAGTAAAATAACCCTCAATAAACCACTTTTGCATCAGGTCGGCACGGAACGGTCCTGTGAACCGTAAATTAACGATCCTAGTGACTATAAAATTGACCTACCTTGCACCTGGCCTGTTGGATCTTTGTAGGACCATTCTACCGCAGCAAGATCGGTCAAGCCTGGAGGAGGACCAATATCTGCACGATCATTACGGTAAGGACTAGAAGTTGACGACCCATTCCGTGAGAAGGAACTGTCACTAGACGCGTTAATCCCCTCTGCTGCTCCCGTTGCAGAAGAATGTCGAATGGGTTCAGCAGACGGTATGTGAGGAGAGGACGCAAAGAAGGTTTGGTCTTCCCCATTGGCCAGATGAGATGAAGGGTCGGATTCGTCTTCTTTCTCCTCTCGGATACCCGAAGCCTTGGGCGCTTGTTCCTGCGCCTCACGCACAGAGACATTTCCCGCCTTCATAGATGCTTCAGATGCACGCCTCCTAGCTACCCATGAATCCCCATTGTTGAGAACGCCGTCAAAATTAGAGCCATAGCCGACTCGCGTTCGAGGGGAGGAATCTCGAGGCGAAACTACTCCGGGAGACTGCAAAGCCGAAAGTGATGGCTTGCGTGGTATAGCAAGCGTAGACAGGTCTGCAAGGAGTAGGAGAGCCACTTAGAGGTCGTCAGATCCCAGAAGATCGACTTGACGTACCGGAGCTGCCACCAGCACTGTCTCTCCTCTTCGCTGCCCCAAACCGCTCTCGTAAAGGACTGTTTGTCGTGGTGGAGGCGCTGTGGATCATCCTGGGACGTTCAAGACCTGTCGTGTTGAGTGGCGAAAGAAAGTCCGTTGACTGGCTAGGACGACGGCGCAATTCTGAATTTAAAGGCCCTGCAAAAAGCTAGATATGTGTAAGTACCTTTCGCAAGACAATGATTCACTGGCTTGAGATGACCACAGACTTTCTTTTCTCCATCGTTCAATTCACGAAGAGCTATGGGTTCTTCTCCAAGCTCACGTACAACTCCTTCCCATCGTTCAACTTCCAGCCCCAGACCTCCTTTGCCTCCTCCTTCCTGGTAAATCCTCAGTAATTCTTCTTTGGAATAACGAAATGGATGGGCTTCGTCTGTTTTTTCAAATGGAATAGGTGGCGTCGCAGATACCAAAGCCGAATATGTCGAAAGGCCCGAACCGGACAAGCTACTTGTCGGAGGAGGGGAGGGAGGAGGCTGAGATCGTGGAACCGACTGGTGTTTGGTTCGCATCCATTCAGGACCGAAATGCATCGTTGTGGTGGACATTTTGAAAGGTTTGACTTTAAGACACGTCGTGTAGGAAACTTCAGCAGTGTGGGCTTTGCGCAAAAAAAATAGTAGTGGCAGGAGGACTCGACGCATTTCACACGACGAAATAGTAAAGTAGACCGTGGGAATATTATCTTTAGGGCGAGCTCTCCCTAGAAAGTAATTACAACACATTCCTCTACTCTACTACATCTCAAGTCATTTTTATCCGCCAAACAGAAATAGGCAGCTCTGTGGAAATTTTAATAAGTTTAAGGAGAGGAATAAACAAGGAAACATACTTTGCAACTTCCGTGCTGTTGGGATTATGAAAGCGACCAGGAAGATGACTCCAAAGGCGAGACATATCCCACTCACGACATAATAGCCGTCAGTCTGAGTTACGCAGACCCCACCAATGTCCTTGCAAAGATGTTTACCATGATCCGAAACACACTCAGTTGCTGATTGAATGCCTTATTAGTGCCTATGACCCCACATTGAATACGAAGAGTACCTTTCAAAGTGACAGCTGCATCAGGAACTTTACAAGACGCGACAGTGAACAAATCAATGCCTGCAACATAATCAGCCTTTATCCGATCAGAAGGAACTATCTGCCTTGCCTTTAAGCACAAACCACTTAGGCCAAGTGCCTCCCATATTCGTGAACGTGTTGAGGAGCTAGAAAGGAAGGGCTTCAACAAAACCGGTTTCAGGCTGAACAAGGAATGCTCACAGTCATGTAGGTACCACCAATCAGAGGATCCGAAACTCTGTTGTGAAACGCAGAAATACCGACGAACTGGACGGTACTGGCAAACCAAAAGTCAGATGGTACTTAATGTCAGTGGTGGGAGCACTCACGATGCAAAGGACGAAAGGACGGTGTGGAACACCAGAAGGGCGAAGAAACCCGTGGAGATAGGAGGTTTGGGAAACCAGAACACAATGAGCGCAGCAAGGAGAGCAAACAAGAAGCGAGGCCAGTAGGCATATATCCAGGGCCTAAGCGGACGGTCTCCTCTGGACCACTTGGCGGCAAGCCAACCACCTATTATTTGGAATGGGAAGTCGATTAGGACAACAGCGGCAAGATCTTCTCGCCTAAAGCCCTTGTCGACTAATTTGAGACCAGTAGCAGCGTCATTGGCCGCAAAACCGAGCTTGGCGAAGAGGTGGACAATGATGAGGAGTTGCACGTCTAAAATTTCCATCAGCAAATATTTACACTGGTAACGGCGACACCTACGTTTCAACTTGCATATAGCCCAAATTTGCTTATAGACACCCTTGATACTCATGTCCGCCTCGCTCGCTGGTTCCTTGTCCTGTAGCCTGATCAGAATCGTGAAGGGTCGATGGTAAGAAGGGCGAACCTCTTTCTTGAAGAAGACAAGCCACAGGGTGACAGCGTAGCACACAACGCTCCAGAATCGCAGATAGGCGCTCAGAGTCAAGTGTGGAACACCCCATTTCGCTCTAAAATTGCAGGTTTAGCTTTTTCAAGACATTCCGAGATGACAGGCTTACGCGAAGGCCTCGCTATTAAAGGCTAAAAATACAGTAAATGAAGCAAAGAACCCGGTATTAAGGCCAATAGTCTGGCAAGTCGAGGCATACGAGAGGCAATCCTGCGAAAGAAGGGTCAATGCCCAACCTAGGAATCGTCAGTGCATGTTGCAGCAGGGGGAAAACGATCTCGTTACCATCAACTGCAATGTCTATGAAGAAATTTGAGCGGGTGAACTGAGGAAGAACGGACTCTCTTACCCTGCGTTGCTGAGAATGACACCAGCATCGTAAAGACGGTCGTCAATTCAGCGATATTGTGCGCGGGCTATGCTATAATGAGACAATATCATCTTGGTGGAGGGACAGGCACGTACATCTTTCATTAATCTTTGGACATTGAGTGAAATATACAACATCAACGTCCCAACGATGAGTTGCATGGGCACAATCCATGACTTCCGACGGCCAAATGATTTGAAGAAGACGGCGTCAACAATTGGCGACCATAATAATTTAAGAGAATAGGGATAACTTGAAAGTGCGAAAGTGGCCAGCTGGGAGTAAGACAGATGTTCCTTGAGCAAAAACGGGACAGAGCCTGCAAATTATAGTTGGATCAGACTCGGAGAGAAAAGGTTCCAAAAATATGGAGTACCGAGAGCAAGCCCTAGCTGTGAAGAATTCAGTGTCAGTGAGGGAGAAACAGAATTGAATGGAGGTGAATACCGGTATGCCTTGAAGAAGATCTACAGGTCCGACATGAATTAACAAAGAATAGTGAAACTATTTAGAAAAGAAATAACTCACACAAGACACAAAGCAAGACCATACCACGCTTATCTTTTGCAGAGATAGGTTTCTTCAGGTCGGTCTCTGATCCAGAGGAGGATTCATCGTCTTGGAACTCCCGTGCAGATCGAAGACGCTCCTCCTCATTCAACAATGCCATTTCCACATTTTCCTCGTCATCATCCGCAACATTGGGACGAGGGGTCCTGGGAGTTCGAGGGGATATATGGATGCTATTTAGAGAGGAGGTGACGGCCATAGGTTCCTTCAGCGGCGCGCTCGTTTTTAGCGGCATGCCTCCAAATCTTGCGTGTAATCGTCTCTAGTCTTCTATCTAGGATCGAAGCTCTACACCTGCATGTAAGGTGGTATGGGTTTTCGTGAGAGTGAGAGATGAGACGAACGCTGGCAGGCGCGTTGCAAACAGCAGGGACTGTGGCTGTGTCATGAAACGACCTCCACGTGGCGATTTTGTAACTCTGAGATTCGATTTTTAAAACACGACACCGACGCTGCACAACCAGCTCAGGTTGCGACTGAATCCCAGCTGCATCTGCTTCAATATCTAGGACTATTGACTTGCGCTATCAACCGATGCTCAAATTAATTCTTGAGTTGCCTGCACCGTGCTCTGGAATCGACATGTTCATGTTCGGTCAGACACCGACTCTGATTCAGAGCCTTCGCGTCTTGAGGAGTTTCAACGTTCAAGACGTAGCCTCCTCTATCACTATTGTTCTTCGATTCAAGTCATGGCGGACGTCAACAAACACCTATCCAGCGCCCCGTGCTCACTGACACTAAGAAGTCCTGAGCTGCGTAAACTCCGGGCCATGGATCGTGACACAGCTGGTGGTACTGTTGATTCTTTAAGATTTCAATGAAGTACTGGCAGGTGTAATGGGGCCAGGTTGTCCACCTGATCATTGATAGGTTCACCTGACAAATTTCACCCAAAGTTTCGCCCCTCCAAAGATATCTGGTCGTTGGGGAACCTTCTATTATGCATGGCGTTCCTCCATGAATTTTCCGCGTCATTCTGAGAAGCCATATATTATGAAGGAACTATTTTTCCTCAAGAACTGCTTCTTGGACGTGGCCTCGATATTCCCTAACGATGTGCATCTTTCAGCGACTCGTGTGTCTCGTTGGCTTGTCCGTCGCATATGCCGCCGTCATTGTCCCAGGTGCTACATGGACTGACACAAGCGGGAATATTATTCAAGCCCATGGTGGAGGTTTTCTCAAGGTATGTACTAGCGCTTGGAGTCTTTACCTCTCCCCAGTACTCATTAAATCGTCATTCTGGCTCAAATCAAAAGGTTGGATCCACGTACTACTGGTATGGAGAAGATAAATCGCACAATAGTGGCAACTTCAAGGCTGTTTCTTGCTACACGGTTAGCTTAATAAATACAGCCTCCCGATTTCTTTGCTGAAGGTTCAAGTGAAGTCCACAGACATGACGACATGGTCGCGTCAGCCGGACGCCCTCACGCCTGTGAGCGGAACCATGATTTCCACTTCCAACATTGTGGAACGGCCCAAGGGTCTGTCGAATATGTCTTACTGATGAACGAACTGCTAAACCGTAGCACGAACCGCAGTGATTTACAACAAAGCAGTGAGTTCCCATAGCATTCAGGGTTATGGCATGAATTAATTAAAATAACTCAGAACTCAGAATATGTGATGTGGTTCCATTCAGACTCGTCAAAGTACGTGGCGCATTTATAAGCTGTCAGAGTTTTTTTTCATTTACAATACGCCCCTCAGCTATGGAGCCGCGCAAACTGGTGTTGCCACTGCCAAGTCTCCATGCGGTCCTTATACCTTCAAATCCAGCTTCAAGCCACTTGGTGCAGAATCGAGAGACATGGGGCTATATCAAGAAGGTAAACGAGCATTTCTGTCAACGGTATGTGCTTACACGACCCCTGATAGACGACGGCACGGCGTACCTTCTCTACGCATCGGACAACAATCAAAACTTCAAGATATCCAAGCTGGATAGTAATTATTATAATGTCGCTTCCCAAACAGGTGTCATCTCGAGTTTGTTACTTTTCTATCGCATTTATGGTCCCTTCTGATTATTTTCTCTAGAGTCAACGCTGGAGGCGCCAGGGATCGTTAAACGGAATGGGGTATGGCACAGCCGTGGTTAAGGTTTTGTGTAGTCCTGTTCACTCAACCTGTGCTAGGTATACTATCTGTTTGCATCACATACTAGTGGTTGGGACCCGAATCCTAACAAGTATTTTACTGCTTCAGTGCGTATGTCCACTCTTCGACATAATCTTTGCGCCTGATCATGACCCCGCAGTCGCTGTCTGGCCCATGGTCTTCCCAGGCAGACATTGCCCCTCAAGCTGTTCGGACCTACTTCTCGCAAAACACCTACGACATGCCCATTAGTTCGAACTTTGCCATTTACATGGGGGACCGTTGGCGACCAACTCTCTTGGGTAGCAGTCGATACATCTGGTATCCCTTGAGCTGGAGCAGTGGCTCGCCACAGATCGTTCCAGCTGATGTCTGGAGCCTCGACCTTTTAGCTGGCACATACAGTGCAGCCACCGGTACGACTTACGAAGCCGAGAGCGGAACTATCTCTGGGTCTGCTACAGTAGCCTCCAATTCAGGCTTCTCGGGTGGAAAGGCCGTCGGATACCTTGGTATGAGTCTAGATACTTCGTTCCCGGTTTGCTGCTAATCGATTGTACTCGTAGGTAAAGGTGGTTCCGTCACAATAAACAATGTACAGGGAATTGGGGCAGCTCAGTGGGTTTCACTGTACTATGCAAATGGTATTAGATCACTCTCGAATGAACGTATCATTCGAACCATCTGACCGTCATTCCCTAGCTGATTCTAGTTGGAGGAACACTACAATCAGGTATGAAGTAAGCGCGAATATCTTGAAATACTACTAATCACCGTATCGACCAGTGTGAACGGAGGTTCAAGCGTGATGGTAGATCAGCCAAATACTGGCGGATCCTACGTCATGTTGTCGGTGCCAGTCAAGTTGAACTTGAAAAGCGGCGCAAATACGATCACAATTTCTGCCAATCAAAATAGTACGTCCTATTACGATTATATATATATATGGTTCACTCAAGTTGCGCCCCGCAGATTATGCCGCGGATCTGGACAAGATTGTAGTCTATAATGCAACGTAAAGTGCGATACACGACAATAAATAGCGCCGCGGTTTATAGTTATGCAGGAGATGTTCTATGTAACAGATTTGTCTACTTTAAATAACGTTGATAGCAAGTGGTCTAAAGTAGGGCCATCCCGCCCTGCTTGAAAGCTGAAGATCTAGTGTCTCCGTTTAATGAAGAGATATGCCGCGGAGTTGGCGACACCCGAATGGTATAGAATTAGAAGTGTTTTTTCCAGGTCTTTTTCAGTTGCTGAAACCAAATTTGGCTGTTAGCCCGATGTCCGAGATTAAGAGAAAAGACCGACCTCATAGAAAACAAACATCAAGACGGTGTTTGGTCCTAACCGGATGAATGCTGGTGTCCAACCCTTGAACAAAAACCGAAAGCCCTCTTCTTGAAGAGACGATTTAAGGACTTGAGCGAATGAAGTGTTTCCAGACTTGGGAAGTTAGGTAAGCCAGGGAGTAACGGACAACAGAAGTAATATTACCGCTGCCATAAGTCTTGACCTCAGTACGTCCGCCGGAGAGCACACAGCTTGGAAGCACGTTAACATAGTGATAGGTGATGAACCGAAGCCCACTCACTTGTCGCAAACATGCCAGCCGCACAACTTGAGAGCAGGTGAAGAGGTAGGTCGTCTTTAAGTTGATGATTAACGATTGGTAAAGGATTGGCGAGTAGAGTCGTTTTGAAGAAGTCATATCTAAGATTTCATTCAGCTAATCTGGTCTCAAATAAGTTGGTGGACAACGTACGATCCCACTTGAGAGGCCTATCATTGTGTCAGTTTGGATTGCTGGGTGACATAAATAACTCACATTCATGAGGATAGCTCGAAACTAAACATAGTTCAGAAAGCACCAGAGCGAAAGAGAGTCAGACTTACAGTATTTGTTCCCAGTCCCCTTCCCAGCCCTCTAACTCCTTCTTCACGGACCAAACTAATAAGACCAGTAATCGCGTTGGAATAGTTGTAACGTTTCTCTGGAGGACGGACAAGGTCGCTCGTCATTCGTACTAGTATAATGTCTGTTCTTTGTCAGCAATCGAGACGGAATAGTTTTGCCAGAGATATGACATACCTGCTGGGTTGCCGGCTACACCTCCAAGTCCACCGGCTGCACAGGCAGCTAATAGGAGCCGAGTCGTAGAAGCTTTGCCGTCCTGAGATAGTTGGGCCTTCATTTTCTCGTACGCTCCCAAACGAACCAGTGAGTAGGACATTTGGCGCATGATTGAGGCACTCAATCCTGTGTAGAGACTCCGTAAGCCTGAGCTGGCAATTGAGGATCGTATGATTGCTGTGGTCGATGGGCGCTTCGCTCCTGGAACGGCATCGGTTGTTTGCATACGGCTGAATTAAACATGAGCAAGGACTCCAGAACACTATTGTTTCCAACGAACACTTTCGTCACGTCTAGGGGATGGGTACAGGACGCAGCCACTGAGAACGTGTGTGAGCTTGCATGAACTCAAAAAACAGTATGTTAAGACTCACTCGATGCACCAACTCCTGCAAGAGTAAATCGTCGTCAACTCATTCAATTAGAAACCAATTGAAGTACCTCCAAGCCTGAAAGAACAAAGGGTTTACACGGAGGTGATGTTAAGGAGGTTACATGCTCACCAAAACGGATAATCTGAAGACATTTTGCTTCTAGTAGGGCGGCGCAGTAAATGACAGGAAATATGTGAGGTGAAAGGAGTGATAGCCCAGCTATATATATGGTGTGTACAACAGCTCCTTCTAGCAGGAGGCTGAAATGCCGCACCGCTACGGCGTGCGGTTACTTGAGCAATGCGAGGTGACGTCCTGAGAAAGGCACTGATCAAAAACCACGGATACCACGGCTCGGCTGGCATTTTGAAGCGAATCCGCCATCGTCAGTATATGATTGCAGACTTCATTGGTGGTGAATAAATTAGGATGTAGGGATATCGATGTTAGTGTTCACGGTTTGCGTTTAATGACGGGTGACTGCAACAAGACTCCATGTCCTGCCGAATTATTCATCATCACTAGCTAGATCTCGCAGGAAGCATTTATCGGCGACCGGAGCTCAGTATAAGATTGAGATTATATGAAAACCCTTGCTGAAGCAGGCGGAGGTCATTAAATCTCGCTTGGGCCCAATGCTGCACAATGTCTCCTTTTGAGCCAGATAGGTCCGTGCGAGCTAAGGCGTTGTTTGGCTCTGATGGATATGCCAATCACAGCGCGCGTTGTCACTGAACATTCTCAACAACCATCCTTTTGACCTCTGCGTTCATCTCCTCCTCACTTCCTCTTGTTTCTTTATCGTCGCAATCACTTCAATCATGAGCGGAAACGACCACGAAGATCTCATCGACTATGAGGACGAGCACGACATCCCGAACGTCGGTGGGACCTCGAATGGAGCAGGCGCTGGTGATGCAGAAAGCAAGGACAAGAAAAACTTTTCTGGCATCCACTCGACTGGTTTCCGGTTAGTTTGAGCGCATTTGTTTTCATTGTCGACTCTGATAGCCCCTCTGTCCGCGCGTTTTTCAGGGATTTCCTTCTCAAACCAGAGCTATTGCGCGCCATCAGTGACCTTGGTTTCGAGCATCCCTCCGAGGGTAAGTGTTCTATTTACGCCCTACACGCTTTAAACTTATAACAATCTCCGAATAGTCCAGCAGGAATGTATTCCCCAGGCTGTTTTGGGAATGGACGTCTTGTGTCAGGCGAAGTCTGGGCATGGAAAGACCGCTGTTTTCGTCCTTGCTACTCTGCAACAGCTTGAGCCAGTGAATGGCGAAGTGTCCGTTCTGGTCCTTTGCCACACTCGGGAGCTTGCGTTCCAGATCAAGAATGAATACTCTCGTTTCGCCAAGTACATGCCAGATGTACGCGTTAACACCTTCTATGGTGGCACACCAGTCACCAAAGATGCTGAGATCCTCCGCGACAAAGCCAAATGCCCTCATATCGTCGTCGCCACCCCCGGTCGTTTGAACGCCCTTACCAGAGACAAGGTCCTCGACGCGAAAAACGTGAAACACTTCGTATTGGACGAGTGCGATAAAATGCTCGAACAGCTTGGTTAGTCGTATTTGGCGCTCCCACCTCATCATTTGTCCACCAAGTACCTTCAATTTGGCATCATGGCTGGCTTACGTGTCACTTGACGCATTCCCTGTGGCTCATTTCGACTGGGCAAGGGTTCGATCCTTTTGGAGTCCCAAGCGGAGGGATGAATGTCTCGAGGTCCAAAAGTTCAATGTCCAAGGATTCCTGGTCTCGAGCGCGACTACCCAGGATATTTTCCATGTTTATTCTTCGTGTCGCATCTTCTTTTCTGCTGTCGCGTGTTCTTGGACCATTTTATCTAATCCCGACATCGTCCACTAGACATGCGCCGTGACGTTCAAGAAATCTTCCGAGCGACACCCCACCACAAACAAGTCATGATGTTCAGTGCGACGCTGGCGAAGGAAATCAGGGCTACCTGCAAGAAATTCATGGCCAATGTTTGTGGCTTTTCCTCTTTTGATTAGCGCTTATTGACGTTCGTTTCATCAGCCCTTGGAGATTTTTGTCGATGATGAAACGAAATTAACCCTTCACGGTCTTCAACAACACTACGTGAAACTTGAGGAGGTGGGGAAGAACAGGAAGTTAAATGATCTGTTGGATTCTTTGGAATTTAACCAAGTCAGCGGGATTTTTCCACTACGACGTGTTATCTCTGCTTATTTTCTATTGCAGGTCGTTATCTTCGTAAAATCTGTTGCCCGAGCGATCGAATTAGACAAGCTCCTCGTCTCCTGCAATTTCCCAAGCATCAGCATTCACTCCGGACTTCAACAAGAGGAGCGGTAAGTGTTGAGTTTTCATCTGATTTTCCTGATGTTAAATTTTTGCTATAGTATCAGTCGGTATACTGCCTTCAAGGCATTCGAGAAGCGTATCTTAGTCGCTACTGACATATTTGGTCGCGGTATTGACGTGGAACGTGTTAACATTGTCATCAACTACGACTCTCCTCCTGATGCTGATAGCTACTTGCATCGTGTTGGGTAAGCTCTCATTAAACAGTCTCCTCGACTTTACGCTTACCACGCTGCAATAGTCGTGCTGGACGATTTGGCACAAAGGGTCTTGCCATCACCTTCGTCTCTTCGGACAGTGACCAACAAGTCATGGCGGCCATCCAGGCTCGCTTCGAAGTCGCGGTGCCTGAGCTACCTGACCACATCGATCCTGCCAGCTACAGTAAGTGACTCCACCTGTACAAGTGCCTCAGCTCATATCCTTCCTAGTGACATCGTAATTGAGAGTTTTCTTTACTTGTATAGTGTATCTTACGCGTAGCTGTTTCGTTGCCAATTTTACGTATGCCTGATGTCATTCCACTGCTAGTCACGCGTGACCGTGGTGAATTCGAGACTGAAGAGAGGATTTTGAATGATTCGATGAACCCTCTATATCTCTCTTCGTTACATGCCAAGGCCCCAAATCCAGACCCTGTCTAGATTGTAAATGGCCGATTCCGAAGATGCTAAACCCACCCGACCACCTACAGACTCCCGCAAGATTATGAAGAGGAAATTCGGTCAACCCTCGTTTCCAACACTGTACTTCAGAGATGGTGTGCTCTCTATTCCTGGGTATACTTTTGAGAAGGTCTCTATCTCAACACGCAGCATAGGTGTATTTGCTGACTGCATCCCAACCCCAGGCAGTACCATGGCAAGATACCGGAAGTATGACGATATTGGCCGAAGGCAACAGCCTGAAGGATGGTTCGAACGTCCTCGCCAAAATTGCCCCTGCTCAATCCAACGGCTCAATGTGCCTCGAGAGAGAGGCCCACATGTACGTCGGCGGCTTCACGTTGTTTAGTTACTTCTCTGAGGACGTCACTTGAAATTTCAGATTGGGAGGCATGTCCTCCTTGACAGAAGGTTATAGCACAACTCTCCGAATGATCGACTACTACAAAATTCCCCGTGATAGTGGAGATTGTGTTGTATTACTCCTCGTTCACCCCGGCCTAAATCTTCTTGGACGGTATCTCCCACCCTTGAAGGTTAATGATCTCCTCCTCGCGGATATCTCAAGAGTACGGCCAATGTCCTCTCACGGAGATGTGTATATGATGGGAATTGAAGAGCCCGATATCGTGGAGGAGATGGAGGCTTTTGATATTATGGATTTAGCTTCGTTTCTGGAGTAAGTTCCTTCCTCCAGACCTTGATTCTTCCTAATGGACCTCATTCCAGGTTCGCCATTCAGTCGACGCGTTGCCTGGAGATATTGCACAAGTAGGTTTATCTACTACATTCTGTGATGACGTCCTCACGTTTTTATTTTTTAGAGCTGGCGTTGTGCATCGTGAAGGTGCGCCGACGAGCTGCGCTCCCTGATACAATGACTGACAGCGTGTGCAGTTAGAGCAAATGCTTTCCATCTGAATTCTCACTCTGGTTTTGTTCGCCTCGTGCACTTTGGCAATAGGGCAGTGTCGCTAGAGAATTTCGGATCACCATCCTCCCTGGTGCTCAGGGCATATGAAGAAGCAGAGAAACTCAAGATCAAGGAAGCTTTGTGCTATCTTGCACCTGAGCAAACGGGCAGTACGGAGACCATGGCACAGGACCACAGAACCGACTTATACTCTCTTGGAATCATGTTTTGGACTCTACTCGTTGGTCGAGGGCAAATGCCCTTCGAAGGGGGCGCTCTAGAGCTTCTGCACTCAGTCGTCCAGAAGCGGCCTATGCCCGTGCACGAAGTGAGGCGTGATGTCCCTCAGGTTCTCGCAAACATTATAGACAAGGTAATCGTAACCGAGGCGTCGCATACATAATCGGACTGTTAATCTTCTTTCAGCTTCTAGCTAAGAACCCGGATATGCGATATCAAAGTGCTCATGGCCTCAAGACGGATCTTATTGAATGTCAACGTCGACTTCTCGCGACAGTATCATCGACGGTTGATGAGTCCGTAGAGGTATCTATGCCCTTTTCGCAAGTCCGTTACAGTGCTCAGCCTGATCTATTTTTAGCTCATCCCCTATTTTGAAATCGCCCTTGAAGATCGATTCATGGTGTGTCTGAGGAGACTGTTTATAGAACCTATCACTCAGTGTACATTAATAATCTAGGAGTTTACAATGCCTATTGCACTTGTATGTGGTTCCCTGATTTTTTTTGGTCGCTCGCTTATCATACTTTACAGTTTGGCCGTGACAAAGAACTAGAAATTATCAGGAATGTTAGTAAGTGTTATTCTTATACCACAGTAACTCGACTATTTCTGACCATTTCGGCAGTTCGCAATGTGTCTACGAGCTTCTCGCGACACTTTTCCGCGACCAAGGGATACATTACACTATCTGCCACAGGATCCAAAGACAGTAACGACGACATGGAATCGACGTCCTCTCGGAGTGGCTCCCCTCATCGATCACTTTCGATCTACACAGAATCAAATCCCTCTTCATACTATGAACATTCGACATTGGCGTCGTTCAGTCAGTCCGCTCTTGCTAGCGATGGTCTTCGCAAGGATATGTTGCGGACTCGCAGTCATGCATCACGCACACAAGCGGTGTTGGTAGTTGGGCCTCCTGGGTATATTATACTGTCACTATTCTATTACCCGAAAGTTTGAGTTAACCAATGGATTTAGCATAGGAAAGAGCTCTATGGTTCTTGTGAACCAAGCTAAATGGCGCTGTGAGTGCCGTGCCATTCTTGAGCTCATGATCTGAATTTATCGTTTCAGCACACGGCCTATGGGGCCAAGCTAAGTTCCAAAGCGCCGACTCCGCCCCATTTGCTGCTTTGGTACGTTTTCTACACACTCAGTCCATGCGCTATTAACATCCTACAGCTAAGCTGTCTGTCCTCGGTCCTTCGACAACTCATGGTGTTCCATACAGACCTACATCGTTTTGTGACAGCTCTACGCAGCCGCCTTGGTCCACAGCTCCAAAACGTGCCTCTCCTCTACCAAGGAACTCCAGAATTGAAAGACGTTCTGGCCTTATTCGACGTCCATCTGGAAAACCCACAGGAAACTTTGAATACACGAGAACTTCGAGCAAGGTTCCAGTCTCTAGTCGAAAGTGTTTTCTCTGTCATTGCTGAGACTCGACTGTTTGCATTGTTTCTTGACGACCTACATGAAGCGGACGAATCGTTGAGTTGCTCCGCACATGGTTTGTGAATACTTCGCTGACGTATCAAATGTCTAGTACATTGGACCTTGTCTCCACATTGGTGAACTCAAGGAGCCGCATGGTTGGAGTTTCTTTCGACACTTTCGAAACTGTCGTTGATACTTTTTTTCAGCTTGTTTTTGCGACGCTACGATCAGATAAAGCGTAAGATAAGCCTTCCAGTGCAGTATGTCCCCTGCTTACATCTACCTGCTAGCGAGGTAGTTCAGCGAGTCAGAAACATGTTCAACAGCCGTTCACGTCCGACATGGATCACCGTTGAGCCATTATCCTTTCAAGCGATATCGTCACTTGTGTCCAAGACTATGCATCGAACGAAAGAGGACTGTGTACCTCTATCTCGATTTATCTTCGCCGCGTCTTCAGGCAATGCCTTCTCTGCAAGGAGCGTGTTAACAACCTTGCAACGTCAGCGTCATGTACGTCCAACGTTGTCAAAATCTCTCACAGGCTTACGAACTTCCTCGTAGATCACATTTGACTGGGAGCGCAATTATTGGGTGTATGATTCCGATCATCAATGATACTTGGAATCCTCCCTTAACCTCCATTTACAGCTACGATATGCTTGCCATTGAGGGCAGCATCGCCAACCAGGGGGTTTCTGATCCTGCCGATCTCTCCTTTCTCGTCGACCACATGAGGGAACTCCCGGACGAAGTCAGAAAGTATCTGCTGTGGGCAGCTTTCTTTGGAGAAACGTAAGTTATGCGTCGGTGTTCCCGCTCTTCAGCGTATAACATTACAATGGTTTCAGCTTCAAGGTCACTGAAATAGCTCTGATGATGGACTGGGAAGACTCCAGTGGCGGCAGCTCGGGTGAGGACGAGATTGACGATATGTGGAACATCCATAAAGCAGTCTCGAATCTTCGTGATTCCGGCGGTAGCATCGCGCACAGATCCATGCGCGGGCTTCAGCTTGCTCTCACAGAGGGATGGTTGATCAGTAGGGCAAGGGACATGTGCAGCTTTGCGCATGATCGATATCGCCAAGCTGCCCAAGCTGAAGCTTCCAACCTTCCTCCAGAAACTGTGGCGAAGATGTCTTTCCGAGTATGTCATATTTGTTTTTCACGGTAACTGCTGACCCATTCACAAGATCATTCTGATGATGATGCATGAGACGCCTACCGATGTGTATCGGATCGCGGAGCACGCAAAGCGGTAGGAACGTTTGCACAACGACTTTTGACGTTATTCATGGTGGCATTAGATGTTTGAATCTGCTTCACGATCACCCTAAGAGGGATGAGCTACTCGACGTCCTCATAGATGCCGGTGAATCTGCTTGGGCCCGCGGCGCTCACGAGGTGGGCCATTTTTTTAAGGTTACTAAAATGATTTTCTGATTCAAACATCTGCTCATCATTTAGCTTGCTATTCAATCCTTCGAAAGTGCCCGACACCTTCTTCGCCAGAATGCATGGACGGAAAAACCGGGAAGGACATTCAGTCTTCTGTCTCGCCTTGCTGCGTAAGTTGCCTTCACCTGTGCAAATATAAGTATGTCTATTAATTATATATCGTACAGATTGTTTACCTGGAAAGGTGATTCCGCCCTCGTCAAGATTTAGCAGCTTCAACTCATATTTCGCCAGGGAATCTGGATGGGTCTGATGCTATTATACGAGACTGTCTACTCCACAGCAAACAGCCCGAGGACAAGAGCAGTCTACTCCGATTGCGGTCTCGAAACCATTACATCAACAATCGCTATACGGAGGCCTTGAATGACACTCTCCTTGCACTCAAGGTTCTAGGGATAGAAATCAATCCGGCGCCTACACAAAGGCAGGTTGACTTCATGTTTGAAGAAGTCAAGAACGAAATTTTAGCTGTTGGTTTTGACGACATTATGCTAATTCCACGAACCACGGACCCAAGAACGGAGCTCGCGGTAGCCCTGCTGAATGATGCTGGTTTGTGTAGTTGAGTTTCACTCTAAACACACGCTGAATTCTTTTTAGGGACAAATGCGTACTGGAGTCCTGAACCGTACTACTTTGCTGACCTCATCGGGCTTACAGTGCGTTTTGCTACTTGCTCATAAAAGCCATAGACCTGAAATTGATATCCAAGACTATACAATTGGCTCTCCGGTATGAACAAATACCATAGCTATAGTGTTTAATCGGCCAATAACACTGTTACTCCATCAGAGCAGGAATGGCACCTGGAACCGCACTTGGGTTTTTCTGGGCCCTTGGAGGCAGGTCTTCGTATTAATGCGAGTTACCATTGGTAATTTTAACCCTAATCAGCGGCTGCAGAACGCAGAGAACTCTACCGGTTTTCAGCCGACCTCGCCAAGTTGGCGTTGCGTATAGCTGACCGATACGGAACTTCAGGTGAAAAATGGTACGCACTGCTCATCAGGGATCTGAAATATAACTAAAAGATTTAGTCGGGCCCAAGTTATGTTCTGTGCTATGGTATCAGGTTTCGACAATGTTCATATTCGTGGAAACTTGCCTCGCCTGGAACAAGCCATCAAGTATGGAAACAGTGCTGGCGATAAGTTCGTATGTATTTCCTTCAAGTTATACATCTCTCCTGATTTATTTCACCAGAATATACACGAGTTATGGCTCAATACAGAGCATTATAACCCGGCTTTACGTCTGTGACCATCGTACGTGACGAGCAGAATTTTACTTGAATTTTTTTCATTACGGCATTTCCATTTCTTAGTCAATGAATTGGTCACCGCTGCTGAAGAGGTTTGTAAATCTGCTTAAGCTGATGTTATTGAATGCTAACTGGGACCATTGGTGTAACAGTGTGTTAACGATGTCAAGCTCTTAGCGCCTTCAGGAGAGCCAATCATCTTAGCAACAGGTACGTACCGCACTCAGATAATCTCATATCAAACAATTGATTGATTCACAAAAGCTGCACTCAACTGCGTTCGGGCGCTTGGAGGCTATACCCGCGCTGGGTCTTCCACGACAGTTTTCGACACTGATCACTTCAATGAAGAAGAATATGTTCAACATATACATGCAACTTCTGGGAATCTCCCCCTTGCTCTCAACTGGTACTTGCTACGTCGGATCACAACCTTTCTACATTGACATCTCCTCTAGGTACAACTCCTTCAAGGTAGGAGTATGTTGCAATAGTATGGCTAGACCTTACCTCTGTCAAGGTTGCCGGCTACTTTTCCCTTGGCTACATCACTGAAGCAGCTGAGCTTGGATTTTATGTATATGAGACCAGAGAAGTTCATCCTAAGTGAGTTGTCAGGCATCCTACCTCGTACGGGTCTAATACGGTCTTTAGTCATCGACATGTCAGATACGCCTTATTCTATCAAAGTCTGGCTCTTATTGCATGCATTCGAAATGGCATCGTCACGGGCGAGAAGCAGGCGAAATATCTTGCTCAAGTAAATGCTAATCAAATGTACATAAGAAAGTGAGTGCTCCAGAAAACCTGAGACTCGCCGATTTCACCATATTATCTTAGGTGGTTGTCACCAAGCCCTGTCAATACAAGTACATGGGTTGCTCTGATAGTAGGCTCACTCTAGATTTGCCTTATTTATTTCTTACTTTAGTTTTTAGGACGCGGAGCTAGCAGCGCTAGCAGGTTCTCCCGATGCATTCAAACTCTATGATGTTGCCGTAAAGTATGTACTGTATCTTCGAACTAATCTGTCGCTGAAGTGGAAACTAGACTTGCTGTTAATAATGACTGGCTCGCAGAAGAGGGATGGGGCTTGTACCTTGTGAGAATTTTTTTGTTATCAGGTCACCGATTTCTCATAACTCGCAGCAAGGGTCACATTTTGTAAAATGTGGAGTGGAAAGCCTTGGCGGAGAATTGCAGCGTCGAGGAATTTCCCGCCATGCTCAGTGGGGAGCCCAGGGAATTGTGTATGCACCAACTCTTCTCACTTATACTGCTGACAAAGACGTTCCCCAGGAACTCCCTGAACATGTTATGCGGTTCACGGAACCAGAATACATTGAAGCGGCCTATCTTTTCTTCAGATGTTGCTGTGCAGACGGAAGCAGTCGCTCTCAACTTTTCAGCACCCGTTTACAATCCCCAGAGCCGAATGGACACATACGATGACCAAGAGTCCACTTTGAGCGCGGCCGATCTCGCAGCCATTCTGAAATGGAGCAAAGACATCTCGAGCGACATCAATCTCTCGTCTGGTGAGGAAAGCTTGCTATCGTATAAGCCTGGCGGACTGAATTTATATCCGCAGCTCTGCAAAGGTTGACAGAAATTGCCACAGGTAGTCTGGTTGTATGTTGACAGGAAGGATGCTGATGTCCCGTATAGAAACCTGCGGTTCTCAAAATACTTGTGGTGTGTACCGTTGTCGCTGTTTTTATTGCTATGACCTGATGTTATGAGAAGTTGTTATTGCCAGAGAAGCAGGCGATTACACAGTTGCAACAAGCATGGTCCCGCCTGATCTGTGTCAGGTCCACGAGTTTGTCTTTCCTCTTCGTGTTTTCCAGAGTTACACTAATATTATTCATGAATGCAGAAATCCGAAATCGATCCGGATGATTAGTGATCCTCTACAGAAAGCAATCATCCAACATGGTAGGTCAAGAACGTTACCTCATCAAGTAGATCTGACGAGCTTGGTTGCAGCATTAAACTCGAAGGAGCGAGTCTATTATGCGGACGCCTCGTTGGATTCTCGGTTCTCCTCTGAGGCTGGACAAACACCTCATCGTTCGGTCATATGCCTCCCAATCTTCAGCAATCGTGGTCAAACGTTCGGTGCCGTTTATTTTGCATCAAAATATCCATTTAGCCAGAATACTGTCACCATCTTGACTTTACTTTGCCAACAAGCCAGTATCAGTATTGCAAACGCTCTCTTGTTTCGCTCAGTTCAAGCTGGTACTCGAGAGAATTTGAAGATGATCGCCGCTCAGCGAGAAGCATTGGAGGCGGCAAGGAAAAGTCGAGAAGACGCTCTGAAGGCCACTAAAGTTATTTTACCGCAACTTATGCTTTTCGTCATGGTCTAACACCACCCTCACAGATCAAGAGCAATTTCTTGGCATCCATGAGCCACGAGCTGAGGACCCCCTTCAGGTACCCACCTCTTGCTATACACTTGCGTATGATATTGATCTATCATTAGCTCGTTCTACGGCCTGCTAGATCTGTTGAGTGGAACTGAACTTAATCCAGGACAAAGCGAGATTGGTCGGTTCCGTTGTTACCAAGCAATAGAGCAGTGACTGACAGAACTTCTTCACAGTTCAGACAGCCAAACAATCCTGTGAACTCCTCCTCAAGGTTGGTACTCTCATACCTCAACCTGATGATGGGATGGCTAATGGCGGATTATAGATCATCGACTCCATTCTCGATTACAGCAAACTTGAGGCGTCAGGTAAGCATGATGCGCATCAATTCAAAATGCTTTGATTAGAGCATCTTTTTCTGTAGCTGTGAAACTTGAGCCCAGCGGATTTTTAGTAGAAGTGAGTGCCCTAACGAGCATGCTGTAGACTGCCCGTATTGACGCAACTCCCTAGAACATCATTGCTGTAAACCTCCCTTCCAATCAGATCTTGGTCATATGGGTTGACATTGTGATTAAGGATTGTATGGAACTACTCTTGCCTATGGCGGCCAAAAAACTCGATCTCTCGTTCAATATCGATATTGATGTGCCCCCTTGTATGTAACCTGCATCGTTCCACTCGAGAACGTGCTAACTTCTCTTTCATCAGGGGTGTTCGCCGATTACGCCAGAATTAGACAAGGTGATTGGGCTTCGAATTTTCCTTTATTTCTTCCTCCTAAAAGTTGGTTACTTGCAGTTCTGATGAACCTCATCGGCAACGCGGTCAAATTCACCCCTTCGGGGTCCGTCAAAGTTGTGTGTTCCCTGGACAGCATTCCAAGTGCTTCACCAGGTGATATTCATCTCAAATTCGAAATTCAGTGAGTTTTATCTATCATATACCCGTTTCTTGTCCAACGGAGTTTCACAGCGATACTGGAATTGGACTTTCTGCAACTGATGTCGACCTTCTATTTGTCCCATTCCAGCAAGCAGACGTGAGTTATGTTTGCCATGTTTCATTCTTTTGTTCTACATAACTCGCAACAGAATTCTTCTACTCGTCGATTTGGTGGGACAGGATTAGGTCTTTCCATTTCCCGCCAACTCGTGAAATTGATGGGTGGTGCCATTGGTGTAACTTCTGAGCCAGAGAGTGGTTCCATGTTCTGGTTTACAATCCCTGTCAAAGTTTACAACTCGGAAGAATCACAAAGGGTAATTACTTCCTTACCATCCACAACTCTCCTATCTTCATATAGTTCTATCTAGTATGCTCAAGGCGTGGAGACAATGCGTTCTGCGCTTGTTATCCCACGACCCCTACAGATTCTCGTTACCTCTGGCTCGGAGGCGACACTTGCACTCCTTAGGACCATGTTGCAAGGATTTTCTGTGACGATGGTGTCGTCTGCGGAGGAGACAGGTCATTACCTGCAAGCATACAATGCCCATGGTCCGCCATTGGACTTCGTGATCCTCGATGATCAATCCGAAACGCACGCGGACAACCTTGCTCGGCAACTACATGCTTCCGGACTTGTTCCCTTTGCTGAGACAAAAATCATTCACTTATACACGCCCACGACAAGCAGCTCTGGTCAAGCAGTTTTTGCCGATAGCACAATGCTTGGTGTAGTGAAAATGACCAAACCACCGAGATTGACTCGATTATTGCAGGCCCTCGCCAACCTCAAAAATCTAACGCATCTCGTAGCTCCACACCACCCCAGCGAGATAACCAAAGCAATCGAGGATCTTGCCAATGCTCAACGGACACTCCATGGAAATGTGCTGATTGCAGAAGGCAAGTTTTCTTAGACCCCTCTAATAGATGACTCGACATCTCTTCTATTTCTATTAGATAATCCGATTGCGCAAAATCTTCTCGTGAAGCAACTTCAACGCTACAATCTTAATGTTTTCCCAACAAGTAATGGAGAGGAGGCAATAGCAGGTATTCCGATGACTGTGTCCCTGCCTCACTTATTCGTCTGATAGTCTCGACAGAGTGGGAGGCCCATGAACCAGGTTTCTTCAGTGTCGCCCTCTTTGATCATCGTGAGTACCCATCTCCTCACTCCCGAGTTGCTCACATTACCAATAATATAGATATGCCAATCTGTGATGGAGTTGAAGCCGCTAAGCGGTTGCGAATTTTGGAAAGCAAGCGCAAGGTTCCCGTCCTGTTACCCAGTAAGCCTTAATCGATGTGGGGCTATGAATTTGGCTAACAATGCTGGCTAGTTGTTGCCCTTAGCGCCGACTGTCAAGATTCTACGAAACAGCTCTGTCTTAGTGCAGGCATGAACACATTTTTCAGCAAGCCTCTCAAGAAAAGTAAGCATGACATGGCATAAGAAATTCACCTGACTAACTTATTTCTGTAGGCGATTTAGTATCGTTGATGTCCATGTTCGGGCATACTGCGGGTTGAATACCTCTACTAACCCCCTTATCTGTCATCATCACTGGGAATTTAAATGTATAAATTTATGGGTATTTGTTGCAACGTAGCATACACACGTTCGGCGTAATGTAAGATTCTCAATGGCGTATTATGTTTGTACAAGATGGCTCGTGAAGAAGTCTAACAGCGATAGTGATGTCCGTGATCATCATATAGGGAACATCAGTCAACAAGAGGCAAGACAGCAAGCTTGGACGAGGAGAGGAAATATAAGGCAGCAAGTGCTAGCACTCGTCACCGGCCACCTTGATGATAGTTGGGCATATAATTGCCGAAGGCAGGTTGCACTTGCTGTATTGGCTGCGCTTGGGGTTGCTGAGCCTGTTGGCCATGTGCTTGTTGGTATGCAACATACGCAGCACTTGGTTGGCCTGTCACATGAACTGGTACCAGTTGGTATCGGGTCTGTTGAGCTTGGGGCTGGCCCTGTACAGGTGGAACATTATATGCGGGGTGTTGAGGTTGCTGCTGTTGCTGCTGCTGCTGGTATTGCTGGGCTTGATGGCCGTGAGGATGCGGGAAGTTGAAAGCAGGGGGAGGCATAGCCGCAGGAGCTGTGTTCAAACCGTAAGGGGTTGCCGGCGCGATGTTCGTGAAGTAAGGGTGGGATAGGGCTTCAGCTGCTGAGATTCTTTCGGCGGGATCAAACTTCAGCAATCGCTCAAGCAGGTCAATGGCTACGAAGAAGGTCAATAAGTCTATGCTAGATATTGACAGTGAAAGGTTTACCCTGGGGCGACGCTTTAGGTAGGACTTGTTGGAAGGGCATCTTGGCATAGCGAGGGAACTGCTTGATCTGGAGTTCAGGCTACAGTCAAGGAAATTAGATTGATTATCCGCAAAAACAGTCAATTAAACCCAATATACTCACTGTTTCCTTGAATATTTTCTGGAACTGTGCCTCGGAAGGGGTACCAATGATCCTCATGATATGCAACAGCTGATCTTGGTTGTCTCTTCCTCTGAATAGAGGCGACCCCGAGATCATCTCGGCAAAGATGCAGCCGCACGACCAGACGTCTATGGAGGTGCTGTACGTTCTTGAACCTAAGAGAACATCTGGTGCACGATACCATAATGTAACCACCTTTTATGTCTCAACATAACTCCGCACCCATAGTGAAATGATCAACATACTTCATTTGAGAACGTGTTCACTGGAACTCCAAACGCCCTTGCCAACCCAAAATCTCCGAGTTTCAGCTCCCCTTTCCGATTAATAAGCAGATTTTGCGGCTTGAGGTCTCGGTGAAGAACTTGGTTTTCATGACAAAAAGCGGTCCCCTTCAAGAGTTGAAACATGAAGCTGCGAACGGTGTTCGGATCGAGTGCCCCACGATCCCCATGTTGATCCATGTACTTCTTCAAATCTTGCTCACAGTACTCGAATATAAGAACCAGCTTCGTTTCGGTGTGAATGACGTCGTGCAATCGGACGATGTTAACATGCTTCAGTTCCTTCATCAGCGAGATCTCGCGGATTGCGGTGGATGGTGTTCCTTCTTCAGCATCGAGATGAATCTCTTTCAGGGCGACAATCTCATTCGTAGTCCTTGATCGTCCCTTTTATGCCTTCAGAATGTGTCATAAAAACGTAGCTGAGAGGTCACCTTGAACACTGTAGCGTAAGTCCCCTCGCCTGTAATGAAATATAAGACTGAGGTTGACTCATGTTGCCACTTGCGACCCACCCAGCTTTTCCAACTGCAAGAGACTATCAGAATAGGCGCATGAGCGAACATCGCTGCACTTACCTGTATGTAATTCATGACTTTCCAAAGGCGAGGTGGTGGATGGAGAGAAAGGAAGAACAAGGGTTCGGAGCCCACTACAATACCAGCATCTGATTAGATTGACTGGGACGGATCACGTGAAATCAGACGGATGAACAGAAATTTAAAACTTATGAGCAACTTATTGATCTCCATCCCCTCATTGGCGACTGCAGGCGATTTTACGCTTTCATGGCGTCCAAAAAAGCTTCCAACGTGAAGCCCTCAAAAAGCAGACCAGTTGCAACCTCTGCCATCTCCCAGCCCGCACTTTTAGAAACTCTGCCAATCCTTTCGTCCTTCTCAACAGCTGGAAACCTTTTTGCGTTGGTAACTCTAGCAGTCGATAAACATCGCCTTCGAGTCTATAACTCCGTCTCTGGACGTGCCATTGCAGAGCATACGGTACAAGAAGGACGTGTTTCTTCGCTCGTCTGGGCTACTGTAGCGCTCAGCAGTGGGCCATCTGCCGAAACCAATTCTCCAACCAAGAGACGAAAGAGACGAGCAGAAAATGACACGGAGAAGGAAGAGCGCCAAACCGAGGCAGAAGTGGCCTTACTTGGGATCTCAGATGGAACCATTCTTTTATATTCCCCTGAACAGTCGAAAATCGTACGCACTTTAAGCCATGCATCAAGCACATCACCCATCCTTGCATTGGCACCTGGTGTATCCAACAAGTCAAATCTCTGGACATCAAGCGCAGATAGCTCTACCCATCTATGGGATGTACAGAAGAATACCATTATTAGGAGTTGGAAAAACGAAGATCGAATACCATTTACATCACTCGCCGTGCAACAACCTACGAATCCTGACAATCCTACTCACCTCCTTTCTGCCCACCATCATATTCGACTCCTCACAGATGTGTCTTCACCTCAGGATCCTTCCTTGACGAGGCCCACACAAGTCGCAACCTTTACTGGCCATGCCTCGTCAATAAATATCCTACAGTGGGCAAAGGCTACCGCGACCTCACATCGTTTCTTCTCGGCTGCTGAAGGCGACCGCTTCGTCTACCTCTGGGAGTCTGAGGGTGCCTCAATAAACGAGAAACCCGTTGCATCCATACCTCTCGATTCAGATGTTAGGTCGGTATCACTCAACAGTTCAGACCCATCGCATCAAATCTTGATGGCACTGTCAACATCGGGAAAGCTCTCATTTATCCCAATTCCCTCCGAATTCCCCTCACCTTCAAACAGTGGGGACGAAATACATAAAATCCACTCCCTCCTACCTCGTTCTACTCTTACAAGCGTCACAAAGATGAACAGTGATCCCCCCATAATCAACGTGGTGCCCATATCTGCGGTTTCAGGGTCTATCCGTGTAGCTCGTCTTGTGCAGGGCATAAAACCTGTCTTTGACCTTGTTGTAAGTTACTTGGTTTTTTTTTCGTTCACGGCTTGATTTTTGACGAGATTTCAGCGTTACATAGACGAAGGTGGTAATTTTATTCAAAATTTAAGCTTGGGGGAAATTAGCCAGGCCGAGATAGATGTTGGGTCCCAGGTCGGTTATTTTATTGCTCCCAAACGAGAAAAGGTTCTTAATGCACACTCTCCAGTCCACATCGATAAAACGCTATACAGAGCCATCATCCTTAGGCGTTGGTTCCGGAATCGATCCTGACTTTGCGGATGGTAATGAAGATTCTATTGCCCAACGCGAAATCGATGGATCTCTGCAAGTAGATCTTGCTGAGCTATCCCTGGGACAGAGGCTAGCTGCGGTCACAGCAGGTGACGTCGACCCAACGTCTGGAAGTGAAGAAGAGGACCCAGGGGAGAGTTCTTCACGGAAGAGAAAGCCAACTCGGACCAATGTCTCAGTGATCCCTGCCAATTCCTTGACGCGAACCCTGATACAAGCTTTGCATTCATCGGATAGCCGGCTACTGGAAATGTGTTTGATGCATTCTGACCCCATACTGATTCGGAACACTGTCCGAAGGCTGCCGCCGCAGCTTGCCATCCCTCTGATCAACGCATGCGTGGAGAGGCTAGGAAGAGGTGCACGAGCCGCCAATATGAAAGGAAGGGGGGGAGGTGCAAGCTCACAACGTGGGTCAGCCCTTGTAACATGGGTGAACACCGTGCTCGCAGTCCATACTGGGCATTTGATGACAGTAAGCCGCAAGTTTTCTCAATAATAGTAGGAGACTAATTCTCTTCCAAGATACCAGACCTTGTGGCTCGTCTATCAGGTCTCCATGCGACATTAACTGCGAGGCTGAGTCTCCACGACAGTCTACTTTCTTTGAGCGGTCGATTAGACACGGTGCTGTCGCAAGTTGAGTTCAGAGCATCCACTGCCCCAGCTCCTGTGGGTCCTTCGCTGGCCAAGTCTGCGAAAAATAAGCAAGAAAATGTATTCAAGCGGTACGTTGAAGGCGAAACGGAATCCGAAGATGAGGGGGACGGAGATATGGACGTTGAAGTAGAAGAAGGAAGTGATGATGAAGGAAGTGTAGAAGACATTGAGCTGGGGGGAGACAGCGAGAGTGACGAGGAAGAAGAAGACGATAGCGAGGATAGCGAAGGAGCCCACGATTTTATTGATGACGAAGCGGAAGAAGAGTATAGCGACGAGGAGGACGAGGAAGAGAGTGAATAGACGCGCGGGGAGGGGATAGAGTTCAAAGCCTATTTACGTTTAAAACTCCGCGTAGCCATAATAGGTGATTTCACTCGCTGTACCACGTGCTATGCTTGAGTCTGTCCAGTCCCACGGTCAACCAACTTCTGTTTAATTTGAAGGCCTTCGAACCTTGAGCAAGCCCAAGTTGCACTTCCTCCTGTCCGTCCTCTAAACTTCTCTCGCACCACGCAAAATCTGGTTCAGCAATGGGGATCGTTGCAAGCTGCTGTGAATCGTGCTGTACGTGGTCCTTGGTCGCGCCGCTGCTGGGTCACTCACCGCTTCAAATACGTCAGTCCAAGGGCGCAGGTCGCAATCTTACGAGCCTTTGTTACTGGAGAATGAACGAGAGGCGGTAGCAGACTTGCTTCAGTATCTGGAGAGTGAGTATTTGTGATCTAGGTGGCTCTTGCGTGCATGCTCACTGGTTGGTGACAGACCGAACTACGACCAACTTCTTCACGGGATCTCCTTTGTCCGCTTTGACGACGCTTTCATTTTCAGACAATGTTGACCTGCAGAGGAGTGCTGCTCTTGCTTTTGCGGAAATCACGGAAAAAGAAGTTCGCCCAGTTGGTCGAGACACTTTGGATCCTATCCTTTTCCTCCTCAGCAGCCATGACACGGAAGTGCAGCGGGCTGCCAGTGCTGCGCTCGGGAATTTAGCTGTCAACAGTACGCTTCTGATGCCTTCCCTGAAAGAACCTTCGTTAATTTCTCTGTGATAGCCGACAACAAGCTGCTCATCGTAAAGCTTGGAGGGCTGGAACCTTTGATTCGCCAAATGCTCAGTCCGAATGTCGAGGTGCAATGTAACGCTGTTGGATGTGTAACAAATTTGGCTACCCATGGTCTGTCGTCTATCATGATGCTAGCGGGAAAACGGCTAACTCGGCGGATAGATGACAACAAGACGAAGATCGCCAAGTCGGGTGCTCTAGTACCGCTAACACGACTTGCGCGCTCGAAGGATATGAGAGTTCAACGCAATGCCACCGGCGCTCTTCTCAACATGACACATTCGGGTTCGTATCCTTTTGACTTATCAAGGTGTCTACGGTTTCTCACCTAAGTGATAGATGAGAATCGGCAACAACTTGTAAACGCCGGAGCTATTCCTGTTCTTGTTAGCCTTTTGAACTCGCCCGACACGGATGTACAGTACTATTGTACAACAGCTCTAAGCAACATTGCTGTGGACGGTTGGTGCCTTTCCCACCTTCTGAAATTACATGTTCAAACATCCTGTTTAGGTGCTAACAGGAAGAAACTTGCACAAAGCGAACCCAAGCTGGTCACAAGTTTGGTTATGCTGATGGACAGTCCAAGTTTGAAAGTGCAGTGCCAAGCCGCGCTTGCACTGAGGAATCTTGCCAGTGACGGTAAGTCATGCACCCGCTTATCTTCTCGTAACTGCTTCATTTCGATCGACTATAGAAAAATACCAGCTGGAGATAGTCAAGGCTGATGGCCTCCAGTCCTTGCTCCGACTTTTGCAATCGACATACCTTCCCCTCATCTTGTCGTCCGCTGCATGTGTCCGCAACGTGTCGATTCATCCACAAAATGAATCACCTATCATCGAGTCTGGATTCCTGCAGCCTTTGATCAACTTGCTCTCCTTCAAGGATAACGAGGAGGTACAGTGCCATGCCATCTCCACTCTTCGAAACCTTGCTGCGAGCTCGGAGAAGAATAAGAAGGCGATCGTGAAGGCAGGTGCCGTCCAGTCGATCAAGGAGCTTGTGCTCGAGGTTCCCATCACTGTCCAGAGTGAAATGACAGCATGCGTTGCTGTTCTCGCACTCAGTGGTAAGCGTGGCTCCACGAGCGCAGGGTTTACTTCTAACACACTTTCACAGATGAATTGAAAGGCCAATTGTTGGAGATGGGAATTTGCGAGGTTCTCATCCCTTTGACAAACTCACCAAGTTCTGAAGTCCAAGGCAACAGCGCTGCGGCTCTTGGCAACCTCTCATCGAAAGGTGTGTACTTGGCGACAGCACAAGTGTTCTTGACTCTGAGATGAATTGCTCGTTGTAGATGGCCGGTCTCCTACAGATGACTACTCTGCCTTCAACGATGTCTGGGATAAACCTGATGGCGGTATGCACAAGTACCTGTATCGATTCCTGACCAGCCCGGATGCAACGTTCCAGCACATTGCTGTGTGGACAATCGTGCAACTGCTCGAATCTGGCGGTATGTTGTTTGAACTGTGGGCCTGCGCCGTCATCTAATCCTGCCTTCAGACCCTCAACTGATTAGCAATATCCGGGGCTCGGCCATCCTTATTCCCAACATTAAGACTCTCTCTGCCTCACGAGAGACGTCGCCATCGTCGTCCGTGGGAACACCGCGGTCGCACCACTCGCAGCAATCGTATCAGGAGACGGACACAAACGATGGTCAGGGAGAAATCCAGATCCTGTCTCGTAGGATCCTTGAGATTGTTGAGCTCGATATTGATGGTTTGGTATCAACGAGTATGCCTGGATCGCAGGTACAGCCAGGTTCATCAATAGGGAGCTCGAGCCGCGACCATGAAGAACTTCGACGAAGTGTAAGGGAGGCGTTTGCTCCTGGGTCGCATCGTTAGAGTTAGTAACCAATGTAGGCGCTTGTGTATGTCTGTGCATGGACGATTTGTGTTCTTGTGGCATAGTTGCTTATTGTCACCTATTGGCCGCCTTTGCTCGTGACTGGTTGGTGTTCGTTATCATATATTATACTCTTCAATCTCTTGTCTTGTTTCATCGTAGTCTTAGGTGTTTCCAATATGAGGGAACCGTGTTTAACCTGTGTGTGCCAATGGCCGAATATGAGAAAGTGATGGGCTTGGAGCCACACCGCAGCCTCGTGGTTCGCATGAAAGCCGGAAGGGTTTTGGTTCTTGTACCGCTCCTTGTGCCGAGCTTGGAGTGTGCTCGACGCTCTTCCTCCCTCCTTCCATCCCCCTCCTTGACTTTCCAGGGCTCAGGTAGCCCACAGTTCCTACCTTTTTGTACACAGACCATTCACGACTACCCTTATTATTCTCTCCCCCACTCCCAATTGCCCCTCTCACGATGGTTTCATTCAGGCGGATCCAGGTCTGCGCACTCCTGTTGGCTATCGATCCATCACTTGCCTCGCATACCCTTGTTCGACGGGCAGTCAGCACGCTCCACAAGAAAGCCGTCCAACAGACCCACAGCCTTGCGCAGGATCTACGCATGGCCTTTGGCGGAATCATTGTTCCTCGAGCAGATGCAAGCGAACCGAGACATGTGGTGTATTGCAGACCCGGCAGACAAACGGGACAAACGCCTCTTGGTCCATCGGGAACCGGAAGTGGTACCGGCAATTCGAGCACGACTGTGAGCGGTAGCAGCGTTGGTGGTGGAAGCACATCGCGTCGCCCCGCACCGTCGACCACGAAGGGAGGAGTAACTCCCTCTCCTTCAGCATCCTCGCCTTGGAAGCTAATCGATTCCCATGTACGTTAATTGGATACTCATCTCATCCGAATTTCTCAACCTGATTTCCATCCACAGCAAGGAAACAATTTTTTCGAGGGATGGGATTTCTTCACTCTCCCGGATCCGACGCATGGTGAGCACTACTTTCAAGGTAGTAGGTTTCTAGTTATACTCATTACTTTATCCCAGGTATCGTGGACTTTCTCGATGAGAATGCAGGGGTAATTGCAATATTTGCTCGTCCCTGCTGTGCCCCGCTAATCATGGTGTACAGCGAGCAAATGGATTGTTGGAGGTGAATTCGGCTGGCAATGCCATAATGCGAGTTGAAACTACTCCGACTGTGCCTGGAAATCGCAAGAGCATTCGTATCACAACGAAGGCCCAATTTAATGGTGGCCTGGTCATCATGGACTCCGTGCACATGCCTTCGGGATGCGGTGTTTGGCCGTAAGTCTTTGCCCTTTGTCATCAAAATTTGTTTTCTAAATAAAACACCTCAGTGCATTTTGGTCGAACGGTCCGAATTGGCCAGCAGGTGGAGAGATAGACATTCTCGAGGGCGTTGGAGACTATACGAACAACCAGGCAACCATCCACACCAACGTTGGTTGCACTCTGGCTAGTTCCAGTGCAAACGCTCTGGCGATCTCAGGGAGCGTCATTGGGGGAACGGACTGTGCAGCCCTGACCACTGGTAATCAAGGGTGCGGGATTCGTTCAGCGTCCAATAGATCTTTTGGTTCGGGATTCAATGCAGATGGCGGTGGTGTATACGCAAGTGGGTTATCCATTAATCATCTCGACCCCCTAGCATGGCTGACTGCTACTTCAGTGAAATGGGATACGACTGGCGTGGCTATCTACTTCTTCCCCCGAGGAAATGTGCCAGCAGATATCACCGCGGGAGCCCCTCAACCTGACACCTGGGGTGCCGCCCAGGCTAGATGGCCTGCCGCTTCTTGCGATCCCTTCAAGTTCTTCAGCGATCATCACGCTATCTTCGATACCACGTTGTGGTGAGTACTCTTTTTTTATCCCTTCGCCCCGTACAGTCCGGGAAGAACACGCAACTGACATGTTACTTCTCGAACTCAGCGGAGACTGGCAAGGTGGGGTCTGGAACGCCGCTGGTATTCCCGGCCAAGAGCAAAGCTGCGCTCAGAGAACTGGTTTCTCGACATGTGAGGCGTTCATTCGGGCCAAGGGTGATTCTATGAAAGAAGCCTGTAAGCAATTACACTGCTGACATGCGGACTGTTCGCTGACTAGGATTTTCCTTACCAGATTGGGAGGTCAAGAGCGTCCAGATCTATCAGCTGAAATGATGAAGTTTATCTGGCGGGCTGAGGCGGGCTGACGTTTGCCAAATAGCTTATGATATTTGTGACAGACACGGCACGCCCCTTCTTGCACTTTCTGGGTTTTATGTCTTGTGTCACTTGCGGCATTTATGTACCACGATATATAACGAATCATGCGAATGAAACGGAATTCGGGATGGAAC
>Ga0247742_10000276_pt1 | contig 44230 bp, 44 predicted proteins | sample UWRJL208509C2_FD_180944 | JGI IMG/M metagenome (GOLD analysis project Ga0247742, IMG submission 180944) | Plant litter microbial communities from Arlington Agricultural Research Station in Wisconsin, United States - UWRJ-L208-509C-2 | ecosystem: Environmental > Terrestrial > Plant litter >...
TGCCACTGGCCGAAAGATCTATCTTGTCGATTGGGACCAGCACGGCGCGGTGATCGACGATGGCGTCGCCGAGCCGAACACCTCAGGAAAAATCGCCAGGAGCGTCGTCGAACTCTGGAATTCCACATTCCACTGAGCCGGATCGTGTGTGCAACCCGATTCAGCCTCATCTGTCTCGCTGTCTCGCTGTCTCAATGGACCTTGGCGCCGCGAACGCAGCCTACGGTCCTCCGAAACGAAGAAGGCCCCCGATTTCTCGGGGGCCTTTCCACTGTGGGTCGATTGCAAAACCAAAAACATGGCCCGCTCAGCCAGTGATACAAGGGTCTCTAACGGCGCTCAATTCTCCGATCCTCCACCGAGCTGTGGCAAATCCTCCGATGAGAGGAAGCTGGGTCGAGCGAGACCGGCTTTGAACGAGCACCCGGCACTCGGGTGCACCGAAATTCCCGCTCGCAGCTCATTCCGCCCGAAACTCCCACTTCAACGTTTTCGGCCATCGGGCGGAGGTTACGGAATTAGACGCCGGTCGCGGAGGTCCTGGAAGATGCGAAGGAACATGGTTTCGGTGTCGACGTAGTCCTATTCGACGACGAGATCGGCTAGCGCGTCGATCGCGTACCAGAGTGCCTTGAAAGCCTCGTGCTGTGCGTCGGTAAAGCCCGCGGCGTTTCCAAGCTGCGCGGCGTCATCGAGTTGAATGCGGACGGTATTGATGTCGGTCATGCCCTTATCTTCTCGCGCTTCGAGAAGGAGACTCACGCATGCCATAGGTGCGGTAGTTTCTTGCCAGTTCCTCAGCCGCGAAATCGGCCTGCTGGTCGTCTTGGTCATCGCCGGCACCGGCACGGTTATTTTCGGAGAAGGCCGTTCACGGCGTCGTCGCGAAGCCCCACGAACCCGGTATTCGAGCTCGGATGACTCCGAGGCCGGGCGCCGTAGTCGCCCGGCCTGTCGCAGCCATAAAATCAGACTTGTGACCGACGAAGAGGCCGAGCCCCTAAGCGACGAGAAACCACGCATCACCATCCTCCTCGGAGCTGGTGCGTCGTGGGACGCGGGCCTGAACCTCACGAGCGATCTCGCCCGGATAGTCGTTGCGGGAGTTGAGGGCCAGGGACCAACCCCGCCGCCAGCCGTTCAGGCACTTAACTTTGTCTACTCACAGATGATTGGTTACCAGGGCGAGGACGGTGACAACCCACTCTCGGCCGTCAATATCGAAACCCTCATTTCGGCGCTGCGTCTTCTGGCACACCGCTCATCACATGAAGTGGCACCGTTCGTGTCGGCCTGGAAGGCGGGCGCTCTCGGCTTCTCGACCACGGAGACCGACCCTGTGCTCGCGAGAAGGCTCGACGACACCGTGCAGGCGGTTGCCCTCGGAGGACTTGCTCGAGCAACTGCATTTCCCGGAGGTCTGGCTGCGCTGATTCGCGAAGTGACGCACACCGGTCCGGCACCTGAGGTGTTTCAGGACGCCGAAGCCGAGGTGCTCCTCGGAATCAGTTCGGAGCTGAGCAATATCAAGACGACCGCCTACCTGTCTCCTTTGGCGGATCTCGCCCGCGCTCAACGTGGTGGCCTCGATGTGGTCACTTTGAACTATGACCTCGCGATCGAGAGCATGGCCAGCGCGGAGGGGATTCCGCTCGATCGCGGTGTGGAGAGGTGGGTCCCGGGAACACCGCTTGCCTTCGACCGAGCCGACGGCGCGATGAACCTGATCAAGGTGCACGGATCTCTGGACTGGTTCTTGGACGACGCCCGCGAAAGCGGGTGGCTGGCACGTCCGCGATTGCAGGTAGAGGACGTGACGAAGACCCGCAAACTGCCGTGGATCGTGGTCGGCGACCGCGAGAAGCTGGCAACTTCGGGTCCGACGCTCGCACTGCTTAACTCCGCCGAGGTCGCGCTCGCGAAGGCTCAACGGCTCATTGTGGTCGGTTACTCGTTCGGTGACGCGCACATCAACACGATGGTCCGCGACTGGCTCAACGTTGACGAGCAGCGAACGCTAACCGTGATCGACCCCGGCTGGATTCCCAGCCAACCACGGGCCTGGCGCGTAACCGAAGACCCCACCATCCAACAAGCGCTGGCAATCATGGCAGCGCAACCGGAATCCGTCGGACCTTCGCGGGTGAAAGTCCTGGTCAATAGTGCTGCCGACGCTCTTCCGGAAGCGATCCTCACTCCGCACGAGTTGTTACCTCGGGCGAGGCTGTACATTGTGGCGTGCGGCGAAGAGCGACAAATCAGGTTTAGAGTCACGAACCCTGGAGTCGACCTATTCGATGTGCGCGTGACAGCGTTCGCGAAGAAACCCGAGTTTCATGTCATGCCGCTGCACCGCGCCGATGGACACGAAGGACAACCCGTGCCGAATGGGTTGGCAGTCGGAGATCTGCTCAAAGGCGAGCACATGGATTTCCTCGCAGACGACGAATGGGATCCGACAGCGGAGATCGAAATCACCATTTCGGGCCGTTCCGCCCTCGAAACGGAGGCCCGCACGTCGGTGACAAGAGAACTAGCCGCTTCGTCAGTCGCGAGCTAACGCTTCCGTAGCTGGCGCCCGTGCCGTCGCGTCTCCGCTCAACTCGCCTAGGTGTCGTCGGGGGAGCACGACGATAAAATGGGTTGAGCGGGCCATTCGAGGAGGCAGCATGGGCGAGAGGCTCGATGAGGAGACGCTCGAATCACTTGTGACGATGCGCCTGAGATCAGCCGGGGTCACCGCACCAGCCCAGATCGAGCGAGCCGTCCAAGACGTTCTCACCCAGCTGCGAAGTAGGGCAAGCCTCGGGATCGGAATCTCGAAAGCGCCAACGGTTCCGGCCGGCTACGCCCGCGCCCTGCAGGCCTCCGAGAATCTCTGGCGCGAGATCGACGAGGAGTTCGGCTTCTTGACTAGCGCAGAGGTCGCAGTGGCGATCGGCTCGAAGTCGCAGAACCGCTACCTCGCGTCAGAGCTTCGACGGAAGGGTAAGTTGCTCGGCATTCGTCGTCTGAACGCGTATCGCTATCCCGGTTTCCAGTTCCTGTCCGACGGCGCCATCCACCCCGTGATTAGCAAGCTGGTCTCTTTGATGCGCGAAGGGAGTTGGTCGGAAGGGAGCTTCATCATCTGGCTTTGCAGCCCATCGCGAGCTTTCGCCGACGGTGGCCGCCCCGTCGACCATCTCGACGATCCAGACCTGGTGCCGGCCGCGATCGCGATGATGGCTGTCGATTGGTGACAGCAGGAAGTGCGCCGTTTTCTGGCAGCTTTAGCGACAACACCACTCCTGCGGACTTCTCTCCCGACCGCGACCTCTTCGCCCGGCTTCAGTGATGCGCCACCATGTACCGGACAGCCTACGTATCGCCTTTCGGCCTGCCGACTCGGTATAGCGGGCGAGGTGCGAGCGGGTCGGTGGCGATGCGCAGCGCCCATCGTCATGTGTTGGCTGGTCGCAAATCACCCAAGAGGACATCGAGCCCAGAATCTTCCCCCTATGTCAGGCTGGAAGCTGTGGGCGCAAGCGTGAAGTCGTGACGAGGATGCTTCTGCACCACCCGTTTGTCGCAGCCGACGCCCTCCGAGGAATCAGCGAGTGGTGGGCGGTCGTCGTAATCCTCGTCGGGCTCGCGTGGATCTATCTCGCCACCTATCAATGGGCGACCGCTCTTTCCACAGTTCCACGAGTAGACCAGACCGCTTTTGAAGCTTTGTTCGGCCGGCGCCTAAGTGTTCGCTCCAAGGCCCGCCTCGCGTCACAGCCATTAAGCGCTGGATTCCCCAATTGGAATCGTGCAGTCGAAACTTACGGAACAGCAGAGCTACGTCAACGACTGGTCCTCCGAGTTGGCGACCGCGCGCTGGGATTCTTTGCATTGGTCCTTCTAGTAGCGAGCGCGTGGCCTCTGTTGTTGAATTTCATGAGCGGTCAGATGCAAGATGCAGGCATCCCATTTGAACTGGCCGCCGTAGCTTTGGCTTTTGCCGTCACAACTTCGACGTTGTGGCTTCATCAGGTGCGAGTGCGTTCCCGTTACCCGCTCGCGTGGCGATTACTCAGAGATGGGCGCGAGCTGGTGAACCGGATAGCCCGTTTCCCACCCGAGAAGGAGTTTGTCCCTGAGGAGATACAGTCGCTCCTCTCCCCAGTGGAGCAGCTCGTTCTCATCTCGTCGCGAAAGTACATCAGATCGGCTCCCGACTCTCTCGAGGCTAAGTTCCTAGCCTCAGAGGTCGCGAATCTCATTGCTGACGCACGGGCGTTGCGGGCTCCGATGGCGTTCAAGCGACCACGAGCCGTCGACGTCTACGAGTGGCTCGATTCGGCTGCGGCGACGCTCTTGCCTTCTCATCGCACTAGCCCGAATCAACTTTGCAAGAGGCGCGTCACTAAGGTCGATCCCATCGCACTCGCGTCGCGGTGGCCACCGTCTCAACGGCTCTCGCTCATGGCGCGCATGACGATCTTTTCGACAGTGATCGCCATATCGTTGACCGCCGTCGGCTGGATCTCGCGCGGCGTCGAGGTTCCTCTTGATCTCCCCACCACGGCGCTGTGGGTGAACACGATCGCGCCGATAGCGACCGTCGTGGTGGCGCTGATCGCGCTTGTTCCTGGTTTCGTCCGATGGCGCGCTAGGAACAAGACGTCCTGACTAGTTCTATCCGGCGGTATCGACAGCAACCGTGCGCGCCTCGGCTCGGCCCCGCGATGTCAAATGCCACGATTGACAACCGCCGCACCAGTAGACCCTCCGCGGAACCTTCTTCCCGGCTCGTGTCCCGCGTCGAGTAGCGATCAGCGCGCCGTGCGGCCCACTCGGTTTGGTGGTCGATCTTCGTGCAGGGGTCCCACGCGCGCTCCAAATGAAGGAGTGCGCGCGGACTGATGACCCGCCCAGACCGGAGCGGCTCGCGGATGCTGACCGCTCCTGACTTTGCCTGAAGGCAACTACGCGAAAGCCGATCCACATCGGCGTCCTGGCTGCTCTTCGACCCCATCGATTGATCTTTGACATCAGCGTCTCGGCAGCTTTGGCGCATTGCCGCGCATGCTCCTCCCGGCGGCCAAACCAATCCCGCCTACGTAAGGAAACCCATGACAAACCAAAACCCGAGCAACCTCGGCCGAAAACTCACGACGGATGCCCTGGCAATCGAACTGGCTTGGTTGACTGAGGCCGCACCCGCACCTTCGCCCAATCGCCCCGCCCTTGAGAGCGAGGCGGACCTCGGCTTTACCTTGTCCGAGTCGCAGTTCGCAGCAGCCGTGCAAGACCTGCTTGAACTGAGTGAGATTCCGGACGCCTTAGAACAGGTCATCAAAAACCGCACCACACTGGCGGCTTACCGCGACGCGGGTGTCGAACCATGGGAAGTCGTCCAGCACATTCTCTCGCGCCGTCGCGAAGCTGAAGCGGCTTTCTGACCTAAGCCGATCTCTAATTCGACTCTGGTCGCGGTCGGTGATCGGACGCTATCACCGCAGCCAGAGGGTGACCTGTGTTCCGGTGCGAGCTGAGAGTCCGAGTGTCAATCGACCATCCCCGATGAGATGCAGTTTCGGTTTGGGAGCGAAATGCCAGCACGCCTGCGCTTCCGTGAACTCGTGCCGTGTGCGCGAGTGGAACAGCATCGGCTCGGGAGTTCGCTGCGACTGGTCACAGTGTGACCTGTTCTTTAGCCCAGTTCAGCCGCTCTTGCAATTGTCGAAGTACGTCAGGATCGTTCTTCCGCAGAAGCAGGCTTGGAACTCGAACGGGCGCAATTCCGCCTTTCAGGGAGATCTGGAGTCCTGGCGAGCCAGGTTGCGAGTTCATGTGGCTGATCGCCTCAATCGAACTCCAAGGAATCTCGGCGAGAACTCGGGGGCGGAAAAATCCTGCCCAGATAACAATGCCATCGGGGTTCCCCGACAAGGTGACAGTGAGAGCGAACAGCTTTCGAACTCTCTCTTCCGAGATGGCACGCGCCTCGACTAGATCGCTCGACAAGACCTTCGACCACCGAACGGTGCAGGCGGGTGAATCTGGGTTGCTCTCTCGTAGCCGTCGAAGGCGCCCTGCGCTTGGTGCGTCCACGAAAGCTATGGCGCTCACAAGAGCCAGCGTCAGGCACAGTCCGACGATGTCAATCGTGAGGCTGAGCTGGAATCCTGAGCGATCGCCACTCTCTAATTGATCGGCCAGAGTACGAACGGCCCTCACGGTTGCGAGCGCAACGAATATCCCGGCGGACACGAACAGCAGAAGCCGGCGTCTGTTCACCTTTTCATCCTTCCACTGTTCAGAAGCTATCGTCTAGCACCGATGATTGCGTCGCTCAGGGGACGAGAAATCCGACGGCTCCCGTAAGAGTTCCGTAGATCGCGCCGGCGGCAGCCTTGCCTTCTGACGCCGCTCCGATCAGCGCTCCCATCCCTCCGACCGTTATTTCCATCCAACACTTTCCGTCAAAATTAGAGAGCGAACAATCCAGGAATATTGACAGCATCCCTGTCGCTCCTGATATGGCGTCGAGGACGGGCGCCGCGGGCAGCCCGACAACGCTCGCGGCTGCAGCCCACGTCGCTACTCCGGTCCCGAAGCTGATTATGTTCAGGGCCGTACTGACACCTTTCAGAATCGGTCGACTGTCGATAGCCGGCATGTGATTCAGTGCGTACTGCTTCCCCTGCGGAGATATAGCAGTACCTTTGCTCTTGCTGCTGGGCGGATAGGCCTTTGTTGCTTTAGGGCTTGCCGATCGAACGGTGGGTCGCGCCTGCTGCGACGGGGGAACGTAGTAACTGCCCTTGTATCCCGCCGCCACCATGCTCGTGTAGCTATCGGGAGACATGTTTCCCGATAAATCAGAGTGGTTTATAGGGTCATTCGGGTAGTTGTAATCGTTCGCGTTTCCGCCGGCAACCGGATCGACACTTAGGAAGCGCCCAAAGCTCGCGATGTACTGCCGTGCCCCCATCTCGATCGTCGCTACTCCACTCGCATGTTCGGACGTTCTTTGGTGGCTACCTTCCCAGCCGTACCCAGCGTTGCCGTCTGAGGTATTGCTGGGCTGCGCGTCATCCCCAGCGGTAGTCCCGATTTCGCCCGTTGCTGCATCTAGGACTTGCCCGAACGGGTCGTAGGCCGTGAGGTGGCCCTGGCGGACACCGTTGCGGTCAGCGATGGCGATCACGTCGCCATGGATGTTGCTGTAAGACCAAACCGCGCCGTCGCTTCGAACCGAGACCATCGCACCCCCGGGGAGCGCAATTGTCCTTTCCTTAATACCACCGCCGGTGGAAGTCGTTATGTCGGGGCTATCGCCGCTTCCCGTAAACCCGTACCTGGACACCTCCGACAAAGCAAGCGCGGGCGGTGACGGTACTAGCTCTATGGCGGCGAGATTCCAGCGATCGGCGCTCGGCGCGCTGGTTCCGACGGTTGTGGCCCCAGGAACTCCGGTCGGGCCGGTGATCTTTTGCGTCCAGAAGTCGTCCCCTACCGCAGAGTCAACGAACTCGTGCAGTGTTTCTTGACCGGAAAGCGGGGTGCGTGCGGTCGCAGAATCCCAATCGTTACCTGCGGCGAATACTACCGACCCCGCTCTCGACGTGGTGAGCGATACAGCTGCCGCACCAGACCCGCCGCTTGCTTTGGAGCTGTTGCCTACCGCAGAAACGCCTGATAGCGCGACGACAGTTATGGACTGATGGAATCCCACCACTTTCTGCTTTGACGTGATTACTTCTCCCCCTAGCGGGGACGCGGCCGTTGCCTTCCAAATTTCGGAAGTACCGAATTGGTCGTTGGACCGAGCTACCAATTGCCAAGTAAGTCCGGGGCTCTTAACCGTTACCGTCTGTCCGTTCATTGCTTGCGGCCCGTCGGATTCAACAAGAGCGATTAACGTCTCGTCAGGCTTTGTTGTCGTGATTGGTGGAGCGCTTGCGGAACCGGCCAAGGACGTGCCATCGACGGACACCTGGCCTTCGACCGAGATAGCCGATTGCTGCGAGGCTGAAGGCGACGGAGTCATGGTGCGCTGGACAATTCGGTCGGTCGCGTCGCGGACGTATTCCACCGTAGTTCCATCGGTGAGGACGGTCTTCGTATGACGATCTGTACCGTCGTAAGTGAGAGCTTCGTCCGCGAGTGTGACCGTATTGCCGTGAGCATCGTATGCGAGCGATGCCTGGGGTCCTACGGTCGACAAGTTGGATCCAGTAACCGGATTTGCGCCGGTCGCTGGATTCTGGACCGCCGTCGACGTGAGCCGGTCTGCATTGTCGTAGCAGTACTTGCTAGTGGTTGTAGTGACCCCAGCAGCGCTCGTATGTGCGTCGACTGCGCCCGTGCGGTTGCCGTCGGCACCTGCTGTCGTGTTGGCTCCGCATCCGCCGGTGAGGGCGTAATCGTAGGAGAGCTCGTGCTGAGGGATGGCCGCTTGGATGAGTCTGCCGGCACTGTCGTAAGAGTAAGACGATTGCGCTGTGACCTGCCCGTCTACCAAGCTCTCGGAAAGCACTCGTCCGGATTGTGACCTAACTACTGAATCGCCGATTGAGTTCTGTCCCGGAAATGTCCAGGTCATCCCTGTGGTCGCTCCCGCAGCGTTTCGGGTGATCGCTGATAGCGCTGTCCCGTTTCCCGCCGCGCCATTCCCGTTGGGATAGTTCACGCTCGAGAGCTGCCCAAAGCTGTCGTAGGTTGCGGAGGCGATCACAGCAGGAGTTGTCGCTCCAGTCGCGAAAGACACGGAGAGGACTTGACCGTCGAGGTTGTACTCGAACGTCTCCGTCTGTGTTGAATTGCCTCCGGCCGTTCCTGTTGTTGTCGCTATAAGCCGGCCGTTGCGGTCCCATTGGTTTGTGGTTGTCGTTCCCCAAACGTCCTTATAGCTTGCTACTTGACCAAGTAAATCGGTGGTGGCGGTAACTGTGCCGATCGGGTCGCTGACCGAAGAGACGAGCGGGTCACCATTAGCTGAGCTGTAGTTGGTTGTCACAACTCGGGCGGGGCTGCCGCCGACCGCGCTATGGGCGGTTTTGGTAACACGCCCACGAGCGTCATACGAGGTGCACGTCCAGTCGTCGTCGCCGGTTCGTTTTTGGCCGACAAGGCGCCCCAAGATGTCGTAGACCGACGTTGTCGAGAGGCGACTTCCGGAGGAATTTACTGGACCGGTGCTGACCTTCGGCATTCCGTATTGGGGAGTAGAAAGCGGTATCCCACAAACTGCCGAAGCGAGGCCGAGAGCGTCTCCGTAGGACTGCACATCTCCGTAGTACTCGGTTGTCGAGGCCGTTGCGTCGCCCGCGGGCTTGATCGTCGATAAGGGGCGTAAGTAACCGCTGCCGAGGGGCTCGTAGGTCGTCTTGGTGACGAGATTCAGCCCTCCTGGGTCGATGGTCATTGAGGTTGGCAACCCAAGCCACGGAGCGGAATAAGTCGTCGCTGACTTGATGGAGGGCACCTGGGCGGATGACGCCCCCGACCCGGTAGGGGCGGAGTCGTCCTTCACGGAACCGGTGCTCAATCCATAGTCAGGAGTGAGGGCGCTGCCAGGGACAATGCTGTCGGCACCACCGTTGAGCGACCACTCCAATTTCAAACTCGCGACCGACGTATCTTCTGAGTAATCGAGTCGGATACGACGGGACTCGCCCGCACTAACGGAAATGGGCGTGTTCCCGGCGATTGTCGCTGCGCCACCGGTTGAGTTGTTGACGACCAGCACGTCGTTGAGCCACACCCTAGTTCTGTCGTCGGCGAGAGTTTTCACAATGTACGTCCCCGCGGTCGGAAAGGTGATCCGCCCGGTGAGCCGGATCGAGAAACTGTCGGCGTTGATCCCTGCTGCAGGCACACCAGTGCCCCAATCTGCATTGACCGAGCCGTCGGAGACGCCAGCCAGCCCGAGGGCCATGAGAGCGGGTACCTGAGCGAAACCAGAGTTGTTGTAGTAGACGGCGTTGAGTCCCGTCATTCCCATGTCATAACTCGTCGAGGAATGGGCGGGCGCGCTGGCGCAGGAGGCTAGGGGTTTATTGTCATTTCCAAAGCAGGCGGCTTGTGCGGGTCCGTACATGTCGGTAGCGCGGTCGGTCACAGGGTCGAAGATGGTGGTTGCCTTGCGTCCGGCGGCATCAGTGCTACTCAATAGCTGATCTTTGTCGCTCCAGGTCCTCTGCCCGGTGAGACCGCTGGGTGAGGTTGCTGTGAGCTGACGCATCGCCCCGTCGTAAGTCACCGCAACAGAGTGACCTGAAGGCGATCCGGTTAGGACCTGGCCCGCCGCATCGACATAAGTCGTCTTCGAAGAGGGCGAGTAAGTGTAGGTCTTCTGTGGTCGCGCCGAAGCTGTGACGCCGTCGGGCGAGGGCAAGGAGATAGATGAGGCGCGCCCCGACCCGTCGTAGGCAAGAGAAACCGCGTTGGCTGGTGCTGGAATGCGGCCGCTGTCGGCCTTCAGCCAATCGTTGGATAGCGAACCTCGTATCAGAGCCATGCGCCCGTTCTCGTCGTATCCAAACGTTGAGGACTCAGCACCCGGGTCCAAAATTTGTGCGAGCTGTCCACCAGTGTTGTACATCAATTCGGTGGTGTCGCCCTGACCCGAGACGTGTCCGGGGTAGACGATTCGACAGAGCATTCCTGCGGGCGGGTTCGAGTAGCTAGTTGGCACTCGACAAGCGCTACCTGCGGAGTCGGCGTTACCGCCGTCAGTATCTGCTCCGGACAGCCCTACGGAGGCTGCGGAATCGCCGGCGTAGGCGAATCTCACCTGACGCGAGTATGTGACCGGCGATCCGGATCCGGACAGCGGATCTGAAAGGCTTTCAATCTGGCCTGTAGTTGCACGATAGCTGGCGATAGGTAGGGCAGGTTTTTTCACACCGGACGGCACGGTTACAGACTGGACGCGACCCGCAGCATTGAAGTTGAAGATTGTCCCGTTGTCATCGTTAAGGGTGACGAGGCCGCCAGACGTTAGAGCGAGAACGCCGTACTCACCCGCCGGTGGTGCATACCCACCGTCGCTCTTTTTCACGAACGTGTGCACACCGCCGGTCGTATCGGTAAGAGCGATGCCTCCCTCAGTTACAGCAGCGGAAGCGTAGCTTTGGCTGTCCCCTATCTGCGGAGACGAAGCGGACCAGCCGGCTGGCATCGTTTGGAACTTCGTGGTGAACCACGTAGCCGGGACCACAAAAACACTTCCCGCAGCGTCTTTCGCCCACACCTGGACGGTCGCGTCTCCCACGCCTTCGTAATAGTCGAGCTGGAAGGGGACAGGCGCCGCCTGGGGCGCGCTCGGAACGGAAGCCCATTGAGTCCCGCCTACCGAGCCGGACCACTGGTCAATCACTTTCGAGCCATTGATGGTCATCACGGCGCCGTCGTCACGCTGAAGTCCGAATGTGTAAGGGCCGCCCGCCAAGGGCATTTGGATAAACCCTGTCCACCGCGCGAGGAAATAGTCAGTCGGCACTGAGGGGCCCGGCGAGCCGGCGCCCCACGAAAACGAGACGTTCGGGTCGACCCGGGATAACACTGGCGACTTGCCGTCGAAATTGAACGACGTCGTCGATGCCTGCCCTGGGGTCAGCGCGTTGTAATAGGCCGCGTTGAGACCCTGGAACCTATTGGGCGCCAGCAGGGAATTGTAGGCGAAAGATAATCCCATGGGGCCGCCCACAGTGCTCACCGTCGGTGAAGAGAATGACAGATTTACATTGCCATTAGCAAGATTGACCGTTGCGGGCCCCGCAGAATCGGTTGGAGACGGGCCCGGGTCGCCGATACGGAGGTTAACGGTGAAGTGCGTCACCCACGACGGGTCCGCGTACTGATCTATCCCGTCCTGTGTAAGGACAGCAAGCGTGTAAGCGCCGCCGTCCTGCAGTGTGGCCGCAGGCGGCGTCCAGGTAAGCGGCCCGCTGGACGGCGCGCTCATCCATCCGCTCGTCGTCACGTTGCCAGACTTTCCGTCGGAGCCGGTGGCCAGGCGGAAGTTGTACTGCACCGGCGTATCGCCGTCCGGGTCGGTAATTGTGGGCGCAGTGAACGTAGGGGTAAGCGTGGAGACGACTTCACCGTCGTGGGGGGTGACATTCGCCTGCGTCGGGGTCGGCGGTAGCGAGTTGGTCTTGAAGTACCAGGCGGCGTTCGTCGCAGAGCGGACGGTGCTGGTGCCGTAGTACCCGTTGTAGCCGTCGTAGACAGAGATGCGGTAGTAATACGTCGTGCCCTGCGACAGCTGCCCCTGCGGGACCTGGTAAGGACCGTCGCCGACCCACGGCGAGGTGAAGGCCACGGTGCCGAACGAAGGGCTGGTACTGAACTCGTAGCGGTAGGCCAGACCGGTGCCGGCCGGGTCATAACCAGTGGCCCGCATGATGGGCATGACTGGACCCCTGGCACCGTTGGACGGGGTCGGTGCTGCAACGCCCGTTACCGCTGGGAACGCCTTCGAGATCACATCCAGAGTCGGTCGGAACTCCTTATATGTGTAGGTGGGGCCCTCATCCCCGCCAATCAGAAGGTACGGTGAGTTGTTCCAGCCATTCACCCATGCCGCGACCTGCGCCGTCTGCGTGTCGCCGCCCGCGTACGTCACTTGCCCATTGCAAATCGACAAGTTCGATAGCCAGCTCGATGCTCCGTTGTATCCAATGCTTCCGGCCCAGTAAACGCCGCCCGCGTGGCACCCCGCTGCTGCTGCCAAAGGAACGGCAGAAATATCGGTCGCGATCACCTGATAACCGAACGCCGGCGCCATATTGAAGTGCATCGTGGCATGCCAGAACACATTCCGATTGTTCTGTCGCGTATTGCCGACCATCGCCGACCCGTTGTAGACCGCCCCGTCCGACTTGAACGACTTGACGTTGTCCGCCCCTGCACTCAGCGTCGGGTCAATCGTCACCGGATACACTCGGTCATCGTCGGTCAGCCACGCTCGGCTCGGCTTCAGCACCAGCTTCCACATTGACCCATGATCATGAGCGATCGTGTACGGCACGTTCGTGTACGCCGGCGACCGAACCCCCTTCTCCCCTGACGAGTCCCACATGTTCGGAACTGGCATCGTGAAAATCACCTTGCCGAACTCGTCCTTGAACTCCATATCGTTGAAATCATCACGGGTCGGAATCAAATCACCCGCATCGATGTCCCACGTGTAGATCGACTCTCCCGACTTTGGAAGCTCGCTCAGAACGATCGACTCTTTCACGGCGCTCTTACCCACTTGGTAGAGCAGGTCCGTGTTCGCCAGTACTGACTTGTAGCTGACCCGGTCCGCGCCGATGGAGGTGAACGGAACGACGAACCGACTCGCGCCCACATCAGCGGCATCCTCCAGCGAGAACGACACATCGTGGCCCGCTCGACTCGCTTGGAACAGATCGTCAGAATCGGCACTGCTGGCGAACTCCGGAGACAACGGATTGTCTTGAACCTTGTACCCACCATCGCCGGTCTCTACGGTTGACACATCCGACGAGACCCAATCTCCATCCTTCTCAACGTTGACCGGCCCCGTCGACATCGTCGTCTTGCTCAATCCATGAGCATCAGTCCACGTCGTCGAATCCTCCGTCTGCCCCGTCACCGCGGCAGTTGACTGATCGAAAGCCACCTCCGACGGCTTTTCCACCTTGATCTTTGGGACCGGGATGCTCGGCAGCACACCGTCGGACTTCGTGCTGAAGTCGCCGTCGGGGATCTCAGGCTTCGCCTGCTTGACTTCGGGCGACTCAACTACAGGTGCCTCCTCGCGCGTGACCGGCTTCTCCTCAGCGGCCAGAGCGGGGGTTGAAGTGAGAACACTGAAAACGAGTGCGAGGGAGACGAAGCCTGCGACTTTTGAGCGCGCCGAGGCGCTACGAAATGAACCCATGGGGCAACCATCCAGATCAAGCTACGAGCTGCCGGATGGTTCGCCCGCCCGACACAATCTCAGTTGCTGCCGGTAGCCAAAAGCTAGCGGATCGCTCACCTTCGCGACAGCCGATCTGGGGCCCGCGTCGACCCCAGTCCGGGGGTAATTTTCATGTTTGATGCGCAGTTCCCAGGTGATTCTTGGGTTCAGGTGTGTTCACGTGGGCGAGCGGCATGGAGGAGGGGGACTCCGGTTGAAGAGCGTCGCAGGCGCAAGATGCCCGGGTCTTCTAATCGGTCAGTCCCGCCTTTGACCCCGTGGCCTCTCGTGGGCTTTGCGTCAGCGAGCGACACTCCACGGATCAGGGTCTCCGACCGAGAGAAGACCACGGAGCGACTTGGGATGGCTGGACTCGCTTCGATCCATTGCAATTGGCGGTGTGGATCCCTTCATAGAGATTCACGGGACATTGAGTTCGTAGACTCAAGGCCCATTGCCCAGGTTGGGCTGACCAGTCCGTTGTGGCGAGCTCGATGTCGGATGCGAGCGGTAATCCACTGACTAGCCTTCGATGATGATGACTCAACAGCGTTGGCAAAAGGTCACCGAGTGGCCGCTGATGGCGATCGCACTGCTGTTCCTTGCCGTGTACGCATGGCAGGTGATCGCCGATCTGAGCGGCACCGCCGAAGCGATCACGGACACGATCTTGAACGTCACGTGGGTGGTGTTCTTGGTCGACTACGTGGTGAACCTGATCTTGGCGAAACCACGCTGGCGATGGTTCTACCGCCACTTTCTCGACCTGGCGATCGTCGCTCTCCCTCTCCTCAGACCGCTCCGACTCCTTCGCCTGGTGACGCTGCTTCGGGTTCTCCAGCAGGTCGCGGGAACCGCACTGCGAGGGCGCGTGGTCATTTACGTGGCGGGAGCCGCGAGCCTCCTCATCTTCGTTGCGGCCCTCGCCGAACTCGACCAAGAGCGGGACGCCCCCGGTGCGTCCATCGTCACGTTCCCCGACGGCCTTTGGTGGGCAGTGGTCACCATCACCACGGTCGGCTACGGAGACTTGTACCCGGTGACTGAGATCGGCCGGCTGATTGCGACGGCCGTGATGCTCGGCGGCATCGCACTCATCGGTGTGGTGACCGCGACGCTTGCCTCCTGGATCGTGGAGCGTGTGTCCGCGAGCGAAGGATTGGAACAGGCATCGACCCGCCGCCAGGTGACGGAGCTTACTGACGAAGTGCGTGCTCTGCGCCAGCTGATCTCCGAGTCCCGCTCTGATCGGGACGGGTAGCGGACACCGATGCCCCACGAATCTGGACCGTTGCTGAATGGACGCTCAACGCTTTGAGCCGTGATGCTCGTGGGCTGATCCGTTTCGTAGATGGTCGTTCCGTTTGGGGTCAATCCTTCCGAAGCGGCATGCTTCAGTAGGTTGCTCCCCTAACCCGCTTCGCCGTTTTCCGCTTCTTTGATATTTCGGGCCAAAAGCTCAATCTTGCTGAGCTTTTCGCCAGATTGAGCTCCCCGGATCAATGTCTGTATCGCCTCATCGCGGCGCTCAGTCAACGTGAGCAGGTCGGCCAATGATGTTCGCGCAAGCATGTAGTGGTCCTGCCCTTGACGCAGCCACTCTTCGGCCGCGAGATCCTTTTGTTCCCACATCCACACACCGACGATGCCTGCTGCGCGGTTTCCAAGATCACCACCGCCTTCACTGGCGCGCTTCATTAGATTGAGCGCATCTTTCTTCCTTCCCTCGTCGTATAGGTAGAAAGCTTCCTGGTCCATGGCGGGGCTGTAGTTCGAATCGATTAGCGCCCGATATATTTTTCGGGCTTTCGATGTGTTGCCGCGAGTCTCCACAAGCCGAGCAAGGTTGAAGCCGGAGTTTTCATCTCCGGTCGCCCACGCTCGCTCGAATGCTTCGCGGGCTTTCTTGTATCTGCCGACCGCCGCAAAACTATTTCCGATGTTGAGCCCGGCCCAGGTCACCCCAAGCTTCTCTGCCTTCTTGAAGTATTTGATTGCTTCCCGGTGTCTGCCGTTCTCTGAAAATCCGTTGCCTCGGTCGATCAACTCGAGGCCAGGATCATTTGATTCTGGCTCAAACATGTTTAGAACGCCCTCTCTTGGCCGCACTTGTGGGGGCGCGGCGCAGGTACCGCTGCCCTCCGTGAGAGTGATGCTTGGTGTGCTTGTCGGTAGTCGGATTACCCGCTTTGGTGCTGCGGCTCATGGTTGCGGGACAATCGTGTGGCTTATTTCTGCATCGTCCACCCCGGCCGAGCGACTGTTGTTGGGTGATAGGAGACGGTCGGAACACTGGAGAATCTGAATGACTAAGCAGCACGAAACCCGCTCGTGATTCCGTAAACGAAAAAGAGTATGCCGATCGCGGCGAGTCCGACCGCGGCTGCGCCAATACCGACAGGACCCCTTTTCCGTTCCAACCTCCGTCGCAAGAATGGAAACAATTCAGCCTGCTCACGTGTAACGAATTTAGACACCCGCGCGCGAACGACAAACAATACGACTCCGGTCGCGGCCGCTATTGGACCCAACACAATCCCGAGCATTTCTACGCTAATTGGACCACGCAAACCATTCGCACCCTGGCTCCCACGAATCTGGCCCGACGCTCAAAGTAAAGAAGGAACTCGAGCCGTTGACCCTCACCCGACGACGACTTCCCTCCATCGTCAACCGATATTGAACCCGGTACGCCGGGAGACGGACTGGTCTGATTGGCAGTGAGTCAAGGTCCCGATGGAGTCGAGACCCGCCACCGCTAGGCGCGTCAATGCTTGAGTGTTGGCGTGGCCCGACGGTGGCTCTCCGGCCCGATTCAATGAACAACCGAAGCTTCTAGACGGTAGCGGTGGCTGGTACAGAATCTTGCTGGCCGGGGCTTTGAATTCTTATAGCGGCCAGCGGTTGCGCCCATCGTTTGCGCCGCCGATCAACTTTCCAGCGCCGCAACAGCTGCATCAAACTCTCGGCCGAAAGTGGCCTCGAACGGTTCGATCTCGCTCATAAAAACACCATGCCGGAGACCGCCCACGCGAATCTCATAGGTTGACGCCTGCGCTGTAGGCCGCAGGCGCGCGACCACCCCATCCATGACCTCGATATCGACGAAGGAATCTGAGTTACCCGACGTCGACTTCAAGACCTCGGTATCGTCGATGTTCACACAATCAACATTACGCGAGTTTTAGTCGTTTTGGAAACGACCACTTCGAAACTTAGACGGCTTACCGCGTTCGACCCGTCTGCGGAGATCTCGGCGGCCGATCTGGAGACTCACCCACCGACCAACCAGCAAAGCCAATGTCGAAAGGCGCCCAGCAGGCGCTCAGGCTGGCTACAACTTTAGACACATCTTAGGTGCTCTGGCCCCCTTTGGGGCCATAAAGCGGGAGTGAGCGAAGTTAGAGTATTGGCTCTGGAATCAGGACAGGCAAGGAGTTTCGGTGGCGTCTCGGCACGAGTTCGAACCCTCTCCGCTGATCCGCCACGGAAGGCAGCGTTCCCGATCGCCGATTTTTTCTCTCCTTCGTTGGCTCGGTGCTGCGTTGGCCGTAGTGCTCGTTTCTGCCCTCTCCTTGGCCGCGATCACCGCGCAGCAGTTCACGAGCAACGTGAAGACCGTGGAGCTAGTGGGCCAAACGGCTGGGCCACCGCCGGAGATCGGAGCCTACGAGGGTGGGTTCAACGTCTTAGTCGTCGGCAGCGACGTCTGTGAGGACGGCTCTGGGTGTAACGGACGAGGAAGTTCGGAGCTCAACGACGTCACAATGCTGCTCCACGTTTCTGCGGATCAAACCAACGCAGTCGCAGTCAGCATTCCCCGGGACATGGTGGTGCCGATCCCTTCATGTCCTCGTCAGGACGGCAAAGGCAGCAACGGGGCGATGTCCGGGCAGCCCATCAATGTGTCCCTCTTTTACGGCGGCTTGCCGTGCACAGTGTTGACCGTTCAAGCGCTTACCGGACTTCCCATTCAGTTCGCCATGGAGGTCAAATTTTCGGGAATCGTCAACATCACGAACGCCATCGGCGGCGTTCCGGTCTGTGTGGATGGCCCCATCGATGACCGCTACTCGGGCTTTTCGGTGCCGGCGGCGGGGACATACAACCTGTCAGGAGAGCAAGCACTCGACTTTCTCAGGACTCGTCACGGGGTTGGGGACGCCAGCGATCTAGCAAGAATCAGCGGACAGCAGTTGTTCTTGTCCTCAATGGTGAAGAAGCTCAAAGCACCAGACGGGGCGCTCCATAACCCTGTAGATCTATACAAGATCGCGTCAGCAGTCAGCCAGAATACGATCGTCTCGAGCAACCTCAAGAACCTCAACGTATTGGTAGCCCTAGCGAACGTCCTCAAGAACCTCGACCTCTCTCAGGTGGTCTTTGTTCAGTACCCCGGAGTTACAGGCCAGGGCGGAATATACGCAGGAAAGGTTGCCCCGGTCCCGTCCCTGGCAAATGCAATGCTCGCCAAGATCAAAGCGGATCAGTCCTTCTTGCCAGGCAAGACTGGTCTCGGCTCGAAGGCCGATGCGGCAGCCCCGACCGAACCATCTCCAAGCACCTCGGTACCCGCGACGACGGCGACGCCGACGCAGGCTCCCGAGGTAATCACCGGACTTCGGGGGCAGTCAGCAGCTGAACAGACGTGTGCTGCGCACCGCTAACGGCTTTCGACGGCGCCCTACATGGGGACAATGAAGGGCACGCTATTTTGGGCTGCGTACGAGTCTGCTGATTAGGCCCATCTCGATGGCACGCTGGACAGCGTCCATGCGCGACACGGCACCACCCAGCTTGCGAAAAATGTTGGAAACGTGACGCTTGACCGTGCCCTCAGTAATTGACAGGGCGCTTCCGATTTGCGCATTTGAGCGCGCCTGTGAAAGCAGTCTCAGGACCTCTAGTTCGCGATCAGTAAGCCCCTGAGCAGTCGGCGAGAGGCCTTGGAATCGACGCATCGACTCGCGGGACATTGAGACAGTCACTACGTCTTGTGCACCAGACGCGATGTCGACGAGGGTCGAGGCGAGTTTCTCGCCTCGTATCGTCTTGACCAGGTAGGCATCAGCGCCGGCCAAGAGCAGCTCTCGCATCAGAGCAGCATCTTTGTGCATCGTGAGCATGACAATTCGAGTACCAGGCGAGACCTCCCTCACCGCGGCAATCGTCGCTGTAGCATCATCTCCCGGTATCTCTACATCAAGGATCAAAAGGTCAGGTCGATGCGTCGAGGATAAATTCGCGGCTGCAACGCTCGTACCGCCCTGGCCAATAACTAACAGACGCGGATCGAGTTTGAGAAGCGCAATGAGCCCTTCTCGAAAGAGGTCGTGGTCGTCGATGACCACGACGGTGGCCGCTGCGGATTCCATTTCTTATGCCCCTTTCAGCGGCATGCGAAGTTCTACACGGGTCCCGCTCCCCGGTACAGAGTTGACTACCAGAGTCGCCCCGATGGCCGCCGAGCGTTCTCCCATTGACCAAATGCCAATGGACTTGCGCGGAACGTCCTCGGGGCGGAAGCCATTGCCGTTGTCAGCGACCAACAAGAGGAGTTCAGTGCCCCACGTCAAAGTCACCTCGATCTGAGTTGCGGATCGGGCGTGCTTTCGGCAGTTCATGATCGCTTCACGGAAAATGAGGAATATCTCTTCCGCGGACCCCGAGGCGATTTCCACCTCGCTTCCAGAGGACGAGAAGAGAACCTTGACATCTTGTTCACCCATATCCGCGATGTGATCCCTGATTCCCTGAGCGAGAGATCGCGGGCCAAGGACCGTGCGCAATTCCGAAGCGAGCTCGTGTACTTGGTCAAACGTCCCACGAAGCACACTGATTGCGGTCTCAATAAGCTCGTCTACGCCCTCATACGAGCGCGACTGACGTTGGCTGAGCTCTAGTCGTTGGATACCGGCAGCAATGCCGTGAGCTACATCGTCATGCAAATCCCTCGCTATGTGACGCCGCTCTTCCCGGTGTGCGACCGAAAGATGCTGAAGAAGAACGTCTACGTATTGGACCGACGCAAATGTCACGCGATGCATTATCGAATCATTGAGGGCACTTGCGACAGCAACCGCGCCATCGGGGGTATCGACATCTGGAAGCTGCTCCATCAAGGCCGGCAAGAGCGTGTCGAACATGATTTGAGCTGCTTGAAGCGAGGCGGACGGGTGTACCGATTGCTGAGCGCGCTTGGAACCTGTCAGGTCATTTAGAAAAGGGTCCGTTGGGCCCAGGCTGGCGTACCCTAAGGCCACCAATGTCTCGTCCATGATGCCGTAGGCGCGATGGACCAGCTCCCCCTCCGTGGTCGGATTCAGCACGAGGCCGTTTCCAGCAGCACCGAGGGCGCGTCGATAGCGCTGAAGAATATCCTTCCAATCGATTGCGATTGGCCTATCGGCCTGTTGCATAGAAATCCTCACCCCATCTCTATCTTCCCAGCTAGAGAAGTGTCGCCAGCCCAATCGCGATCGCAAGGATATTCACCGAGTATTGCGATGCCATGAACACTTGGTAGGGCCGCCGCTGCTGCGCACGAGTGGACTGGGGGGAAATCCTTCGCGCGAGCACGCCAACCCATACCGCTGCCGGAAGCAGCAAAGTCAGTGGCCACACCGCAGGAAACACTGCAGTTAGCGCGACGCCAACGAGCGCCACCGAGGTCGAGGTCACGGTCACCCAGGAGCGGGCACGAGTCGCGCCGAAGAGGACAGGTAGGGTTCTTCGTCCTGCGAGCAGGTCACCCCGGGCATCCCCGAAGTCTTTTGCTGCGCCAGCGGCCGCTATCCATAAGCCCATCATCGCGGCGAATACAACGATCGGCGGCGAGGGGAGACGTCCGTAGGCTTCCATGCCGGCGAAATACGTTAACCCACCCGCTACCGCCGTGGCCGCCGCCGCGGAGCCGGCATGATTTTTCATCGGGCGGCGTCCTGCTGAATACGCGATGCCGACTATGAGAAGCAGCATCACTTCGAGGAAGAACGCGCCGGATACAAGAGCCGCTAGCGCAACGCTTGTTGCAGCAAGGAGCACGATCGAAGTGGAAGCAGTTTTCACGCTCAGCCGCCCGGCAGCGAGAGGCCGTTCAGATCGGTTCTCTCTATCTCCGCGAATGTCCGTGACGCCATTCAGCAGGTAGATGGATGCAATCCCGCACAGCCACGATAAATGGCCCACAGTTACGTGCGCGAAAGAAGAGGAATGACCGCCGCCAAGCCCCATGCCGCCCACCGCGAGACGCAGTGTAAAGACGACCAGAACTATCGGCCGAGCCTCCAAGCTCAGCCACCAGAGATTGCTACCGCTAGCGGCCACAATTCGCGGAACTGGAAACTTGACTGCATCCGCCGCCAGCGAGTTGTTGACCATATGTCAAGGATCGAGATTCGCCTAGCCTGACGAATCGCACCAAAGTACACAGTCGCTACAACTGAAGTAACATCCCATCGGCCGCATTCCGCGCCGCAAAGAGAAACGCCTCGCCGCTCGATGCGGAGACCCACAACGAGCGACGAGGAGCAGTGATCGACTACAGCCCGATAGACGCGCCGGTGTAGCAGCCGCCGTAGTAACTGGAGAACTTCATCGCGTGACGGGTCCCCGGTCCGTAGACTCCATCGACGGTGACCCCGAGACTGCTCTGCACTTGAAGCAGCGCGTTGTATGTTGCGTTACCAAACGCCCCGTCAACAACGAGTCCCTTCCCGTAGCAAGAGTTCAGAGCTTGCTGGAGCGTTGAGACACCTCGATTGTTATTTCCGACTTCGAGGATGCAGTTCATGTTGGAGGACGCATAGACGAAAGGAACGTAGACGAAGCTACTCCCGTACGCGATTCGATCGTCGCAGTGCGGGTACGCCACCCGAAGAGCGGACACCTCGCCTGCGTTCGCCTTCGCCTTCGCCTGGAGTTCCGAAATGGACGGCTGGGAGTCCGGAGTCGCGGATGCGACCACCGCGACAGGAGAAGCAGGGACTTCAGCGGCATGCGCCGGGGCTGCGACAAGAGCGAGCGCGAGGACCGCGACTCCGCCGGCGAGCGATCCGAAGATAGTGCGTTTTGACATGTGATTCAGCTTTCTTTCGTGAGAGCCGCCCGATTCGGCCCTGCAGGGCAAAGCTAAGTTCCGTGAGCAGTCCTCGCATCACGCGAAAGTCGAGTGTTCGATGCCGAAAGACCACAAAGGCCTACAACTTTCGACACACGTTGTGCAAAGTTCATGTTTGATAGCGTGGAAGCGACGCCGCCGGCGTTAGTCGAGGGGTGTAATGAGTTCGTCCACATCACGTTCACGCGCCGCCAACTTTGGTGGAGCGCCGGTACGCCACGGCAGACTGCGCCAGGTGGGTCCGGTCGTCACCGCCCTCCGACTCGTCGGGATTGCTCTGGCCGTGGTCCTGGTATCAACAGCCACCGTTTCGGCCGTCGCCATTCATGGAGCCGTCTCGCAAATCAAGCCAGGAATACACATTGAGCATCTCGCGGGAGCCACGAGCGCGCCGCCACCAGGCATTGGTGCAACTGATGGCGAGGTAAACATCCTGGTCGCGGGGACGGACACACGCACTGGACAGTCGGGAATGCAGACTAAGGATCAACTGCGCGGAAGCTCAGGGATCGGCAACAACGACGTCACGATGCTGCTCCATATCTCGAGCGACCACACCAACGCGACCGTCATCAGCTTTCCCCGAGACCTAATCAATGTTCCAATATGCGGCGGAGCGATCTCATCCGCCATGTTCAACACGACCTTGTCGCGAGGATTGTCCTGCACGGTTCAAACAGTCGAGAAGATGACGGGCCTCACCGTGGGTTACGCGGCTGTGGTCACGTTCGACGGAGTAATCGGCATGTCTAACGCCATTGGAGGCGTCACAGTTTGCCTGGCAACGCCGGTCAAAGACCGATACACGGATCCCCCCTTGGACCTAGCGGCAGGAGCACAGACGCTCGTCGGGCCGACGGCTCTATCCTTCTTGCGGAGCCGTCACGGAGTAGGCAACGGCGGCGATCTTGGCAGAATCAGTAACCAGCAAGTGTTCCTGTCCGCGCTTGTGCGCAAAATAACTAACGACTCAGTGCTGAAAAATCCGCTCACTCTCTACAAGCTTGCGACAGCAGCTCTCACCAACCTTCAAACGTCCGACTCGATGTCGAATCCGACAACGCTCGTCGCCCTTGCCCTCACGCTGAAGAGCATCCCACTGAGTAACATCGTCTTCATTCAGTACCCCTCAGCGGCCGCCCCGACCGATCCGAATCGAGTGGTGCCGATTATGAGCGCAGGAAACGCGCTCATGGAGGCGCTCCAGTCGGGAAAGCCTCTCGCCCTATCCGGTGCTCTAGGGGCGGCAGCTGTGGCAGATGCTGCCGCATCAACCGGATCGCCGTCACCGGCCGGTCCCTCAGAAACCCCGCCGACAGAATCTGAAGCGCCCGAAGCAGCGCCGGTCACGCTCCCGCCTTCGATTACAGGACAAACTGCCGCGCAAGCTACCTGTACTAAAGGACTCTGACGCACGCCTCAGGACCCTCATAAGAGCTAAGTCGCAGCTCGATAGCACACATCAGCCGAACGACCTTACGGGTCAGGTATTCATGCGCGGGGTGGATCCGACTCAAATCATGCGACCGTCGCTGGCCTAGGGCCTCCATTGCACTCCGATGGTTGTACAGCCAACTCGCGAAGGTGCATCCAACGTACGACTTTCGGATGTTCGCCGAGTGATGTTCACGAATTATTTTCGAGGCATTATCAACCGCACCGGGACCTCCTCACAAGAGGAGCTTGCCGGCTCAGCAATTCGGGGAAAAATGCCACGCAAAATTGCACTTCTAGTCGCTACCGCATCACTCCTAGGGTCTGTGCTTTCCTTAGGCCTAGCCGGCACCGCCAACGCCGCCGAAACTGACCCGACAGCACCGTCTTCGACATCGTCGAATAATTCGCTCCGCGAGCTCCAAGCCCTCGCAACGAAGAACCGTGCCGCAGAGCCAGCATCAACCTTCGCGTACCCTCACTGCAATGGCGCTACAAGGCACGCACTGAAAGGCAGCCCCAGCGAGAATGGCGGGATTCCGTCATATGCAACAACCAACTACAACTGCATACTCGAGTCCGGCAACGTGAACGCAGACGACGAGTGGCTGCAGTATTCGCTCCGTGCCTGCTACCAGAAGAACATCGCGATCGACGGCAGCTTCGGACCAGCCACCTACAACGCGCTGCTCCAAGTCCAGTCCCAGTTGGGCGTCACCATTGACGGGGTATACGGACCGGGGACTCGTAATGCGATCCTCTTCGATTCCAGTCTTTATTGCCATCGCCTGACCGACTTCGTCGGGTTCTAAGAGCGACCGAAAGACGTGCGGCCTTAAGCGGTCAAGACGCTGAGATCGGAAGTGGTTCGTCGCCAATGCAAACGTTGGGCGGCGGGCCACTTCCTCTATGCGGCTCGTCAATCACTGAACTACGAAAAGGAAATTCCATCCTGTTATTTGTGGAGTCACACTACTGGGACCTGATAATCGCGCTTCTGACACTGATTGCTGGCGTCGCCGTTGGAGCTGTCGGCAACCGTCTTTTCCGACGGAGGCGCTAGATGCAGCCATTCAATCTCGTTAATCTCGCGATCGATCTCACTTCGTTCTTCCTCGGGTGGTTTATGGGGACAGCGTTCGGGCCGTTAATAGACGGAGTCGCACAGAGCGGCCGACCAACGTCCCTGAGAGGAAGCATCGTGCGCGCCGAAGCCGCCACGGATTGGCGCATCGGTCAGCGCTGGCGAAACACCGTGGGGCCACGGAACACGAGGTCAGCTTCGTCGAATGACAATCTGTTCCTCGCGGGCGCAGTCGTGCTCGTGGTCCTCTACGCGTACGTCAAGTTCTCTGACGTCGTCGCTCTCAGCCTCATCTTTCTGTCCGCGGGAGTCGTGCTGGCGGCAGCTATTGCTCTCTTCACGCTCTGGCGACGAGGGGTGATCGACGGTCGCGACAGCGCAATACGCATACTCGTGGGAACGCTGCTCGGGGCGATTGGAATAACGAGCGCAATCTTCCTGGTTCACCCCCTATCTCGTCACACTCCACAGCGTGCTTATCGAGCACAAGCCGGGACCATCAGGAGGCGAGGGAGTCACGATGTTGGTGTTCATCGCTTACCAGCTCATCGGCGCTGTCCTCACGATCGCGGCCTTAGTCGTTGCGATCGCGTACTGCATCGCCGCGGTTAACGCTGTCTATATCGAGCACCGAGCAGTCGGCCGGTGGGCTTGGCTGTTTGGGTTCTGGTTAACCCGCTGGTCGGTACCTCGACCGGTCTACCTGACTGCTCTGGTGTTCGGATTGATCTCCGTAGCGTTCACGAGCGGCTGGATCTTCACCCTGGTTGAGTCTGCTTCATCGGCGTCATTCCGGCCGTAACCCCAGCCGTACTTTTCTCCGCACCAAAGCAGCACCGTCCATGCCATGATGACCGCGACAGCAATAGCCGCCGATACCCAATCCATAAGAGCTCCTTCGCAGGGCGTTCTGCCCTATTGGAGACATGTGGCAAGAGGAGAGACGCCGGGTGGTTTGATCGATGACCGGACCGAGACGGCGTAACTCTCTAAGATGATCAGCCGTGAACGTCATCTCTCCACCGCAGACCGGGCCCACCCTGTTCCACTACACAGACGCGGCTGGGCTCGTAGGGATCATTAGGAACCGCGAAGTCTGGGCCACTGGTTCGAATTATCTGAACGATCCGACCGAAGTCGTCTTTGCTGCTGCCGCGCTGCGCGCGAGGCTCCGGTCTGTGCACACCGACCCCGAGCGTGTATCAGCGGCTCTCGACGTGCTGGAGACGTATATTGATCCTCATTCACCCGATCAGTATCAAGAGGACCGATCGTTCATCACATCGTTCTCCCGATCTGACCAGAACCTCACCCTGTGGCGGTTATATGGTGGCAGCGGAGGGTTTTGTATCGGGTTCGACGAGCGCCATCTCCTGCGGTGGATTGGCCACGACCTGCCTGCGGCCGATACAGGCGATCTCAACGTCGCGGAGCTCGAAGAGCTCCACGCCCTCCGAGCGAACTATCAACTTTCGGCGCGCATCGACGACGTCAGTTACGGCGAGCAGCACATCGGAGCAATCCTCGCCGCGATCATGGAAGTGCCGCTTGACCTTGAGTTGTCGCATTTGCGAGTGGCGATGAATAACCTGTCGGGCATCAAGCACTTGGCGTTCGAAGATGAGAGGGAAGCGCGTCTGATCATTCAAGAGTCGCATCATTCTGCTGTCGATCCTCAAGTGCGAGTATCAGCGTCTGGCGGACTACTTGCTTACCGAAGGGTAGTTTTTCCGTTTGAAGCCATCCAAAGTGTCACGATGGCACCGGGCGCCAATGTGCCTCAACAGCGCCGTGCACTGCAAGCACTCATGGCTCAAGGCGGCCGCGCGCCCTACAGTCACGTCGATATTCGCGAATGCGATTTGCCGTTCGTCTGGTGAGTTCAACCGGCACGAGCGGGCAGGGCGGGTGCAACGAAGCGGTTGCCAAGAAATGGGTCCGACTAGCCTGCAGCTATGGGCGAGACGACCTGGACCGCCTAAGCACGTAAAGCACGCCTAAGTGCCACCCGGGCAACACCTCGAGCGCCTCGACACCGGCGCTTCCATGGAACAAGCTCAGGAGTTGGTCGGAGGGGTCTCATGCCAACTGCCTAAGCCGCGTGCTGCTTCGCGGACAATCTCCAATACCGTGCCACTCGTAAGCCGATTCATCGTGCCGCTCTCGTCCATCAGTCGCCATTGGCCGTGATAGCCGACCGTGACTTCATAGACCTGGCCGAGCAATCGCGGCATGCCATCGGTGGGTAGTTGCCGTGCACTCTCGTCCGGGAATCGCGTGACCCGGCGGGCGTCGAGATCGAACAACCACCGGCTGTCCGTGGTGGTCACCAGCCATATGCCGCTGTCCTCGTCCGACAGCCGCTGCTGCCGCGGATCCCGTTCCGCCATGCTCGGACCGGCGGTAGCGGTTGGAGACGCCGAACCACCGCCAGCGCTGCCCTCTCCTCTGACGTCGTCGCGGTCGAACGGGTCGAATGCGAAGGCCCGGAGATCGAGAATCCCTTGGCTGATTGTCTGGTGTGGGCCGTTCATGTCTAGGGCCACCATGGTTGTGGTGAATCCGGTTGGGAAAGACAGGGTGTCGGCCAGATAAAGGTGGAAATGTCCGCCGAAAAAGAGCTTCGGCTGCACCGCAGTAAACGCACGGGTCAGCATCCGCCGACCGTCGTCCGCGTAGTGCTGATCCTCTTCGCTCCACCAGGACGGCGATTGACTTAGCCGTTTGTCGAGTTTGGGCCAGGGCGCGGGCGCATCATGCCCGACAAGAATGTCGACCGACTCAGTTCCGAGCCGTTCGAGGTCGGCCTCGGTGATCGACTCCTCCGGCCACCACGAGACGCCCTCTTCGCGAAGTGCTCGGTCGATGCTGTTGGCGCCGCCCATTGCGGCGAAGGAGCGGCCGTGCGCGAGGTTCGTCCGCCAGCCCCGGGGGATGTGGATGATCGACGGCCGCACATGACGCAGGCCGTCCGCGCTGATCGGAAAGGTGCTGAGTGTGGTGAAGTCTTCGTGGTTTCCGTCGACGAAGTAGAGCACCTGGTCTGCTTTGCGGAGTCGGTTCTCGATTCTGTCGAGTGCGCGTCCCCAGTTGGTGCCTGGCCAGATGAAACCGAAGTCCCCGAGTTGCAGGAGGACTCGGATGCCGCGTGCTTCCATCGTTCGCGAGACGACGATCAGGTGCTCAAGGTCGCCATGGAGATCGCCGAGGATCCCGATGCGGTCCACGGTCTCCAAGGTCGCAGTCGAAGCTGGCCGACGGGTCACGGCATCCATTCTGCCGGGATATAGGGCACGATCAGGATCATCGTCACGTGCGGCGCGAAGTACACCTCGTCCCTGGCCCCATGATTGCTGCGTAGGTCCAGGTAGAGGAGCCGGCCTTCCACGCACTGGTGAATTCGGGAGATTGGCCGCGGATGTGGAATGGGTCGGTTGAAGCGTGGGCTCACTCTCGGGTCAGTGTCGTTCGGTGCGTCTGGGTCGATGGGCGCCTCGACAATTAATCGCCGGCCCATGTCGAGTGCGTACACGCGGTGTTCCGTAGAGACCAAAAACTTGCCGCGGAACCAGTCCAATACCTGAGGTAGGACGACGACCTGATCGAAGATCGTGGGTTCTCGGTGCGCGAACGGGGCGAGGAGCGGTCGGCACGCGCGACCTATCCTGCTCATCCCCCACCACCTGTTACGCCAGGTCCACTCATCGCTTATCGAACCTCACTCACCATTCGCACAAAATGCGACCTTCACACCGTTCTCGATTGAGTATAGAAATAAGCAGTGACACCTAGCAATGATCAGCCTGCAGGCAAGCCGCTTCCCGACTACTCGCCGGCGTTGGATACGGGATGTTGGGCTGCGATTGGCGCCTTCACGCTCGCATCTGTCGCCGACACGGTCGACGCTCTGCCCTACGACACGGCCGACCTCAACTTCGCAGCCACCCGCCTTGTCGCTTGGTGCTGGGAGACGGCCGGCCTCCCGCTCGACCGCCACATCGTTTTCCACCGCGACACCATCGCCCGGTTCATCTCAGTCGGTTGCCCGAAACTGAAGCCTGCGTCACGCGGGAACCTCCGGTCGCAGCTCTTGCGGATGTCCGAGATGCTCGGTCAGCCGGCACCGCGGCGACTGAAAGCCCTGCCTCCATCTGACCCGTCATCTCCGTACTCCGCTGAACAGCTGCTCAGCCTGAGAAGTTGGGCGAGCGGGCAGTCCACCGCGGGCCGACGAGCGAATGCTGCCGTTCTGCTGGCGCTAGGTGCGGGCGCCGGGCTCTCCGCTTCGGAGATCGGAGATCTACGGGTGGCGGACATCCAGGTGGACGAGCTGGGGGTGCTGGTGAACGTGACGGGGAACAGGGCGAGGAGCGTGCCGGTGCTCCGCGAATGGGAGGGGGCGCTAGCCGATCGGCGTGCGTCACTGGATCCGAAGAAGTACGCGTTTCGAGAGAACCGCAAGCACTTCTATCCCAACCTGATTTCCAATTTCATTGATCGTGGGCATCCAACGCGAGTCCGGCTAACGACGCAGCGGATGCGCGCAACGTGGATCGTCCATCACCTCGGGGTGGGAGCTCCGATCTCGGTGTTGATGGAGGCGGCTGGTGTTCAGTCGCTCGAGGCATTTACACGCTATCTGCGTTTTGTCAGTCGGCCGAACAGTACCGTCGCTCGCAAGATCATGGTCCAGGTCAGGGACCAAGAAAATTGTTAAGTGACAATTCTCCGACTTGATAGGGGCAACACCGACTCGGTGGAGCGCCGTAAGCGACGCCGACCCGATTGAACTCCCGACGGGAGAGGTCCGTGCTCGACCCTTTGAACCAGCTTCATGCCGCAGTCTCAAGCCGCCGTACTTCACGCGCGTAGTTGCTCACGCCCACCCCAAGACGCTAACCGCTCGTCAGTAACGTCATGCACCTTCGGAGAAGCGGCACTACCGAGGACGATTGAAAAGCAACGGGCCTCCGTTGAGCCCGTCGCACAGTCATAAACTCGAAGACTTGAACTCGGAACAGCAGGGTGAATGAGCATTGGGCGACGGCACCTACTGGTCGTCAGGCCAGAGCAAGTGCTGTGCGTGCCGCGAACTTGCCAGCGGTCCCAGCGTGATAGGCACTGCATTCACGTCCGACGATCGAATCGACGACGTCCACAAGGTCCCCCGCCCGCGGCACCGCGCTCCCTTGAATGCGACCAGACTCGTCTACAAAAATGTACCCGCGTTCAAAAAGGACATCGCACCCTAACGCGCATGCCAGCATGGCCGTGTTCGCGAAGTCGGAACGCTCGCTTGAATCGAGCAAGCGTCGGGGCAAGATGTGTGCTGCTAAGAGGACATCTCTCGGGAGGGTCTTGCCGCAAAGAGCACATGGAGCGTAGGCGCGACCGGCCAGCAAGTGGTCTCGCAAAGCGTTCTGTTCTAAGCGCCGCAAGGTTGTGCTCGCAGCATCTGTGGCACCGGACCAGCCTGCAACATCAGGGCCATTCGGGCCGGGAGCCAAATCGAGTTCGCCAATCCTTTCCAGGAGTGCCTCACCTTCAGCACGCGAAAGCGACGACACATATTTTTGACGGGGACGACCGTTCTTATCGAGCGGGCCATGGTCCCCGCTTCGGATATAGCTGCTCAGTTCCTCAAACGGAATAGCAATCGACCCACGGATTGGGCTGACTAACACTAGCCACCCCACATCCCAGTCTGTCTCTCGGATTTTTGGGTAGTCCTCAGGGCGGGCTGCCGCAACCCATGGCTCCCTTACTTCACTGACCGCTCGTAGGTAGCCGCGGGCATAGTGAAACACGACGTCTCCTCGCACCATGTCTTTCAGCATTCGCCGTTCCGAAAGAATGCGAGGGGTGAGGCCTCCTGTTGGACAACTCCAAAGCGTTCCATTCGGAATCGCCGTCTCGTAGTTCTTCCCTTGGCTAGCCCACCAAAAATTCATTATGTCTCCGTTAGTGCTCGCTGGCGGAAATGGGGGATTGGCCAGCAACCTCAGTGCGCATGTCTCGCCGCCGCAATTTGGCGACGAGCAATGCCAGGCCCCGCTTGTGGCGTTCGAGGCCCTCACGCGAGTGATCGTCGAGAATACTTAGGTCGCCACACAAAAAACGCACACTTGTCGCTCTATAGATCATCAACGATCTGGCGAACTCCCTCCGCAATAGTTGTAGCGAAAAGCTCTACACCTTTCGTCGCACCGAGGTCGCGAGTGTTCACTTTCGCAGCAACAATGCGATTCTTCCCGACCGAAATGACTTCTACGATGCGCACAAACCCGACCACCAGATCAAGAGTTTCTTCGGCGTCCTCGGGATAGAGGAGGACTGCGGTTCGCGAGTTCGCAGCCCGAAGGAAGGCAAGAGCTTCGTATGCGTCCGTGGAGTTGGTAATTACAGAGTCATCACCACGTTTCTTATACTTCGCGTCGACGATCACCGGCCTCTTGACACCGGGAATTCGGACTAGCAGATCGGGAGTGACGTGGAAGTCCTTGCTGCCCCGCGAACCTATTCGCAAGGGCGGCTGCGCATCGACCGACCACTCGTCGTGCGCGCGAAGGGCTACTTCACAGAGGTCCTGCCACACTGTCCACGTCCGAAAAACATATCCCGAGGTGGTTCGAATTCCCTCGCGGAAGTGTGGCGTTCGCTCCGACAGGATGTCATGGGACAACTCAATAAGGTCTGTCCAGCGTCGAGAGCGCGTTGGCAAGCTTCCCGGCGCGGAACGAGAAGGGGCGCGTCCATCGCGCATCAACTGAGCTGCCGCTAGTTCGAGACCATCCCGAAGCGACGGATCCGCTAGCTGCTCCCGAAGATGCAACGCGGCCTCGGCCATCAGGGTGTTGTGGCGATTGTCGCGGCCGAACACAACTTTTGATTGTGGGAATCCGCGTTCGTCAAGGTCGCTGAGTCGAGACCAATCGACCTGTCCGACCAGCTCGATCTCGCGAATCGCTCGTCGTCGATATGTCCTGATAATTGCACCCGAATGTTTTCTGTAGCTCTGAAGCCATTCGGTCGCGACCAGTCTCGCAAACTGGGCATGTCGATCGAAATCGGTTGCGACCTTTCTCTTCGGAAGTAGTCTGCCTGCGAGGCTGACAGACAGCGCCGCTGCGAAGTCCTTACGCCAATCTTTCGCGTTCGGCGCGAGAAATTTCGGCCGAATGTCGAGCTCCACACCCGGAGCTACTTGGAGGGTGCCAGCAAGGCCGGTCGTACTCAACCCTGCCGAGCCTTCGGTGCGGAAGTAGGCGGTAGATTCTGTGCCGAATGCGGCGCTTATTTCCTCACTGACCATCTCCAGAGCAGCTCTAATCACTCCGATCTTCTGTCCCGATTCGTCCGAGATTCGACGTATTAGTCCGCGGTCGACCTCGTTCTCCACGATGGTGAACCGGAGTGCAGGCAAAAGGTCTCTATTCCGCTGCGAGGAGCCGACCGTACACAGTGGCGTTTTTCTGAAGGTGAAGAACGGCCACTTGCTGATCGCCAAAGATCGACGTTTTTACCTCGTACAGCGATCCTTTCTTGCCAGCACCGAGGCTCTCGCCCAGACCGCGCACATCACCGTAGAAAATTTCAGCTAAGTGTGCGTCCATCAGGTCCCATGTATCGCTCGCTTCGCTCAGGGCCTGGTCGAGAGAGTCCGAGATCGCAGTGCGCATGAGGAGCCCGTGGCCCATCTGGTACGCCTCGCCTTTGCCTCGAACTATGCGTCGGTTTATACCTCGCCAGCCTAAAACCAAGGCACTGTAGACGTCCGCCGCGGATTGCGGTGCGTCCCTTGCCGGAGTGAGTTTGCCGTCGGGCAAATCGAAGTACCCGCGAAGCGCCGCTTCGTCGGGATCCAATCGAATCCTTGCGAAGCGCCTCTGAAAGGCTACGTCCATCGCATCGACCGAAGAGTCCGCTTGATTCATTGCGGCCACGATGAAGAGGCGGTCAGGTAGGTAATAATCGACGAATTCTCCGTCATCGTTCATGACTCGGAACGACTGGGACTCCTTCGTAGGTTCATTCGCACTGTTCAGCCGCTTTGACGGTTCGAGGGCAACCATTGAACTGCCGAAGATCGAGACCGCTGGACCGCGATTAATCTCGTCAACGAGAACTAACGAGTATTGACCACTTTGGCGCGCAAATTCAGCGGCCTCAAACAAGATGCCCTTAGACACTTTGAAGCTCATCTGGGACCCGATTGTCGGCACGATTCCGCGAAGGAAGTCTGAGTGCTTGGTGTTCTGATCAAAAGTTGTGGAGAAGACTTTCGTCTTCGCACCCACAGTCAGTAGCCGTGACCCTGGAGCCGGCGTCTTGGGTTTTTCCGGAATTGCAATCTCGTCGCCCCGATAAAGCAGCGGACCCCCGGGCTCTGGAGCCACAAAAGCCGCAGCTATCTCCCGCATGAGCCTCGACTTGCCGGTCCCGGGTGGCCCCGAGATGAGCACATTTTTGTGCGCCGCCAACTGCTCATAAACGTCGGCGAGAGTTTTGGTGTCAGGGACGCTGGCCATGGATGTACCGCTCTTTCGGATTCTGAAGGTTGATCCATCCAGCCGCTAGAGCTTTTCCGCGCTTGCTGCTGAGTGACTCGACTATCGCGTTGGCGAGTGCTGAATCCCAGCCCGCGAGCCTGTCACGATAAGCATAGGAAAAAGTAATCTCCCCATCGGTTGAGCGAATAATAAGCAAGAACGGCACGCCCGCATCTAGCCGCGGCGTCGGCATGGCAGATATTCCATTCACCCGTGGAACCCGGCCGTCGTTAGGGCGCGAATCGGTAGGCGTGTACCACTCGATTGTGCTCTCAATGTCTCGACCGTCCGCGGTTGGATACTGGGCCTTACCGAAACGAACTGGCTCGTCGCGAAATATACCTTTGCGGCGCAATTTCTGCTTGCGTTGATGGGGCAGAAGGCGAGTAAATACAGGGTCAAAAGCCTTGAACGAGAACCGAATGTCGCGAGCTCCGCCGCCGGTCGGAGAGTCGTTAGACGTAGCCGCCATCTTACGAAGGTCTGCTGGCGACACCTCGTGGAAGATAACAAGATCCGGCTGAGCGGGGGGTGCTGCTGACACAATGACCACCAAGTAGATGAGGAGCTTTTACGTCTGTGCGCCCACCTTATAGGAGACCGCACCGAGTTCCGTTGCGAGTTCTCGTCGCGATTCCGCGCGCCTGTCGGAGCTGTTGGCTCGCTGCGCATACCGGCTGACGACAGTGTCCCGCGTCACCGAGGAGCGGGCCTCACCTGGCAACGCCGGCTGAGAGCGATCGAGGAGGGGGAAGTCCCCCATTATCAGTCGAACATCTTCGACGTTGAGCTGGAAAGCTTCGAATACGAGGACGTCCACCTCGAGCCGACGTGTAGCGATCTGTTCCGGGGTGAGGCTGAGCGCGGAGATGTCAGCGAGTTCTTGCCCGAGGCGGATGAGTCGAGCTTGAACGGGCGTACCACTCTCAATTAAAGGCATGATCAGTGATTTCAAGATAAAGAAATTGAGAGTGGTGGTCATTGACCGTCGAAGGGCCCAGTCCACGGCGAACGAATTAGCGATCGCGGTCCAGAGGTAGACACTGCCTTCGTGGTTTTCTGAGTCAAACTGAATTGTCGGTACTTTGTTTCCGCTGACGACACCTGGCGGGATGGCAGCAGCAAGAAGCGTTCTTTCGTTCGTTTGCCCCGTGATATCGCAGAAGCCGGCTCGGAGATTCTCGCTTCGTATTGCCACCGAGGGAGGCAGCCTGGATTTTTCCATCCAGAACTGTGGCGCGAAGTCAGAGCCATCCTTGGAGGGCTCCCACGTCGCGGAGCGACCGCTTCCTGAGACGTAGCGTTTTGCACGACTTCGGAACTGATGAACCATGCGACCTTCGATCACCGGTACTGCATCCGAGGTGCGCTCCCGGACGAAGTCCCGTCGGTTGCGTGTCATGTCGACCTCACGCACGACGTGAGGCTTCCACTGGCCAAGCGCATCCCCGAACAAGGTTCCATTGCGGAACATGCGGGTGTACAGGTCGAGCTCTTGCTCTGTTCGCAACTCGGGGATTGTGAGGTCATCGTTGAAGTTGGCAATCAGAGCTCGCGGGACCTTCACTGATGAAGCGTTATAAACCTTTCGTGCGTCGCCCAGCGCGTGGTTCAAGGTCAGGAATGGCTGGGGCGGTTTTCCAAGCTCGGCAACCACATGCAGGAACTTGAATCGCGAGTCGATCGCGAAAAACTTAGACCTATTGTCAAAGACCTTTATTTCCAGCGTTCGCGCCTGATCAAGCAGTTCGGCTCGTAGCACCTTGTCGGTCTTCGACCGGATCAATCCGGCGGGCACCAGCAGTGAGATCAGCCCGGGCCGTGCCGCGAAGCGTAGGGACCACTCTGTGAATAGCCGATAGAGGTCTGGGTCGCCTCCGTTCGACTTCCCGGAGTTGCCAGAGACGAGAGTCGCGTATTGCTTTGCTCTTCGCCTGTCTTCCTCGACCAGCGCTAGTTCGCGTGAGGTCAGCTGGAGATCTTCGCCGTAAGTTTTGGAGCGTTCGATAACTTCGTGAGCTGTGCTTCGCAGGCGTTCCCACGGTGGATTTGCAATGACGAAGTCGAATCCGGAGGGACGATGTTGATGCCAGAAGTCGCTGTGGGGGCTGAGGCTGTCGCCGAGGAACAGATGCGCATCAAGTTCGCGCACGTCAGCGAGGGAATGGGCGAACACCGTTAGAGACAAACGCAGGCCCCTAAGCGCTATCGGCTGAACGTCGCCAGCGAAGCACTCGGAACGAATGAAGTTTCGAGCCAGAGCAGGACTAACTTCCGCCAGTCCATTTGCGACCGCCGCGAGTAGTATTCCGCTCCCCGCGGCCGGATCGACTACCGTCATCCCCTCGGCATAAGCGGCCAGAACTGGTTCAGCTAGAGCGTGCGCGAGCCGGAAATCTGTGAAGTGCGAGCCTAAAGTCTGCCGTTCGCGTCCGTCTTTGACGGTCTCGCTCAATGCAGCCAGAGCAAGAGCGAGCGGGATTGAACTCGCAGAGATCGCTTGCGAAATCGACCTCAATGCGTCCGCCGGCAACTCTGGCGCGGCTCCAAGCCCGAATGCCGCTCGGTACCGGCCGTAATCGATCCCGGCCACTTCGCAGGCTAGGAGTTCCAAAGTTGAAAGACGGACTTCCGTGGCGTCCTCGGGCCGACGTGCCTCTACCTGTGTCAAGGCGTCTACGGCTGCTTTCAGAAGAGTGTCAGAGTGAGTTTTCGAACTCATGACTTCACCGTCGCAGTTTGTGCTGCTAGTTCTGGAACCTTGACGAGCTCGAAGACGTACTCCTGAACGCTCATCCCGTTACTCACAGCGACGGGATTCGGGGTGTAGCGACCATGGGAGCCCAGGGGGTGCGTCGTCACCTCGCCGAGCGCTGAGAGCCGGTCTGTCAACTCGCGGAGGTCGGCGTGTCCTTGGTTGCTGTAGGACAGCAAAAGGCGTGAAGCCGGGTACATGGCCATCAACGCGACGATCGAGTCCAACGCTTTCGATTGGTATGAAAAGTCAGACGCGAGGTGCTTCCACGGTCGCAGACCGGTAGAGCCTGTAAGTTCGGGCTCGTCGCCGAGCGCCACCGTCTCAAGCACATGATAATACGCCGCGTACTGACGTTTTGTGTAAGGCGGGTCAAGGTAGGCCACGTCCGCGGCTCCCATGACGATGTCCTCTGCCCGACCCACCGTGGACTGATGCTTGACGGGCGTGGTGCGCAGTGCCCGGGCGGTCAAACTCACCGGGCGGAGCGCGCTGGCGGACCAGTCTTTGAGATAGCTTCCATACGTCCCTGCAGTGTTCGCAACGGAGTTGGTGGCCAGGAGCAAGTCCGCTACCAGGAGGTCGCGCTCGGGTTCGGAGACAACCTTGTCGAACACCCATTCAGAGATGCGAGTTCGCCATGCGTCAAGACGCATAGCGTTTTCGATTGAGAAGTAGCGGCGCTCTGTTGGGCCGGTCTCCTTCGACATGGGCGAATAAGCGCGGGTAACAAAGCCCCGCACCCCGGGGATGTTGTTGAGCGTGGCAATAGCCTGGTCATATCCGTTGAGAGCGCTAAACGGGACGTCTTTAAAGGACAACAGGCGGGCGCGCGACAGAGCGGTTGCAGAGGCCAGGGTGTCATTGATGTGGATGGGCCATCCACGGTCGGACGCGGCGGAGGAGATGGATCCAGTGCCTGCAAAGGCGTCAACTAGAGTGCTTCCGGTTGCGGGGTCGCCAAGGATGCTGACGATAGCGTCCGCGATCCGCGCCTTGGACCCTAGATAGCGTATGGTCATGGCCTAATGCCCTCTCGTTGATCAGGCGTGATTTTCACACCAGCAACGTGACCATGCGCGGCGACGTCTAGAACTGCCATCCTCTGTTCCCGAGTGCTGCTGAGAACCCTATTTGCGATCGCTACGTCTTCCAGACGCATCAGCAACCTGCCGTTTAGGACCTGGTTGGTTCTCCCGTAGCTCAAACCCGCCTCTTTAGCGTAGGCCTTGATCGAACCGAATTGGGCCGTCGCAGCCCGACGTATTTCATACGCGAGTTCATGCTGCAGGCGGGAGGCCTCGATACGATCCGGGTCCTCGTCGCTCTTCCAGCGGATACTAATTGCCCGTCCGAAGGCTCGGGGCTCGTCAGTCAGCTCGGCAGGGAGATAACGGGGATCGGACATGTCGCTAACAGATTAACAGTTATCGAAAAGCGTCATAGTTCGCGAAGCTGGGGAGCCTAATATTTGCCGCTCTCTCCCTCCACGACTCGCGGGGGAAGTGACCCATGGAGGAAGTGTTCTCAGAACGGGGTCGCCGGCTCTGAAGTTTGGATGTAAGGGTCGCGTCATTCTGGCAAGAAGAGGCAAAAGGTCGCTGGGCCGTATCCACGGACGGCTTGAGTGGAGTGCGAATATTGCCGCGGCGCAAAGACGAACTGTGGGTCCCTCACCAAAGAACCTCAATCACCTGGCTTTTTCCACTTTCTCGGGGTTAGCCATAGTCCGCGAAGACGAGTTGCCGCGTAGCTGCCGGGAACGGCGCGCAGCGATACGCTCCGTGAGTGACCATTTTGCCGTCGAAGTTCGCTGAAATGGACGCCCATCAGCGCGCTCGCCCATGCGTGATCGTGGGGTCGGGATTCTCGCGAGAGATTTCCGATGCCATGCCGATCATGAACGACCTAGGTCGAGATGTCTTGCAGGATCTCGGACTGCCCGATAGCGCCCTGGACCCGTTCGGCGGGAATCTAGAACAATGGATGTCCTACTTGGCCGTTGATCAGCCATGGCTTTCGCCCGCTGATAATTTCGAGAATCGTGCGCTGTTCGAACGTGTAAGTCGGGCAGTGTACGAAATCATCAAGGATGCAGAGAGTCGGACGCTTACATCCAAGGCCTTACCCGTTTGGCTTGAGCGACTTGCATGGACGTGGTGCGACCAGGAAGCGAGGATTTTCAGCTTCAACTACGACACGCTACTCGAACGTGCAGTCGGCGCGGTCAATCGCGTAACTAGCCTCGGGGACCTTTATGTAGCCGCCGTGGCGGATCGCACAGCAGCCGGTGACGGGGGCTTTTTGGGGGCTGGTCCGCCGCTTGGAAAACTGTTGAGCCTCTACAAGCTTCACGGTTCTGTGAGTTGGGCATTCGGGGGTTTGGACGGTCCCCCGAACGACCGAATTGTACTTACTGAGCGCCAGCTGAGGTGGTTAGTCAACTCGGAGACTGATCAACCGCAGCCGTCCCCTCGAGAGCTTCAAAAGTTCGACGACCTCGTCCCACTCATAGTCCCCCCAACCCTTACAAAGGGCCCCTTCTTTTCGAACCTCACTTTGCGTGCGCAGTGGCGCCGCGCTGCGGACGTGCTCCGCAGCGCCGACCGACTCACCGTGATTGGGTATTCATTCCCGCCAGCGGATCTTGTCGCCCAGCAGTGGGTTGGGACCAACTTTCAGGGTGATCGGATGGACGTAATCGATCGTTCTGAGACACGACCGGCACTTATTAGGGAGACGTTGGCCAATGCCCGGCAGGGCGACGACAAGACTGGCGCTCAAGCGATTCAGGCATACGTAGATCGTGAGTGCGGCGACCATGTCGCTTGGCGAATCTGGAGTGACGGCGATGATCTAGGGGCTAAGGCGAGCCTCAGCGTCAACGGCTCAGATCTCTTAGCGGCCGTCGACCCCAGATATCCACCCTGGGGAGGCAACGATTACCTTGACGCTCAAACGTGGATTCATCAGCTCGTAGATTCAGCCGGCGGTGAGTGGTCGGTTGATCGCGCGCAGGGGCCAATGAGTGGTTCGTGGGAGGAGCGTCGTGTGGTCCTCCCGCCGGGAAAACGGCTTGTGATCCGACAATAGAGATAAGGCGCTCCCGCGTGCAGAATGAGGGCGATCTAATCGCGTCGAAGTTTTATGTTCTACAGACCCTCACTCAGCGTGATCGCCCAGTTCGCAATCGATAACGAAAGCTCGATCAAATTGGCGGGTTATGTATCTGGCACGTAGTTCCAGTCGCGGCGCATTTGAACACTAAAAAGAGGAGGCACGACATGGACCGCAATCAGAAAAAGCTGCTCCGCGAGCGCATAGGGGTGCATCTGGATGTATCAGGAACGCGTCTTTCAGACGACGAGGCCCTGGAACTCTCCGAGTTCATCGAGAACTATGACTCCTCCTACAAAGGCAAGAGTGTGACGTTTCGAAACCGCACTACCGGTTTCAGTTCGGACGGGAAATACGTCAGGAATGAGGTGTCCACCTACACATTCACGGACGAAATGAGAATTCGGAAGGAATACAGCTACGAGGACGACGACGGCCAATCCGACGGCACCACCACTTACATTCGTGACGCGCGGGGAGTTCTAAACTGGCTTCGGCAGAACAAATAGCTTTAGTGACCCATCCTTCTCCAGCTTGGGCAACCTCACATCCGCGGTGGGCGAATAGAAGCGACAGGAAACTGGCACCTCTAGTGTCCTTCTGATCGTTGCTACGTCCTCCAGCCGCGTGATCGCCTCGCCCCTCAGCATTCTGGACAGCCGCCGGTAATCCAACTCGTTTACGTCCGCAAATTCCTGTACCGACTGGTAGTTCCTGCCGATCGCCACTCGGATTTGGTGAGCAAAGCCATGCTGAAGCTGCGATGCCCTCAGCCAGTCGAGCTCCTTGTTCGGCAGATCGGCATCCGGAACCCATTCGATGCTGCTCTTCTGTCCGAACTCGGTTGGGGTTACCGCGAAGGAACGCGGCACGTATCGCGAGTCGGACAAGATTCCTCCAATTGTGAATGTGCGCTTTTAGCGTATATGCGGGATCCCTCGGGGCTGAACTCGGCAGGATTTCTTCCGAGATCGATGCGGCTGTCGTTCTTCTATTCGAACTCGTTGAAAATCCTTGCGAGTTGGGTTCACGCCCGTCGCCGCTGGAGGGCATCAGTGCACTCCCTCGCCGACCCCACAAACCCCGATCGCGTCGAACCATCCGGAATTGCCGGACACATCGACGCCCTCAAGTGCTTTGCGGTCAGCGCGAAGGTCTGAGCGACCGATCCAAAACGTCATGCGCACTCGGGACCGGCGGCACCGGGTGGGGATACCGCACGAGGTTATCCGCACCACCGAGGGTGGCGCTGCGTCCGATGAGAAGTCTCTTATCCCGATCCAGGTCCCAGCTCACCGCGCGGTAATACTCGCGTCCGTCAGCAGTGCGCTGACGAGTGATTATCGCTGCCGGAATCGCCGGATCGGCGCGGATCACGATCCACGTATCTACGTCGTACCGAATTGGTTTAGGACGGTCTGAGCTCGACCTGGCCAACCACTGCTCCTCTCGTGAAGCAGGCCGGCCCTCTGCGCGGGCACCAGGTTACGTGAGGCGTGCGACTTTGCTCGAGGTGCAATACCAATACGGACTCTCAGTAGTACCCGAAAGTTCTAGGGGCTCCAGGCAGACGTCGCAGTTCGGCACGCCCAAGTTCTCGACGCCCAATTCGTCGTGGTCCATGCCCGGAAGATTAGCCGCAGACAGTGCCACCGTCCCGACATGCGCTTTTGGCGCACACGCTAAAAGCGTGTACTTGTAAAGCGCACATCCCGACCACATGTCTTATCCATGTGAATCAGAAATCATTCGTCAGAGCGCAGCAGCCCGGGCCAGAGCGAGGTGTTCAGTCCCGCCTCGAGTTTCGCGATCGTGTACAGGTCAGGCCAAGCGCGGCCGCTCAGGATCGACTGGATAGTGGAGTAGTTGACTCCCGTGAGCTCGGCTGTCGCTCGATGGCTTCGCCCATCCATGGCCTTCCGCAGGTTCTCCGCGAAACGACGGGCGACCTCGCCAGAGGGATCTACCGCTGGCATATCGGGCCACGACTCAGTGAGTCCGCGCGGCGAACGTCGAACCGGCCTGGACATAGGTCGAGCGTAGACGACGGAAGGCCGGTGACCTCATGAGCGTCGACCAGTCTGTTGACCCAATGAGGCACGCTGCTTATTCTAATCATCACTTGGCTAGTGAGGTGGCAGTTCGGATAGCGAATTTTACACCGAACGCGCCGAAGTCACTTTGGAGTGAGGACGTGCAGAGGTTCACTCGATCAGCGGTATCGGATTTCGCGCCTGTCAATGAGGAAGAGGCCGCGCGATACATCTCTGCGGTCGCGTGGTTGACCATGTGGTCCGTGGAGCCCGGTGGATTGCCTTTGGATCGCCAGATCATTTTCAACGCCGCTAATCGGCGCCGCTTCCTCGCACGCGGTCACACCTCCCGTGGTGCAGCGAGTAGGGCCGGGTTCAGCTACTTACTCGAGCGCATCGCGGCCGACCTGTTGACCTTTGACCCCGCGCGGCCCGGTGTTCGAGTCCCGAAGAGCGCCGAGCCGTTCGCCCCGTATTCTTCTGCGGAGATTTCGCGCTTCCGGTCGCAAACCATGACTCGGTCCACAGCACTCCAGCGTGCGCGCTGGCGCGCTCTACTCGCCCTCGGCGCCGGGCTCGCCCTGTCCGTAGCGGAGATCATGCAGGCGCAAGTCTCGGACGTGGAAGACAACGGCGATCACCTTGTGATGCACGTCGGGGGAGCGAGACGCTCAGTCGTCTGTCTCGCCGACTGGGAGTCGGAGCTCCGCGCGTTGCTCAACGACCCCGAAGTCGACACCTTCCTCTACCCGAAGCCCGTGCGACCGAAGAACCCTTCGTTTCAGGCCAAACAATTCATCGCGATCGCCACGAACCCCGGGGAAGGCTTCCAGATCGAGCGCCTCCGCTCCACCTGGATCGTCACCCACGTCAACGCCGGCACTCCACTCGTCCCGCTGATGGAAGCGTTGGGCGTCAAATCACTGTCGACCCTGGAGCGACTCGCCCCGTTCTACGCTCAGCCGTCAGACGACGAGCTCATCACCGCGTTCAGGCTGGCGGGCGAGAAGTGAGCGACGTCGGCTCGTCAGCCGCCCTTGAAACCCTGTGGGGCGCGCTCCCCGCCGGGAACTTTGTGGGCAATGTCTCGACGATGCCGCACCGGCAAGTCAAGTTCATCGCCGAGCTGCTCGACAGCTCGGGCATCGTCCCGCTGATCGACCAGTGGCTGGAGGAAGACTTCAACCCTGCCGGGCCCGGCGGGCGTCCGCGCGTTCTCGGAACGCGGCCGGCGCTCGTCTTGATGTTGCTCCTGAGCGTCGAGCACACCTCTCAGCTCGTCAAAGACATGGCATACGTCGCCGCGTCCAGACTGACTCGCCAATCAATGGAATACCTCGGCCTCGCGGGGCCCACCGCGTACGTCAAGGGGAAACGGCGCACGGCCAAGCAGTGGTACACACCCCTCTACCGTTCCCTGTCGCGTGCGATCCGAACATTCGACCCGAAACCGGTCGGCAGGCCCGGCAGCAGAGGGAAGTTCCCGACCCTCGCCGAGGTCGAAGCGATGCGTGCCGGGTGGGACAGTGACGGCCTCAAGGCGAAGACCGAGCGTCTCAGCCTCATCGGCAACATGCTGGTCGAGGCGACCCTCCAACTCGTGCCCGAGGAGTTCGCCAAGAACTGGAAAGGCGACACCGTCGTCGACGCGACAGTCACCGCTGCCTATGCCAAACGTGGTGCCCCACACGGCGGAACGCACGGACCTATTGACCCAAGTGCCGGTTGGTATCTCCGAAACAGCGAGCACAAGACTGTGGACGCGAAGTCCAAGAAGATCAAGAAGGCCATCTACGGCTGGGATCTCACCTTCGTCAACCAGACCAACCACGACCCGTCAGAGCTCGCATGCCATCCACTGCTGATCGCTGGTCTCGGCATCACCGTTCCCGCCACCAACCTCATTGCCACCGCGACCAACATCTATAAGGACATCGTTCGACGAGGCCACCCCGTCGGGCGCCTCACCGGCGACCGCGGCTATATGCCAAGCGCGAAACCCGAAGACTTCCAGATCCCACTCCGCGCCCTCGGATACGACCTCCGCACCGACTACGAATACCCGCAACTCGGCCGCAACGGCACAGGCGGCGAGTACGCCGGAGCGATCCAGGTCGAAGGCAACTGGTACTGCCCCTCCATGCCAGAGAACCTGATCAACGCAACCATCCAGCTGCGCGACAAGGTCATCGACCACAAGACCTGGCGGCTGCGCATCGCGGAACGACGCCACTACATGCTCCGCCCCAAGGAAAAGCCGGACAAGAACGGCAGCGTCGCCATGATGTGCCCCGCCCGCGGACCCGGCTCCACCGCCATCTGCCCACTCGCCGCAGAATGCGGGTCCACAGCTACGAAGTCGGCGACGAGGTCGGCGAAGGACCGCGACGACAACCCAGACGACGCGAAAGTCACCATCTACAACCCGCCCGAGCACCCCGATAGCATCTGCACCAACAAAACCTCGGTGAACTTCCCCGCAACCGCCGGCGCCAAGTTCGCGCAAACAGTGCAGTACGGCAGCCAGAAATGGGCCTCCGAATACAAGCACGACCGCAACACCATCGAAGGACTCAACGGCTTCGCCAAAGATGAGTCCAAAGAAGGACTCGGTACCCCCGGTAAACGGCGCCTACGCGGGATCGCCGCACAATTCCTCCTCATCAGTTTCATCGCGGTCGCCGCGAACCTCCGCAAGATCCAGGCCTTCCGCGACGAACAGCTCTCGTCAGATAGCGACGCGGAACGAGCCGAAAAGCGCAAGCAGAAACAAGCCATCCGCCAGCGTCGGAAACACCGCAACGATCGGGTCGCACCCTGGGGCGACTTCCGAAGCTCCGACCCACCACCTGACCCGGACGTCTCCGACCCCGCCTAAACGGGTCACCTCACTCACCTCACCCGCTCGGCCAGACAGTCCGGCGTGCCGAAAACCGCCGCCAACAGCAAACCTGTTGCTTATCTCGTCGCAGCGATGCCGATCCAGAGCCGGCAACCCGCCCAGAACGCCTCAGAAACGAAGAAGGCCCCCGATTTCTCGGGGGCCAATCTCTTCCGGACCGTTTTGCAAACATAAACTGCCTGTTATGCAATCGGCCCACTGTGCGCGAGGGGGGACTTGAACCCCCATGCCCTCACGGGCACACGGACCTGAACCGTGCGCGTCTGCCAATTTCGCCACTCGCGCAGACGTAGCGAGATTAGCATAAACGGCACCGCCCGAA
>Ga0247742_10000278_pt1 | contig 44008 bp, 47 predicted proteins | sample UWRJL208509C2_FD_180944 | JGI IMG/M metagenome (GOLD analysis project Ga0247742, IMG submission 180944) | Plant litter microbial communities from Arlington Agricultural Research Station in Wisconsin, United States - UWRJ-L208-509C-2 | ecosystem: Environmental > Terrestrial > Plant litter >...
GTTCGACTTCTTTCTGTTCGGTTTCTACGCCACCTATATCGCTGCCGCGTTCTTCCCCGCCGCTAATGAGTTTGCGTCATTAATGATGACCTTCGCCGTATTCGGCGCAGGCTTCCTGATGCGTCCGTTGGGCGCGATCATCCTGGGTGCCTATATCGATGACGTCGGTCGCCGCAAAGGGCTGATCGTCACCCTGTCGATCATGGCCAGCGGCACGTTGCTGATCGTGCTGGTACCGGGTTACCACACCATTGGCCTGTGGGCGCCGTTGCTGGTGCTGCTCGGCCGTCTGCTGCAAGGCTTCTCGGCAGGCGCGGAACTGGGCGGCGTGTCCGTCTACCTGTCCGAAATGGCCACCCCAGGCCGCAAAGGCTTCTACACCAGCTGGCAGTCGGGCAGCCAACAGATCTCCATCGTGGTCGCCGCCGCGCTCGGGTATGGCCTGAACGTGTGGATGGAGCCTTCGGTGGTAGCCGATTGGGGCTGGCGCATTCCGTTTGCCATCGGTTGCGTGATCATTCCGTTCATCTTCCTGCTGCGTCGCAACCTGCAAGAGACCGAAGAGTTCGCCAACCGCAAACATCGCCCGAGCATGCGTGAAGTGCTGGCGACCCTGGTGAAGAACTGGACCGTGGTCATCGGCGGCATGCTGATGGTCGCCATGACTACCACCGCGTTCTACCTGATCACCGTGTACGCGCCGACCTTCGGCAAGACCGTGCTGCAACTGAGCACCTCGGATGCGCTGCTGGTGACCCTGCTGGTGGCGGTGTCGAACTTTGTCTGGCTGCCGATCGGTGGCACCTTGAGTGACCGCTTCGGCCGCAAACCGGTGCTGATCGCCATGACGGTACTGACCGTTCTCACGGCTTATCCGGCGCTGTCCTACGTGGTGAATGCGCCGAGCTTCGCCCACATGCTCGAAACCCTGCTGTGGTTCTCGTTCCTCTACGGCATGTACAACGGCGCGATGATCCCGGCACTCACCGAAATCATGCCGGTGGAAGTGCGCGTGGCGGGCTTCTCGCTGGCCTATAGCCTGGCGACTGCGATCTTCGGTGGTTTCACCCCGGCGATCTCCACCTGGTTCATCCACATCACCGAAGACAAGGCCTCGCCGGCCTACTGGATGATGTTTGCCGCCCTGTGCGCCCTGTGCTCGACGCTGGCGCTGTACCGTCGCGCCAACACTCGCGGGCAGGTGATGCAGGGGGCGGCATGATGAAGCCGCTGCTCACGGCCCTGATGGCCCTGGCCCTCGGCGCGCTGGCGCTGACGGCACAGGCCGAGGAACTCAAGGTGATGACCTCCGGCGGTTTTACCGCCGCCTACAAATTGCTCGGCCCGCAGTACGCCAAGCAAAGCGGTGACAGCCTGGATACCATCCTCGGCCCGTCGATGGGCAAGGCGCCGGAAGCGATTCCCAACCGCCTGGCCCGTGGCGAACACGCCGACGTGGTGATCATGGTCGGCTACGCCCTCGACGACCTGATCAAGCAGGGCAAGGTCGATCCGGCCTCCCGTGTCGAATTGGCTGACTCGCGCATCGGCCTGGTGGTGAAGGACGGCGCGCCCAAGCCTGCGATCGGCACCGACGCCGAACTCAAGGCGGTGCTGCTCAAGGCCAAGTCCGTGGCGTATTCGGACAGCGCCAGCGGTGTGTATGTCGAGAAGGAGTTGTTCAAGAAACTCGGCATGCCGGCCAAAGGCACGATGGTCGAACGCATTCCGGTGGCCGAGAAGGTCGCCAAGGGTGACTACGAGGTGGGCTTGCAACAGGTCGCGGAATTGTTGCCGGTACCGGGTGTGACCTACGTCGGCAAGATCCCGGAAGACGTGCAATCGGTGACGCGTTTTGCCGCGGGCATTCCGGTCAACGCCGAACACCCGACGCAGGCCAAGGCGCTGCTGCGCTACCTGGCGTCACCCGAAGCCCAACCGGTGGTGCAATCGACCGGGCTGGACTCGGTATCACACTGACCGAAACGGTGTCTCGCGCACCAACCGCTCCAACTCCAGCGCCGCCGGTGGCAATGTCCGCCCGCGGCGCTTGATCAAGCCCACATTGCGCATCACCTGCGGCTCCACCAACGGCACGCTCAGCAGGATCGGGTGATCGCTCGCCGGCATCGCAATCGATGGCACCATCGCCACGCCCAACCCCGCCTCCACCAGCCCGATCATCGTGGTCACGTGGTGCGTCTCGCAGATACTCGGTTTTTTCACCCGCACCCCGCGCAGGGCCTGGTCCAGCAGGAAGCGGTTGCCCGAGGTCTTGTCCACGGTGATGTAGTCGTGCTCGTAGGCTTCGGCCCAGGTCACGCTGTCGCGCCCGGCCAACGGGTGGTCACGCCGACAGGCCAGCACATAGCGCTCCTGCAGCAGCAACTCGAACTCCACCTCATCGGCCAGGCTGCCGCTGAAACTCACGCCGAAATCCGCCTCGCCGCTTTCCACCGCGTTGCACACCTCACCGGCGCTGGCGTCGAGCACCCGCAGGCGAATCTTCGGGTAGAGCTTGTGGAATTCGGAGATCACGTGGGGCATGAAGTAGTACGCGGTGGACGGCACGCAGGCGATGGTCACGTTGCCCATGCGCGTGGAGGCGACGTTGCTGATGCCCATCAGGGCGACGTCGAGGTCGTCGAGCATGCGTTCGACCTGCGGCAGGAACGCGCGGCCGACCATGGTGAGGCTGACCCGCCGCGTGGTGCGTTCGAACAGCTTCACATCCAGCGCGGACTCAAGCTTCTCGATACGGCGACTGAGCGCCGGCTGCGAGATGCGAATCGCTTCGGCGGCGCCGCGAAAACTGCCCTTGTCTACCACGGCGCGGAAGGCTTGGAGGTCGTTGAGGTCGAAGTTGATGATCACGGGAGGCGGCCAGTTGAGTCGGGGTGGGGGGCATTATCGTCCTAGAGACGATGGGGCGCCATGATTGTGAAGGGCAAGCGTGTTGGGGTGAGCAGGCTTGCCACGATCAAAAAGTCCACTTGCCCCATGCGGTTGATTTGCCAGCGAACGCCGCGTCACCGCACCTAAATTTTCGAGCCTGCAGAGACCTTTCCCGTGTCAACCCCAAAACCCGCTGGAGCGCCCAATCCATAGGGCCTCTACGAATTGAACGAAAACACTCGAAACAATTCAAAACAGTCCGTTTTAGTATAAATTGCATGCCATTCACCCAGGCATTCAAGGAGATTCCCCGTGGCAACTTTGCAAGCTCACACCATTCAGGCGCTCCACACCCATCGCCCTACCCTGCTGACCGAGTGGGTTGCCAGCCTTGAAGCTTCGGGGGCCACACGCAACGTCAAGGGTGAGGACGCCAAGCAACAGGCCAACGACTTCCTCAACCTGCTGATCGCGGCATTGCAGCAAGGCGGTTCCCAGCAGGTCGGCCAGGAAAACTGGGCCGAAACCCGCGTGTTCCTGGAAAAGCTCTCCCATAGCCGTGCCCTGGTCGGCCAGGACTCGCAGCAGACCGCCAGCTTTATCTTCGCCCTCAAGGGCCCGTTGTTCGCCTTGCTGCAGCGTGAATACGCCGAGCAACCGACGCAACTCGCCGAACAGTTGTGGGAAATCTCCGAGTTGCTCGACGCACTGGGCATGCACACTATCCGTACGTTCCAGAAATCCCGTGAGTCGGTGATCAAGCGCCAGCAGGAAGAATTACTCGAACTCTCCACCCCGGTGGTCAAGCTGTGGGACGGCGTACTGGCCCTGCCGATGATCGGCACCCTGGATTCGCAACGCACCCAGGTGGTCATGGAGTCGCTGTTGCAGCGCATCGTCGACACCGGCTCGGAGATTGCCATCATCGACATCACCGGCGTGCCGACCGTGGACACCCTGGTGGCCCAGCACCTGCTCAAAACCGTGACCGCCATCCGCCTGATGGGTGCCGACTGCATCATCAGCGGCGTGCGTCCGCAAATCGCCCAGACCATCGTGCACCTGGGTCTCGACCTGCAGGGCGTGGTCACCAAGGCCAACCTGGCCGATGCGCTGGCGCTGGCCCTGAAGCGCCTGGGCGTCACTATCAGCAAGGCTGTTTAAGTATGGAACGCATCCCTATTTTGCAGATGGGCGAATTCCTGCTGGTGACCATCCAGGTCGACATGCATGACCAACTCGCACTGACGCTGCAGGACGACCTGTCCGAACGCATCAGCCGCACCTCGGCGCGTGGCGTGTTGATCGATATCTCGGCACTCGACATGGTCGACTCGTTCATCGGTCGCATGATCGGCACCATTTCCGGCCTGTCGCGCATCATGGATGCCCAGACCGTATTGGTCGGCATGCAGCCGGCCGTGGCCATCACCCTGGTGGAACTGGGCATGACCCTGCCGGGCGTGGCGACCGCGTTGAACGTCGAGCGCGGCATGAATCTGCTGCGTGACCGGGTAGACCACTCATGACCCAGGCCAGCAGCGGCACCCACCCGGTGCTCATCGAACAGGACGTGGTGCTGGCCCGACAATTGGTGCGCAAGCTGGCCCAGGAATGCGGCATGCGCTTGATCGACCTGACCAAACTGGTCACCGCCGTCAGCGAGTTGGCGCGCAACACCGTGGTCTACGGCGGCGGCGGTCATATGGATTGGGCCGTGGTCGAGAAAGACCACCGCCCCGGCCTGCGCCTGACCTTTCGCGATGAAGGCCCCGGCATCCCCGACCTCAAGCTGGCGATGACCGACGGCTGGACCTCCGGCAGCGGCCTGGGCCTGGGCTTGACCGGCGCCAAGCGCCTGGTCGACGAGTTCGAACTGGACACCGCACCCGGCCAGGGCACCCGCGTGACGATCACCCGATGGACGTGAACATTCCCAGCGCCCTCACCCAGGTGCTGTTGATCGAAGACGTCAGCCAGGTCGGCTACGCACGGCGTACCGCGCAACAATTCGCCGAGCAGTTGGGCTTTGACGAAACCGATGCCGGTCGCGTCGCGCTGGTGGCTACCGAGCTGGCCAGCAATATCCTCAAGCATGCCGCCCATGGCGAGTTGCATCTGCGCGCCACCGGCAACCAGGGCGTGGAGCTGATCGCCGTGGACCGCGGCCAGGGTTTCGACCTGGACAGCTGCCTGGTGGATGGGTTTTCCACCGGCGGCACCCAGGGCATCGGCATGGGCGCGATCTCCCGCGTGGCCCAGGTCTTCGATGTGTACGCCGACCAACGCGGTACGGCGATGCTGGCGCGGCTGTACCCACGCGCGGCCGGCGCGAAGGACATTCGCTACGGCGTCAGCCAGCATTCCCTGCACCACGACCCGGCCTGCGGCGATGCCTGGCACCTGGCAATCCAACCGGGCCGCTTCAGCGTGATGGTGGCCGACGGCCTGGGTCATGGCAGCGAGGCCGAACGGGCCGCGCGCGCCGGTGAGGAAGTGTTCGCCCATGACGCGTTCCTCGACGCCGGCGTGTTGTTCAACGACCTGCATATCGGCATGACCGGCACCCGCGGCGGCGCCGTGGCGGTCGCGCAATACGACGCCACGGCCGACAGCCTGCGCTTTACCGGAGTGGGCAATATCGGCGCCAGCCTGATCGGTCCCGGCAAGTCGCGCGGGCTGGCGTCTCATCCGGGCATTGTCGGCGTGCAGTTTCGCAAGGCGCAGCCCTTCGACTACGCTGAGGTCAGCGGCCAGTTGCTGATTCTCTACAGCGACGGCCTGCAGTCACGCTGGAACCTTGCCGGCTATCCTGGGCTTTCTCACCGCCACCCCGCCCTGATTGCCGCCATTTTGCACCGTGATTTCTGTCGCGGACGGGATGACGTCACCGTCTTCGTGATTGCCCTGGAGGCCATCGATGGCTGAAGCCACTGTTTCCCTCGCCGATGAAGTGCTGCGCCTGCGCCAGGAAGCGGAGGCGTTGCGCGCGGAATTGGACGAGACCAACCAGGGTGTCCTGGCGCTGTATGCCGAGCTGGACATGCAGGCTGATCAACTGCGCCAGGCCTCGGACCTGAAAAGCCGCTTCCTGTCGTACATGAGCCATGAATTCCGCACGCCGCTGGGCTCGATCCTGAGCATCACCAGCCTGCTGGCCGATGAACTCGATGGCCCGCTGAGCCCGGAGCAACACACCCAGGTGGGGTTTATCCGCAGTTCGGCGCGCGAACTGCGCGAAATGGTCGACGACTTGCTCGACCTGGCGAAGATCGAGGCGGGCCGTATCACTATCTCGCCGGCCTGGTTCGATATGTTCGACCTGTTCTCGGCCTTGCGCGGCATGTTCCGGCCGATTGTCGACGCGTCATCGGTGGACCTGATCTTCGAAGAGCCCGTCGGCTTGCCCAAGCTCTACACCGATGACAAGAAGCTTGCACAGATCCTGCGCAACTTCATTTCCAATGCCCTCAAGTTCACCGTGCAAGGCGAGGTCCGCGTGTCGGCGCAACGGGTCGGCGAGGCAGAAATCCGCTTTGCCGTACAGGACACCGGCCTGGGCATTCCCGCCCAACTGCACAGCAACCTGTTCGAAGATTTTTCGCAGATCGACTCGCCACTGCAAAAACGCCTGCGCGGCACCGGGCTGGGCCTGTCGCTGTGCAAGCGTTTTGCCGAGCTGCTTGGCGGCCGGGTCGGCGTAGAAAGTACTCCCGGCGTGGGCTCGATGTTCTTTGTGATCATTCCTCTCTCTATTGCTGGCGGCCCTGTCGATGAATCGTGACATTCAACTGCTGATCGTCGACGACAATGCCGCCACCCGCTACGCCCTGCGGCGGCGCCTGGAAAGCCACGACTATCACGTGCTCGAAGCCGGCACCGGCCAGGAGGGGCTGGACCTGATCGCCCGCGAAAAGATCGACGGGCTGATCCTCGACGTCAACCTGCCGGACATGAGCGGCTTCGACATCGTGCGGGTGTTGCGCGCCGACCCGGTCACCGCCTTGCTGCCCGTGGTGCATGTGTCGGCGGCTTCCATCGAGACCGGCGACATCATCACCGGCCTGGATGCCGGCGCCGATGCCTACCTGATCCATCCGGTCGACCCCGATGTGCTGCTCGCGACCCTGCGCACCCTGCTGCGCGTGCGTGACACCGAATACGCGTTGCGCGAGAGCGAGGCGCGGTTTCGCGAGATCTTTTTCAATATCAGCGCACCGATTGCGGTGATGGACGCACAGCTCAAGGTGCACGAGTGCAACCACGCGTTCGCCCAATTGATTCACGACAACCTCAACCCGGACGCCCTGCTCGAGTGCTTCGCCGCCGACCAGCTCACGGTACTCCAGGAGCTGTGCCAGCGCCTGGCCGCCGGTGAGCGCTGGAAAGGCACGCTGCAGATGAAGGTCGACGGCCAGTTGCGCGAAACCGAGTGGCAGATTTCACCCTATCGCCGCGCCGAATTGAGCCTGGTGTTTGTCGAGGACGTGACCGAACACCGCCACCGTGAACGTCATCAGCAGGCCGAACTGGCCAACGCCACTACCCAGCTGGCGCGCACCGAGGCGCAGCTGTTGCAGGCGCAGAAAATGGATGCCCTGGGCAAGCTCACCGGTGGCATCGCGCATGACTTCAACAACCTGCTGACCGGAATCATCACCAGCCTGGAGCTGATCAAGAAACGCATCGACAGCCAGCGCACCGACAAGGTCATGGGTTACGCCGATGCGGCCTTGAGTTCGGCGCTGAGTGCCGCCGGCCTGACCAACCGCCTGCTCGCCTTCGCCCGCCAGCAGCCGCTGGACACGCGGCCGATCGACATCAATGCACATATCCGCTCACTGGAAGAACTGCTGGTGCGCACCATCGGCGAACATATCGCGCTGAAGCTCGAACTGACCAACAACCCCGCCGTGGCAATGGTCGACCCGATCCAGCTGGAAAGCGCCGTGCTCAACCTGGTGATCAACGCCCGCGATGCGCTGCCCAAAGGCGGCAATATCTGGGTGACCACCTACCCGGCCTATTCCAACGGCAACCTGAAACTGGAAAACGGCCCCTATATCGCCCTGTCGGTACGCGACAACGGCGTGGGTATCGAGCACAGCGTCATCGACAAGGTCTTCGACCCGTTCTTCACCACCAAGCCCCTGGGCCAGGGTACCGGGCTGGGCCTGTCGACCATTTATGGCTTCGCGCGCCAGTCCGGCGGCGACGCACAGATCCGCAGCGTGACCCGCCAGGGCACCGAAGTGACCATCATGCTGCCCGCCGCCAGCGGTCCCGCCAGCACGGCGACCAGGCCGGTTGCAGCCCCCGGCCAGAGCAGCGGCGAACACGTGTTGATCGTCGAGGATATGCCCTCGGTGCGCAGCTTTGTCGCCGAGGTGCTGGTCGATGCCGGCTACCGCTGCAGCCTGGCCGCCGATGGCGACGAAGCCGTCACCAGCCTGCGCAACGACCCGAGCATCGACCTGCTGCTGACCGATGTCGGGCTGCCCTACATGAACGGGCGCGAGCTGGCCGACATCGCACGCGAAATGCACCCCGCGCTGCCGATTCTGTTCATGACCGGCTACGCCGAGAACGCGGCAAATCGCCAGAGCTTTCTCGGTGAAGGCATGGACCTGATCTCCAAGCCGTTTCATATCGACGAGTTGCTGGAGAAGATCCGCCGTGGCCTGGATGGCGCGGCAGGCGCCGGATAAAGGGGACATCGCGCAATTGCCGGGTGATGTTCGGCGGCATGCTTGGTAACGTGGTCGACCTTTCGATCCGTCGGCGCCAAGCAATGATCCGAACCCTGAAAACCGCAGTGTGCACACTCGTCCTGGTGTGTACCGCCGCCCTGGGCTTTTTTGCCTGGCAGACTTACTACCCGGTCAGCGCCAGCGGCCAGTGGCATTACCAGGTCCTGCACACGGACGTGGCCAAGGCCGCCTCGCTGATGCCCCTGGACGACGGCTCGCTGATGGTCAGCCAGGAACTCGACGACGGCAAGGGCAGCATCGTGCGCATCCACCCCGACGGCAGCCGCGAAGTCGTAGTGGGCAACCTGTCCAAGCCCGACGGCATGTTCGCCACGCGCGGCGGCTGGGTGTTCAGCCAGGAAGCCCTCGATTCGCCCGTCAGTTTCCTCAAGGACGGCCACGTCACCGAACTGTTCAGGGGCCAGAACGTGCAAGGCCTGTGGGACGACGGCGACTACCTGTATGCCATGGAAGACCGGCGCGACGAGGGCCGTGTGCTGCGTTATCGCTGGAGTGACCAGAGCCTGAGCATCGTACGCACGGGCATGGACGAAGGCGAATCGATCATCCGCTGCAGCGACGGGCGCATGCTCTACACCAAAAAGAAGGAAGGCATGGTGCGCGAGCTGACCGAGGACGGCAGCGACCCGATGGTCGTGGACGGGCTGAACCAGCCGACGTTCCTGATGTGTGATGCGCGGGGCCTGTGGATCAACGAGGACGCCACCCACCGCGCGCGTTTGCTGCTGATCGACAAGCAGGGGCACCGGCAGACGATCCTGTCATTCCTGAAGGCGCCGCAGTCGATTGTGCCGACGACTCGAGGCACTTACCTGTTGGCCGAAGGTGGGCGTGACCGGGTACTGGAATTGACGCCGCCCATGACGCATGTTGCGGTGGGCGACGACGGCGCTTCGACGCGTTGATTGTGATCGGGAAGTTGCTATCCCGGTAGAGCGCCTGGTCAAACCGTTCAAGCTCCCGGTGACCGCCTCCTCATGACATGCCGCGTGACGATCACAACGCGAGATCGTCACGCAGGTGCCACGTCACTCTTGCCTTACTTCACCCAAGCCTGTGGCCCATCGAAAAACGCCTGCGCATTCGCGTCCAGCGTCTCCAGGTGATAGCCACCCTCCTGCACGATCACACACGGCAGGCCCAGCCCACGGATGCATTCGCCCAACCGCGCGAAGCCTTCGCGTGTCACCGCGACTTTGCTCTGCGGGTCCAACTCGTAGATATCGAAGCCCAGCGACAGCACCAGCACATCGGCCGAAAAGTCCTTCAGCGCCTTCAACGCCACTTCAAGCTTGTCGAAGAACACGGCCTCACTGGCGCCGTGAGGCATCGGCAGGTTGAGGTTGAAACCTTCACCCGCCGCGCTGCCACGCTCTTCGGCGAAGCCGGCGACACCGGGATAGAAGTTGGTCGGGTCGCCGTGGATCGACACGTAGAGCACGTCGTCGCGCGTGTAGAAAATCTCCTGGATGCCCTGGCCGTGGTGCATGTCGGTGTCGAGCACGGCAACACGCTGGAAGCCGTCGCGCAACACTTGCGCGGCCACGGCGGCGTTGTTGATGTAGCAGAACCCGCCTGCCGCATCGAAACGCGCGTGATGCCCCGGTGGCCGGCATAACGCGTAGGCAGCCGGGGCGCCGTCGAGAATGTCCCGGGCGGCGGCAACCGCGCTTTGCGCCGACCAGTAGGCCGAGCGCCAGGTGAGTTCGCCGACCGGGCAACTGCCATCGGCGAGGTAGCGCGCGGCCTGGGCAAGGATGCCGCGCAGCGCGTTGGGCTCGCGCACGAAGATGTTCGACATGACTTCGTCGCCCCAGTCTTCGGGGATTTCTTTCCAGCGCTGATGGGCTTCCTGCAGGAACGTCAGGTAAGGCGCACCGTGCACGGCAAGCAGCGGATCTAGGCCGTGGTCGGCCGGCTGCTGGATGTCGAACCCAAGGGTCTGCGCGGCCTGCAGCAGGTTGCGCGCGCGCTCGGGGACCTCCTGCGGCGTGCGCATCTGGCCACGGGAGTAATAGCTGCGTGGATGGTGCAGCAGTTGTTCGGGGTGGAAAAAAGTACGCATGGCAATCTCCTCAATACACAGGGTTGCGGGTAGACGCTGCCCACAGGTGAGCTTCTTCAGTCTTCCCGAACGGTGTTGTCAGTCGGCCCGGCCGGCGCGTTGCAGCACGGCGTTGAGCAATACGTCGGTGCCCTGGCGCACGTCCTCGGGCAACACGTCTTCGGCTTCGTTGTGGCTCAGGCCGCCGACGCAGGGGATGAAGATCATCGCGGTCGGGCAATAGCGCGCCAGGTGGATGGCATCGTGGCCAGCACCGCTGACGATTGGTTGCTGACTGTAGCCCAGCGCATCCACCGCGGTTTGCACGCAGGCCACGCATTCGATGTCGAAGGGCGTGGCCGGGCTGATCCAGTGCGGGGTGACGGTGACGGTGAGCCCGCGTTGTTCAGCGATGGCCTGCAACTGTTGGCGCACCTGTTGCTCCATGGCGTCGATAGCGCTGTCGCGGTGATGCCGCAGGTCGACCGTGAAATTCAGCAGGCCGGGGATGGTATTGCGCGACGATTTGGCAATGCTCAGCTCACCGACGGTGGTCAGGCCCTCGGGGGCAAAATCGGCGGCCAATTGCTCCAGCGCCTGGATCATCCGGGCCGCGCCATACAGCGCATCTTTGCGCAGCGGCATCGGCGTGGTGCCGGCATGCGCGGCCATGCCTTCGACGCGCACGTCGAGCCAGCGAATTGCCTGGCCGCCGGTCACCACGCCGATGCTCTTGGCGTTGTCTTCCAGGATCGGGCCTTGCTCGATATGCGCTTCGAAGTACGCATCCACCGCGCCGCCCAGCGGGCGCGCGCCGTTATAGCCGGTGGCGCGCAGGGCCTCGGCCACGCTGATACCGTCGACATCGGTCGTGGCCAGCGCCGGGGCCAGCGCCAGGCTGCCGGTGAATACCGCCGAACCGAGCATGGCCGGGGTAAAACGCGCGCCCTCCTCGTTGGTCCACACCGCAATCTCCAACGGTTTGCGGGTCCGGATGCCCTGGTCGTCAAGGCTGCGGATCACTTCGAGGCCTGCCAGTACGCCGTAGACGCCATCAAAGCGCCCGCCTTCTGGCTGGGTGTCGAGGTGACTGCCGATCATCACCGGGGCGGCGTCCTTGTCCGTGCCGGCGCGCCGGGCGAAGAGGTTGCCGATGGCGTCCACACTGAGGGTCAGCCCGGCAGCGCTACACCAATGACTGAACAGTTCGCGACCGGCCCGGTCTTCGGCACTCAAGGCCAGCCGGCAACTGCCGCCGCGCGCAGTGGCACCGATCTCGGCCATGGCCATCAGGCTGGCCCACAGGCGTTCGCCGTTAATCTTCAACATGCTGCAATCTCCCTCAGGCACTCTGTGCCATTTCAATTCGATGCGCGCTGGCGTGGCGGCGCGACAAGGCCAGTACGCACACCAGCGACACCGCCGCGATCAGGCTGTAGAACACTGCCATCGGCCACCATTGGCCCTGGTATTCGTGGGCCAGCCACGTGCCGATCAACGGCGTCAGGCCACCGGCCAGCGCACCGCACACCTGATAAGCCAGGGAGATGGCGGTGTAGCGCACGCGGGTTTCGAACAGGCCGCTGACAAAGCCTGCGATCACCGCATAAAACGAGGCCATGCACACCACTGCCAAGGCGATGCCGAGGATGATCAACGGCGCCTGGCCACTGCTCACCAGCACGAACATCGGATAAGGCGAGGCCATTGCCAGCACGGTCATCGCACACAGGAAACGCGTAGCACCGACCTTCTCTGCCACCCAGGCCGCCAGGGGCTGGACGCAGAACTGAATGATCGCCACGAAGAACAGGCACTCCAGGATCAGCGAGCGCGGTAGGCCCAATTGCTGAGTGCTGTAGGCAATCATGAAGGTGTTGGTGAAATACACCCCGGCAATCCCCAGGGTATTGGCACCGATGCACAGCAACAGTGGGCGCCAGGCGGTTTTCAGCACTTCGATCACCGGGGCCTGGTCCTGCTTGATTGCCCGGGCTTTTTCCGCGAGGGCCTTGTCTTCGAGGAACTCAGGCGACTCGTTGACGCCAAGGCGAATCGCCAGGCCGACCACCAGCAGCAAGGCGCTGGCGAGGAACGGCAGGCGCCAGCCCCAGCTGAGCAAGTCTTCTTCAGGCAAACGGGTGACTGCGCTGAACGCCAGCAGGGACAGGATCAACCCCGCCGGGCTGCCCAGTTGCGCGAAGGAGGCGAAGAAGTTACGCCGCCCTTTCGGCGCGTGCTCGCCGGCCATCAACACCGCCCCGCCCCACTCCCCGCCGACGGCAATGCCTTGCACCACCCGCAACAGCACCAGCAAAACCGGTGCTGCGGCGCCGATCTGCGCATAGGTCGGCAACAGGCCGATGCAGACGGTGACCACGCCCATCATCACCAGGGTGATCACCAGGGATTTCTTGCGGCCGATCCGGTCGCCGATATGGCCGAACACAATGCCGCCCAAGGGCCGCGCGAAGAAACCCACGGCGAAGGTGCCGAACGCGGCCATGGTGCTGAACAGTTTGTCTTCGGAAGGGAAAAACAGTTGGCCAAACACCAGTGCAGCGGCGGTGGCGTAGATGTAGAAATCGTACCACTCGATCATGGTGCCGATAAAAGCGGCGGCCGCAGCACGGCGAGGCTGGGGCGAAGCGGAAGGCTTCATGGGCGGGCTCCTTTGGTTATTTTTTTGGCAGGAGAAAGGTCAAGCGCAGGCGCTCTGATGGCGCTTGTCGAGGAGGATTTTTCGTCTCGGGGCTATGATTAGTCAATTTTCTATTTATTATTCCGATTATAAATCCTGCTTATGATCGAGCCCGCGCATGTCCGAACCCCGCCGCGATATTCACCCGCTGCTCAACGACCGGCTGGACTGGAACCTGCTGCGCACCTTTCGCGTGATCGGCCAGGAGCTGAGCATCAGCCGCGCCGCCGCGCGCCTGCACCTGACGCAACCGGCGATCAGCCAGGCGCTCAAACGCCTGGAAGAACAACTCGACTGCCAACTGATCGTGCGCCGTGGCCCGCGCTTTGTACTGACCGAAGCCGGCGAACAGATTTTCGCCATCGCCGGCGAGATGTACGGCCAGGTCTCGCAGATGAGCAACGCCCTGCAAAAACCCGGCGATGAAGTGATCGGCAAAGTGCGCCTGCTGATGATCAGCCGCATCAACTCAGAGACCTTTGATGACTTCCTCACGGGCTTCCATCGCGAACATCCGCGGGTCGATCTCGAGGTCGAGGTGATGCGCAGCTCCGACATCGTCGCCGCCCTGCTGGAAAAAACCGCGACCCTCGGACTGAGCCTCAATCGCCGGCCGCAGCCGCGCCTGGAGCAGCATCTGTTCCTGCGCCAACGCTACGCATTCTTTTGCGGGCGCCACCACCCGCTGTTTGGCCGTACCGGTTTGGCCGAAGGTGATTTGCAGTCGGAGAACTTCGTCAGTTTCACCAGCGACCAGATCGGCGGGATGCTCTCGCCACTGACCATCTTTCGCGATCAGCAAGGCTTCAGCGGGCGCATCGTGGCCTCGTCCTCCAGCCTGGAAGAAGTGCGACGCCTGGTGATCGCCGGGTTCGGCCTGGGGTGCCTGCCGATCCATGTGGTGGCGGAGGACGTCAAAAACGGGCTGCTGTGGCGGCTGCCGCCCGATGAAGGGATCGCCGATGTGGACATTCACCTATTGTGGAATCGCGAACAGAAGATGAGTCGGGCCGAGACGGTGTTTATCCAGAGCCTGGCCGGGCGCTTGACCCGCGAATAATTGGCGTCTTTTGCAAGTCACTTGGCGCCCTTCTGCTAGTGCCTAGACCGCGTTCATCGACCATCCTGGGTGCCCAGGCTACTTGAGCCGCCCGAAACGAAGAGGTGTTCGCATGTCCAAGATCTGGTTTATCACTGGCAGTTCCCGTGGCCTTGGCCGCGCCATCACCGAAGCGGCCTTGCGCGCCGGCGATCGTGTGGCGGCCACTGCACGCACTCCCCGCCAACTGGATGAACTGGTGGCCGAGTACGGTGACGCAATCTACCCACTGCAGCTGGATGTGACCGACAACCTGCAGGTCCTACAGGCTGTGGAGGCCGCCGTGGCGCACTTCGGTCGCCTGGATGTGGTGGTTAACAACGCGGGGTATGGCGACCTGGCATCGGTCGAGGATGTCACCCTGGAGGACTTCTCGGCACAGATCGACACCAACTTCTATGGTGTCGTGCACGTCAGCAAGGCCGTGTTGCCGATCCTGCGCGCCCAGGGTCGCGGGCATATCTTTCAGGTATCGTCGTTGGGCGGGCGGATTGGCATGGCGGGCCTGGCGGCGTACCAGAGTGCCAAATGGGCCGTGGGCGGCTTTTCAACCGTGCTGGCGCAAGAGGTCAACCCGCTGGGCGTGCAGGTGACGGTGCTGGAACCGGGCGGCATGCGTACCGACTGGTCGGGCAGCTCCATGACGATTGCGCCGATCAGTGCGCCCTATCAGCAAAGTGTCGGTGCATTGGTTGAGTTGCTCAACTCCCCCGGCATTTTGCCGACCGGGCCGGAGCGGGTGGCCGAGATCGTGCTCGAACTGGCCCTGCGTGAAGACGCGCCCCTGCGCCTGTTGATCGGCAGCGATGCGGTGCAATATGCCGCGCGGGCGGCGGCGGACCTGGCAGCTTCCGACGAGAAATGGCATGACCTCAGTGTGTCAGCCTCCGATTGATTGAAACAAAGGTGGTCCATGTCTGACGCACGCCAATCGCGCTTCAACATTCCGCAGGTGTTCTGGCACGCCCTGACAACCATCGGGCTGGAGCCTGCAGCGGTGTTACGCCAGGCACGGCTGCCAATGACCCTGCACTTGGGCGAACGCGGTGATCGTCGCCACGTCAGCACCGAGGAATATTTTCGCCTGTGGGAAGCCGTGGGCGTGCTCAATCCCGACCCGGCGGCCGGCGTCCTGCTGGTCACCCAGCTGGACAGCAGCGCCCTGCCACCGTCCAGTTTTGCCGCGATCATTGCCCGTGACTTTCGCGATGGCCTGCATCGCCTCGCACGCTTCAAGCAACTGTGTACGCCCGAACGCGTGCAAGTGAGCGAGGACGGCGCGACCTGCACGGTCACCCTCGACTGGCTGCGCACCCAGCAGCCGCCACCGCGGTTATTGATCGACGCGGCGTTTGCGACGTTTATCGAGCTGGGCCGGCGCGGCTCGGGGGTGCACATCACGGCGCGCCGTGTCGAACTGGCCCGCCCCCGGAGCAACAGCCCGGCACTGGCGGAGTTTTTCGGCTGTGCCATCCGTTTCGGTGCCGCGCGCAATGCCTTGGTGTTCGACACCGCCGACCTCAAACGGCCCTTCCCTGGCCATAACCCGGAACTGCTCGACCTGCTGAACCCGGCCCTGGTGGCGGCGTTGGCCGAAGCGACCGCGCCGGCCACGATCAGCCACCAAGTGAAAAGCACCCTCAAGCGCCTCTTCGCCAGTGGTCGCCCGGAGATGGTCGACGTGGCCCGTGAACTGGGCCTGAGCGAACGCACCTTGCAGCGGCGCATGACCGAGGAAGGCACGGGCTTTCGGCAATTGCTGCTGGAGAGCCGCCAGGAGGTGGTGCGCCATCTGCTGGCGGAGCCGTCGATCGAAATAGACGAGATCGCCTGCCTGCTCGGTTACGAAGACACCAACTCGTTTTATCGCGCATTTCGCACCTGGGAAGGCACCACGCCCACGCGGTGGCGCGCCTTGCAGACCCGTCACTGAGATCAGGCCGGCAAGCTGCGCTCGACGCTGCTGGCCATGATCTGCAAATCTTCGAAAGGGTTTCGGCCGATCAGCATGAAGGCATGGGACGCGCTGGCCCAATACACCACGTTCATGCCTCGGCGCTGCTCGGTGGCGAAAGTCGCCGGGGCTCTTTTGTTGGCCGTGATGCAGAGCGCCAGTGGACCGTGGCGGGGATCCAGGTAGGTCAGTTGGCCGATGATCACGCCGTCATAGTCCAGGCTCTGCGCTCGCCGGAACTCGGCGCCGGGCAAGGCCACGGCAGCGGGCGACAACGGCAGGCCCAGTTGCGTGCCCACCGCGCTGAGTTGCGCGAGGTGGGCAGCCGGGTCCGCGCTGAGATTGTCCAGGGTCTGCGGCGTGTACAACGCCATGTATTCAGCCACCGAGGCGCGCCAGCCCTGCCCGGGTTCCCCACGCGGCCAGGCCAGGAACAGGCGATCGGCGACCACGCCGGCCACCGCGAAACCTGCGGCCACGGCGAGGAAACGGCGGCGACTCAAGGCGGGGACCGCTGCCGGCGGCAAGGCGTTGAGCATCGACTGCAGGCGAGCGGTCGGCGCTTGATCCAGCACGCTGTCGAACGCGTCCTTGAACGGCATATCAGCGCACCGCAGCACCTCCAGGCGCGCAGCGACCGCAGGGTGAGTGTGGATCTGGTCGGCGATGACCCGGCGCTGGTCGGCATCCAGTTCTCCATCCAGATAAGCCACCAACTGCTCATCGCAAGGCAAGTGTGTGTGAGTCATCGGCGTTCTCCACTGGCGTGTTCCGCGTGGGCTTTTGCCGGGGCCGTCTCGGCCAGCCTGGCGCGTGCAGCCGCGAGCCGACTCATGACTGTGCCGACCGGTATTTGCAGGACATCGGCAATTTCCTTGTATGAAAGCCCTTCGACATACGCCAGAAAAACCGTTTCTCGTTGCGCTTCGGGCAACCCGTTGACGCGCTTGATCACTTGCGCGGCGAGCACGTGATCCTGGGCCTGGCTTTCGCCATCGAATGACAACGCCTGCTCTGCATCGACAAAGCCCTGCCCCTGACGAACCCGCTGCGAGCGCAGCTCGTTGAGCCAGATCGAGTGCATGATCGCCAGCAACCAGCGATCCAGCCGCGTGCCGGCGACAAATTGCCCGGCACGCTCCAGCGCCCGCACACAGGTGGCCTGCACCAGGTCCTCGGCCAGGTGCTTTTGTCGCGACAACACCAGGCCGTATCGCCATAAACGCGGCAACAACTGGCCCAATTCGCGACGAAAATCAGCCTCTCGAGTAATGGCGGCCCCCTGCTCGTTCAGTCACCGATGTCACACCTGGGGCGCGGCAGTGATGGCCTCGGCCAGGTCTTCATATTCTTCGCAGGTGGTGCCGCACAGCGCCTTGATTTTCAGCAGCTGCTCCTGGGCCAGGTCCACCCGGCCCTTGATCACATAGGCCTCACCCAGGTATTCGCGGACCTGGGCGTAGTTGGGGTCCAACGCCACGGACTGCAGGTAATAGCCGATGCCTTCATCGGTACGCCCGAGTTTGCGCGTGGCGTAGCCGCGGTAGTTGAGGGCCTTGGCGGTGTTGGGGTTGCTCAGGGTATCGAGCAAGGCCAGGGCTTCTTCATAGCGCCCGTCCTTGGCCAGGCGGTAGGCGTAGTCGGTCCGATCGGCATCCGACGTCGCCTTGCTGGTTTGCAGCACGCACTTGCCGGTCTTGGTGTCCCACACCTGGCCCTTCGGACAGTTCGGCTTGGGCGGCGCTGATTCATCACCGGAAGCCCGGGCCTGGCCGGCAAGCAAGGCGACAGCCAGGCAGGCACCGAAGAGCAGCGCGGTGCGATAAGTAATGGGGTATTGGTGGCGAGTCTTCATGGTTGTCGTGCTCCGTAACGATGGGGAGATACAGCAGCAAACATCACTTCAAACAGCGTCCCGTGGGGCGGGCAGCATGCGGCGCAGCGTGTTGTCACGCTTGATGCTGTGGTGCCACAGCGCCGCACAGGCGTGCAGGCCAGCCAGCCCGATGATCGCCCACGCCACGGTGTCATGCAGACCGCCCAGCGTGCCGCGCCATGCGTGATCAATCGCAAACGGCGCGGGAACTGAAAACAGTCCGAAAAAGTTGAATGGCTCGCCCTGTGCCCAACGAAACAGGAACCCCAGGACAATCTGCGCCAGCAGCAACAGGTACAGGCAACCATGCGCCATTTTCGCCAGCAGGTTAAGCGCCGGGTGACTGTCGGCCTTGAGCCGGGTGCCGCCAGACAGCCGCCACGCGATCCGCGCGACGATCAGTACCGCCAGGGCAATGCCCAGGGAGATATGCACCGACTGCAGGCCCTTGCGCAGCGGCGTGCCTTTTTCCAGGTTTTCCCAGATATGCGCACTGGCGAACATGAAGATCACCACGGCAGCGGTCAGCCAGTGGAAGGTGCGGGTCAGGCGGTCGTAGCGGTCGACAGGTGTGTTCATGGGCGCTTCCTGGGTGGTCTGTGGAGTGAACACCGCAGGAGGGGAAGTTATTCGGTGGGGCGAGGACTTTATTTCAGCGGCCGCAAACCCTCTGGGCAAGCAACCCTGCACCGTGGTGCGGGGCAGATTCGATAACGCTTCAAATAAGGTTGTTGCGCCTGGCGATATCCGCCAAATCCACCACCGATTTCACATTCAGCTTTGTCATCAAGCGCGCCTTGTAGCAACTCACCGTCTTGCTGCTGAGCAAAATATTCTGCGCAATATCCTTGTTGCTCATGCCTCTGGAAAGCTGCTGGAACACGGAAAGCTCACGGTTGGACAGCGAGGAAATAAGCTGCGACTCATCCACTGCCAATGCGTGTTTCTTCGAAAACCCCATCACCGCTTCCGGACAATAAACGTAGCCGCTCATTACCGTTTTCATGGCCAGCGCGAGCACGTTCAACTCATCGGTCTTGCTGATGAATCCTGAAGCGCCGGCGCCGATGCAACGCGTGGCGTAGTGTTCCGAGCACAGCGAGGTGAGCACGATGATCCGCGTATTCAACTCCAGGGCACGGATGCGTTCGATGACCGCGATACCGTCCAGGCGCGGCATAGTGATGTCCAGCAATACCAGGTCCGGGGTCAGTTGCCGGACCAGGCTGATGGCGTCGACGCCGTTGTCCGTTTCGCCCACCACCTCATAGCCTTCCTCACTCACCAGCGTGCGCAGCGCGGTCCTGATAAAGGGGTGGTCATCGACCACCAGGACTTTATACATCTGCAGGCTTCCTCGGTGTTTAGTGGTGCTTCGTCGGCAATAATGTCGACAATGTACCATAATGCTTTAATGCCACTACTCAAATCCGGACGAGTTACGCGCCTTCCGGACAATAGCGTTATGCTGCTACCGCACCCTTTTCCCTCTGCATTAAGGACCTTTGATTTGAAGTTGCTCGCAGCCATGCTGATGTTCTGGGCAGGCGTTCACGTGGCATGGGCGGCGGGTTCGCCCGTCACATTGACGGTGCTGGGCAGATCGATACTGTCGGACAGCGAGTTGCACCTGAGCCCCGCCGACCTGAAAGTGTTGGGCAGTAAAAAGCATCTGCGTGTCGGCACCTCCGAACCTGACTATCCACCGTTTGAAATCACCAACCACAGCAATGAGTTCGAGGGTATCAGTGCGGATTACCTGGCACTCATCGGCCAATTGCTGGCGGTGCAAATCCAGGTGCAGCGCTACCCTAGCCGACCCGAGGTGATCCAGGCGCTCAAACGCGGCGAGATCGACCTGCTGGCTTCTGCAAATGGCTTTGAAGCCGCAGACCCGGACCTTCGGCTGTCAGAGCCGTACACCCTGGACCAACCGACGCTGGTGGCGCGCAGCAACGATTCGCCCCTGCTCGATCCGACCCTGGCCGGTAAAACGGTGGCCATGGTCGACCATTACCTGCCGCTGAACACCGTGCAAGCGTTCTACCCGCACGCCACCTTCAAACTCTACCCCTCCATCCTCAATGCCGTCGGTGCAGTGGCGTTTTCCAAGGCAGATCTTTACTTGGGCGACTCGGTGACGGCCAGTTACCTGATCAATAAGAGTTACCTGAACAATGTGCAGTTGGTGGATTTCTCGCGCATGGAGGTCAACAATTTCTCGTTCGCCGCGACTCGCCAGAACACGCCGCTGCTGCACCTGGTCAACGCCGCCCTTCGCGCGATCCCCTCAACTGAACAGATGGCTATCGCGCGTCGCTGGAATGCCGGCGGCGTCAGTATTTCCGGTACTCATCAAGTGCAGTTCAGCGTCGAGGAACAACGCTGGCTGGCACAACATCCACGGCTCAAAGTGATCATCAATGAAGACTTTCTACCGTTTACGTTTTTTGATGAACAGCAACGCTTCAGGGGCCTGAGTGCCGATGTGATCGCCAAGATCAGCCTCAGGACCGGACTGAAATTCGACCCGCAAAAAGGCGGCTCGGTCGATGAAATGATCACCCGCGTCAACCAGGGCAACGCCGATCTGCTGGCGGCGCTGACCCCCAGTATCGATCGGCAGGCACGCGTGAGCTTCAGCCGCCCGTACCTGTCCACGCCGTTTGTACTGGTCACGCGTAACCGGGTAAACAGTCCGAACAGTTTGCAGGACCTGTCGGGAAAACGCCTGGCGATCATCAAGGGCAATGCCAGCAGGGAGATGATTGAACGCCAGTTCCCGCAGGTGCAGATCGTCGAGGCGCAAAGTCTTGACGACGCGTTTTCGTTGCTTGCCAAAGGCAGCGTGGACGCCAGCGTCAGCACGCTGGTCAGCGCACGTTATCTGATTAGCCGAAATTACCCTGACCAACTGAGGATCAGCGCAACCGTCGGCGCCCGTGCCGCGCAGCTGGCATTTGCGGTGGACCGTTCCTCGCCGATCCTGCTCTCGATCCTCAACAAGGCCCTGCTGAGCATTTCGCCTGAAGAAATGGACGAACTGACCAATCGCTGGCGCAGCCCGTTGGTCCTCGACGACAGCTACTGGGCCAAACACCGGACGGCGATCCTGCAGGGTTTTGCGCTGGCAGCCGTGCTGTTGCTGAGCGCGTGTGTGTGGATTGTATTGCTGCGCCGTCAGGTCCTGCGCCGCAAACTCGCCGAACGAGCACTGAGCGCCAGGCTTGAATTTGACCGTGTGCTGATCAACGGCACGCCCCACCCCACCTATGTGCGGGACCGCCAGGCGCGCCTGCTGCTGTGCAATAAGGCTTACCGGCAAGTCTTCGGTGTCGAGGACGAGCGACAGCTGCTGGGCACCACCGTGATGCAAAGCCTGCTCTCCAGCGAAGAGCAGGCCCTGGAATATCACCGCGACTACCTCGCGGTGATGGACGCCGATGAACCGATGCTACGTGATCGCCAGATCGTGTTGCCCAGCGGTGAAGTCCTCACGATCTATCACTGGATCCTGCCTTTTCGCGGCAGTGAGGGCCGTGTCGACGGCTTGATCGGTGGCTGGGTCGACGTCAGTGACCGCCAGCGCCTGGTGGAGGAACTGCACACGGCAAAGCGCGAGGCAGACAATGCCAACCGGGCCAAGACCACCTTTCTGGCGACCATGAGCCACGAGATTCGCACCCCCATGAACGCGGTGCTTGGCATGCTGGAAATGGCCGCGCGCAAATCGGAACAAGGCCTGTTCGACCGGGCCGCCATCGATGTTGCATCGGGCGCCGCCAAGGAACTGCTGGCGCTGATCGGCGATGTACTCGACATCGCCCGGATCGAGTCCGGCCGCCAGCGCCTGACGCCCGAAAGTGCCAACCCCTTCCAGCTCTTGAACTCGGTGGCACGTGTGTTCGATGGCCTGGCGCGTGAAAAGGGCATTGCCCTGGTCCTGGGCATCGATCCGGCCCTGGACCGCAATGTGCTGATTGACGCCATGCGCTTCAAACAAATTATCGCCAACCTGCTGAGTAACGCGATCAAGTTCACCTCCGTGGGTGAAGTGCGCATTACCGCGCATGCGCAATCTGCCAACGGTACTCACCCGCTGCAGTTATCGGTGAGTATCACGGACACCGGCGTGGGCATCTGCGAAGCCGATCAGCAGCAACTGTTCTCGCCGTTCAGCCAGGCCGGCAATCAGCAACAAGGCTCGGGCCTGGGCCTGGTCATCAGCCGGTCGCTGATCGAGTTGATGGGCGGCAGCCTGGCGTTGTCCAGCGTGCCGAGCAAAGGCACCCGTGTCACCTTGGAGTTTGAACTCCCGGCCACAGACGCGCCGTCCCCGCAGGCCGGCGCGCCCCTGGACATCGTCCCGGGCCTGCCGTTGAACGTGCTGATCGTGGACGACTACACCGCCAATCGCCTGGTGCTGTCACAACAACTCGCGTACCTGGGTCACGCGGTTCAGGAGGCCAGCGATGGCATTCAAGCCCTGGCGTTGTGGAACGCGCAACCGTTCGATGTGGTGGTGACAGACTGCGACATGCCCGGCATGAACGGCTATCAATTGGCCCAGGCCATTCGCCAGGCCGAACACGCGCGGGGCGAACCTGGGTGTTTGCTGCTGGGCTTCACCGCCAACGCGGTCGCCGAGGAAAAACAGCGTTGCCTGCAGGCCGGCATGGATGACTGCCTCTTCAAGCCCATCAGCCTGGAGCAACTGAACGCTCGGCTGCAGCCTCTGCAAACGGAATACTTCATTGATGAAACGGGTGCAGAGCTGACCCCCGCATCACTCGACGCGCAGTTGAAAACGCTGACACTGGGCAAGTCATCGGCGCTGCAAACGCTGCGCGAAGAACTGATATCGAGCACCCGCGCCGACCTGCATCAGCTCACCGAACTGCTGGCGCGCGATGACCGCCAATCCCTGGCTCACTTGGCTCATCGGGTAAAAGGCGGGGCGAGGCTCATCCGCTACGAGCAATTGATCCTCACCTGCGAGCACCTTGAAGCCGATTGCACAAATGAGGCCGCGCAAATGCACCTGAGCACCTCGGTGCAGGCGGTGGAAATCTGTATGCGGCGGCTTCTGGATTTGCTGCGGGGCGATTCTCGACCGGTATCTGCTTAAGAAATTTCTTGCAAAGACGTAAGGGTTTTCGAGATTAAAAGGCCATCACTCTTTGGCAAGCTGGCGCCTTAGAATTTCGATGAGCCCTTCAGATGCCAATGTCCACACTTCGCGTCCTGGTGCTGGAGGACCAGCCCGTACAGCGCCGTTATGCGGTCACACTCCTCGCGCACCTGGGTTGTACGCGCATTCTTGAAGCCTGCGAGGGTTGGGAGGCGCTGCAGTTGCTGGAGCGCAATGGACCGGTCGACATCGCTTTTTGCGACATCCGCATGGAGGGCATGGACGGTATTACTTTCCTGCGCCGTGCCAGCCAACGACACGCGCTTAAATCGGTGGTCATCACCAGCAGCATTGCCCTGGACTTGCGCCAGGCCATCAGCCATATGGCGACATTGCTCGGCCTGCGCGTCCTCGGCCAGCTGTGCAAGCCCATGCATGCGCAAGACGTGAAAAGACTCGCGAGCCAGTACCTTGACCATGATCCGCTCCACGCTCACCCACTGCATGTCACCCGCGTGACCAGTGAACTCCAGGTGCTGGGAGCCTTGGAGAACGGTGAACTGGAGGTCTTCTACCAGCCCAAATTCGCTATGCGGACACTGCAGGTCACCTCCGTGGAGGCGCTTGCACGCTGGAACCATCCCGAGCGGGGCATCCTGCCACCCGCTTCATTTATTCCGGTATTGGAGCGCCATGGCCTGCTGGACAGTCTGTTGTATCGCCAGATCGATCAATGCCTGACGCTGCGCAAGGAGGCGCTGGCCAACGCGGTGCCACTCACCTTCGCGGTGAATGTCAATGCGAGCCAGTTTGCCAACCCGCAGATGAGTGCGCACATCGCCCTGCTGCTGAAACGCTTCGACGCACCGGGGTCCAGCCTGACCTTTGAGATGACCGAAACCGGCAGGCTCGATCCGGGCTCCATCAGCCTTGAGAACATGGTGCGCCTGCGCTTGATGGGCTGTGGGTTATCCATCGACGACTTTGGTGGTGGCTATTCCTCATTGCAGCGCCTGTGCAGCCTGCCGTTCAACGAAATAAAAATAGATGCCGAATTTATCCGCGACTTGTCGTCGGAACCGCGCAGTCGCGCGGCGATTTCCAGCGTGTTGTCACTCGCCCGCGAGCTGAGTATTGAGGTGGTGATCGAGGGCATCGAAACCCCTGAACAACGCGACATCCTGCTCCACCTGGGTTGCGAGACGGGCCAGGGCTACCTGCTGGCTCGTCCCATGCCCGCGCACAGCCTGCTGCCATGGCTGCTCGACAGAAACGCGGCCATACCGCACTCGCCATGATGCCTGGCGCTGCCCGCCGGGCCTGGCTGCACGGTTAAAAAATCCAAACCAACCGCGTGGTGTAACGACTGCCTCCTGCGATTTCACGTGGACAAGGCAGCGCTGCGGCCACTCTTTTTCCGTTCACCGGGGGAGTTCATGAGTTTAAGAAAGATGAAAATAGCGCTGCGTTCGGCCTGTGGTTTTGGCCTGGTCGGACTGCTCGTGGTGTTGCTTGGCTTGTTCTCTCTGAGCCAGATGCGCGATATGGCCAGCCAGTCGGATGAAGTCGATAAAAACTGGCTGCCGAGCATTCTGGCCCTGGGCGACCTGCAAACCACCATGTCCGAGATACGTGTCGCGACTTACCGCGTCATGCTGCTGGACAACTCGGAACAGGTGAAAGCCAGCCAGCGAGCTTTTTCGCAGCTGCGCGAGAAGATTCAGGCGGACAACACGCAGTACGCCGGCAAACTCGCCGCGGACGCCGAACGGGCCAGCTTCGAGCGTTTCAAGTCGGTCCAGGCGCAGTACCTGCAAGTTCAGCAAGAGGTATTGAACCTGGCCGCACACGGCGAGCGCCCCGCAGCGATCGCCTTGCTCAACGGCGAACTGATCGCCCTGGGCGACAGGCTTGGGTCCGAGTTGGCCAGTCTGCTGGCGATCAATATCGAGGAAGCCGACAACGCCGCGACGAGTTCCGACACCACGTACCACAGCGCCGTAAAGTGGGTGTTCGTCGCCATGGTGCTGGCGACGCTCCTTACCGCACTCCTCGCCACTCTGTTTACCCGCAGCATCGTGCTGCCGTTGCACCAAGCGGTACGCATCGCCGAGCAAGTGGCCAAAGGCGACCTGACCGTGTCGATTGTGGTCGAGGGCAAGGACGAGCCTGCCCAGCTGTTGCGTGCGTTGGAAACCATGCAATCTGACCTTCGTGAAACCATCCACCAGATTACCGACTCCTCCAATCAACTGGCCTCGGCGGCCGAAGAACTCTCGGCCGTTACCGAGGAATCGACACGGGCACTGCACGAGCAGAACGGTGAAATCGAGCAGGCGGCCACGGCCGTCAACCAGATGACGGCGGCGGTGGACGAAGTCGCGCGCAACGCCATCAGCACCGCCGACGCCTCGCGCGAGGGTGACGCCATGGCGGGCAATGGTCGCAGTCACGTGATGGACACCGTAGAGTCGATCTCCTTGCTGGCCGAAGAAGTGACGTCGGCAACCGAGGAAATCCAGAGTTTGGCCGACAGCGTCCAGGACATCACCAAAGTCTTGGACGTGATCCGCGCCATTGCCGAACAAACCAATCTGCTGGCACTGAACGCTGCCATCGAGGCCGCCAGAGCCGGTGAGGCCGGACGTGGTTTCGCGGTGGTGGCCGACGAAGTCCGCGCCCTCGCGCATCGAACCCAGCAATCGACCCAGGAAATCGAGCAGATGGTCGGCGGCGTGCAGAAAGGTTCGACCCAGGCGGTATCGGCGATGCACAGCAGCAATGAACGGGCACGCGCGACACTGACCGTAGCCCACAGTGCGGGAGAGTCGCTGGAACGGATCACCCATGCAATCACCCGAATTACCGAAGGCAACCTGATCATCGCCAGTGCATCCGAAGAACAGGCGCAGGTGGCCCGTGAGGTGGACCGCAACCTGACGAATATCCGCGATCTGTCCGCCCAGACTGCCGCCGGCGCCAATCAGACCACCGCCGCCAGCCAGGAGCTTTCGCGCCTGGCGGTGGACCTCAATACGATGATTGCGAAGTTTGTGGTTTGACCGCGCCACGGCCCAGCTGGGCCGACTCCGGAGCGCTTGAACCACACGGCTAAAACAACAAAGCCCCGCAGCGTGTTCAGCTGCGGGGCTTTTTTCATGACGTGTAACTCAGTTGCCGCGCTCTTTATTGGCTTGGGAAAGCACCGAGGCGGCCAGGGATTTGGTTTTCTCGCTGTAGTGGCCGCTCTGGAGGGCCTTCCCGGCTTTTTCCTCCATGTCGGCGCTGGTCTGCTTGTCGGTACCGCTCTGGGCCAATGCAGACGCCGCCAGGCTTTTGGCAATGGCCGAGGCGTTTGGATCAGTGAGGGTGTGCGCGGCCAGCGTGGCCATTTTGTCGGAGGTTTTTTTCGTGTTTTTGCTCATGATGCATTTCCTATGCAGTGTGGGAATTTCTACCTGAAAAACCGTGGGGCCCAAGATAGTGACTAACGCCACGGGTCGCAATGCATTGCCTGTAGGCTGCGTTGGAGATGCAGGTAAGAAAAACCCAACCGTCCTGTAGGGGCGTCGAATCGATTGCACTGATGGTTATTATCGAAACGAGCGCCTGTGTGATTGCCAGAGCCGATTCATATAATCGCCTCCACTTTCCCTCCCCCTCGCCTGACTTCAGGCGACATTCCCCTTCTGGAATCCAGCACCATGCCAAGCGCGAGCCAGGCCCCCAGCGGCCGTCCCGAACATAATCAACAGAGTGTCAAACAGCAGTGGCTGGCGATTCTCTCGGTCGCCGTGGGCGCCTTTGCCCTGGTCACCAGTGAGTTTCTGCCGGTGGGCGTCCTCAACGACGTCGCCAGCGACCTCGGCATCAGTGCCGGGCACGCCGGCCTGATGGTGACCCTGCCCGGTATCATGGCCGCCCTCGCCGCCCCGTTGCTGTCTGTCAGCATTGGCGCCATGGACCGTCGTTATCTGCTGATCGGCCTGACGCTGATCATGATCATCGCCAACTCGGTCGTGGCTTACGCCAGCGACTTCAGCCTCCTGCTGTTCGGCCGTGTCCTGCTGGGTATCAGCATCGGCGGCTTCTGGGCCACGGCAATCGCCCTCAGCGGCCGCCTCGCCCCCAAGGGCGTGGGCGTAGCGAAGGCCACCTCGATCATCATGATGGGCGTGACCCTGGCCACCGTACTCGGCGTCCCCGTGGGCACCTGGCTCAGCGGCCTGATGGGCTGGCGCATGACCTTCCTGGTCACCGCGCTGGTCGGCGTGCCGGTGCTGCTCGCGCAAGTCCTCCTGCTGCCCCGCCTCAAACCGGAAAAGGCCATTCAGGTGCGTGACCTGCCCGCCTTGTTCATCAACCCGCAAGCACGGGTCGGATTGATTGCCGTCCTGCTGATCGGCCTGGCGCACTTCGCCGCCTACACCTACGTCGCGCCCTTCTTCAAAAACAGTTCGGGCTTTGACGGACCGACGATTGGCTCACTGTTGCTGCTCTACGGCGTGGCCGGGGTCATGGGTAATGTCTTCGCCGGCTTCGCCGCCAATCGCAGCGTGCGCCACACCTTGCTGTTGGTCGCACTCATGATCGGCACCAGCACCGCCCTGTTCCCCTACTTCGCCACCGGCATGACCGGCGCAGCGATGCTGATCGCCCTCTGGGGCTTCGCCTTCGGCGCCTTCCCGGCCTGCGCAAGTATCTGGATGTTTGTCGTGGCCCCCAAGGATGTCGAACGCGGCATGCCACTGTTCGTCGCCTTGTTCCAGGTGATCATCGCCCTGGGCTCGTTCTTCGGCGGCCGGATTGTCGACCAGATGGGCAGCGCGGTGCTGCTGAGCCTGGCCACGGCGTTGGTGGGCTGTGGGTTCGTGACGGTGCTGGTACTGGGGCGTCGTGTGAGTAATAGCCTGGTGGCCCAGCCGAGCTGATCAAACCGCAGAAACGAAAAAGCCCCGTAGCTTGTTCAGCTACGGGGCTTTTTCTATGTAATGGCGGAGAGATAGGGATTCGAACCCTAGGTACCGGTGAAGGTACAACGGATTTCGAATCCGTTTTTTTGCTTCAATATTTTTTATAATCTTTAAAACACAATAAATTCAATGAGTTAGACAAATATTAACGCAACACGACTCCACATGGTTCGGGGGAGCGATTCCCCCACGAAAATTGTTAGGATCGCACCGGTAAAAAGCTGGCAATATGCCCAGTTTGACTTGTAATCATCTACGGAGGGGCGTACCGCATGGGTTCAGAGGTAGCACGGGTCAAGCAGCGATCCGCAAGCAGGAAGCTGGTCGAGGATTTGTTCGAAGATTCCCAGCGAGTCTATGTTGTGCACTACTCGTGCGAGTCGTTCTATGGCACAAACAAGACCGGAGGCTCAACCCGGGTCACGTCCATAGCAATCCGGAATCTCCGGTCGGCGCAGACTAGGTCCTGGTCCATCCATAAATCAGCGGAGCTGCAAGGCTGCCTGGGCAAAATAGATGAGAATTTTCCGGAGCTAGAGAAGGCCATGCTCGAGGGGTACTTCGAATTCCTTCGGCAGCACAGCAACTGCAGGTTTGTTCACTGGAACATGCGGGACGAAAACTATGGCTTCTTCGCGCTGGAGCACCGTATGCGCACCCTCGGCGGCACTCCATTCGAGCTTCAGGACGACCGGAAGGTTGACCTTGCTCGCATCCTGGTGGAAATCTACGGGAGACAGTATGCCTCTCACGTGTCTGAGTCTGGCCGGAAGGGGCGCATATTCAGCATCGTTGAGCTGAATCACATCGCAGATCAGGATGGTCTCACCGGCGCCCAGGAGGCTGAAGCATTTGTCAACGGTGAATATTTGAAGCTCCATCAATCGACACTGCGAAAGCTGGACATGTTCTCCAACATCTTTGAACGGATGCATGCGAAGAATCTGAAAACCAGCGGCAGCTGGTTCGACGTGAACGGCATCCACCCGGTGTACATTATCGAGCAGATCAAAGCCCACTGGCTCACCACTTTGATCATCGTCTCGGGGGGCCTTATTAGCGCAGCAGTCAAGTACTGGGATGCGATATCCAAAATTTGGGGTGCGGGCAACGGCTCCGCGTAGCGGCCACCACAACAGTTAAAGCCACTCTATCTAAAGGGAGTATCAAAATGAGCGGTGCACAAGAGCAAAGAAGAGAAGAATCAATGCCGGATGCAAAGGAGCAATTTCTTGCAGACCTTGCACCATACCAAGCCCGTCTACAAGAGCTGAAACTGAGATTAGAACAGAACGAAGCTGAAAGCACTCAACTGAAGTCAAAAATTGCAGAGGCTGAATTGAAAATTCAGGAGGTTACGGAGGGTTCTCTATATTGGAAGCTGATGATGAAGGAATAACTATAATCATTCATCGACAATTTCTGAGACAAACCTCTTTAGCTGCTTTTCGTATCCTATCCACTGCAGGCGCTCAGCGAGGAGCGTCTGCACCTTCACTTTCTACTCATCACTTGTATATTTGAGAGTCACTAAAAGGAGGGTGTTATGTTCAAGCGAAACAACTTCGATGCCTACATGATACAAGCACAAAACTACTTGGATCAGGCTGATACCGATCCAATCCAGCTCAGAAATGCACTAATCATGATGATGAATGGCATGAAGACCCTTGCCGACAGTTGCGAGAACGATCTAAATGATCAACTACAGCAAATGGCGGATGAATCAAAGTCACATATCGCTAGATAAATAAAAAGCCCGACTCAATGGTCGGGCTTTTTCTGTGGTGTCGCGTTTGAAAAGCTAAACACGGTGCTATGAAAACAGAGCTATTCCGCGAGTGCAACTTATTATATGCAGCCTCTATCAATCGCTCGAGAGAACAATCGATTTATCCCACGCCCGTCTTGATTATCTCATTAAGGCCAAACATCTCTCCGAGCATCTTATCGGCGATTTTGTTCTTGGCGTACCCCTCGCGGATCCACCGGCGGGCGTAGTCTAGAAAGGCAAGGCCGCCACGGTAGTTCCCCCAGTCTGCGCCCAGATCCATCAGCGCGGCAGCGGCGATGCGCCCATTGGGCTTATCGAGTAGCAGCCGGTTGCCCTGCTTGAGGAAGTCTCGTTCGTCAGAGGTCAGGATCTTGCGAGGCAATGCCGCCGTGACGTTACTCATTTGCGGCACTCCCGAGGCTTTTACAAACCTCCACAATCACAATTTGTTGAATCGTCGTGCGCCCTTTGTTGGACGCCGCCTCTAGCGAAAAACGCGAATCTTGGAATATAACGCCTGTCGCAATAAACCATCTCGCCGTAGTTCAAGCCGTCGTGAATATGTCGGCAGATCTGACCGAGACCCGAAGCGAGGGTGCGTGCCTTTTGGATCGCATCGCGGGATTCAACACCGGCAAAGATTTGAAGGATTTGGATGCGTGTGTTGCTGATCGGCGTATTGCAAAAATCAACCTCAGTTGTGAGGGCGTCTTGCGCTACGGGTTGATTGTTGCTATTTTTCGGTTGTGACATATGGTTCTCATTGAACGAAAAGTACATAGAGCCCACGCAAATGGGCTGTTTAAGAACCCGGCCACCAAGCCGGGTTTTTATTGCTTGCGATTTACCCAGCCCGCAAATGGGTACCAGGCCAAGCCGTGATATCGTTCTGACTTCACTCGAAACGACGGTTACGGAGACCTGCCATATGAAGTTGAATAGGCACTTGCAGCATGCACTTTTGGAAGAGTTGCGAGACTTCTACCCACGCAGAAGCCAGTCCGCGTATCAGTTGGACGGATATACCCAAGTTGAATGCATAGGCAACCTTATCTATCTGGAGGAGCAAGGCCTGGTTGATAGTGGCGTGAATGTCGGCTACCACAGTGGGTCCGGAACAATCACGCAAGCTCGGATCACCGCTAAAGGAATGGATTTCCTTGAACACGATGGAGGTTTAGGAGCAATGCTTGCCGTCGTGACTGTTAAGCTTCATGAGGACACCCTCCGCCAGCTGATTGAAGCGAAGGTTCAGGCATCGGATCTGCCAGCAGAGCAGAAGAGCGGGATTCTGAAAGCTCTTCGTGAAGCTCCTAGCGAGATCACAAAACAGCTGATAACGAAACTAGTGGACCTGGGCATGGAGAATGCGCCGAAAGCAATTTCGCTAATTCAAACGTTGCTACAGGGCGGCCAGCCCTGATCTCGTCCGCTGAGCGAACAGGCACAAGGCGGGCGTAGCCAATTCTCTGTCTGGTCGATGCTACGCGATGCACTTAACGGCGAGATGCCCGGCCTGCTGAACGTCGATGCTGTTTGCCAGTGGTCACGCCGCCGTATCACGGACGAGAACTGCCAAGGCGTCAGCGCCGTCCGGGCGGTGATCGTCGGGCACACCCCGGCACGCCAGTCAGCGGAAACGTCCACCACATAGACACCGGCACCTAGATGGGGGGCCACTTCACCCTGATAGGCCTGGGCACGTTGCAGTGCTGCCCCACCGGTCAATCCGAAACTGAGCTGAGACCGGGAGAAACGGCCATGAAAACCATCATCATCATGATCCTAATGCTGATCGTTGGCCAGGCCGCGGTCGGCGAGCAGGTCATCAGCGTGCAGCACGACAGCGGCGGCGGCGTCACCTGCTGGATATTGAACAACACCGGAATCAGCTACTTGCCGGACAGTTCGCTCCTACAGAGGCCCACCAACACCGCCACCGATAAGAGCCAGGCCGCACGAGCCTCTCTGGCGAATATCGAAGGTAAAAAAGGGCGACTGAGCACCACCCCGCGCCCACCGGAAAAGGGGCTCCAGCTATGAAATGCTGTAAGGGGCCGGTGGACCAGCCTGATCGAACTGTCCAACGCCCTGCAGCGCCGGGAGACCACGTTCGGCCAGATCTACTCCATGTCGACATCGTGCGGTAGCGATACGCGCCGGGTGCTGGTTGACCACTATCAGCGAAGGTGGGTATGCCGCTTGAGCATCGCGAGGGTTTTATGACCAGTGATAGACGCCACCTCCATCAACGTAAAGCCGCGCTCAAACAGACGGCTTGTTGCCTCGTACCGCATATCGTGAAACCGCAAACCGCTGACCTCGGCCATCTCGCAGACAAGTGGGAAGTAGTTGCTGACCGTGTCTGCCTTCAGTCTGAACAGATTCTCACCGTCGATTGGCGTCGGGATGCCCTCCAGCAAGGCCAGTGCCCTGGACGACAACGGAACAGATCGGCGCTCGCCGCTCTTGGTGTCCTCCAAAAATGCGACCTTCCCTTATCTGATCCTTGCGCAGCTCAACCAGCTCAGAACGTCGCATTGCCGTCTCTACCGCCAGCTCGATGATGACCGCCAACTCCGGGCTCATCTCGCCCGCAATCTTGTAGATCGACTTCAATTCATCGGATGTAGGCCGGCGCTCACGCTGCTTGTTGCCTTTTGGCATGCGGATAGCACGACATGGATTGATCAACCCCTCGATACCCCCAATCCTTAGCGGCCACCGTGTATAGATGGCTGATGACTGCCAGGTCGAGCCGCACAGTCGCGGTGAACCTGCCAGCCTTAATATCTTGATCGCGGTAGGCGGCCATGTCACTGGATCGGATAGCGGCAATGGACTTTGCCGCGTAGGCGGAGTCCTTCCATTTTTCGATCCGGACCGCTTCCTGCTTGGCGTCCTTCTTCGCCAGCGTGACCCTAGATAGGTTTCGGCTTAACGCTTCAGAAAGGGTTGTGCTTTCGGCTTCTCGGATATCCACGAATCGCGCACGCGACATATCCCCCTCAACTTCGGCAGCCCATCGCTGGGCTTCTGCCTTGATGTCAAAGGTGGCGGAAAGGGTCGGGTATCCTTTGCGTCGAATCTGGGCTCGCCAGGCATCGCCGCGCTTTTCGTAATAGGCCATTGGGGGATCATAGCGAATGCATGGGGGAATATCACTCTCCCCCATTCCCCAAATTTCCCCCAAACGAAAAAGCCCCGTAGCTTGTTCAGCTACGGGGCTTTTTCTATGTAATGGCGGAGAGATAGGGACTCTCGAAAACCACCCTCAAACCCCTGCAACCACGGCATTACGGGGCTTCAAGTTCGTATAGTAGTAGAAAATAGTAGTAGAATCTGGCTCTCAATCGAGGGCGACTTCATGGCAGACCATATATTCCAAAAGAGAGGCGAATCCACTTGGTATGTACGTCTCGACATTCCTAAAGATGTGCAGTTGGCCTTTGACAATCGCAGGGTGCTAATCCAATCGCTGAAGACAGGCCTACGCTCTGAAGCCATGGAACGCCGCCTAGCCTGGCTCGCCAGATGGAAAGCAGACATCAACGCTGCCAGAGACAGGAAGCTATCAGAGCGGGATGAATGGAAAGAGGAAATCCAAGAGCTGACCCGACGAAATCAAGCAAGCAAGGAAAAATGGATTCCTACGCTGTTTGCTCCTCGCTCAAAGGACAGTGCTCAACCAGTAGATATCTTGGCGTACACGGAGTCCATTGCGCCGATTCTCAAGGAGCTTTACGAAGGCGGCATGGAAGGTCCGGTTGCAGCATTCATTGAGACCTACAATGAATACCTCGAAGGCTTGAAGCACAAAATGTCGCCGGGTGAAGGGGCCGAGCTTGGGGTGAAAATCTCAGACGCATTTGCAAAGCTGCACATGGAGATCACAGCCGAGTATTACGACCTATCGCCGGATGAGCGTCAGGACATGCAGGAGCTTGCCACCGATCCTCAAAGCTATAAGCCCAAATCACCCATCACTCCAGCCCGTGTGCTGAAGCTGAGGGCGTTTCTTGAGAAGGTTGGCAAAGATCCCAAGACCATCGACACCTTAGTGAAGCGCGTAGAGCTATTCAGTGCATATGTACGCCAGCAAGGGCTACCCATCAGCTTTGACCTCGTATCTGCCTATCTGGATCAGCTCACAGACACTAAAGGTGTACCGCTCACCTCCAAGACCAAGAAGCAGCACATATGGGCAGGTAACACATTCTGGAAATGGGCCATCAAGTACGATGAAGACTGGCGCCAGCAGTACAAAGGCCAGCCCTCCCCGTTTGAGAAACACGACCTCCCCGTGGTCAAAGGTGAGTCAGTCAGTTGGGCTGTATTCACGCGCAAGGACGTGGAGCGATTGCACGCTGCTGCCTTGGAGAAGGAAGACAAGCCGCTGGCCGACCTAATTGTTCTAGCAGCCTACACAGGGGCAAGGCTTGAAGAGATAGGTCGAGTCCACCGCGACACAATCACCCTCAAGGATGGTGTACCGATTGCGTTCTCAATTTTAGAGAGCAAAACAGAGGCCGGTGTCCGTGAGGTTCCAATCCATACCGCCATTGCCCCGCTTGTCCAGTCTCTACTAGATGCATCAGAAGACGGATACCTGCTAAAAGGTCGAGCGCTTGGGGAAACCAACAAATACGGCAATCGACTTGATGCTGTAGGTAAGCGTTTTGGACGTTTAAAGACTGCCGCAAAATTTGATAAGTCATTTGTGCTGCACTCAATTCGCAAAACCGCAATCACTGAGGTGCATCGGGCTGGAGCAGATATGTCTGTAATGCCTGCATTGTTTGGTCATGAAACCGGAATGATCACCTTCGACCTATATTCGGCAGGGCCAAGCCTTGAGCAAAAGACCAAAGTGATTCAGCTACTCTCGTACAATTTTGATTTGGCGTGATACCTCCCCTCATAGCACCTTGCAATTGATTCTGGGCAGATCGTCACGAAATAGAGCAAGGGCCGTGCATTTAAACGTATGCGATCACGGTATTTCGGGGGAGTTTTTAAGAGCTGGAGACGTTTCCGGCTTAAACCCGTGTCCGTGGTTGGTTTTGAGGTTAACGACGTTTTGAAGGCTAGTTCTTCCGCCTAAACTTTATTTTCACTATTTCATTCCCACAACTTGCTTAATGCCGTAGAATAGATACCCTCGCTCGTTTTTCTTTCGTTAGTGGGCCTTCTCGTGGTTTGGCTAGATACTTGTCCTCAAGAAGTGGTTTACAGTCGCCGTTACAAAGCATGACGGTGCATGCATGAAGTTGCCGACGCAAGTCGGTTCCGGCGAGGCTGCGGGTGATTGAGCTTATTATGTCAGTCAGGGAGCCGGACTACCGCCTAACCTTCAGTTAGGTACAGCCTACAAGCTGTGATCATTCTCGTCTCACGTGCAGAGTAGGCCAAGCCTATGGCATTGAGTCAGAAGGTTGTGTAGACCTTGGAGATAAGGCTCTGCTCTTTCGAGTATTTCCTGTCCCTTGGGGAAGTTCTACCAATTTTCTGAACTCAGTGCAGAGTATCTATAATATATTAATAACGTACAATCTCTCCAACACCTAACACAAACAATAATTCAAATACAACATTAATTTGTCGTACATATGCAACTAGTTGTCGCACTTAGATAAGCAATTAAGCATTAAGTTTGATATTCTTTATGGACTGGTAGCTTTTACCAAATCCTAGCTTCCAGCAATACAACTTAGATACTCAAGCCAAACTGTACCGGTAATATAAGTTCAACTTTGTTTAACTGTATCTGTACAAAATCGAGTTTTATTTAGTATAATAAGATGAGAAAGGGAAGAAAACAGAGATGAAAAAATCTGTCTCTCTCTTTGATAGCTAATTTGTTTCACCTCTCGCATACCCCTCGTTAGAAAAACATCGACCTCGTGGCGGTTAAATAAGAGTTTCCTCCCATTAGGTCAATGCAGGCAGCTATTATTCTCCTTCTTTCAATATCTGCCATAAAAAACCTCCGAAGTTTCAAACCACAATTCGCGCTAGAGATTTAGTCCGAGTTGTGGTTTGTTTTTGCTTTAAATTCCTTAATCTTGAATATTCCAAAACATAAACGGAGGGCTTTTTAACGCCCATGAAATTGATAAAACAATGTAAGTGGTGTGGCAGTGAAATGCTCACCACACGAAGCTCCAAAATCCTTTGTTCTCAGAAATGCCATAACCATTTTCACTACTGGCGACATAAAACAATGCCAGGACTAGGCCCCGCTATCGCATTTGAATACATCGATGACTGTCTTTCCGAGGGCAACCATCCAAACGAGCAGCACCCGATCCACCGCACTGATGAAGTAAATGCTGAACAAACCAAATCTACATAACCTGTAAGGAACACATATGAACTGTGAAATCTGCGGCACCTGCTTCGAAGCAACCAATAAAAATCACCGTCACTGCGGCAATAATTGCAGCGTCAGCTTGTATTCAGCACGAAAGAAAGTTCGTCAAAGCATCAAAGCCGCATTGAAAGCGCTAAAGACCCCAGAGGAAGTAAACCAATTTAACCTGTCACTCACTTCACTACTAGAAGGAACCTCCCAATGAACCTAGAAACTCGGTTGATCAAAGTAGCTATGCCCTTGGACCTGATTGCTCTACTAGAAGCAGAGGCTGAGAATTACGAAAGCTTCACCAAGATGATGAATGCAGTAGCAAGGCGTTATTTTTTACATAAATCCCTCCGTGAAGAATTCGCGAAACTGGAGAAATAACTTATGCGGCCACATCTCAATGAAAGAGCTTCAAATGAGCTTTTAGAAATCATGCGACATTACGACCACGGCTCTCCAAATCACACACTTAACATTTTGATTTCGTCTCTTCACGACTCTTTATTCAAAACCAAACGTCCTAGCCCATCAGATGAGGTAAATATCAATGACTACAGCAGCAGCACCAGCAATCAATAACAACTCTGCCATCGAAACAGTAAAGTCTCGCTTTGTCCGAATCCCTTCTCAAACTGCCTATCCTCGATTTCGTGATTTAGTAACAGGTATTGATCAAGGAGATGCGGGGATTATCTCCCATTACTATTCACAGCAAGGTGGTGCAGAACATCAGGCTCCCTATCTACTTGCTTGTTTGCCCTGGGCTTACGGCGAAGGCTTCCAACCCAATGGCGGCGCTGTATTGGATGGCGGTTTAATTAATCTCTGGAAAGCACCTCTCATCCAGCCTACGGGCAAGGAGGTTACACGCGAACAGGTTGCTCCATTTCTCGAATTCCTATCTCGCTGGTTCCCGGATGAAACAGAGCGTCGCTATTTTGGATGGTGGTTGTCTCACGTGGTGCGTAAGCCTGAGCAACGCATCATTGCCACGCCTGTCCTACGGAGCCAGCACGGGGTTGGTAAGGGTTTTCTAGTTGAAACATTACTGTCAGGTCTTCTGGGCCGGTCATCGGTCTGTGTGTGCGCCCTCAAGGACGTTGTAGGCGATTTTAACGATGTCATCGAAGGCAAGACTCTCGCCTTGATCGATGAGGTGTATAAATCGAAGAAGAGCACCACCGACGCACTCAAAAGTTTTCAGGGTAACGCTACTATTCCGTTGCATCGGAAACATAAGCCTACAATTACAATTGATAACTACCTTAATTTCATCATCACCAGCAACGACCATCTACCGCTTGTATTGGAAAAAGGTGATCGCCGTTTCTGGATACCTGGCTTTATTCGCCATCGCGAGGATGTAGCGGAAACAGCAACATTCCTAAACGAATTACTCAAGCCGTGGCTTTTGAAGGGTGGGTTTCAGCTAGTGCGTGACTACCTTGAGCAGGTGGACTTATCCAAGCACCGCCCGACTGATGCACCTCCTATGACAGTTAGCAAACAAGAGCTTATGGGTTTCAGTAGTGCTGATAAGCTAGAGGATCTTCTTTCTGCTGTAGCCGAAAGCAATAAAGTTCTGACGGTAAAATGGGTAAAGGCTCACTGTGCTGATGAGTTCGACCACGGTCTATCTGATATGGCAGTCGCAAACGCACTTTTAAATATGGACTGCAAGCAACGGAAAACCAAGCTTCAGCGATTCTACATTACCCCGTTTGGATTTGAGTCCGGTCTTACATTAGCTTCAACAACCAAAGAGTTGGAAGGGGCAATGCCGGCAGGATTATTCTGATATGGGGCATATGGTAGACAAGTAGACACCTTGGTAGACACCCTTAAAACAAAGCTGTCTACCACGAGAAGCCCGTTATCCGTGGTACTCAGAGTCAGGTAGACAGGGTGACACCTTTGCATCATCTTTTTTAAATATAGATATAGTAAGTCAAAGAACGAAGCGATAGCGTAGTGAATTGACGTAGGCTAAGCGATAGCGCAGCCGTAAGATGTTCTTCCCGCCTTTGTAAAGGCACCCTCCAGCAACAATGAATTTTCTCCCTCAACAAGAGAACTTAACGGGCTTCTTTGCCCAACACAAAGCCGAAACGGCATTAATAACAAAAGGAAATAAAGATGGAAAATACCAAGCATGTTAGCCTCCAAATCTTCCAATTTGATCAGGAAGTATTTGATAAACGATTGAAGAACGCGATCTTCAGTTTCAAAAGCTCAGCAGCAGCGTTGGAAACTATTCACGAACCCGTATCTCTTGCAGTTCCAAAGATTATGGACCTAGCTCAGAAAGGACGAAAGCTTAGCCAGTTCCGTACTCCTCAAAACCTGAACGGATATCTGCTCGTATGTTTTGAAAAAGAAAATCTGGAAGAAGAGCTTCAGCGAATTGAACAAGAGGTGAAAGCGCAATACGAACTTGAACTGGTAGCAGACAAGGAACGAAACATTCAGCTCCTGGCTCAGCAGTTGTTCGATCAAAAGAAGGCAAAAGAAGCCAAGGCTCTTCAAGTAAAAGAAGAGAAGGAAATGGCCGCTGCTTTGGCTGAAGCTCAGGAAGTATTCCAAAACCTCAACACTAATTAATCCAATAAGTACGGAGTTACAATATGATGAAGAATGTGTTATTTCCAAAGAGCCGCGAAGAGAAAATTCTAAGCTCCCAGTATTTCAGCAAGACTGCAAAGGCCCCAAAGCCTGCTGAACCAGTAGCCGCTGTAAAGCCAAAGCTGTCAGATGAAGAGATTCAAGTCTATGTAGATCTGTTGCTTGAAGCGAGCAAACCTACAGAACCTGTAGATCACACCAAGGAGATACTGTTGAAGAGATTCCCTAAACAGGAATAAGCAAGCAGGAATCGAGCTAACAGGAGATTGGGAGGCATAAGACTTCCCACTCCTTTGCACCCTGCATGTTTGTTGGGTTATTGACGCCGACTGCTTAACTGGATGCGTTTCCCCGCCAATAACGTAATAATATAACAATTTATGAAATATTAGTTAAGATGAATAAGAAGGTTTAGAAGATTGAATAATGTTGCAATTGCCGTTATAGGCCTGTTCGGACTCATAGGTGTTATCTGTATTTCATTGCTAGCATTTGCTTTGCTCACTGTGAGGGTTGATCGCAGCAGTGATGATGCCATCCGCCAAAGAGTGGATTTATTTGTGAATTACACCGAACAGAAAATTAATAATAACGCTGAAAGACAAGATAGGATAAATACCGACATGGAATCACAGCTTAGAATTTTAGATGCTCGAATAAAATTGCTTCAAGGACGTCCCCAATGACGTATTTCTATTGGTTTATATTAAAGAGTTCAGCAGACAACCTAGACAGCAACACCAAGCCTTCTATTGACTCGTTCTCGCCACATAGAGAGCGCTGGCAGTATCTAGAGAGGTCCGGGCGTTGGTCGGTGCAGATAGAATCTGAAGTCACTCCTAGCGAGGCTGTAGGCTTGTTTTACGGGCTTACTGCGATGTCACGGAGCTGGATAAATGGCGCTGTATTCGTTCATGGTGAGGCGGTAGGCGGACCTTGGAGCGAAGAGGCATTTCCCGCATTTGTAGAGGGATATGCGCTCACCTACGCTCAAACAGAATTGACACCTCTGTATCAACGACTCTCTGTTCCTATTCGTTGATAGTCGCTGGTTGGGGAAAATATCTAACCACGAAGCCTTTGAGGTTATGATCCCGGTCCAACTGTTGCCGTATCCGGTCTGCTTCTCCCCGTTCCGATATAGGCCCAACAAAAATACGATTTTTATTGTCTGCCACAGTGCGGTAGACACCATATCCAGCCCGTTTTAGATTCTCCATTAGCTGCAACGCAGTTGTCTCAGATGAAAGAGACGCAACTTGCACGCTCCAAATTATGCTTTTGTTCTGAACAGGTTCAACAGGGGCTGTTTCGACTGGTTTGGGTTTTAGGCGGAGGACGAAAGCAAACGCCATAGGTTTCGCTTCCCAAAAAATGTTCTTCCCGTCTGCGATGATATCTATCGTCACTTGATGATTCTCCCCGTCGCCCTCAACGTCCGCCATGCCTTTGTATTTGTTTCCAGATTCATGAATTGCCGTGACGCCGCGAACCTTAAGATCATACTTCTTTAGATTTTCATCGGAATTCAACTTTTCCTGCATAGACAGCTTTGTCTGCTCACCCACTTCTTCGATGGATGGACCGCATCCAGAAATTAAGATGGCTAAGATCACTAATACAAATGTTTGGCATTGCATAGCTGAACATCCTTGTATGAATCAGTGGGGGCTATCAGGGCTTTTCTTCAGGATGCGGAAGAGCTGGACGTTGTTCCGATTCAATTATCTGTGTTGGCTCTGGATTCGGTGCCACTGGTGGAGCCACTTCTTTGGGAGTGACAGCCAAGGGGCGGAAACCTCGATACACCCATTCAAGAGCATGTAACGCGCTGTACACGACACCACCACCAATAACAGCGACTAGGAACATGCCTACGATAATTTGGCTAGCTGCTGGTGACGAATTCTCCGAGGGTGCAGGCATTGCCGCTGTGAACTCCATTACGCACCAAATACCAGATGCGATTGCAGCTATACACTTGGTCAGCTCCCAGAGCCGTCGCCATCCTTCTGCATACATCGCATCCACTCCCGTTGTTTACAGCGCGAGCTGTGGTTGGTTATGCCGCCTTGGGGCGAAAGCCCCGATACACCCACCGGATCGCCCACCCGATGACATATGTTGCAACGGCCCATGCAAGCCAGATGTAAATCAGCCGTCTAACCTCTTCTCCTTGCTTCGCAGGTAGATCCAGCAGGTCCCGGTCTCTCAGACCGTCTATCCGACTCATTTCGCGGTCAGCGCTCTTCTGTAAGAGTTCTCGCATTGCTGCTCGGGCTTGGCTCGAATGGAGACCCTCCAATGTTTGCGTTTCTTGCTGGGCAAGCTCGCTGATATGGGTAGTTTTAATTCGCTCCCAAGTGTCTATGACCTTCTTCTCAGTTTGAATCTGCGAGCCCACCACTAAAAGCGCGATTGCCGCAAGAGCGCAGCCAACAGCCCAAAGCCTTTGCCATCCGTTCATGCTGACCTCCATATTAAAGTGCCAGCATTATCCACGGTGTCGTTGGGCCTGCCTATAACCCTCGCCATATCCTCTGGAAAACCCCGATTATCCCTATGTAAACCTTGCTCCTATCGCCAGTTATAACCACGTGCCCGGTTAGATCATTGGCCTATAAGCCTGTGTTCACGCGAGGTGCAGTGAGATTTGGATAAGCTGGATTCGGTGAGTACGCTCCAACTTGAGGTTTTAGTGCCAAAATCACCATTCCGTCACCGAATCACCGATTTGTGCAAAACAGCCACACCCACCAAGGATGAACCCATGCCAAACAACTCAGAAGCCAATATCGCCGCAGCAGACGCGCTCACTTTGCTCTTGCACAACCAGCACGCTCTGGGTGCAGCAATCGAAGAAATCACCAAGTGGCTTTCCGAGAACGGAGTGGGGAATGTCGCCGCCAACGCTCTGTCCGCCATGGAAACATTGGACACAAACGCGCAAGCGCTCGCCGATGTGATCAATCGGCTTCGGCAATCGTAGGTATCATCAAACGACCGTTAAACGATACCTTCCTGACAGGCGGTATTAGGTATCATAAAAATAGGCTTTGTATATTGTTGATACCTTGGTACACTGATACCACGTTAAACGATACCGGAGCCAACATCATGTCACGCACCTTCCTCTACTGCCGAGTCAGCACTTCCCTCCAGTTCACTGAAAACCAAGTGCAGGAAGTGAAAGCTGCTGGCTTCGATGTACAGGCTAGTCGTGTAGTGGAAGAAACGGTGTCGGGTAGCGTCGCTGCAAAGGAGCGTGCAGGCTTCCAGAAGCTCCTAGAACGTATGGAATCGGGTGACGTACTGATCGTTACTAAGCTTGACCGTCTGGGGCGCAACGCGATGGATGTACGTCAGACAGTCGAACATTTGGCAGAGAATGGCATCCGTGTTCACTGCCTCGCTCTTGGCGGTGTAGACCTGACCAGTGCAGCAGGCAAGATGACCATGCAAGTGCTGGGCGCTGTAGCTGAGTTTGAACGTGACTTGCTTATCGAGCGTACTCAGCAAGGTTTGCTGCGGGCCAAAGCAGAAGGCAAGAAGCTTGGCCGTCCTGAAGCCACAGACACCACAGCAGATGTTCAGCGCCTTAAAGCACAAGACAAAACTCAGGCACAGGTAGCTACTGAGTTGAAGATCGGCATAGCAACAGTGAAGCGTCACTGGAACAAGTAATTACGGATCAGTAATAAAGAAGACTCAAGCACTTCCCCCTCAAGAACCGTCTTTTCTAGGCGGTTTCAGGCCCTCTGAGGCGTTCTAGCGCTTCTTCCCTCTCCCTGTCAGGGGTAGCCAGTGAGCCACCCCAAGCCTCTCATATTTCCACATCGTATAAACGAGATTGTTTCTCGTTTGTAGACTGGTCTTAACCGATCAGCCCCCGCGCAGAGAGCATCACGGTTGTAGAACACTATCCTTGCGGTAAAAATCGTAGTCATCTATTACTCCCGACTCAAACCCTCGTTCGAATGCTGCGTCCCATCCGTATACGATTTTCGCTGGTCCTACTAAGTAGCCCGAGCGGAATGTCTGGTGATGCTGCGGTGTTTGTAGAAAGTAATCTGGCTCATCCTTCCTGATGGTGCGTTTAAGCTCTTCCGCTAAGTCGTACGCCGAGCCTGGGTGCTTGAGCTTTTCTGATACCTCAGTTTGCCCGACTTTTTCCTTACCCTCGATTTCATATTTGAAGTAGCACGTAGCCTTTTTATCCATGTCCATGCGGCAGCCTCCTGATGGGTAGAGGTGGAGCCTAGACCACCAGACAGATATTTGTGCTTGAAGCCAGTCAAGCAAGGTTGAACATGAGGTTAAGTCTGTCTAAGGGGGGTTAATATTTCTTACGCAGGGATGCAGGACTGCACAGACAACCTTGCGTCTCGCAGGATGGAAAATTTCAGTAGGATATTTGAAAGGTGAAGGCCAGCAGAATCCAAAAATGGACTTGCTTGAGTAGTAGAAACGAGTAGTAGAACCAGAAACGAAAAAACCCCGTAACTCATTGAATTACGGGGTTTTTCTATGTATGGCGGAGAGATAGGGATTCGAACCCTAGGTACCGGTGAAGGTACAACGGATTTCGAATCCGTCCCATTCGGCCACTCTGGCATCTCTCCAACGGCGCGCATCATAACAGTGTGTTTCGCGGAAGCAAACCCCAAACGCGATTTTTTTCCGTGCTATCAGATGCTTGCGTCGATTAAAGCGGTACGCCGAGACGATTGGCGACTTCTTCGTAGGCTTCGATCACATCACCGAGGCCCTGGCGGAAGCGGTCTTTGTCCATCTTCTTCTTGGT